>Ga0180009_10004968_pt1 | contig 14441 bp, 11 predicted proteins | sample OS_PC_MetaG_FD_123537 | JGI IMG/M metagenome (GOLD analysis project Ga0180009, IMG submission 123537) | Groundwater microbial communities from the Aspo Hard Rock Laboratory (HRL) deep subsurface site, Sweden - OS_PC_MetaG | ecosystem: Environmental > Aquatic > Deep subsurface > Groundwater...
CTTGCGCTGCAAGGGCGTCATGGGCGACATCCGCTTGATGCTGCAAAGCGGTGATCATGTTTTCCAAAAGATCGTATCCCATTTCTTTTTCGTCGATCACCAGGACATGCTTGCCGACCGGGGTCCGATCCGTTTTGCCCGCAGGTGCGGCCGCCGCCGTTGATGCGGCCTGGGCGGCAATTGGAAGCTCGATTACGAAACACGACCCGCTTTTCAGGTCACTGGAAACGTAAATATTGCCCCCATGCTCCTGAATAATTTCATAGCAAATACTCAACCCCAGACCGGTGCCCTTGCCTTCGGCCTTGGTGGTAAAGAACGGCTCAAAAATTTTCTGGAGATTCTCCCTGGGTATGCCCGGGCCGTTATCCCTGATACGGAGACGAATCGATCGATCATCAAATTCACTCACAATCGTCAAGGTGCATGACCGGGTTTGTTGCGCCATCGCTTGAACGGCGTTATTGACGATATTCAATAGCACCTGCTGGATCTGATGGAAATCGGCGCTGGTGCGCGGCATGTCCGCGGCGAACTGCCTGAACACTTCAACGGCATTTTTCTTGATTTCATGCTGCACCAGTTCGAGCGTATTCTCCACAATATCATTGACTTGAACATATTCCCGTTTCGGCTCCTGTTTCCTGGAAAAGGCCAGCAGCTTCTGGACGACTTTCTGGCATAAACGGGCGCATTGTCGAATGTTTTCCAGGTATTTTTGGTATTTTTCAGGAGGGGTTTTCCCGGCAAGCAAAAGTTCCGAGTAGCCCACAATCCCTGACAGCGGGTTGTTGATTTCATGCACGACCCCGGCGAGCAATTCTCCGATCGCCGAAAGTCTTTCCGAGTGCACCAACTGGGCCTTGACGATTTCAAGCTGCTGTTGAGCTTTTTCCGATGCCAGCGCCTTTTGTCGACGCTGGACGCCTTTACGGATCGATTCGCGGTAGACATCTTTGTTGACCGGTTTTTCAATGTACTCGTACGCTCCGAACTTGAGCGCCTGTTTGGCCGATTCGATATCCTGGAAGGCGGTAACCAGCAACACTTCGGTCGTCGGGCTCTGCTGTTTCACCACTTTGAGCGTTTCAATCCCCGACATTCCGGGCATGTTCAGATCCAGCGATACCACATCAAAATCCTGATCCTGCCGGATGTACTCGACCGCTTTATTGCCGCTTTCCAGGGTAACAACGTCAAACTCATTTTTGAGAATAAGCTCCAGGGCCCGGCGGGTGACCTTTTCATCATCTACCACCAATACCCGCGGCTGCCGGCCTGGGTTGTCCTGTGTGTCTGATTTAAGCGCCATAAAATTTAATTTGACCGGAAAATTTTCATGAAATTTTCGACCCTAAAAAGAACCATCCAGTATGTCTTTATGCAGGCGTTCAAGGTCCTTTTTGAAATTTTCTTCCTTTTTCCTGATCTTTTCCTGCGCTTCCCGGTTCATCTGGTTTGCCTCGGTATGCACGATCTGTGAGGTAATCAACACCACCAGTTCCGACTTGCCGATACCGTCAGCGGATTTTCCGAAAAGCCAGCCGATGATGGGAATGCTCCCCAGAATCGGAACCTGATTCCTTGTCTGGGTTTTGGTATCCCGGATCAAACCGCCGATAAAAACCGTCTCCCCGTCTTTGGCAAGCAGCCAGGTGGAAACGTCGGTAGCATTGACCACGGGAATTCCGAGCTCAATGGTTGCGGATCTAATGCTGGGCTGCACATTGAGCAGGATGCTGCCTTCGTCACTGATGTAAGGGGTTATTTCCAGGATGGTGCCCGTATCGATAAATTCAATCGTTTCGGTGGAGATGCCCTGGTTCGCCGTCGTGACTCTATATCCCTGCTGGCCGCCGACCTGCACCCGCGCTTTTTTACCGTGAATCGCCAGGATCTTGGGCGCTGAAAGCGTGTTGACCTTGGTTTTGGTTTGCAGGGCATCTATGGCGGCCGCAAACTGGTGTCTGCTGCCGGTGCCGGTGATAATGTTTCCAAAAACCCCCATGGCAGGCACCGAATAATCGCTTGCTGTAGTCGGTATTTTGGCGTTACTGAACGCGACGGTTCCGAGCCGGACATCGCCAAGGATTTTTTCCCAGTTGACGCCCAGGGACATGTCATCTTTCAGGGTGACTTCCAGGATTTTGGCTTCGATCATGACCTGTTTGGGGGCTGCATCCAGATAGGTGATGAGGGTTTCGACCTTGGCGATGTTCTCCGGCGTATCCTGCACGATGACGGTTTTTGAAGGCTCATGGATCTTGATCAGGCTCATTCCCGGAAACGCATCCAGCACTTCCTGAACCTTTTCAACGCCGACATATTTTAGTTTGTAGACCCACATTTTCTGATGTTCCGGCTGCGGAGCACTGGATTTCTGGGGCTTAAACACATAATACAGATCTCCGTGTTTCTGATAGGTAAACCCGCCGGCCAGGGTGATCGCAGCCAGGGCCTCGTCGAAGGTCACCTGATACAGATGGATCGAGACCTTGCCCGAAACCTCGTTGGACATCGCGACGTTGATTTCATGCTTGATGGCCAGGGCCGAAATCAGCTCCCTGATATCGATTTCGCGAAAATTCAGGCTCATCAGATCGCTGTCCGGCGCCGGGATGACAATCCCGGTATTATCCGCTACGTTCTTTCCGCCGGGATTTTGAACGTCGTTGGCGACAGGGGCTTGGGCCAAGCCCACGCCGATCAGCATCCGCAACGTCATGAACATGCCTATGAAAACAATCGTCTTGCTATTCATTTTTCACCATCTCCAATTTGATTTGATGCTGCCCCGAATCCAGCAGAACCTCTTTTTTACCGATACGAACCACCCGGTATTTGCCGATCCGGTCGCCTTGGCCGACGAATTGATCATTGATGATCGCCAGCGATTTTCCGCCGCCGACAATCGTGCCCTTGAGAATCATAGCAGAGAACTGTTGGGTAGACTCTTGCAATCCGGATGCTCTTCTTTCTGCGGGTGTCGACGCCAACGGCGCAAAAATATCTCGGATGGATGCCGGCCGCAATTTTTCCGCCGGCGCTTGGGGTGTCCCGACTTTCGGCGGCATTTCGATGTCTACCCGGGGAACTTGCAACTGACCCAGTGAAATATCCAACGGACTGCGAGTCGCAGCCGGTGACGGCTTTTTGTTAGCAAACCGAAAATAGCCGACGATCACAAACACCACACATCCCGTCAAAAGAACATATAGTTTTATCCGCTCGCTTTTATTTTTCGGCATAAACGCCATTAAAAAATTCCCTAACGTCCAAAGATATTCAGGGTCAGATCAACCCGGCACTGCTCATCAATGCCGTCGTTTGAAATCGTTATCTTCTCGGCCACCAGCATGCGGTCCATTGTTTCCAGGTCGTAAAGCAGATAGCACATGTCACCGAAGGCGCCTTTAACCGTCAGGCGAATCGGAATTTTGGCAAAATAACTCTCTTTTACTTCGGGCAGCGGCTGAAGCGTTATTAAAGCCATATTCCGGCGTTTAATCAAACCATCAAGCTGTTTTAAAAACCCTCCGATATCGGTCGCTTTTGGAATGCGCCCCTTTAAGGCCGTTAATTCGTTCCGGGTCGCCGCCAGAACCGTCTTGAGTTGCTGAAGGTTTGATTCGGCCAGGTTCAAACTGGTTACGCTTCTGGCATACAGGGCCTTTTCCTGGCTGATCCGGCTCTTTTGCCCGGCGCCCTGCTTTAGCACCCAGAGTCCGACCAGCCCCAAAACAACAATAACGGTTAAAAGGCATATTCGGTCCAAACTTTTTAAACTCAGGCTCATCTTGCGATTATCCTCGGGCAAGCGTGCACGTGATCTGAAACTGGATCTGCGACCGGGTCTCGGCTGCGGTTTGATTTGACGGCGCCGTTTCGTTCTCTCTTACAAATTGCAGGACCACGGCGTTGAACATGGCATCGTTCGACAGCCGGTTGATAAAATCTCCCAGATCCTCATTGGAACGGGAAAACCCGGTCAGTTTCAGGTCGACAGCGGGGGTTTTCGCCGCGCCGCTATCCAGGACCAGTTGCGTAATCCAGGTGTATGGATTCATGATGCCGGCCAGTTTCACCAGAATCCGGGAAAAAGGCTGTTGGGGGGTTATAGATCCCAGAGCGTGCTGCTGCCGGCGCAGGTTTTCAAGTTCGGCCTGAAGGTTTTTGATTTCATTAATTCTGGCTTCCAGATTCGCATGCATCTGCTGCAACGATCCGCGGCCGCTCTTTTGGGCCGAAACGGACCGTAATTGAAATCGGTAGAACCCGCCGGTCAGGGCCAGAGCGATGATCAAACATCCGGCCCAGAGAGCAAGATGCCGCAGCAGATAGCGGCGAGTCAGGATGTCGCTGTCAATCAGGTTGATGTCTCTTATAGCCATTTTACCTTTCGCATCGCCAGGCCCAAAGCCAGGGCGAACGGAGCCCCTTCGGAGACATCCGGCAGGATCGCGTCGTCCGACAACACCACCGCCGTCATGGGGTTGATGCAGTTGGCCGGCAGGTTGAGCCGCACGCCAAAATAAGTGTCCAGATGGCGGATCAGGGCTGCATATCCGTACATATAAATACCTTCAAAAAAAGGATGCTTCCGCTCGGACCTTACATAACTGATCATTTTGTGAAACTCGTAAACAAGCTCGTCAACAGAAGGTGTGATTATCTGATAAATCGCCCGACGCATGGCAACCTTGGTCTCACCAGGGACACGATCATCGCCGTTATCGGCGCTTTTGGGATCATCATAGGCCAGACCGTGGGTTTTAAGAAGAAGCCTGGCATTCTCTTTTACGTTTAAAAGTTCAAGGTTCGCGAGTATTTTTTCAACAAGCACCCGTGCTCCCCAGGGAATCACCCGCTGGGCTAAGATGCTGTCACCGGTAACAACGGCAAGCAAGCTTTCGGTGTAACCGATATTGCATAAGATCACAGGATGCTGAGCAATCGCATGCAAGTACCGATGCAGGCGAATCAACGACGATACGCGGTAATCCACGGCCTCCACGACCAGGCCGGCCTGCTTCATCAGGCCCAGATAATGGTCGATATGCTCCCGGCGGACGGCAATGATCGTGGCTTTATAAGTCTCGACTTCATCAGCGCGTACGGATGTGAGCGCAGCGTAATCGAGAACAGCCTCTTTAAGCGGAAAAGACAAGTACCTTTCGGATTCCCGCACAATCGCTTCTTCCACACTCTCGGTCTCAGCCACGGTAAACCTTATGGGAAAAACCGATATGTGTTTAACAGGGATGTGGAGTGCGACGCTTTTGCCGCAAAAATGCCGATTTTTTGACATTTTTTTGACAGCGGCGACAAAGCCCTGATCGGCATCAGAAGCCGACTCGGCCTCTGCGTCAAGTTCCAGGTGCGCCAAAGCCCTGACCGCAAAGCCCTGGCGGGTTTGCTTGAGCTGGACGGCGTAAATATTCTGACCGCCGATGTCGATCCCGATAGGGTATTTGAATTTAAAGTTCAACATCACATTTTTAAACAATATATTCACATAAAATTGTCAAAAGATTTAAATGGGTTGTCAACAACCGCCCGGAAATGGGCATCATCGCGCGGGCAGGGTCGCACCAGTCCTTTTTGAATCTTTAACAAATATCGCAGCAATACTTGTGCCAATTGCGGCGGATACAGCATGTCCGGGTGATATATCGTAATTGAAATGGAATTGGTGTGGGATAAGGGGCTTCTTTTCTGAAATTTGACAAGTTCAAAGTGCCTTAAGTTATGGAGTCGCTGCGCTTCACTAATTTTATATAATTGACAGAATTCCTTAACTTTAGCGCATTTTAGCGCACTTCAAACTTTAGGCACTTTTAAGAGCCTTTGGGGTGTAGCAAAGCTGCATTAGTAGATCTCACTGACTTTTCTAAAGCTCAGGATGCGGATGCGGTTGTTGGCGGTGTCGCTGATATAAATGCTGCGCCCTCCCCGGACGGCGGCCATGGCGATCCCGGACGGCTGGTCGAGTTGTGCCTGCACCGCCGGCTGGTCTTCACCGTTAAAGCCATGGCTGCCGGTGCCGGCCAGTGTTCTGATAATGTCGTCCAGGGCGCTGACCACCCGGACCCTGTGATTGCCGCTGTCGGCGATGAACAGGTTTCCGGCCCCATCGACAAAAACACCGCCGGGACTGCTGAGTCGGGCAGCGGCAGCAGCCCCGCCGTCGCCGGAAAAGCCCGCTGTGCCGGTTCCCGCCACGGTGGTAATCGTTCCGCTGGTGCTGACCTTGCGAATACAATGGTTGAGTGTATCGGCAACAAAAAATTCACCTGAGATTTCAAAAACGCCCTGGGGGGCATTGAGTTTGGCACTGGTGGCCGCCCCGCCGTCGCCGGTGTAGCCGGCCTGCGTGCCGGTGCCTGCCACCGTGGCAATGTTACCAGCGCTGTCTACCCTGCGAATGCAGTGGTTGCCGGTATCGGCAATGTAAATACGCACATTGGAACCGCCCAGATTTTCAATAACGACGCCTTCGGGCGCATTCAGCTTGGCATTGGCCGCAGGCAGGCCGTCGCCGGAAAAACCGCTTTGCGTTCCGATGCCCGCCACCGTGCTGATGTTACCGGCGGTGCTAATCTTGCGGATGCAGTGGTTGCCGGTGTCCGCAATGTAAAGGTTGCCGTCGTCATCCAGGGCCACACCTTTGGGAGATGTCAACTCGGCGCTGGTTGCCGAGCCCCCATCGCCGGAATAACCTGCCGTGCCGGTGCCGGCTAGCGTTATTACAGCTCCCAAAGCATTCAATTTGAGAATTCGGTTGTTATTTGTATTTGCAATATAAAGGTTTCCATTTCCATCTAGAACAATTCCCTGGGCTCCATCCAATCCGAGTCCGCCGGGCACAAATAACGACGAGATATTGTCGGCAAGATTCACGAGTCGCAGGCATTGATTCCTGGTGTCGGATATAATTACTTCCCCGTTGCTTAAAAGGCAGACCCCGGCGGGGCGGTCAATTTCAGCGTCGACGGCCGGGCCTCCATCGCCAAGGTAGCCTTGGTCACCGGTGCCGGCAATCGTATTTATGTTTCCATTTTCAACAAATTTGCGAATGCGGCTATTTTCGGTGTCGGCAACATAAATATTTCCCGCAGCGTCCACACAGAGGCTTTCGGGTTTATTAAGCTTGGCTTCGACGGCCAGATCCCCATCGCCGGCAAATCCCTCATAGCCGGTGCCGGCGATGGTATTGATTTTGCCGTCTTCGACAAATTTTCGAATCCGGTTGTTATCCGTGTCGGCAATATAGATATTTCCTTCCAAGCCCTTATTAACACCGTGCGGCTTTTTTAACCTCGCGTCAACGGCCGCAATGTCATCACCGTTATAACCGGCATAACCGGTCCCGGCGATGGTCGTGATGTTCCCGCCTTCGGTAAATTTTCGGATGCGATTGTTTTCCGTGTCGGCGATATAGATATTTTCCGCCGTATCCACATAAACGCCTTGGGGTGTGTTGAGTTGGGCGTCTGTGGCCGGCCCGCCGTCGCCGGTAGAGCCTTTTTGAGTGCAGGTACCCGCCACAGTGGAAATATTTCCGGAAGTATCGACTTTGCGGATGCAGTGATTGTCGGTGTCGGCAATAAAGATATTTCTCGTCGTATCCACAAAAACACCGTATGGTTTGTCCAGTTGGGCGTCTGTGGCCGGCCCGCCGTCGCCGGAAAAGCCGCTGGTGCCGTTTCCGGCCACTGCAACAATTTTTTGATCTGAGACGTTGCGCCTGTAGATGGTGTGTTTATCCGGAACCGCAAAATAAATATTGTTACTGCTGTCCCGGCAAACCTGGTAAATTTGTTTGTCGATTGTCGCTGATTTAGTGGGTTGATAGATATGGTATCTGAAAGAAGACCGCATGGATCTGGCCCCCTGGGGGGCCGTGACCGAAATGGTGATCGCATCGGTCAAGCCGGAAACGGTGGAACTCAGAACCTTGCGATTGTAAGTCCTGCCGTTATAGGTGTAATCCTCACCGGCCGCGTCCGTCCGCCGGCAGGGATCCTGGGTCAGCTCCCACAAGGCATTCTCAACAGCCGCCTCCTGATCAAAACGGGCCTGAACCGTGCGGACCTGGCCGGCAGTCAGTTTGGCCTGGAGCCCTGCGCGCCGGTTCAAGGCCACGGCGGTAACGGCGATCAGGATCATCAAAAACAGCATCCCGATCAGGACAAAACCGTTTTCATTTTTGCTTTTAAACCATCGCATGTCGCTCCGCTCCGGTTGGCCGGTTGGCCGGTTGGCCCGTTGGCCGGTACTCTAATCAACGGGCTAACCGGTTAACGGGCTAACGGGCTAACCTTACATCACTACCGCCCCGGCCCTGACCCGGGTTTTCAAGTCCATCTCGTTTTCGCCGTCACGCACGGCCAGCCGGATTTCAACCAGGTTCGGGCCCAGACGCTTGCATTCAAAGGCGCTGACATGCTCGCAGATCACCCTGGCGGCCGCAACGTCGTCAAGGGCCGCCGTGCTGTAATCCGGCAAGGTTTCCGTCAGTTTCCAGTTGCCCGCATCGGTTTTATCAAGGTCAACGGTAACATACTCCGCCGGATCGTTAACGGCATCATCATTGACAAGATCGTTGGCGTCATTGTCGGCATCCGCACGGTCGTCACCGTCGATATTATAGGCATGGGTCGCGTTGTTGTAGGTATCCAGCACCCGTTCGCTGACCCTGAGAAGCTCTTCAGCGGTTGCGGCCACCGGGTTTTCGATCCGGTCGCACGCTTGTGCAAACATCACCATGCGCTCCATGGCATAACCCGCTGCGGCCAAAAGCTCCTGTTTTTTTTTGGCGCCGGCATAGGCCGAAAGGGCGCTGCCCACCACCTGCTGCAGGCCGATCATGATGATGCCCAGCAGGGTGATGCTGACTAACAGCTCAAAAAGAGTAAACCCTGCGAGACCTTTGAGAAACGTTCTATTGCTTTTCACATTAATACTCGGCCCTAAGGGTTGATACACTGATAGCGGCGATGCTTGCCGTCAATTCCAGCAAACCGCCGGCGACACCGCTAACATCCGCAATCGCCACTGCCGGAATGACGGCTTGTCCCTTGAAAGTAAAAGTTTCCTTGTCCGCCTCGGCCTGGGAGCCCAAAAGGGCGGCCAGGTCCACGGGATTGACCTGGGGGCTGCTTAAGGTCTCAAAATCGAGGACGGCGATCCGGTTCAAGGTCCCCCGGGCCTGGTTGATGAAAACGGCGGTTTCTTCCTGGGCGGTCGTTGCAAAGATTGCCGGTGAAAAGGCGTTCAGCATGGGGACAATGGCAACGGCCAGGATGAGGACCGCCAGGATGATCTCAAACAGGGTAAAACCGTTATGGTTTTGTAAAATATGATGTCTTTGCAAGGCCATTCGAATTTGTGCTTTTATAGCCATTCTCAAAATAACATTCCGTTTCAGCCGCAGGATAATTTCGTTTAGATCGGCAAGAACTCGCAAATAAAACCGCGTAAAAGCGAACAGGGCTAAGGGCTTAAGATTACACTGCGGAAACATGCCTTTTGTTATTAATTTTAATCATTTTAATACTGTTCGCTTTAACGCGCTCTAATTTGCTCAGACAGCTTCCCGATCTAAACGAAATCACCCTGCGGCTTACTGAAATTGTGACAGCAAACAATTCAATCGGAACATATTTTTGAGAACTGCTATATACAAAATGAATAGTTCATGTCCGAATTCACTGGACACTGACCCAACCGGTAGTCCCATTTACGGTTATCGTCTTCTGGTAACCGCCGTAGCTGACAACAAAGGTGTTGCCGGGACCGGCCGGATCCGAGCAGTGGCCGTCAGGAAAAAAACGGATCTCGCCGCCGGCCGGTGCGGAATCAATCGCCACCCCCTCATAATCGGTCATGGTGTCAAAATCTTTTATATACCATTTTTTATCTGCCGGATTGAGTACCACGCCAAAGGCATCCACCGGCGGGAGGGCTTCGTGGTCGGGAGCCGGATTGGTCTTGCGCCCGTCGTCGTAGACCCTGATGCGGTTTGCGGTCACGGCAAGGCCGAAAGGTTTCTGATATTCAACAGCCAGGCTGCGGGCATACTCGAGGGCGGCAACCAGTTCCCCGGCCGCCGCATTCAACTTCGCTTCGGTGATCATGGAGTGAAACTGGGGGATGGCGATCATGCCCACAATCCCGATGATCATCACGACCAGGATCATATCAATCAGGGTGAAACCGCTATTTTGAGGATCAGGGTTAATATCGGTTAAATTATGCTGGTTGACGTCTGACATTTAGTAAGCAGCATGTGCATCACTATCATTGGCGATAAAAACGCCTGTTTTAGGGTAGAATTTCCAGGGGCTGTATGGGGTCTTACCCCTGACCGTTATGTCGATTTCAGCATAATCACAGGTCACGTCGTTGGTGCCGGTAAACGGATTGGCAGGGAATCCCGCCCCCTTGATATACGGACCGAACTTGGCCGTTGTGGTCTTGGAGTTGCTGACAACGCCCGTGGCGGCAGTGTACGTGGTAAGCTGGGCAATAAAAGCAGTGGCTGCTTCGGCATTAGATCCGACGGCGGTGCCGTCCGCTCCTTTTTTCTCACCGGGGTAGGTGTTGTTATGCTGAGCATAATACGTCTCAACAGCGCTGCGAATCCCGCTCAGGTTGGTCTGGAGCGTACTCACCTTGGCGTCTTCGGTGGAAACGGTAATCTGAGGAATAATGATCATGGCCAGAATCCCCAGCACGATAATGACAATCAGCATTTCAATCAATGTAAATCCTGACTGATTTTTAACGCGCAGGTTTCGATGTTTAAAAAATGAGATCATCTCCGGGTCTCCTCTTTTAAAGCATTAAGATCTATGTATATATCGGACAAGAAAAATAAAATGTTAGATTTTTTTAATCAAGGCTCTTCAAAATACTTGATTCGCAATACTGGGCAGCGGCTACCTGTTGCATTTTAGCATTTTGCGGTAAATCTTTTTTTATTGCCACTAAGACACCAAGGCACGAAGAAATAATAAATATATTCTTTGTGGCTTTGTGGCTTTGTGGCTTTGTGGCTTTGTGGCATTTTTTTCAGCCTTGCAGGAGTGGACCTTAATGGATCGTATGGGCGATCTTGAATATCGGCAGGATCACGGACGAAACGATAAGGCCCACTACCGCTCCCAGGATAACCAGCGCCACCGGCTCGATCATGGAAGCGATATTTTTTAAATCCTGTTCAATTTCTTTATCATAAAACTCGGCCAGGCGCAACATGACTTTAGGCAGGTTCCCGACTTCCTCGCCGGTGGCCACCATCTGTTTAACCGATTCCATCACATAAGGATTGTCGGCAAACTGCCGGGAAAACTTGCCGCCCTGGGTCACATGGTCCCGAACCTTGTCGATAAAGTGCTTAAAATGCCGGTTGCTGAAAGTGGCCCGGGTCACGTTCAGCGCTTCGATAAGAGGCACCTGACTTTCCATCAAATTGCCTAAAGTTCTCAGAAGCTGAGCGGTATAAATCTTGTTGGCGATTCCGGCGATCAACGGTGCGCTCACGAAGAACCGGTCAATAAGGGCCCGGCCGGTTTCACTGGCTTTCCAGAATCTTAATATCAGTACTGTTCCGAAGACAGCGGCGATATATGCCCACCAGTACTGTCGGAACGAAGCGCTCAGGGCCATCAAAAAACGGGTGGAAACAGGCAGGATGCTCTCCTTGCCCGCAAAAAGAACAGCGAACTTGGGCAGGATACCCACCAGCACAAAAATGACCACGAAAATCGATAAGATCCCCAAAACGACAGGATACGTCAGGGTGGACCGGATTTGGGCGATCAGCGCCTGGTGCTTTTCCTGCATTTCCACCATGCGATCCAGGATCTTTTTTAAAAAACCGCCGGTTTCTCCGGCCTTTACCATGCTGATAGTAATACTGCTGAACAGTTGCGGATGCCGGTTCATGGCATCGGAAAGTTGGCGGCCTTCCTGAAGATCCAGCAGTATTGCGCGGATCACCTCTTCAAAGGCCGGATTCTTGCACTGGTCCGCCGCTGCCTTGAGCGCATCGGTCAACGATGTTCCGATCTCGAGCATCAGCGCTACCTGGGACGTGAAAAACGTTAACTCCCAGGGTTTGACCGCTTTCCGAAATCGACCGATAAGATAACGTTTCCGCCCGGCAACAGGTGTAAGGACTGCCGCCGGGTCAGAGCCCTTTTGTTTGAGAACTATCGCCAAAACGCAACTCTTTCCAAACAGTCGTTAAGATTTTGACGCTACCGTCGCAAGTCGAATATCTCCTGAAAATCGCAACACTTTAATTTTTCTATCAAATCTTACAATTGGTGTCAAACTCGAAATTCGAACGGCTCGTAAACAAAAATATTTGCAAAGGTCGTGCCGTTTTTTAAATTGTGCTGTCATTTTCTTATTTTTATTGTTAAAATTGTTACGGCTGAATCGTCTTGCCACCAAGGCACCAAGGCACTAAGATTAAACGATTATTTTATTCTCCGCGGATAAGGGGAAAAATGTAATCCTAATGATCTCTTGGTGTCTTTGTACCTTAGTGGCTGAATAGTTTCATAAAATTACGTATATGAAAAAAGAGATTGATCATCCGAACAGATTTCATCGCAGGGCCGCCCTGGCCATATGCCTGCTCGGCATCCTCATCTATTCCAATACCCTGAACTGCGGATTTGTGTTTGACGACCAGCAAAATATCACCGAAAATCAGTATATTCGCCTAACGGATCTGGGCTTAGAAAAATTAACCGCCGCAGCCTTTAAAAGCCCTATGCCCAACCGCCCGGTGGCAAACATCAGTTTTGCCGTCAATTATTATCTGGGCAAATACAATGTCGCCGGATATCACCTTGTCAACATCCTGATTCACCTTATCAACGGAATTTTAGTATATGTGCTCACAGGTATGACACTCAGGCACTCCGGCCTTCCGGGATCTAAAACGTCCCGAATTCCCGACGCCGGCATCGCGCTGGTGTCCTTATTTGCGGCCCTGTTTTTTACGGCCCATCCGATCCAGGTCCAATCGGTTACTTACATTGTGCAGCGCATGAACAGCCTGGCGGCAATGTTCTATCTTTTAGCGTTGATTCTATATATCGGCGCAAGATCGGCCGACATACGATGGAAACAATGGGCCCTGGGGGCCGGCTGCCTGACATCCTGGATATTCGCCTTGGCATCAAAGGAAATCGCCGCCACGCTGCCTTTGGTCCTTTTACTTTATGAATGGTATTTCTTCCGGGATCTTGCTACAGACCGGCTGAAACACCACCTCAAGTATTTCCCCGGGCTGATCGCTGTTTTGGGCATGGTGGCTTATGTTTATCTGGGAACACATCCGCTTGATAAGATATTGGGATCCTATGCCTCCCGGGATTTCACCATGGGGGCCAGAGTTCTGACCCAGTTCAGGGTGCTTGTTTTTTATTTGAGCCTGCTGTTATACCCAAATCCTTCACGACTCAATCTTCTGCATCAGATCACACCGTCGCATTCGTTATTCGACCCGATCAGCACGTTTTTTTCCCTGCTGATTTTGACCGGCCTTTTAATCCTTGCCGTCTATTTTGCCAAAAGGCAGCGCCTGATATCCTTCGGCATCCTCTGGTTTTTCATCCATTTGATGATCGAATCTTCCATCTTCGGTCTGGAGCTTGTTTTCGAACACCGGCTTTACCTGCCCATGTTCGGTTTGGCCCTGATAGCCGCCTATCTGTTGTTTTATCTTTTAGCAGCGAATCGAACCCGGGCACTGGTGGTTGCCATTGCCATTATTTTCTCTTTAGGAACGGCCACATACCTTCGGAATAGCGCCTGGCAGGACCCGATCACCCTCTGGTCCGATGTTGTTTCCAAAAGCCCTCAAAGCCCCAGGGCGCACTACAATCTGGGTTCCGACCTGGACCGGCTGGGAAATTTAGAAGCGGCGGTTTATCATTTGTCCGAGGCCCTCAAGATCAAACCCGATCACACCAGGGCGCACAACAACCTGGGGCAGGTCCTGTTCAAACAGGGAAAAATAGACCAGGCCGCCGGTCATTTTTCCGAGGCCCTGCGGATCGAGCCCGGCAATGCCGCGGCCCGCTATAACCTGGGCCTTGCCATGGAGGAAAAAGGCAACCTGGCGGCCGCCGCCAATCATTATCGGCAGGCCCTGCGAATCAAGCCAGATTTTGCCGAAGCGCACAACAGCCTGGGAATCGTCCTGCAGGGACAGGAAAATCTCAAGGAGGCCGTTGACCATTTTTCCGAGGCGCTCAATATCAACCCCGATTATGCCGAGGCCCACCATAACATGGGATCCGCGCTGGAGATGCAGGGACATTTCAAGCAGGCCATCGACCATTATTTCACGGCCCTTCGAATCCGGCCGGACGATGCGCAGACCTATATCAACCTGGGTGTGGTCCTGACCCGGC
>Ga0180009_10004970_pt1 | contig 14440 bp, 10 predicted proteins | sample OS_PC_MetaG_FD_123537 | JGI IMG/M metagenome (GOLD analysis project Ga0180009, IMG submission 123537) | Groundwater microbial communities from the Aspo Hard Rock Laboratory (HRL) deep subsurface site, Sweden - OS_PC_MetaG | ecosystem: Environmental > Aquatic > Deep subsurface > Groundwater...
TATCGACTCAAAGATAGAGCTTGCGCTAAGCAGAAGAATGCATAATGATAGGAACGATTGACATACAACTTGGCCGGTTTTCACCCGACCCGAAGTGGCCTACTTTAACCCGACCCGTGACACAATGTGCGACTTCAGGCGATCCAAAAGCGCCTTAACCTGTTCTCTGTATTTCTGAACCTTGTCCCCAGACAGGTTGACCTTGTCTTGCGCGAAAGAGGATATGGTCGAGTGGTCAATATGTGGCATAGGATATTCCTAACTTGTTCATTTCAATTGGACGTCTGTAAGTCGATTGTTGATTGCACCACACCAAGAATCTGGAAATCACTCGTCAGAATAATGGGCTGGTGCTGTTTATTAGTTGATTTTGGTTTCAGGACGACGGCCTGGGATTGTCTGTGAAACTCCTTAATCGTTGCTTGGCCATCAATCAGGGCGACAACTGTGTCGCCGTTCTCGGCGGTCGGTTGTTGTCGGACGAGGACAAGGTTGCCGTCTTGGATCCCCTTGTTGTTCATGGAATCGCCGGTGGCCCGGAGAAGGAAGTAGCGGTGTGGCTTTCGCGCCAACGCGGTCGAGACCGGGTAGGTGCATTCGACATTCTCCTCAGCGAAAACAGGAGTGCCGCATGGGGCTGATCCTACCAGAGGAACATTCACAGTTTGCGCATGCGAGTCTGACCCGGGCAGGTCGGTTTTAAGCCGTATCTGACCGCGGCCAGGACGGCTGATATACCCTTTCGCTTCGAGCTTCTCAAGGACATAGGATACGGACCGGGGGGATTGATACCTCAGTTCTTTCATGAGTTCCCGGACCAGCGGAGCCCGTCCCTTGTGAAGGATCGAGTTCCTGATAACCCGAAAGGCTTCAAGTTCTTTATCTGTAAGCAGTTCAGATTCCATACTGCCTTTAGTTTATAACAGTTTATTATAGCTTGTCAAGCAAAAAAATCCATAGAGAACTTGGAAGACATTCAACTATTGACCGATCAGGATGTCAGCGTAACTCGATATTCTGGGTTTTGGCCCGAAGTTCAGAGGGTCGCCCTTGGCTCTTGTTTTAGGAAAGGTAATTAGGACTCGGTCTTTAGACCTGGTTACAGCGACATAAACTAGACGGTGTATCTCGGCAAGGCGCTCCCCTTCACTTTCGCCAGGGAGGAGCTTTTCATCAAAAGCTGGGACGATCACCAGTTTCTTGGATAAGCCTTTTGAGCTGTGCATGGTCATCACCTGTAAGCCAGCAGTTTCGCCGTCTGATCCCTGGTCGTCCTCAGAAGTCTCTTCGATACACGCGGTAACCCTCTCTCGTGCCGATTTATCCGAGTCGCTTTTCAGCAGACAAGTGATCACGTCCTCGCTGGATTCGATATTAAGATTCTTCAGAGACGCAACAATAGCTACTACATCTCCGGAGCCGAGTGCATTTAATACGGTAGTGAAGTTGGTAAGCGAATCCTTTAATCTCTTTTGCCAGTGCTGAGCTTCTGACGCGTGAGATAGTAATTCAGTTAGCGACATATTGCCGGATACAAACTCGGTCAATGCCTGGTCCCGGAACTTGTTCTCAATGTTTTGGAAGTGTGCTAAGAGAACGCGATTTAGAAACAGCTGATGGGGTAGAACTATGAATCTGAAGATTGCCTCCCGTAATTCAGCCTCGGTATCAGCCGACTTGATCGTACAGCTTACACCTGCCTCACTAAGCTTCTTGGCATAATACTCTGCGACGTTTCGCTTGGGTAACAGCAGAATTGCATCCTTGATTTTCGATTCGTCCAAGGCCCTAAGGATTCCCGCAAGCTCCTCGACTTCGGCCTTGCAGCTTTTGAATTGGTGGACGCCAAATTCGCCGTCTTCATCTTTGAATGCCTGTAACTCCTTTTCGGAGTACGCGCCTTCATCCATGAATCTCAACAGATTGTTGGCCGCTGAAACGACTCGTTTGGGGCAGCGGCGGCAGTATACGAAATTCACCGTCTTAGCGTCAGGCCTTTCAAGCAAACCGCGCAATCCATCCGGTGAAGCGGAACGGCCACTATAGATGCTTTGGTCAGGGTCGCCGACAATGATAACGGAATCGGAAGGCTCCGTTATGAGTTCGATGAGGCGCTGCTCGGAAGGGTTAAAGTCCTGATATTCATCAATGAGAAAGTGCTGTGCGCCTTGTAGCCATTGCGGAAGACCATTGCTCTCCACTGCTCGTATAGCGTGGAGGACAAGCTGATCCCAAGGACAGACTTGGTATTTCTGGGAGAATAGTTCAATCGCCTCGGCCGAATCATGGCAATCTGAAGGAATAGCTCGATTGCATCTCCACGACTCTGTTAGTCTGCTCAGGAGCCTGTTAAATGACTTTTTATCTGCAACAATACCTTTGCCCTTCGCATATGCAAAAAGATCACCTACGAAAACCTGCGACAAAACGCTCTGCGGCTTGGGTGATAGGTCGATTACTTCCAGGTGTTCTGGTAAGCCTAGCTCATCGGAGTATACTTTTACAATCTTGAACGCAAGGCTGTGGAGAGTCGAAATGTGAATGCCAAGCTCATCTGGGTCGACACCAAGGCCACCTTCGTCCTTTGGTTTATGGATGTCATCCTTGAAGGCGTCAACAATGCTGTTGACGAAAGTGATGTAGTAGATTTGTACCGGTTCCACTCCAAACTCAATCAAGCTCTCAAGCTTGCGAAGCAGGCTATAAGTCTTGCCTGTTCCGGGGCCTGCGACTACGACTAAGAGACCTTGCCCGTATTCGACAACTGCGCGGTGGCGTTCTGCTGGTTCGTATTGGTTGTTAAGTGAGCTTGCCATGTTCTCATTCCGGCAAATCAAATTGGTCATCTGACATTTGCATTAGGGTTGTCGTCCCCTGACTTGTGTGATGATCTGGTATGTTCTTATAAGGACCAATCACCAACACGTGATTCTCTAGTTGCTCTCTTAGTTCCGGTGTGTCTTCAATACCATGCTGTGATAGAACGGCAGGGAATGCGGTTGCCAAGCATGGCGACTCATAGACTAGGTACCGATCCCTGTTGAAGATTCGTGGGGCATCTTTACTATCTAGGCGCACAACATCGAGCGATTTAGCATCGTTTTCGTCCATGGTGAGTTCTACTCCAACTACCGTTGCCTCCGCACTGACGCTGGCAAGTTGAGCTGGTGGTTGTTGAAAATAAAGAGTAGCGCCTGAATTGAGGCCAGCCGACTTGTAGGTTTCATAATCTGTCTTAGTCATAGCAAAAACACTTTTATTAGCACGATGCCCTAAGGCGAAAATGTACCGTTGAGCCTGATCATTGTCATTCTGATTCATTTCAATGGTCCTTCAGGGATTGGACCTTTGACGATAGCAATCTCCTCCTCCGTCAGGCCGTACAGTTCATAGACCAGTTGATCGATCTCCCGTTCGAGGATAGTCGTGTCTTCGCCTTGCTGCTTGAGCTTGAGAATGTCTGTAACGACGGCTTCGATCTGCTTACGTTCTTCTTCGGACGGAATTCGGATGGGGATACGTTCTACGTACATTGGCTTAAATTCCAGATAGTTCTGGGCACGAAGTGCTGCCATAGATTCAATCATATATCCGCAAAGACGCGAATTGAGCAAAGTTAGCAGAAAGAGATCGTCCGAGGGGAGTATACACGCGGGCGCACTGATATAATGATCGTCAGTGTCGAAGGCAAATTGCGGCTTGGTTGCGAGATTGCCCCAGACAATCTTCGGCCTTTCGAATTCCTCAAGATACGCACATGCACGGAGTTCCCACCAGTACCTCCCCTGATCGTCTCGTTTCTTTAGAGGCGCTTCATGGGCTTTCAAGTGACGATATATAGCTGGAAGGCTCTGTTGGAGAAACTTCTCAGGAGGTTGGTTTCCCCGGTGTTGGTCGGTCCAGTTATTGGCAATATATATTACAAACAAGTCCTTGCTTCCGATATTATAGCGCTTGATATCGCGCCCTCTCAGGAATGGCTTAATGACTTCTGCGCTCTTCGAGTCTTCTTTGATAAGGCGCTTCCGAGTGACGTCATCAATTACGAATGCCTTGTTGTATCCAGTCAGAATACCACGATACATCTGGCCTTTGACATATTCTTTGAGAGGTAAGGTGTCTTCCGAAGTGCCTTGAAGTTTCATGCGAAGGTCGGCAATATGTGGCTCTTCTATATTCCAAACGGAGGCGTCAGGAAGACTCGCCTGTGACATCGAGATAGCTTTATGCCGCAATGTCTTTTCAAGCTGCTGGAGCTCGTCAAGCGTCCTGACTGAACAGGCGAGGAATGAACTGGCTGTATCCGCCTTTTGGATAACTATAATGCTGGGGTAGGCCGTCGCATCAAAAACGGGCAAATCGCCGAAATCGATGAGTACTCTAAAAGCAGAGTTTTCCTTAAGAAAGCGCCGCAGGTTGGCTCCGTAATTCGCGCGCATGTATTTGTTTGAGGTAATGAACGTCAAGATGCCGCTTTGCCTGAGAATGTTGAACCCCGCTTCGAAGAAGTACGTGTAAATGTCAGCGGTTCCTGTAAAGACCCGGTAGCGATTCTTCAGAGCAGGCTTAATGTCTTTGAGTTGCTCCTGACGGACATAGGGGGGATTCGCTATAACAACATCGAAGCCCTTCTTTTCATGGAAAATCTCCGAGAAGTACACTTTAAAGTCAAAATCCTTGAGGCCGTTGGTGATTTGGCCGATGAGCTCGTCGATCTGACCCTTATACTTCTTTTTCTTGCTGACGCTGGTTTCTTTGAAGAAGAGTGGCTTCAACTCCTCCAGTTGTTCGAATAGCCGCTGATTGAAAAGATTCTTCTCAACGCTAAGCAGCGAATTCCCCTGCATGATCTTGTAATCGAGGTTCGGCAACGGCTTGATATGCTTGTAGTCTGCTTCATCCACGATCAACGACAGCCATAACCGGAGTTTGGCAATCTCCACCGCGCCGAGATCAAGGTCAACGCCATACAGACAGTTCTGAATGGCATGACGCTTCAAGCCATAGGGTGTTCTGTTGCTACTTGTTGCTAGAAACTGGGACAGGACTACTCGCGCTCGAACAATCTCCGCCATCATTCCAACCAGAAAGGCACCCGATCCAACCGCTGGATCGCACACCTTGATACCGGCAAGCTTCTGATCGATAAGTTCGGCGTTGTTGCGAACTGAATCGGGGAGTTTGTACCTATATCTGCCTTTTTCCTCCCCTCGCTCACTGACGAACGCATCGTTTTCTAGAGCACTTTCCCCATGCTTGATGAGAGTCTCAACATCCTCTATGCGTACGGTGCCCTCAAGCTCAGTGGTCAGATAGTTGACAAGGCTTTCCTGACACATATAGTGAACGATTTCTCGAGGCGTGTAGTACGTGCCTTTGGACTTACGATCCTTCACTTCGAGCAGGTTCTCGAAAACCTTCCCTAACATCTCCGGATCGACCGCGACTTCTTTTTCCAGCGGCTCGTCTTCTTTGACTGTGAAGTTGTAACGGTCGAAGATGTCGAGTATGCCCGTGCCGACGTCACCTTGCTTTGTCTTGATCTGATTTGAGAAAAGCTCGTCCGGTAGCAGAATATCGGTTCGTTGCCAATCATAATTATTAATAGGATCGAACAAACCACCGTTCAGGAACGGGATTCTGCAATCGAACTTATCAGCGTAGTCACCATCTCGCTCGACCGCGAGCGTGTTGTAGAACAGCGGTTCTAGGATATCATTGAAGAAGTTCTTGTAGTCTCCATGCCGTTTCTCAAAGAGCTCGCGTAGGAACCGTTTCGGCCCAGTGCCCCATTCGCTCCTCTTCCCGACACCAAACCACCCCTTTTTCTGCAGGAAGTACAAGAATACGATTTGGCCGAGAAGCTTTTTAGAGAAGTCAATCGTGTCTACGCCCTTTTCCTGGAAATCGTCTCGGATTTCCTTATCCTTTGTGATCAGCTTATCGAGCTTCTCCTCAATCTCGTGATACAGCGCTCTGTATTGCTCGAAGAACTCTCTCGTAACCCTCTCGATGCTGAACGATTCTTCAAGGTCGCTCAGTGTGGGGTCCCTGTCAGTGTTCTGAAGTATAGGCAACAACCGACTCTGAGCCGTATGGCTGCTTTCATTCTTCCCTACGAGAAACGAGTATCTTCGAGCCGGTGTGAATTCTTCTCGAACCCTGATACTGCCCTTCTCCGAAGTCTCGATCTTATAGTCCATCTTGACGAAAGAGAATCGCCAATCCTCGTCATTTGGTGAAACAAACGCCACAAGTGCCGCGTCCTTCAGCTCGCTTCCCCGGCTTCCCTTCAGGTACTTCGCGACGAATTTCCTTTGAGTTGCGCGGGCCCGTTCTAAGGAGGTATCACGTTTAAGCTTGACGACAAGAATATCAAGCTTGTTTCCATCCTTGTCCTGATACTTGCCGATCCGTTCCAGCGAGTCAACACGGTCTCTGAAATCTGCGTAGATGTAGTTACCCCTGTACGTGAAGGGTGCCGCCTCGATGCGGTTGAGTAAGTTTCTCACGAAGATCTGGAATTGCTCTCCGTTGAAAGGTTGTTCCAAGGTTTGACTTATGAGTCGTATTGCTGCTTCCCGCTGCATTTCAGTCTCCGATCAAGTGCTCTGACAAAATGACCTCCCGGGGCCCAGCAGTCTGCGCCGCTGACTCTGCTATATGCCCTCCGAGCAATTCGGGCGGTATGCTCTTCTGTAGTGCAGCAAGCATCTTTAGCGGCTTCACGCCTTGTTTGACAACTGTATTCATTTCCTTAAGCGCTGTTTTGGCGGTTTGCCTCGGCAGGCCCCCCTCTTCAAGTTGTCTCATTACTTTCCTGAGAAAACTCTCCTGGTCTTCCGTGAACTGCCGGAAGTCGCGGATGGAGCGGAGTATCTTCAGAAGCTGGCTAGCACTGTCTCGTCCGCCTTTGAGTTTTGTGTCCGGTATATCAACTGTCGTGGCAAGTGTGAACGCCTGTTTATTTCTGTCGAGCAGTTCATAGAACTCAACTGCTAAACTCTCGCGCTTAGTGCTCGCGTCCGCCTCCAGTATCTTGGCTGCTGCTAGGAAGTCAAGCTCCTGGGAATCATGTCCATCCGCCAAAAAGAATTTCTGAAGTTTGCCTTTGCGGAAATACGTCATTAACTGACCCGAGTGTGCCCGATCTTTTCGACCAGTCCTTGCCTTTTTCGGTAGCCTCTTGATCTGGGCGAAGAGATCAGGATCACGATCACGGATATTCCTTATGACCTGAAGATACTTGAGACTGCTTTCCTCCTCTTCATCTTCACCCGTGATCGTCCTTTTGGACAGCAAACGATCAAAGAGTTCATGATGCTCAATCGGTTCGCCTTCAGTCAGCAGCCGTGCATCAGCACCGAGCAGTGTTATGAAAGCATGGATTTTGGCTTCGGCGGCCTCCTTGAGCTTGATCTCGTCATTCGATTGTTTAGTGGGAAAGAAATTGAAGGTGAAAATCTTGTCAAACGTGGTGTCTACCCGGTTGATGCGCCCGACACGCTGCATTAGTCTGGTTGGATTCCACGGAATATCGTAATTGATTACCACATTAGATCGGTGAAGGTTCACACCTTCCGACAATACTTCAGTCGACAGAAGGATTCGGTAATCGTCTTTCGGAAACCGTGCTTTGGCATCAAAATTCTCGATGACTTTTCCACGCGTACTGGCACTCGATGATCCGGTGAACTCCAGCACTTGATCTCCGAACTGCCCGTGCAAAGCCTTGGTTAAGTAGTCAGCCGTTTCCTTTGACTCGGTGAAAACTATGATCTTGTTGTCTCTGAGCACCTTTCGCTTGGAGAGCATGTCGATGAATTTCATCAGCTTGGGGTCGCGCGTTACCTGAGCCCACAAGTCGCGAATTTGTCTGAGTATTTTCAAGTCGTGCTCAAGATCACGGTGCAGCGTTTTGTCGAAATCGGATGCTTTGTGCCTGTCGGCCTTGCCTTCCTCAATAAGTCTGAGAACATGCTCCTCGTCGTCGTTTTCTAATAGCTCGAATATCTTGCTAGCGTACCCTTTGCTGACGTAAACGTAGCCCTTGCCGTAGTGGTCAAGAAATATCTCATATGAGTGAATGAACCTATTTACCGTATTCCTGAATGCGTAGAAGCTACTCTCAAGGCGCTTGACCAAAAGTATTTTCATGAATTTGCGCATGTTCGTCTGAGCAAGTCGATCCGGCTGCGTAACTTCACCCTTGAAGTAAAGCAACGGTGTGTATCGGGCGTACTTGAACCTCTGAACGACGAGTTCAATAGTCTTGTTGAAGATGCGATCCTCATCGTTGTTTAGTTCATAGAAAGCTGGTTCTGGATCAGCTATTTCTGGGAATCTGAGTCCCTGGTCTTTCAAGTCGTCTGCGAAGTAGTCCTCTATTTCTTTTCGGGTACGTCTGATCATAAGGTATTTCAGGACCTTGTCACGGATTTCTGCAGCATTCTCTCTTACCGTCCGGATGTACTTGGTTCGATCTTTTTGTCGGTCAAGTCCCTTCAGGCGTTCCTCAAGTCGCGAGAAAAAGCGTTCCAGATCAGGCGTTCCAGGAATGGTACTCCGCTTAGATTTCTGAAACAGCTTGATTTGGCTGAGAATGTCCTTTGGGGCGTTGTTATACGGTGTGGCAGTGACGAGGATTACGCGCTTTCCTCGACATATCTGTGCCAGCTGCTCATAAGAGATTGTTGTCTCTGTCCTGAACCGATGAGCTTCATCGATAATCACGTTCTTATACTTGTCAGTTCCGCGCTTTACAAGCTTGTCAAGCTTTCCGAGCGATTCGAAGTCCGCATGGATTCTGAAATCTGAGAAGACGTTTCTCCATGATCCAGGATTGTCAGGGTCAAGAAGCATTGGCGGCGCAATGACCAAGGTGCGTCCATCGAGCTGGTTTGCCAACATTGCAGCAACGTAGGTCTTTCCTAGGCCCACAACATCGGATATAAACACGCCACCATACTCGTTCAGAATCTTCCGGGCGTTAAGGACGGCCTGCTCCTGATATTCCAGATGTTTGAATTCTTCAGGTACGTATCTATAGAATACCTCATCCGTTTGGGTGATCTCGTCCTTGAAGTATTCATATAGGAATTTCAGGTAAAGTTGGTATGGTGTAACGGTATCGTTAAGCCACGTGCGATTCTGTATTGTGTCGATATACTTATCCTTCACGTCAACGGCGTCACTCCAGAGCTTCTCGAACTGCTCTTTCGCATAGTCGTAGTCGCTTCGATTCTTCAGCTCTACGTTGAACTCGAGATTGTCGACAAGGCCAGCGCGCGTGAAGTTGCTCGAACCCGTAATCACTCTCCCCACGTCGCGATCGCTTTCCGCGAAAGTCATGAGGTAGAGCTTGGCGTGGATGTTCTGAGTAGGATAAGCGCGGATTTGAAGCTTGCCGTTTCGCAGCCACTCAAGAAATTTATGGACTCCTTCTTCGATCTCTCGTCTGTCTTCCGAGATACCCATCTCCTGCGTCACCGCTTCAGAGAAGTGCTCTGCTGTCTCGGCATGAGAGAACTGGAATGACTCTTGCTTGCTCTGGTCTAATAAGTCGACGGTGGATTTGCCAGTACCGATACCGATCAAAATCCTGATCTTCTCAGTCTTTTCAAGCGACCTGTAGAGAGCATAGAATCCGCTAGTGTAGAAGTAGCCAACTAGAACATCAAAGAACTGAGTGTCCTTAATCAAGACTTTGAAACGCTCAAGAAGTCTCCGTTCTTTCTCGTTTGTTATAAAAGTTAAGTCGGTCGACATGGCCTTTATGCTAGCCTCTTGGTCTCAACATGGATGAAATCGCTCGGCATCCGATACATGTTATACTGTTCCTTTATATTACTGCAACTCACGGGATAAAGTAAACCACAAATGCCGCATTTCTCAAGAAAAAACAAGGGGCTCGGCGTTAACGAACCGAACCCCCGAAATACGGAGAAATCACGCCGCAAGTCTCAGAAGCGACCCCGCTCGCCGCTCCAGATTGACTCTCGTGTTCGTGTACGGTATGCGACGGGCAAAAGACGTGAGTCCTTGTACAATGCCCCACACCGTTGTGGCATTCTCTCCATCAGCTACAGCGGTTTCCCAAGCTCTGGTCACTTCATGTCTTGAGAGAGGTTTGGATTCAGACCACTTGAGAACGTCCTCAAACGTTTCACCGATGCGCGTGCTCATTGCTTGACCTACCGTATCTTTGATCTTGTCTCCGAACGACGGATTCTCGACAAAGCGATTGAGCGCGGGCAGTGCGTCGGTATTGAAGCGGGCCGGTCCCTGCTGGTTATGAACGATCCGGAGTTCTTTAACCTGCTCCGCTCCCCACACGATATGATTTCCGCATACGTAGTTATATAGGAACGTGGTCAGGCCAAATGCCGACGCGCCGGTTTCCGAATTCCAGCAGAAGAAGCCTCTTCCCAGTCTGGCGTTTCCCACTTCGACCGGACTATCATCGTTCACAAGAAACACGAACATGTCACGATCTGACGCATACAAGCCGCTTGCGGAGGATTCATTTGAAGAGCGTGCGGGTGGAACATGCCAGCCGGTGTCTTCGACGGCACTCATCAGGCTCTCGATCACTTCAACGTCCCAGATACGACCGTAGTCTAGGCTGGTAAACGCAGAAACCCACAGTTTGGTGTCTTTCTCAGCGGTGTTCGTAACTTCGCGCAACAGGAGTTTGCGCCACCTGTTGCTTCCGACCAGTCCGTGACTGAGACACTTCTGAGCAAGATCAGCAGGCAGGACACGTAGGTACTTTGCCGGAGCACCGACGGTCGTACACAGCTGCCCGAACGCCCAATTGGTGAGGCGGGCCGATCGTTCCCTACCGTTTACGGCCATAGAGCCGTCCTCGGATGTAACAAGACTGGTCTGCTTGAGCGAACGTTCGACTTCTCTGGATGCCGCTCTCTGCGTTCGGGCAAAAGCGTGTAGTGCATCAAGACTGGTGAATCGCTCGTCCGGTGGGCGCGCCGCCCATTGGCGGTGCGCGTCATAGAGATTCGTTGTCATCGCGTCTCTCCATCAATTGAATTGTTAAAGAACTACGAAAATGAACTGCCTATCAAGTGTAGGCTAGTCACGTAGTGCATCAATTGCCGGAGAAGACCAGGGGCTGTGAATATCTGGTGTCTTCTACGAGCGATATTTAGCACACTCCGTTGACGCACTGGCGCTCATTGGCAGGATGTCGGCCGGGCCTTGCTACCCTTAATTCAAGTGATTGCCAGAATGACCAAATGAGAGTCATTTGACCACAGTTAGAAGTTGACATTCCCAATTCAATTGTGATATTTCCTTCTTAGAGGCTTGAATCCATGGATCGTCAGGGAATGGGCTTGTCACGCTGGTGGAAGTCTATATGCCTTGCTTCTTCCAGCTAGTGTGATCAGTTGTTTTGCGAACTTCGGTGTTGCGCTTTGCGGCTCCGCTTGCGATTGCCTGAGGAGGTGGGACAATGAGGAATCCAGTATACGTATTGGCCGCTTGCATTACCATTATTGGCTTCGTCTTAGCCTTCTTCTTTGGAATAACGCATATCGATCAACTCCGGAAGGAAGATGACGCACCCAGATATCCAGACAGACGTGAGACTCAGCGGGCTGTAGATGTCAAAACGGACGGCAATCGCGGATACTCGGAAGGGCAAACCGAGACCATTGTGTCCGATGAGAAGGACAACTCCACAGCGGCCGATGAACTTTACGCTCAAGGCCTCAGTGAGTACAAGCGTGGGAATTGTCAGGCTGCAGGGAATTTGCTGTTCAGAGCAGCGGAAATGGGTTCAATTGCTGCGATGTACGAACTCGGATTGATATTTACCTATAGCAATCGATGCAAGAAGGACCCAGAGGCTGCGCGGAAGTGTTTCAATGAAGCCTTCCGCAAATACGCCGAGTTGGCAAATGACGGGAACTCGACGGCGATGTATAAGATTGCCGTCATGTATGAGTGTGGTTACGGGGTAGACAAGGACGACATGGATGCATTGAGGTGGTACCGAAGGTCTGCTCATGACGGTTATTCCAAGGCCATGTACGAACTCGGCTACAGATATGAGCAGGGTCAAGGCGTCGAAGAAGATGACGAAGAGGCGATACAGTGGTTTCGTTCTGCAGCCCGTGCTGGCGATGCGTCCGCAATGCACTCTCTTGGAGAACACTTTGATCGGGGAAGCGGAGTAGAAAAGAATGGCGATTCCGCAGACTATTGGGAAATCAGGGCCGCTGAACTGGGTAACAAGGATGCGATGTACTTCGCGGCCGTGGCGATTCTCGACGATAGCTCCCACAGTGAGAAAGACCATGAACGGGCTGTCCGCTGGCTGCGAGAGACAAGCAGAAGAGGGTGGGCCGATGCTGTACTGGAGAGAATTGGAGAGAGTTCGAGGCCCGGCAGATAGCGCCACGATGCACCGGCTGCCGCTGCAGTAACCGATGCCACCGAAGTGTGGCCTCTATAGCTCTCAGCTTACGGTTCATACTGTAGCATTCTACGTCGAAATGTCGTGCGCACAGGAGTAAGTGGTACACATCGGATTGGGGTTGTGAGCTAAGATTGAGCATACTATCTACGTACCAATCCACAAGAACCGGTATTTTGGTTTCGATAACCTCTTGGAGGTTCCTCATAACTTCTGTAGGTATACCATACCTTCTGAGACACTTCTTAAGTAGATTAGGAGTGATTGAAGGAGGTATTGAACATGAGGAGAGAGGCGAGAGAGTATCTAGCCCTACAGAGGAGGCTGGCGGTTTTCAAGTATGCTGAAGCGTGGGGGAACGTAGCCAGAGCCTGCCGCGCGTTCGCGATGTCGCGAGCGTTCTATTACAAGTGGAAGAAGGCCTACGACGCCGAGGGCGAGGCCGGACTGGTTCGGAAACGGCCAATAGCCAGAAAGCACCCCAGAGCGATTGCGAAGGAAACCATGGACAAAGTCCTGGAACTGCGGACCAAGTTCCACCTCGGGCCACAACGAATCGTCTGGTACATGGAAAGATACCACGGTATCCGAGTGGCATTCTCCAGTGTTTATCGGATTCTCGTACGGCATGGGGTTAACCGGTTCCCTAACCGAGTCGGATGTCGTGCCTTGCACACCCGTCGCTATGCAAAGCAGTTTCCCGGTCATCATGTCCAGGTGGACGTCAAGATTCTCTCCCTTGCAACGCCTGACGGCAAGAAGACTCGTCGCTTCCAATACACGGCCATCGACGACGCAACTCGGATACGAGCTCTCAGGATTTATCAGCGCCACAACCAAACTAATGCCATCAGGTTCATCGATTATGTGCTTGAGAAGTTCCCCTTCCGCGGCACATCAAGAACAGGTTTTGCTGACGGAAACAGTGCAACTCTTGTCAGGCAAACACTGCTCGGAATGAGAATCATCCGCGGATTCATAGGCGTATCATCTCAACCGTCCACTTTTATTCCTCAGATTTGGATTCAGTACCGTTCAGCCCGTGATCGGAATACCACCTCTCTATCTCATCACTTGTCCACAGCGAATCGGCAGCCTTAAGAATCACCCTATGAGACCAAAATATGATGAACAGACTCGTAGCAGCGGAAATAATGCTGAAGACACCAAGAGGCGTGCTCAAAGAGAAAGCGACTGAAACAACGCTAAAGAAGAAAACAAGGATGCCAAAATCAACCAGGATGAACCAACACAAATAGGCGCCAGGAATCTTTGTGTCCTGAGTAGGCGCCTTAACTTGGAAGTACACATCGTAGTATACCCCCACTATGGATGCCGTGATGAGAACGAAGGTCGATAGAGATACTGAATACAATGAAGCCTTTGAGAATTGCACGCTGCCACTTGACGTTAATATCGCGACAAATGCAGCGAAACTAAACCCCCCCAAGAACGACATAATCACTGTGAGTTGTCGTGCAACGTGCCTACCATATACAAAGAGGGGTCTGCTTTGTACGTGCTTCTCACACATAGATTAACCTCCGTATCCAAAGTTGGAAATTGAACTGGCTGTACGTCTTGAGACAAAGTGGACATTGTGTCCCGAAAGTCAAGGCACAGTTTATCTGATAGCAATTGATTTCTGGATATTCTCAGTTTCACTGCTGCCTGTGGATTGACAAAGCCATTTTTGACATACACCTCTTTCTAACATTTTTCTAACAGAACAAGCCGGAACAAGAGACAATAAGAGGAAACACCAGACAAATGGCTCAAGCTAAGTTCTTGCTGTTATTGCCTGTTAGTGTCTGGTGTTTCCTGCTGTTTGGACAGATTCAAGGGCTCATAACCCGAAGGTCGCAGGTTCAAATCCTGCCCCCGCTATTCAGTAAAGTGACGCTCTGATCGGTGACTCCAAGAAATCCTTGGAGTTTTGTTTTGCCCTCAGCCCTGAAGAACTTTGCGCCACCCTGATCGACAGGCGTCAACACGAAATGA
>Ga0180009_10004971_pt1 | contig 14440 bp, 9 predicted proteins | sample OS_PC_MetaG_FD_123537 | JGI IMG/M metagenome (GOLD analysis project Ga0180009, IMG submission 123537) | Groundwater microbial communities from the Aspo Hard Rock Laboratory (HRL) deep subsurface site, Sweden - OS_PC_MetaG | ecosystem: Environmental > Aquatic > Deep subsurface > Groundwater...
CCGCAAGCCTCACTCGGCCGTCGTGCCAGCCCGGACCGGTGCACGAACGCGGGCTGGCACTCCTCACGCCGCTGCGCCCGAACCCTGCCTCCGTATGGGTCGGGACTTCCGCCGAGTGCATCTGGTCGCTGCTTCTTGCCCTGCCACCAGTCCTTCTTCACGCGGGGGTCCATCCACGAGCCGGTGTCCCGGATCGAGACCTGGATCTCGGCGGCGATCGCCCGCCCCAGCGCCTGCTTGCTCTTGAGCGCGGGAAGCTCCTTGCGGCCCGCGGCGTGACACTGGTCGTAGAGCGCCTGCAGGGTGGGCTCGACGCAGATGCCGGCAAGGTGGATGGTGTAGCCTTGGACCACGTTGTCCTCGCCGGTGTACTTGAGCGTGATGGTGTTCTTCGCCGCGTGGATCACGATGGCCGTGTTGCCCCCGCCCACGTCGTAGCCGCTCTTCGGCGCCCGGATCACCTCGTTCAGCGCGGTCGCCATGCCAGCCAGGGTGACCTCGGGGCTGGTGATGTAGCCCTTGGGACAGTTGCAGCCCCAGTCCCACTGCTCGACCTGGTACACGTTCGAGAACTGCGGCACCCGCTCGTCGACGAACAGCGTGTAGAGCTGGGGCGCCTTGTCGTCGGTGGCACCACCGACGCTGACCAGCCCCTTGGTGGCGCTCACCGCCTTCCACTTGCGCAACAGCAGGTTCATGTCGCCGTGGGTCGCCGGGTCGCAGCCGCAGGGCGAGAGCGCCGTCAGCTTGCCGTAGCTCGCGCCGTTGATCGGCTGGCAGGCACAGGGCGAGTTGTCGCACTGGCCCGCGGCGCCGCAGGCCTGGGCGCAGAGGCAGCCAGCGGGCAGCGGACTGCAGGGGTCCGGCTTGCCATCCGCCCCTGGCCGCAGGTCGAGGACAGGCGGCTGCACGCCGTCCGGGCGGAGCAGGTCGACAAAGGGGCGGCTGTCGGGCGAGGTGTGGCCATCCGGCCCGCCCACGCTGGCCTCGTCGCAGCCGAGCAGCGCGAGGCAAATGCCGAGAATCCATGACCGGGTCATGAGCCCATTGTCGCGAAGGCCGGTTCCAGACGCAACGGAACTGTGCGCCCGGCCGGGTGTCCATACTGTGGAAGGAGCAGACAGATGCAGCAGCTTTCACACCTGGAACGTGCCAGGGTGCGGGCCCGCGTGCGCCGGGCCATGGCCGCCGCCGATGATGAGGCTCACGAGGGCGGCGAGCTCAACCTGGTGCCCTACCTGGACATCCTGGTCAACACGATCATCTTCCTTCTGGCCACGACGGTCAGCATCGTGCCGCTGGCCGAGGTGCAGGCCCAGGCTCCGAGGGAGGTCGATCCGGCCGTTGTGACCGCCTCCCACGGGGGAGATCGGCTGCTGCTGACGGTCGCCGTCTCCGACTCCGGTTTCATCGTGGCCGGCGCCGGCGGCGTCTTGCGCGATCGATCCGGCAGACTGCCGACGATCCCCTGCGCCGCGTCCCTCGAGGCAGGCCGATGCCCGGCAGGCCGCTACGACCACCACCAGTTGACGCGACTCGCCTGGCGCATCAAGCAACGCCACCCCGATGCGCGCCGGGTCTTCGTCTCGGCCGACCGCAACGTGCCGTATCGGGTCATCGTGCGCACGATGGATGCGCTGCGGGGCAAGAGCACTGCGCGGTGCACCGGAAAGGACGGGTGCCTGTTCGATCGTGTGGTCTTCTCGGCGGGCGTCCAGTAGGGATCGCCGCATCGACGGACACCTCTCCCTACCCGCAATCACGCCGCTTTTCTGTTTGACAGCGCCTGTCATTCTGCAGCACTGTTGCCGGACGGTCGTCACGGGAGTCCGAAAAGGGTTCCGGATTCCCCGTGGGCAGGAAGGGAGGTGACCGTCACCATCGGCCGGGGTCACCACACAGCAAGCAGGTTTTGCCGTGGAAAAAGGCACAGTCAAGTGGTTCAACGAGGCAAAAGGTTACGGGTTCATCACCCGGGACAATGGACCGGACGTCTTCGTCCACTACAAGAACATCGTGGGCGACGGCTTCCGCACGCTGGCCGAAGGTGACAGCGTGCAGTTCGAGGTCGTGGAGGGTCCAAAGGGGCTGCAGGCCACCGACGTGACGCGCCTGGCGTAGCCTGAAGGGCACATGTGACAGCCGAACGAGGGCGGGCCAGAAACGGCCCGCCCTCGGTTTGTCTGGAGCAGGAGATGCGACGATGCAGCTACTGGAGACCAACACACATGACTTCGCCGGCGCCGCGCACCGACTCGCCTTCTGGCCGGTCGGCACGATCGAGGCTCATGACCTCGGCCCTCTCGGCACCGACGTGCTCGCCCCACTCAAGCTGGCCACCGACCTGGCTCCGCGATTCAGCGCGGTGCTGCTACCCACCCTTCCGTTCGGGCTGGTCTCCTCCCTGGCCGGCTATCCGGGCGGTATGTGGATCTCGGACGAGACCTACCGTCGACTGGTCTTCGAGCTGCTGGAATCACTGCAGCACTCCGGCATCCGGGAGGTCGTGATCTTCAATGGACACGGCGGCAACACCTCCGCCCTGGCGGCGGTGCTGCCTGAGGTATGGAAGACCCATCGGATCAAGTCCGCGTTCGTCGACTGGTGGAGGGTGGGTCAGGACCTGTCCGAGAAGCACTTCGGCTCGGCGGGCGGCCACGGAGGAGCCGACGAGCTGGCGCTGGTCCGCGCGTTCGACCCTTCGCTCGCACCGCAGAGCTGGGACGGCAGCCGTGCATTCGCCGCCCCGTCGGGCGTACGGGCCTACCCAGCGCCCCGGTCCGCCATCCGCCACAGCACGGGGCCCTCGATCCCGATGACAGCCGCCTCGGCCACCGCGTTCTACGACGAGCTCCTCGAGCGCCTCGCCCTGGCCGTGACCGCCCTCCTGGATGGCTGGAGCGCCCTGGACGAGATCGCTGCCCAATAAGATGGGTGCCGCCTACGACCTGGCCGCGCTGGGCTCCGGACTGGCCACCACCCTGGCCGCAGCGCTGGCGGCCCGTCGGGGGCAGAGGGTGCTGCTGGCACCGGGCCGTCGCCCGCACGCGACCTTTCGCCACGGACCACACCTGCTGGACGCCAGGCTCCAGCTGCTCTCGGGGCTGTCACGGCCGCTCGCTCGACAGGTGCTCTCCGAGCTTCAGCTCGACCGGTTCGTCGACGAGCGGATCACACCGTTCACCCCCCCGCTGCAGCTGCTGCTACCCGGAGCATGCATCGACGTCGGCCCCGACGACGAGGCTCTGCTCGACGAGCTCGACCGCGAGCGGCTGCTCCTGCCGGCAGAGGCCGAGCGGATGCTGTTTCAGCTGGCCCGGGCCAGCCGCATCGCCGACCAGCTGCTCCGGCCCGAGAGCGGCTGGCCCGTGGCGCAGACGCCTGATCTGGAGGGCGTCGAGCTCGACCTGCCCCGAGCTCCCCTGCCCATGGTGCTGATCCGCGGACCGGCCAGCGCCGTCTCGCCGGTGGTGCCCGACGACCTGGGCCCGGTCCCTCTCGCCCGACTGCTCTCGAGCTGGCGCCAGGGCAGCTGTGCGCTGGTCGGCGGCCTGGCCTCGGTGGAGCTCGCGCTGCACGAGCTGCTCCTCGCGGCCGGGGGCGAGATCATCGCGGACTCCGATCCCCTGGGGCTGCTCACCTCGCCGCAGGGCAGCCCGCGAGGGGTGATGCTGGAAGGGCGGCCGGGGACCCTGCTCGCCCGGCAGTTCGTCCTGGGCCTGTCACCCCGGCGACTGCGAGCGCAGTCGATGCTCGGCCTCCAGCTGCCATGGCTGGCCGCGCCCGAGGAGGTCGCCCGGCGGCACATCCTCCACCTCTTCTTCCGCCGGGGCCGGCTCCCCGCGTCGATGGGGGACCTGCTGCTGCTCGTCCCCCGTCTTGCCGACGGGCAGACGCTGCTGGGGCTGGTCTCCGACCCGACGCTGACCAGCGACGAGGTCGTGCTCAGCGTCCAGGAGATGCTGCCGCTGTCCCGCTGCACCACAGACGGGCTGCGCCAGGCCGAGACCCGCGTCCTCGAGCTGGTGCGGCGGGTCGTGCCCTTCTTCGACGAGGCGTTTGTCGGCGCGTGCTCGCCCCACAGGGAGCATTCGGTGCCAATGGAGTCGGTGGTGGCCCTGACGCCGGATCCGCGCCAGCCGTCGCTGCTCGCTGGCATCCCCTCCCTGCCCCTCGACCCGGGGCTGGGCAACACCGCCCTGGTGCACAGCTCGGTGCTGGGCGCCCTCGGCACCGAGGGCAGCTTCGCCGCGGCGTGGAGCGCGGTCCAGATGCTGTCGGGGGAGACCTGAACTCACTGTGCCAGCGTCGCCGCGATCTCGACGTGCAGGTGATCCCGCGCGACGGCGATCACGCGAAGCGGTCGTCGATCGACTCGGATCGCCAGCAGCTGGGCCGCGACGGCGGGCCTCACCCGGCCGGTGCTGCACCCAGGCAGCGGCAGCGCCACCGATCCCAGCCTCAGGCCGTCGCAGACCCCGACGATGTCGTCCAGCAGGCGGTTGCAGCTCAGGCTGCTGACCTCCTCCATCGCGCCGATGCCGACGACCAGCAGATACGCGCACCGCAGGTGCCGTCCCGGATGCACCAGCAGGAGCTCGCCCAAGGCGCCGGTCACTCGTCCCCGCTCGACCCAGCGCGACACCAGCCCGCAGAGGCGCCAGTCCACCTGCTCGAGCAGGCCGCTGAAGGGTCGCTGTCCCCGCAACAACTCCACCACCAGGAGGTCGGGTCGGTAGCGCTCCACCGCGGCCAGGCCGGGAGCAACCAGATCGAAACGCGGCGCCACGAGCGCAGTGTAGCACCGACGTTGCCGGTGCGTCTGCTCAGGCGGTCGACAGCAGTCGGGCCACCATCCGCTCGACGTAGGCCGGGCGGCGGTCGTCGCGCCAGCGGGGGTAGCCACCCCGCGCCACATAGGCCAGCAGCGCATCGAACCCGGCCGCGCTGAACCGGTACTCGCCCAGCTGGACCGCTGTGTGGATCTTCGGCGCGCTCCGGTCGCACTCCGGGAGAGGCCCCCCGCCGACCGCGCCGTCCGCGTGACGCGCGAGGGCGATCTGCTGGGGTATGCCGTGCTCGGCGATCATCTGGCGGATCAGCGGCTCGCTCCGCTCGCCCTCCGGCGACTGGCGGAAGTCCTCGGGGCGCGACGGGAAGGGGAACGCCCGATAGGTGGCCCCGATGAACCCCGACAGATCCTGCCCGGCGATCGCCCCATGCAGGTCCCCGATGCGGTCGCAGGATGCGATGCGCCAGCCCTCCAGCGTTGCGGTATCGCCGGCCGCGACCTGGAGCGCAGCCTCGCAGAACCGGTCGGCGAAAAAGAACAGCTGCTGCAGCAGCAGCATGTGGGTCTCGATGTTGAAGAAACCAAACGCCACGGTGCCGTGGCTCAGGGACTGGAAGGCGAGCGGCATCAGGGCGCCAGGCTAGCACAGGTTGCGTAGCCTGGCAGGTCAGCCTTCCACTCGCCGGCAAAATATCTGCTGCAATTCCGATGATATCCGTCAGCTGCCGCCGGCCTAATGATTGCAGAGTACGCATGTCATGGTCCGGTCCCTGCACCTCATCGCTGCCCTGGTCGCGCTGGCACCTGCGGCAGAGGCCAGGAGGCCAGCGACGATTGACGGGTTGCGCCGGGTCCGCGTCCGCCCAACAGCCACCGCCGTGGTCGCCGATCACCTGCCGCACCTTGTGCGCAACGCGTTGATGCCGGCCGGCGGCTTCGCCCACAGAGTGGTGGCGAAGAGCGCTGTGCACAGCCGGGTCGCGCGCATCGGCAACGGCTCGCTGCGGACGGTGCGCAGGATGGAGCGGGAGGTCAACGACCTCGTCGCGGCCCTGCGGGCCCCTGCGCCGAGGGGCAGGCCGATGCAGCGGGTCCTCCACAGCCTGGGCAGAGGATCCCTGGCGCAGCTCGCCCGCCGCCTGGAGCGCCAGTCGACCGATCTGCACGCGGCGATCCCAAAAAACGATCCGCGTCGGGCCGAGACGGCGCTGGTGCTGGACTCGGCCCGGCGCCTGACCACGCTCAGTCAGGGTCTGGCGCGGCTCGGAGCCGCCGACAGGCAGCCTCTCCGACGGAGATCGGTCAACCTCGATCGCGCCCTGCGCCGCGCCGCGCGGCAGGCCGCGGCCTCGAGCCCCGACTCGAGCCGTGTGTCGGTCCGCTTGTCCCTCGGCCGGGACGCCAGGCAGGCATGGGCGGATCCGACCCGACTGGGCCAGGCGCTGCGCGCGATCCTCGACAACGCCTACCGGGCGATGCCGCAGGGCGGAACGCTCCAGGTCACCACAGAGACGCGGCGGGGAGCGCTGCTGATCCGGCTGACAGACAGCGGCCGGGGCATGTCAGGGGACCAGCTGCGGGCCGTCGGTAGCCCGCTGGTTAGCTTCACTCCGGACGGCCACGGCCTGGGCCTGGCCCGGGCCCGCGCGGCCGCCGAGGCCCACGGTGGCGCGCTCTATCTCGGCAGCGAGCCGGGCGCAGGGACGACGGCCCTGTTCTGGTTGCCGGCGCGCAGGTGACCGCGCCTACCAGCCCGGGTGCGGCACCTGCTTGAGGCAAGAGGTATCCACCCCGCTCATCTGTCCGTCGGCCTTGAAGAAGCTGGTCAGGATCTGGGCGGCGCAGGGGACCGAGATCGTGGAGTGGCTGGCATAGGGCACCACGAGGTGCGTGCTGTTGGGCAGGGTCTTGGCCGCCTGGTCGCCCTGCTCCGGCGGCGTCCGAACGTCGATCTCGCCGCTGAGCAGCAGTGTCTTCACCGTGGAGGTCACCGGCTGGCGCAGCGCGGCGGCGAGCGGCGTGACCTTCCAGCTGGTGCAGGACCCGGGGACCGCCAGGGTGTCGGAGGTGGCCCAGCTCTGGGCGGCGAGCTTGGCGTTCAACGGATCGAGGCCGCCCGAGTTGGGGAACCACTCGGCGCACATCACCGTGCCGAGCAGGCCGGAAGCCACGTAGTCGACTCCGAGCGCCGGGCGTCGGAACCGCGCCGGCAGGCGAATCCGCCCGGCGGGGTGGATCGTCGGGCGCGGCAGCGGCGGGGGCGCCGCCTTGGCGTCGGCGACCTTGGCGCCGAAGATGGTCGAGAGCTGCTGGTTCCACAGCGACTCGTCGCCCTGTACCGACTCGTGGATCGCGCGGGGCACCTTGTAGCGCAGCTTGGTGTAGTCCAGCATGGCGTACAGGAACATCAGGAAGTACTGCTCGTCCTCGTAGAACAGCTGCCCGCCCAGCGTCTTGGCCCGGGGCTGCTGTTTGGCCTGCTGGCGGCGCAGATCCAGGTCGGCCTTGAGGTCGGCGACGACGGTGGCGCAGGCGGGGTCGCCGCTGCAGTCCTGCACCAGCTTGCTCACGGCCTGGTCCAGCGCCGCCACGTCGTAGCCGAAGATGTCCCAGTCCGGGGGAGCGAGGCCGTCGAGGACCGCCGCGGCCACCCTGTCGCCGAACTGGCGGATGTACTCCAGGCCGAGGCGGGTACCGTAGGATCCGCCACGGATGTAGATCCGATCGTAGCCCAGGCGCTGCCGCACGAGGTCCAGGTCGCGCGCGGCGTCGAGGGTCAGGTGGTGGTCGAGGGGTTTGCTGGCCAGGGCGCCGGCGCAGGCGACCCACTCCTGGGCCGTGTCCGGGTAGCCGGCCGGGCAGTCCATGCGGCCGGAGCCGCCCGTGCCCCGCTGGTCGACGTAGATCATATCGAAGGAGGCCAGCAGGCCAGGCATGTAGTAGGGGATGGTGCCGCTCTGATAGGTGGCGGCGCCGCCCGGCCCGCCGGCCAGGTGGAACACCGCCTTCCCGGTGGGGTAGCCCGTCGAGCGCTGTCGGCCCACGCGCAGCGTGATGCTGGCGCCTGCTGGCTGGTCGTGGTCCAGCGGGACCTCGATGGTGGTGCACTCCACGCTGGCGCCCGGGGTGGGGTAGCCGTCAGGCCAGACCGATGTATCGCAGGCACCCCACTTGAGGGGCGGGGGCGGGGCGGCGTCGGGATCCAGCGGCGGGGCGCCGTCGGCGACCGGCCCCTGGTCGAGCTGGACGGGGCCGTCGGCGCTCTGCGCCGGGTCGGAGCACCCGAGCAGGACAATGGACAGGGTAAGCAAGATCAGGCGGTTAAGTCGCATATCGGCCTCCTGCGGGGCTGCGCCCCATACTCTGGAGATACCGGTCGGGCGGAAGCTATGCAGCTTATTTTCGGCATCACTCCAAAAAGAAGGACCGCAGGGTGACATCGAGGCGGCTGTTGATCAGCCGCATGATGCTCTCATACTCCGAACGGTCGACGCGCAGCTGCTCCATCAGCACCCGCCGGGTGCCGGCCAGGATGGTGCGACGGGCGCGGTCCAGCCAGCGCGAGGCGGTGGCCTGGTGCACGCGGTAGATCGCACCGACCTGGGTCGTGGTCAGGCCGTCCAGGTAGTGCAGGCGGATCAGGTTGAGCTCGCGGCTCTGCAGCTGGGCGATCGCCTGGTGCAGCGCCTCGCGGAACGCGTCGCGGTAGTGATCCTTGAGGTAGCGCAGCTCCGGGTCCTCGATCTCCAGGGCGCCGTCCTGCAGCACGCTCTCGCTGACCGGTAGCTCGCGCTGCTCGCTGCGGGCCAGCTTGATGCCGATGCGGACGGCAGCGACCTTGATCCACGCGCGGAGGGGGCCGCGCCCGGAGTAGCCCAGGATCGCCGGGCCGCCGGTGCCGCCGACCAGCAGGTGATCGCGCAGTCGCTGCTTCGATTCCTCGATCGCCGCCGGGGCCAGACCGACCCGGGCCAGCGTCCCGTCCAGCCCCTTGACCAGCGGCTCGAACAGCGCGAGCGCCGCTGTGTCGCCGCGGGCGCAGGCACAGGCCAGGAACAGGTCCGCGCCGTGCAGCCCCTCCAGGGTCGCCGCGGGATCGGTCGCGGCCGCCAGCTTGCGGCCCACGTGCTCGACAAAGGCCTTGTCCTCGAGAGTCGACGACGGGCAGACCTCCCGCGCGCCCCGTACCAGCCGGGCCAGGCGCTGCCCCAGCCCCTCCGCCGGCAGCTGGTCGAACCGGTCCCCCATCACTGCCTGCAGCACCCGGGCTGGATCGCGCTGGCTCATCCCGTTCGATCTTAGACGGAGCCGTGCGCCGCTGCACGGGCTAAGTGGTAAGCTGTGGACGCCGTGTCTGACTGCCTGGACGACGATACGCTGCTCGACTTCATCGCAGGTCGGCTCTCTGCCGGGCGCGCCGGCGAGATCGACGACCACGTCGCCGGCTGCGAGGAGTGCCGACGGCTGCTGGCCGCCCTGGCCCGGGGGCAGGTGATCGAGACGCCACAGACCGCCGCACCGGAGCCGGCGGAGCCGTTCGAGCCGGGAGCGACGGTCGGCTCGTTCGCCATCATGCGCCGCCTCGGACGCGGGGGGATGGGCGAGGTCTTCCTCGCGCGGGACACTCAGCTCGGCCGCAAGGTGGCGCTGAAGATCATCCGCTCCGAGCAGCTGGGCTCGGCGGCGGCCCGCGAGCGGTTCCTGTTCGAGGCACGCACCACCGCCCGCTTCAACCACCCGCACATCGTGACGGTCTATGCCGTGGGAGAGCACGACGGACATCCGTACCTGGCGCTGGAATACCTCCAGGGGCAGACCCTGGCCCTGCGACTCGAGGAGGAGCGGCTCGGCCTGCCCGATGTGCTGCGCATCGGACAGGCGGTGGCCGATGCCCTGTGCGAGGCGCACAGCCACGGGGTGCTGCACCGTGACCTGAAGCCGGCCAACGTGGTGATCCCGCGCGACGGTCGGGTGCGCGTGCTGGACTTCGGACTGGCCAAGTCCGTGGAGCCCACCGGGGCGGGTGAGGAGCAGGAGCAGGACGCCAGCCCCGACGGACTGCAGCTGCCCGGACAGACCGCCCGCCTCACCGGACTGCAATTCGAGAGCCACGGCGGCGGCCTGCGCGGCACGCCGGCCTACATGGCGCCGGAGCAGTGGCTCGACGAGGCCTGCACCCCGGCGACCGACATCTGGGCCCTTGGTGTGATGCTGCACCAGATGGTCTCGGGTCGGGTGCCGTTCAAGGCCCCGCTCGGCCTGCTGCGGACGCAGGTGACGGCCGGGACGCCGCCGGCCCTGCAGCACGCCGAGGCCGAGGCCTGCGGCCTGGTGCGGCTGATCCAGCGCTGCCTGCAGCGCGAGCCCGCCGAGCGCCCCACGGCAGACGAGATGTCGGGGGCCCTGGCCGAGATGCTCGCCGGCCGCCGTGCAGAGGGCTCACTCGAGGGCAGCCCCTTTCGCGGGCTCAGCCCGTTCGGCGAGCATCATGCCGCCCACTTCTACGGCCGAGATCGAGAGCTGGGCGCCCTGCTGGAGCAGCTGCGCGAGCGGGCCGTGCTGCCGATCGCCGGTCCCTCGGGGGTGGGCAAGAGCTCGCTGGTGCGGGCCGGCATCTTCCCCCGGCTGCGCGAGCGCGGCGACTGGACCCTGCTCGCCATGCGGCCGGGGCGCCAGCCCCTGACCGCGCTGGCCGAGCGCCTGGTCTTCGGCGAGAGCACCGCCCGCAGCGGCAGCGCACCCGGCACACCCGACGACGAGGACTGGTCGAGGGTGCGCCAGATCGAGCAGGAGCTGGCGAGCTCGACCGACCGTCTGTCAGCGTTGCTCTACCGCGCGGCCCAGGAGCAGGGCCGAAAGGTGCTGCTCTTCGTCGACCAGCTGGAGGAGCTGTTCACCCACGAGCAGGACGCGGCGCTGTGCAGTCGGCTGGTCCAGATGCTGTTCACCGCGGCGGACCACCCGCAGGACCCGGTTCGCGTGGTGCTTGCGGTCCGTGACGACTTCCTCTACCGGGTGGTGGAGAGCGCCGGGGAGCTGGGCGAGGCCAGCCAGGTCGCCTTCGTGCGATCCCCCGACACCGCTGCCATGCGCGAGATCCTCTGGCGCCCGCTTCAGGCCGTCGGCTATGCCTTCGACGACCAGCGCCTGGTCGACGAGATCATCGCCGATGTCCAGACCGAGACCGCGAGCCTGCCCCTGCTGCAGTTCGCAGCCCAGGCGCTGTGGGAGCGGCGCGACCGCCAGCGACACCAGCTGCGCCGGGCGGACTACGCCGCGATGGGGGGCGTGGGCGGCGCCCTGGCCCGCTACGCCGACGGCGTGCTGGAGGCCCTGTCGCCGTCCCAGGTCCGCCTGGCCCGGGACCTGCTGCTGCGCCTGGTCACGGCCGAGGACACCCGCCGGGTGGTGGCAGAGGTCGACCTGCTGGAGGGCCTCGGCAGCGAGGCCGCGGTCGTCCTGCAGCGCCTGACCGGCCAGCGGCTGGTGACGACCCGCAAGAGCCGGCGGACGCCGGCGCCGGACGCCGGTCGGGCCGCCGAGCTCGAGCTGGTCCACGAGGCGCTGATCCACAACTGGGCCCGACTGAAGCGCTGGGTCGAGGAGGAGCGCGAGAGCATCGGCCAGCTCGCCGAGGCGAGCCAGGCCGCCGAGCTGTGGGAGCGACGCGGTGGCCGGCAGGAGGAGGTGTGGGCCGGAGAGGCCCTGGGCGACGCGCGACGCCTGCTCCGGCTGCCCGGGGCGCGGGTGCCGGCCCAGGTGCGGCGCTTCCTCGAGGCCGGCCTGGCGCTCGATCGCCGCCGCCGGCGACGACGGGCCACCGGACGCGGGCTCGTGCTGGGCGCACTGGCCCTGGCCGCCCTGGTCGCGATCATCGTCGCCGGCTTCGTGACCCGAAAGAAGCGCGAGGCCGACCGCCTGCGTTCGATCGCCGAGCGCCAGCTCGCCGCCGCGCAGCTCCGCGGAGCGCACCTGGCGCTTCTGCAGCAGCGCATCACCGAGGCCCGGGTCAAGCTGCGTGCCTCGCTCGAGATCGAGGACACGATGGCCGCGCGGGCGCTGTGGCGCAGCCTCCAGCGCGAGCCGCTGTTCTTCAGCCACCGGCTGCCGTCGGTCGTGTTCGCGGTCGCCTTTGGCCCGGATGGTCGTCAGCTCGCCACGGCGGGGCGCGACGGGGCGGTGCACCTGCTCGACATCGCCTCCCGCAGCAGCCGCGCGCTCCACCGCCACGACCAGCAGATCCTCAGCCTCGCCTTCTCCCCGGACCGTCGCTGGCTGGCGAGCGGCGACGTGACCGGCGCGGTCCGGCTGCATGATCTACGAACACACCGCGGACGGACGCGCTCGCTGACCGGGGCGGCCAGCGCGGTCTGGCGGCTGGCCTTCGCGCCCGACGGCGCCCTGTGGGCCGTGGGCGGCGCCGGTGGATCGCTCGTGGTGTGGCGCCCGGGCGACGACCGTCTTCGCCGCTGGCCGGGCGCCGGGGCACAGCGTCTCAACAGCCTGGCGCTGGACCCTGTAGGGGAAAGGGTCGCCGGCGGCTGCAGCGACGGCGCGGTCGGTATCTGGAATCGGCGCAGCGGCGCCGAGATCCGCCGCCTGACCGGGCACCGTGGACGCGTGTACGCAGTGGCGTTCGACGCCCGGGGACGGCGTCTGGCGTCCGCCAGCGCCGACCGCACGATCCGGCTCTGGGACTCCGGATCTGGCGCTTTGCTTCACACGCTGCGCGGCCACAGCGACACGGTGTTCGACCTGCGCTTCAGCCCCGACGGCAAGCTGCTGGCCAGCTCGAGCCACGACCGGACGGTGCGCCTGTGGGAGAGCACCAGCGGGGCGCAGCGTCAGGTGCTGCGCGGCCACAACGCGATGGTCTTCGGCCTCGGCTTCGCCCCGGACGGGCGCCTGCTGGCCTCGGGCGGCTACGACCACACGGTGCGGGTCTGGCGCACGGACCGACCGCGAGAGCCCGGGCCCGTCGGCGGGCACAGCTCCGCGGTGCTGGAGGCCAGCTTCAGCCCCGACGGTCGCGTCGTGGCCAGCGCCAGCGGCGACCGCACCGTCCGGCTGTGGGATGCACACACCGGTCTGCCGCTCGGAGAGCTGCGCGGACACGGAAACAGCGTGTCCGCGGTCCGCTTCTCGCCGCGCGGCGACCTGCTCGCCACGGCCAGCTACGACCAGACCGTCCGTCTGTGGGATCTCGCGACCCGATCCCAGCTGGCCCGCCTCGAGGGACACACGGACAAGATCCGCGGCCTCGCCTTCAGCTCCGACGGCCGCTGGATCGCCTCGGCCGGCGAGGACCGGAGCGTGCGCCTGTGGGACGTCGAACGGCGCGCCGCAGGGCCGGTGATGGTCGGCCACGCGGCGACAGTGGCCAGCGTCGCGTTCAGCCCCGACGGACGCTGGCTGGCCTCGACCGCCATGGACCGAACGATCCGGCTCTGGCCCGTCGGCCGCAAGGCGTCCCCCGTGGTGCTGCAGGTGCGGGGGACACTGCTCGACGGCGCGCGCTTCAGCCCGGATGGCCGCCGGCTGGCGGCCCTGGGCGGCGACGGGCGCCTGCACGTCTGGTCGGCAGGTACGTGGGCCGAGGAGCAGCCGGTGCCCGGGGCGGGCCGGGGCGTCCGCTTCGCGTTCCACCCCGGCGGCGCGCGGGTCGGCGTGGGGACCGTGACCGATGCCCGGTTGATCGACCTCGCGCCCGGCGGTCGGCACCTGAGGCTCGCCGGGCACCGCGGCGAGGTCAACTCCTTCGCCTTCGATCAAAAAGGCCGGCTGGCCGTCACCGCCAGCGACGACGACACCGTGCGGACCTGGCGCACTGACACCGGGGCGCCCCACTGGCGCGCACCGCTTCTGCTGGCGCGACCGGTCGAGCTGTTCACCCACCGGGGCTGGAAGACCCTCGACGGTGCTTCACGTCCTTCACCCACGGACGCGGCCTGGCGCCGCGCGGTGGCGCAGGGGGCCCGCAGCGCCTCGGCCTGGCATGCCCGCACGGGCGCGACCCCGGCCACCCTGTGCCTGCTGCGCCACGACGGCGTGCTCGAGCTGTGGAGCCCGGCCGTTGACCGGCGCGAGCTCTCGATTGCGATGAAGGCGCCGCAGCGCGTGCTGGCTCTGCCCGACGCCTGCGCCCTGCAGGCCGAGCCCGGCGTGATCCTGGTCCGCCCCGGCGCCGAGCCCCGTCAGCTGACGCCTGCCGGCGGCCGCCTGCTCGGCAGATCGGACAGCGACGGGCTGCTCGTCGGCGTCGAAAAGCAGGTGCGCGTGCTCGGGCCCGACGGCTCGACGCACCGCCAGCTGCCCATGCGCGGCAGACCGACCGCGGCCTGTCTGTCCGGCGAGCGGCTGGTGCTGGGGCACGCCAATGGGAGCGTGAGCCCGTCGACTCCTCCGCTGGAGCAGACCCCCTCCACGGCCGTGACCCGCATGCTGTGCGGGCCGCGGGGCCTCGTGATCGTGGGGCACGCCGACGGGGTGGTGGGTATCTGGGAGCTGAAGAGCGGCGCGCGCCTGGCCCACGGCCGGCTCCACGGCCCGGTGACCCACCTGCTGCTTCAGCGGCAACAGCTGTACGCGGTCAGCGAGCTCGGCGATCACCTGCAGTGGCGCCTCGAGCCGCTGTTCATGCCCTACTGC
>Ga0180009_10004972_pt1 | contig 14438 bp, 12 predicted proteins | sample OS_PC_MetaG_FD_123537 | JGI IMG/M metagenome (GOLD analysis project Ga0180009, IMG submission 123537) | Groundwater microbial communities from the Aspo Hard Rock Laboratory (HRL) deep subsurface site, Sweden - OS_PC_MetaG | ecosystem: Environmental > Aquatic > Deep subsurface > Groundwater...
CTGGACGTGTTCGAGACCGAGCCCCTGCCTCGGGAAAGTCCTTTGTGGGGTATGCCCCAGGTGATCGTTACGCCGCACAATTGCGGCACCAACCCCGGCAACCCGGTCCGGGCCGCCCGTATTTTTCTGGACAACCTGGCTCGATATCCGACCGGCGAACCGCTGTTCAACGAGGCGGAGCCCGAGTGAGCCGGCCCGCTTTATTGCCGGGCCCCGTCTTCCACCCTGAACCCGAGGCGCATTCGTGGCTCCAGCCGCTGACTTTTCCGATCGGGTCTTCAGCAACTCGCTGGGCATCTGCTTCGTCCTGATTCCGGCGGGCCGGTTCGTCATGGGCAGTTCGCCCGCCGAACGGGGCCGGGCCACCGATGAAACGCCTCACCCGGTCACGATTTCAAGACCGTTTTACCTTCAAAGCTCGGAAGTGACCCAGGGCCAGTACCGGGAGATCACGGGAATCAATCCGGCCCGGTTTTCCGATGGCGGCGACGACCGTCCGGTGGAAAAGGTATCCTGGCCCGACACCCTTGCGTTCATCGACCTGATGAACCGCCGTGAACGGACCGGCGGATACCGCTTGCCCACCGAGGCCGAATGGGAGTACGCCTGCCGGGCGGGTTCCACGACGGCCTATCACTGGGGTGATGTCGCGGACTGCGGCCGGGCCAACTTCGGGGTCAGCAACTGGAGCCGCGAGTGCGAGGGGTCCGGGCCGGGCCGGCCGTCGAAACCCGGAACCTTCCCTCCCAACGCCTGTGGGCTCTTCGACATGCACGGCAACGTCTGTGAGTGGTGTCAGGACTGGTACGGGGCCTATCCGGACGGGCCGGCCGTCGATCCCACCGGACCGCCTTCGGGCCGGCGCCGCGTCCGCAGAGGCGGGGGATGGGGATACGACGCCACCGAATGCCGGGCGGCCCGACGCGGAAGCAGCGCCCCGGATTTCCGGAACTATGGGATCGGGTTCCGCCTGGCCCGGGATATGTAGCCCGGCCGGCCCGGGAGTCGCACAGCGGGCAGCGGGTCAGGTCAAGGCCTGCCGAACGGCCCGGCCCAGTTCCCCCAGGCTCAACGGCTTGTTCAGATACTGCCGGATGCCGGCTTCCAGGGCCGCCTCGCGCGTGACCCGTTCGCTGAAGCCGGTGCACAAAATGACCGGCATGCCGGGCCGGACTTCCAGGACCTGGCGCGCCAGATCGAAACCGTTCATCCGGGGCATGGTCAGATCGGTAATCAGGATGTCGAATCGTTCCGGTTCCGCCTGGAAGAGTTCGAGAGCCCGGGAAGCGCCGTCGGCCGTGGTCGCCTGGTAACCCAGGCGTTCGAGCATGTCGCCGGCGGTTTCCAGCAGGGTCTTTTCGTCGTCCACCAGCAGGACCCGTTCGAGGCCTCCGGGCGGCAGGCCCATGACGGACTCCCGGGCTTCGATGTTCGAGGTCGCGTCGCAGGGAATCAGCAGTTTGAACGTGGTCCCCTGGCCGGGTTCACTGTAAACGGAAATCGTCCCGCCCAGGTCCTGCACGATCCGGTGAACCACGGCCAGCCCGAAACCGGTCCCTTCCCCCCGGTCCTTGGTCGTGAAGTACGGCTCGAAGATACGGTCCCGGATTTCCGGGTCGATCCCCGTGCCTGTATCGCTGACGGCCAGGGCCATGTACCGACCGGCTTTCAACCCGAAGTACTGCCGGGCCGACGTTTCGTCCAGGTCGATGTTTTTCAGTTCGATCTCCAGAGTCCCTTCGGCCTCGCGCATGGCATGGGCCGCATTGGTTCCCAGGCTCATCAGGATTTGATTGAGGTCTTCGGGGTGGGCCCTGGGCCGACGGTCCGGGGGACCGAGTCCAGTATCTGAGCGCTGGTTGGAATGGTCGAACGCAGGAACTTGACCGTTTTGTTGATCACGGACACCGGGTCCATGGCCATCCGTTCCCGATCCGTGCGGCGGCTGAAGCGAAGGGGGGGCTTGGTCTTTAGTCTCTCCCCAGGGCCTCCCGGACGCGCACAGAGAGACCATCCAGGTTGTACGGTTTTTGAATGAATCCCCGGCAGCCCCGTTTCATGATATCCATGGCCTGGCCGTTCAGGCTGTATCCGCTCGAGAGGATCACCCGGACATCCGGATCGATCTTCTTGAGCTGGTCGAAGGTCTGCCCTCCGCCGAAACCGGGCATGATCATGTCCAGGATGACCAGGTCGATCTCTTGCCCCCGGCTCTGGTACATCTCAAGGGCCTCGCGGCCGCTTCGGGCCGCCAGAACGCGGTAACCCAGCCATTCCAGCATTTTCCGGCCGACGTCGAGGACCATGGGTTCGTCGTCCACCAGGAGTATGGTTTCGCTCCCGCCCATGATATCCTGGGGGAACTCCGCTTCCTGGCCGACCGATTCGTCTGAAACCGGCAGATAGATATTGAAGGTCGTGCCCTGGCCCTTTTCGCTGTAAACATTGATGATCCCGCCGTGATTGCGAACGATGCCGTAAGCCGAGGCCAGGCCGAGGCCGGTCCCCCGTCCCATGGACCTGGTCGTAAAGAACGGGTCGAAGACCCGTTGCCTCGTATTCTCGTCCATACCGACCCCTGTGTCGGTGACCGAAATTTTAACGTACCGCCCGGGTTCGACCTCGTAGGGCCGGGTGTATCGCTCGTCCAGGTACACGTTTTCCGTACTTAGAAACAGATCGCCCCCCGAAGGCATGGCCTGCCAGGCATTCAGGCACAGATTCAACAGGGTCTGCTCGATCTGCCCCCGATCGGCCTTGACCGGCCAGACATCCTCCTGAAAACGGAAATGAATCCGAATCTCCTTACGGGTCCGCCCGAACATGTCGGCGGTTCCTTGAACGAGGCGGTTCGGATCGACCGGCTTGACCTCGTATTTTCCGCCACGGGCGAACCCCAGGAGCTGCCGGGTCAGGTCCGTGGCGCTCTGGACCTGTTTCTGAATCCGTTTGAGATAGTCGTAATGAGGATGTTCGCGGTCCGTGGCCATTTCCATGAGAGACACATATCCGGCGATGCCCATGAGGATGTTGTTGAAGTCGTGGGCGATGCCGCCGGCCAGGGTCCCGACCGCTTCCATCTTTTGGGCTTGCCGGAGCTGCTGTTCCAAACGGGCCTTTTCCTCCTTGGCCTGTCTGAGTTGGGTGACGTCCCGCCAGGCCGAGCGGCTGAACAAGATGTTCCCCGCCTCGTCCCGGACGGCGGTGGCGTTGAGGACCACGTCGAGCCGGACGCCGTCTTTGCGCCGCAGGATCAGTTCCACATTCCGCACTTCACCGGTTTTCAGAAAATCGGCGATGGTTTTCCTGGCAGTTTCCAGGCAGTCGGGGTGATAGATTTCAAAGACCCGTCGACCGATTATTTCCTCCTTGGCATAACCGAGGGCCGTGGCCGCGGTGAGGTTGCATTTGATGATCCGGCCATCCTTCGGCTCGATGGATACGTACAGGTCCGGGGAGTTGTCATACAGGTCCTCCAGTTCCTGCTTGGCCCGGTTCAAGGCCTGCTCGACCTGCTTGCGTTCGGTGATGTCGACGATAAACCCCCGCAAGCCGGCGAACCGGCCCTCCCGCGTGATGGGCGAGCTGTGGATCATGACCGGAAAACTCGTACCGTCCCGACGCAAGGCCACGTACTCGTTCAGGCCGGTCTTTTCACCCTGCATGCTCCGGGCGATGTTCAGGGCGACCCGTTCCCGGTCTTCGGGATGGACCATGCTCAACGCCTCGAGTCCCTGCTCGAACTCCTCGACCGAATAGCCGAACTGTTCAAAGGCGTTCCAATTGACAAAGGTCAGCCGGCCCGTCTCGTCCATTTCAAAAACGGTCTCCGGCATGAGTTCGGCGAACTCCCGAAACCGAAGTTCGCTGTTCTTCAAGGCCGTCTCGATCCGCTTGCGTTCGGTCACATCCTGAGTCGTCCCGAAAGCCCGGACCGGATTCCCGGCCTCGTCCCGTTCGATATGGACAATCCGGTGCATGGTCCGGACCTGCCCGTCGGTACGGATGATGCGGTAATCGGCCTCGATCGGCCGATCGGTTTTGCTAGCGGCATCCAGCCGGGCCTTTCTCTCTATCTCCCGATCTTCCGAATGGACATGCCGTTCGATCATGGTCTCGGGCGGCTCCACCTCGCCCGGCTCATAACCGTAAATGCGGTACAGCTCTTCGGACACGGTCGTCTCACGGGTGCCGAGGTTACGCTCGAAGCTTCCGATCCGGGCCAGCCGCTGGGCCTCCTTTAACAAGGACTCGTTTTTTCTCAAGGCTTCTTCGTTGTTACGGCGCTCGGTGACGTCCATGCCGTACACGCCCAGGTGGGTGATCCGTCCGTCCGGGTCGATGATCGGTACGACCCGGTTGTCGTACCAACGGCCTTGGATATGGTCCTCGAAACGGACCTCGCTCCGGGTCTTCAGGGCCTCGATCCCCATCCGGCTTCTTTTTTCGGCCACGTCCGGCGGGGCATGGTCGGACAGACGCGTTCCGATCAGGTCTTCGATGTTCTGACCAAACCGTTCGGCTCCCGAGCGATTGGCCGCCACGATGGTCCCGCCGAGATCGATGAGAAAGACGCCAAAGGGCGCCAAGTGAATCAACTGGGCGGTCTGATCGGGGTTCCGGGTCAATCCATCGAAGCCGGGTCCGTCCCGGTAGGCTGAAGAAAGGCGTTCGAGCCTGGCTTTCAGTTCGGCCAGTTCCGCGATGAGCTGTTCCCGGGTTTTGTCCTCGTCTTTCATGTTCAGTCCTTTGGCCGGCGCATCACCGGTGGGCAAGCGGCCTTCGGTCCGGCGATCATACCCGGGGTTCGGGATTTTCCAACCGAATCGATTTGATATGAACGGTCTTCCGCTCACGGATACAAGTAATAGTAACCTCCGGACGCCAAACCGGCAAGAGGCCCAATGGATGGCCGGACCCGACGATTCACGAAGTGATCTGACCTCGAACCGCGGCGTAAACCTGTTCTCCGACCCTCAGATACCGGTCCCAATCCTTGAATCCTCCCAGCATTCCGTTACAGAGGAAGGCCACGGCCAGTCGATGCTCCGGATCGGCCCAGGCCACGTTGGCGCCGCCTCCGGCATGGCCGATCGACCGGAGATGAACGGGGCGGCCATAGATGTGGGGCGTATGACCCAGAATGAAACCCAGCCCCCATCGAACCGGCCAGAGGATACGGCGATCCACGACCCCGGGCTCGTTGCTCGGTCGGGCGGCCCGTTGGAATGTGTCTTCGGAGAGCCAGGTTCGGCGCTTAAACGTTCCCTGGAAGGCCAGGACATTCATCAATTCGGCCAAGGACCTGGCTGTACCCACGCCGTTACCCGAGGCCAGGGGCAGTCCGATTCCTTCGGCAGTGTTCAAATAGTCGCTGAAACGCGCCCTGGCGGCCTGGTTTTTCCTCACCCGTTTTTCGACGGCCATCCAGGCCATCCGGGGGTATAGATATCCGGGCAGTCCGATAAAAAGGTCTTGGATTCCCAGCGGGGCGGTCAAGGCCGAGCCCAGGCCGGCCGATATACCGCGCCCCGTCCAACGCTGAACCAGTTCGTCCAGGACCCATCCGTAACTCATGGCGTGATAGCCGTTGACGCTTCCCGGTATCCAGACCGGCTCCATGTCTTCCAGCGCCCGGGCCACGGCCAGCCGGTCGTTCCAGAGCCCCGGCGGGACGGAGGGGCCATCCGGGATGCCGGCCCGGTGGCTGAGTACATGGGAGATGGTGATAGCGGCCTTGCCGTTTCGGCCGAATTCCGGCCAGTGCCGTGAAACCGGATCGTCGAAATCAAAGGCCCCTTGGTCGCGCAGACCCAGCATGACCATGGCGGCCAGGGCCTTGGTGATGGAACGAATCTGAAAAAGGGTTTCGAAGGTGACCGGGGCGCCGTCCGGCCTGGCCGCGCCGCCGGCCAGTTCGATGATCAAACGCCCGTTTTTGAAGACCGCCAGTTGGGCCCCGGCATGAAGCCCCTCGTCGATCATTTCCTGAAAAAGGCGGCACAGCCCTTCAAGCCCCCGTGGGTCCACGTCCAGGCCGGAGAGATCATGGGGCTGACGCCGCAATATGACCGGCCGACCGGCTCCGTCCCGGGGCTCCTCGGGCGGCCCTCCGCCCAGGCTCTCCCCCGAACGAACCAGAGCGATTCCGAAGGCGGCCAGGGCCTGGAGAAACCTCCGTCTGGAAACAAACGGATTTGGCATTTTTCACTTCCTCCCTCGTACTTGCAGTCGGGTGGGCCTGCCGGCCCCTCTTCGGCGGCGTCTGAACGGCTCGCCATCAGATATCCGGGAATATCGAAAACGTGTCAAGTCCCGTCGAGGTCCGTCTCCCGGCGGCGCCTCCTTCCGGATTTCGTAAAAATGTCACTTGACAACATGGGCGGTGTCGTTTAAAACGTGAACCAAGCATTGACCGATGGAGGATCGATACTCAGGCATGACGTACCTTGCGGGTAGCGAACGACTGCTTAGCCTGCTGCTGCTGGGCCTGGCTCTGCGCCGCTGCCCGCTGCCTGAGCCTTGATCTGACCTCATAATAGGGATTTTCAACCGGGCCGTGGGAAAAGAAGACCACGGCCCGGTTTTTTTATGCCCAAATTCGGTGAAGCCGCATTTTGAGAACCAAGGAGAGGGTTATGAACACACGGATTACGGAACTGCTCGACATCAAGTATCCCATCATCCAGGGCGCCATGTCCTGGGTATCCTTTCCGCCCCTGGTGGCGGCCGTTTCGAACGCCGGGGGCCTGGGCATCCTGGGCGCGGCGTTCATGGCTCCGGACGAACTGCGGGAGAACATCGTCCGGATCAAGGACCTGACCGACCAACCGTTCGGCGTCAACTTCATGGCCGACAATCCCATATTGGACGACCTGCTGGAGGTCCTGATCACGGAAAAGGTCAAGGTGGCCAGCTACGGCAAGGGCAACCCGGAGCAGGTCATCGCCAAGACGAGGCCGCATGGAATCGTCAACATGCCTACGGTGGGTTCGCTCAGGCATGCCCTGAAAGCCGAACGGGACGGCGCGGACGCCCTGATCGTCCAAGGCACGGAAGGCGGGGGCCACACCGGGTTCGTGGCCACATCGATCCTGGTGCCCCTGGTTTCGGCCCATCTGAACATACCGATCGTGGCAGCCGGCGGGATCGGGAACGCCCGCGGGCTCGTGGCCGCCCTGGCCCTGGGCGCGGAAGGCGTATCCATGGGCAGCCGCTTCATCGTCACCCAGGAAGCGCCCGTGCCGTATCACGTCAAGCAGCACCTGGTCGACCGATCCGAGGAGGACACGATCATCACCGACAACTTCACCGGCGTCCGCTGCCGGGTCATGAAGAACCAGTTCTCGGAAAATCTCCGGTCCATGGCCCGCAACGGATCGAGCCCATGGGAGATCATGAAGACCGGCGTGGGCAAGATTCGAAAGGCTTACGTGGAAGGCGACATCGACGGCGGGTCGCTGGCCTTCGGCCAGGTCTGCGGCCTGATCCGGGAAATTCCGACCTGTCAGGAACTGATCGAAGGGATGGTCCGGGAAAGCCGGATGGTCTGGCGGTCGGTGGAGTCCAAAATCCGGAACGGCGCGGCCTGACCCGGATATTACAGCGCTTCGGCCTGAAGGCCCCGGGGCCGCCGGCATAGCCGTGCGGCCCCGGCCGAAGCATCCGCGTTCCTACTCCGGTTTGAGCTTGGCCCCGCTCTGGTTCATGTAGCGCATGAACTCGTCCTGGGGGGAAAGGATAACGGTCGTTTCCTCTTTCATGGCCTTTTCATAGGACTCGAGACTTCGCAGAAAGGCGAAAAACTCGGGGTCCCGGTTGTAGGCCCGGGCGTAAATTTTGGTGGAAGCCGCGTCGCCCTGGCCGCGCTGGTCCTGGGATTCCCGATAGGCTTCCGCCAGGATGACCGTCCTCTTGCGATCCGCTTCGGCCCGTATTTTCAAAGCCGCCTCCTCGCCCTCGGACCGGTATTTCTTGGCCTGGCGCTCCCGCTCGGTCCTCATGCGGCCGAACACGGCCCGCTGGTTTTCCGGCGGCAGATCGGCCCGTTTGATGCGCACGTCCACCACGCTGATCCCGTAATCCCGGGCCCGCTCGTCCGAACGCTCGGTCACGGCCTTCATGATCGCGCCCCGATTTTTGGCGATGATCTCGATCATCTTGAACTTGCCCAGCTCGACCCGGAGTTCGGCGTAGATGATATCATCCAGCCGGGACAGGGCCCCCTGGACGTTACGGACCGTCATGTAGAACTTGAGGGGATCGATGATCTTCCACTTGGCGTAGTTGTCCACGACCAGGTTTTTCTTGTCCTCGGTCAGAATTTCCTCCGGCCGCGCGTCGTAATCCAGCAGCCGGCTCTCGAAAAGGATCACGTCCTGGATAAAGGGAATCTTCCAGTGCAGGCCCGGGTTCTGTATCCCGCTGACCGGCTTGCCCAGTTGTACCACGATGGCCTGCTCGGTCTGATCGACGATATAAAAGGCCGTGTTCAGGCCCACCAGGACTACGAGAATGACGATGACCAGGGTTCCGAATTTTCTGCCCATGCCGTTCCTCCTCACTTGCCCGCCGGCGCGGTCGGCGCCGGTCCCAGCGGTTGGAGGGGCAGGAGCGGAAGCACGCCCTTGTTCGACCCGTCCAAAATGAATTTCCGGGCCTTGCCCAGGACCCGTTCCATGGTCTCCAGGTAAAGCCGCTTGCGGGTGACGTCCCGGGCCTTCTCGTACTCCATGAACAGGGATTCGAAGCGCGAGGCGTCGCCTTCGGCCCGCTTGATCTTCTCCTCCTTGTAAGCCTGGGCCTGGGCCACGAGTTCCGCGGCCCGGCCCTTGGCCTTGGGTAGAATGTCGTTGGCGTAACCTTCGGCCTCGTTGATGAACCGGTTCTGGTCCTCACGGGCCGAAACCACGTCCTTGAAGGCATCCTTGACCTGCTCGGGCGGGTGCACGGCCTGAAGCTGGACCGCGACCACCTGGAACCCGCTGTTGTAATTGTCCAGAATGGCCTGCAACGTCTGCTCGGCTTCATTGGTGATCTGAAGCTTGCCGGCGGTCAGGGCCTCGTCGATCTTGTTGTTGCCGATGACCTCACGCATGGCGGCCTCGGCCGCCGAGCGGATCGTGTTGTAGGGATCGGCGACATTGAAGAGAAACTTGTTGGCGTCGCCGATCTTGTACTGGACGATGAACCACAGGTCGATGATGTTCTCGTCGCCGGTCAACATCAAGGCCTCGTCGGCCACGGGCCGGTACTGCGGCGGCGGGCCGGGATGCACGGTCCGAAAACCGATCTCGAAACGGCGAATCTGCGTCACCTTGGGCTTGAGCACGGATTCGACCGGATAAGGCAGATGATAGTGCGGACCGGACATGGTCGTCCGGGAATACTCCCCGAACCGCTTGACCACCCCGACCTCGTCCGGGGCCACGATATAGATGCCCGAGAGCACCCAGGCCAGAATGACGATGATCGCGATGATATAGGCACTGGGCATCTTGCCCTGAAATCGCTTGAAATTTTCCACCACCTTGTCCAGATCCGGCGGCTGGACCTGGCGGTCCTGCTTCTGTTGCCATTTTTCCCAGTCCATTGGCATGACTGCACCTGTTTTCCCTGTTTTTATCGACTCTTAAGTTTAGGGCACCCTCACGGACAAGTCAAGGCCCCCTTGAAAAATAATGAAACGCCCCCGGAGCAGCGCCCGGCCGGTCCCTCGCGCCCCATGCCCGGCGCCCCCTGGATATTTTCCCTGACCTGCCCCTGCCACACCGGATACCGGAGTATGGGTCATCCCCACGGTTCACGATCCGACTCGTCCGCGCGAACCGGCCTTGGTTGGCGGGATCGCGGAGGAACCCGTCCTTCCCGATATATCAGCTCCCCACTCAAGTTGCCCCAAAAAGGAAAGAGCAGATCAGGAAAATCCCAATCTGCTCTTTTTATTGACATATTTGGTCGGGGCGAGAGGATTTGAACCTCCGACCTCCTGCTCCCAAAGCAGGCGCGCTGACCAGACTGTGCTACGCCCCGATCATTAGACACATGGTATGTCGGCCGGCTTTTCAGCCGCCGTAGGCCCGACGCCGCCAGGCGTCGAGGCCCTGGAGAACGGCCCGGGTCAAGGCGTCCCGGTAGGCCTGGCTGGAGAGACGGCCTTCGTCTTCGGCCCGGGTGAGATTGCCGATCTCGATGAGGACCGCGGGCCGGTCCGCGCCGGTCAGGACCGCCACGGGCGCGCCCGCCGGTCCGTCGCCTTTCCGCCTTATAACCTGGCTCAAGGCCCGGTCGAGTTCCAGGGCCAGGCGTTTGGACGAGGCTTGATGGCCTTGTTGAGCCAGGCGCCAGGACTTGATCCGGGGCGGCCCCGTCCGCGCTTCGGCTTCCGCTTCCACTGCCGGCGTCTGGAGCCGGTCGTCGTGAAAAAAGACCTTGAACCCGACGCTGCTCGGAGCGGGCCCGCCTCCGGCGTGCAAGGACAGGAACACGTCGGCCCGGAGCCGGTTGGCCGTGGAGGCCCGGGCATCCAGGTCCGGGCTTTCGTCCTCGTCACGGGTCAAAAAGACCTTGACCCGGGGTTCGATCTGCAAAATCGCCCGAATCTGTCGGGCCAGGGCCAGCGTGAACCCGGCTTCGGGGAACCCGCCCGGCCCGACGACCCCTGGGTCTCCCCCGCCGTGGCCGGGATCGATGACGACGATGAAGTCCGGGACCGGGGGCCGGGCGCCTGTTTCGGCCCGGGCGTCGGGCCGGGCGGCCCCCCACAAACAGTTAACCAATAAAACAAGCAATAATAGCTTGTTAAGCGCCGATGCCCGCTTCATGTCCTGATATCAAATCATGCCCGGCCCGGGCTGTCAACATGATTCCCGGCTCGGCCCTCGGGACATGCCGCCGGCCGGGCCGACGGCAAAAAAAAGCCCGGTCTGGTGAAACCGGGAATTCCGCCGTCGAACAGGCGAAGGTCGTCTTCCGGTGTCGGGTCCCGGTGCCGGACCGGAGGGCGAAGCCCTCCGTCCCACTCGTCGGCGCCCGCCCGAATCAGTCCTCTTCGTCCACTCTTTCCTTGAGTTCCTTGCCGACCTTGAAAAAGGGCAGTTTCTTGGGACTGACCCCGATCACTTCACCGGTCTTGGGATTCCGACCGGTGTAACCTTCGTAGCTTTTGACCTTGAAGGAGCCAAACCCTCTGATTTCAGCCCGTTTCCCATCCGCCAGACCGTCGGCGATCGAATCGAAGAAGGTGTTGACCACGATTTCCGCCTTTTTCAACGTCAACCCTTCCTGTTTGGCCAGAACCTCGATCAACTGAGACTTATTCATCGCTCGCTCCAAGAAACATGTAGGCCGGAAAATTCACCCTGCCTTGTAAGTTTGAATACCCTTTTTTTTTCCTGCTAAATAATTAGTCGATATTTCTTAATTAATAGTCATCCGGCCGGCCGATGTCAAGAAAAAAATCCTATGTCCGCCCCCGGGACTTTCATCCGCCTCGTCCGACGTCGGGCCCTGCCGCTCACGGCTTCGGCCCGGAGGCTTCGACGGGAACGAGACCCGGCCGGCCCGAGGCGTCTTCCCGGAGTTCGTAGCCAAAGCCCGGGCAGAGCAGGGCCAGGGGGCGGCCGAAGAAAAAGACGAGATCGTCCCGGGGGATTCCCAGTTCCTTCATGCCGAACTCCCGGACGTGGAGATCGAAGAGCACGGCCTCCAGGGCTTTGTCGAGTCCGGCCGCGTCGCCGGCGGCGGCTTGCCCCAGGGCTTCGGCCAGGACCGCGACGCCGGCCCGTTCCTCGTGCCGTTCCAACAAAGGTCCGAGCTGGTCGTCCCGGCCGACCAGGTCCATTCGGGTCAGGGGCGGCAGGCCCTGAAGCGTATCGAAGCGGGACGGGTCCCAGCATTCCAGGACCCGGCATTGAAAGGGCCGGTTCTCATAAATCAGGCAGGCGTCTCCCAGGGGTCCCAGATAAATGCATGTCCGTGTCCCGGGGACTTCGCGGAGCTTGAGCTGCTCCCGTTCCAGGACCAGCAGGGCCTGGCGCCGATTGGAATAGGCCCGTTCCCCCCGGCGCAGGGTAACCAGGTCGCCGCGCCGGATGGCCCCGGAGGCCAGGATCGGCAGGTCCTGGGGGAAAAGCACGGGGCTGCCCCTGCGGCAACACTCGCCGCAACGGACGCAGTAGGGCCGGGTCGACCGGGCCTCTTCCCAGAGCCTGGCCTGGATCATCTCCCAGGCATTGGCCTGGGCGGCGGTGGGCATGTTCTCCCAGCCCCTGACCAGATTCGTGAAGGCCTCGTCCTGTCTGATCCCGTCGATCACATCGGTCGCGTCGGCCGGAGACCGGATTTCTTTCAGGATTTCGGCGAGCCGTACCGGCCAGTCGCGCTCGAGTTCACCGAGGCTGGCCGGCAGGCGTTCCATGAGAGGGTCTTTCATTCCGGTCCCTTCGCTCTCCCTTGAAGAGGCTGACGAGTTTGTAAACCCGACCGGACGGTATGTCAACCTTATACGACCATCCTCCCCTTGGCGCCGCCGGGTTTGGGCCTCCGTCCGCGGCGTCGCCTTGACAAGGCCCGGGTAAAGTCCTATCAATGGACAACGCGGCCGTGTCCAACGCCGCGGCGATCCGACTGATTTACGATGAAAAGACCTTGCTTTCCCATATCCGGCCTTTTGGCCGGCCTGGCGGCCGCCCAGTTGACGGCCTCGGCGGCCGTCTATTTCTCCAACCTGAACCTGGTGGAAAAGACGGCGGCCCTCAAGACGGCCGGGTATCTGGTCGTCCCCAACGCTCTGGTCGTACCGGCGTTGCTGTCGTTCAAGACCGCGCTGTACGGCGGGCTGTTCTATACGTTGAGCATCGGGATCGGATTGAGTCTTGCCGCGTCAGGCGCGGCCTGGGCCTGGGACCGGGTCGGACGACGCGGGCGTCTCGGCTCGATCCTGGTAATCCTGCCCTGGTTGGCCGCGCTGGTCTGGCTCAACGGCCGGGGGATCAGCGCACTGACCGCCGGCCTGACCCTGTTGACCCCGCCGGCCGCCTTTGGCGCGGCGGCCTGGAGCTTGAAACGGGCCGCGCCCCGCTCCTGGTCCGAACTGCCGGCCTTCCTGATTCCTTTGGCCCTGCTGGCCGTGATCGGGACGACCCTGATGACGGGACCGGTCTTCGTGGACGTCCGTGACTACCTGCTGTGGCCGACCCGGGTCGGGCGGGGCATCAGTGATTTCTATTATCGGTACACGCTCTACCCGGCGGAAGCATTCAAGTCCCTGCACCAGTCTTCGATCAAGACGGCCCGGGTTTCAGGAACCCTGGATCGATCGACGCGGGAACGGATCGAGACCGCCCTGCGCCAGTTCGACTACCTGCCGATCAAAGGGCGGAGCGAAGTGGACCTGGAACTGGCCCTGGAAGGCGGGTCGGCGGTCCTGAAAAGCGACGGCCGGGAGATCGCGCGGGAGCCGTCGGCCCGGTTCCTTCAAAAGCCCGGGCCGATCCTGCGGTCCTTTTCCGGTTCCATCGACCGTCACGCCAGGCTGCGCCGGGCGGTCCTGTATTCGATCATGATCGGCCTGCCCCTGACCTTGTATGTGTTGGTGTTCTGTCTTGTCCGGGCCGCGGTCGGCCTGGCGGCCGGAGGACGAACCGCGTCGGTCATCGCGGGCACGGTCTGCCTGGCAGCGGGCCTGGCCCTGCTCATTCCGGTCTATCAAGGCCGCACGGCGGCCTGGGCCGGGGACGACATCGCCCGTCTGCTGGAATCCGGAGACTGGCGGGCCCGGGCGGCGGGCCTGAAGGCGGTCACGGCCCGCAACCTGGACGTCAGCGGCTTTCCGGTTTACCGCCGCCTGGCCTCGGACCCCAACCTGGCGGTCCGGTACTACCTGGCCGACTCCCTGGGCGGCGATCATAAAGCGGAGACCGAGGAAACGATCCGGGCCATGCTCGGCGACCCCGAGCCGAACGTGGTCTGCATGGCCTTGAAATCCCTGGGCCGGCGGGGCGGCCGGGACGCGGTCCGGACCATCGTCGACCGGATCGAGTCCGAACCCCACTGGTACGTCCAATGGTACGGATACCAAGCCCTGAGGCGCCTGGGATGGACCCAAAACCGGTCGAACTGAAGACCATGCTCCTGGCCGCCGCCGCGATTCTGTTGATCGAGGCGGCCATGTTCCTGATCATCCGGACTTTTTCGGCTCCGAAAATGGCCATACTCGGCCTGACCCGCCTGATCGACCTGGGTCTGATGGGCCTGATTCTGTCCGGCGCCCGGGAGGGATGGACTTCGGTCGGCCTGACCCGCCAAGGGGCCGCATCTGGATTGAGGACCGGATTGATCTGGTCGGCGATCCTGGGAGGGACCGCCTTTCTGGCCCTGGCCCTGCTCGGGCTGGCCGGTATCGACTGGCCGGCCCTTTTCCTCTTGTCCCCTCCCCC
>Ga0180009_10004973_pt1 | contig 14436 bp, 10 predicted proteins | sample OS_PC_MetaG_FD_123537 | JGI IMG/M metagenome (GOLD analysis project Ga0180009, IMG submission 123537) | Groundwater microbial communities from the Aspo Hard Rock Laboratory (HRL) deep subsurface site, Sweden - OS_PC_MetaG | ecosystem: Environmental > Aquatic > Deep subsurface > Groundwater...
CATCCATGACTGACCCGCCCGGACCCGAACCGCCGCGCATCGAGCCGTCCATGAGCGTCCTTGACGTCGTCTCCCGGTACCGATCCACCGAAGCGGTTTTCAAACGGTACGACGAACAGGCCGGCGAATGCATCTGCTGCCAGGCCCTTTTCGAACGGCTTGACGCTGTGGCGGAGAAGTACGGCTTGAATCCGGAAAAGCTGATCGAGGACCTGCAAGAGGCGGCGATCGAAAGCAACGGAGCGGGCGCAGCCTAGCCTGAAACCCCTTCGATCATCCGAAACTGCCCAGGGCCAGCGTACCGCGGTTGTAGGCCGCGGTAATGTCTTTTTCATGAATCACGCCGATGACCCGGCGCGGGTTGTGCTGGTCCACGACAGGCAATTGGCTGACGCCGGTCTGCCCCATCCGTTTGAGGGCCGTTTCCACGTCTTCCAGGGGCTGGACGGTGATGACCGGGCTGCTGGCCACTTCCTTGGCCACGATCAGATGGCCGAGCTGTTCCTCGTTCAATACCAGCCGAATGTCCCGGAAGGAGATGATCCCGGACAGGTTCCCGTTTTCATCCACCACTTCCAGGTAGGAGATGTTGAAGTCCTGGAAGGCCTGGATGACATCGCTGAGAAAGGTGCTTTCCCTGACCGTCCTGACTTCGTGCCGCATCACGTCCTGGACCAGGATGTTGCGCAGGATGCCCTGCTCCCGGCCCCGGTAGAGCGCGACGCCGCGCCGGAGCAGCTTGATGGTGTATATGTTCCCATTTTTCAGGGCCATGGCCAGCAGGGTCGAAATGATGCAGGTGATCATCAGGGGCAGGATGATGGTGTACTGGGAGGTCAGTTCGAAAATGATGATGATGGCCGTGATCGGGGCATGGGTGGCCGCGGCCACCACACCGCCCATGCCCACCAGGGCGTAGGCCCCGGACGAAGCGGTCATGGCGGGTTCGAGCTGGTTGACCAGAAAGCCGAAGGCGCCGCCGGTCATGGCCCCGAGGAAAAGGGACGGGGCGAAAATGCCGCCGGACATGCCTCCGCCGATGGTGATCGAGGTGGCGGCGACCTTGGCGAAAACGAGCGCGAGCAGGGTGTACCAGGCGGCCTGCCCCATCAGGGCCTCGTTGATCGCACCGTAGCCCACCCCGAAGACCTGGGGCAGAAAGATGATGAACAGACCCATGATCAGTCCGCCCAGGATGGGCTTGACGTATTCCGGAATCGGAATGGCGTCGAACAGGTCCTCGGTTCGGTAGAGGGTGGTCACGAACAGCACGGCCACCAGGGCCGCGATCACGCCCAGCCCGGCGTAAAAGAACAGTTCCCAGGCCGAAACCATTTCATATGCCGGCACCTCGAAGGCCGGGAAGTCGCCGAAATAGTGCCGTGAAACGGTCGTGGCCATGACGCTGGACAGCACGATGGGGCTGAAGGTGGCCACGCCGAACTCGCCCAACAGGATTTCCACGGAAAAGAGAACTCCGGCAATGGGCGCATTGAACGTGGCCGCGATACCGGCCGCCGCCCCGCATCCCACCAGGGTGCGCAGGCGGTCCTGGGAGACCTTGAGCAACTGCCCCACCGTCGAGCCCACGGCCGACCCGATCTGGACGATGGGCCCCTCGCGTCCCACCGATCCCCCGCAGCCGATGGAGATGGCCGAAGCCAGAATCTTGGCCGCCGAGACCCGGGCCCGGATGTGTCCGCCCTTGACGGCCACCGCTTCCATGACCTCGGGCACGCCGTGGCCCTTGGCTTCCCGGGCCCAGAAATAGATGACCGGTCCGACCACCGCCCCGCCCACGGCCGGCATGAGCAGCTTGACGTACCAGGGCACCTGGCCGGCGATTTCGAGAAACTCCCGGCCGCTGGAATAGAAAATGGTCTGAAAAAACTGGATCGAGGCCCGGAAGAGCACGGCCCCGTAACCGCCCAGCACGCCGATGACCACGGCGATGATCGAAACGAAAATATGCTCGTTGATGTCCCAACGGCTTAATAAGCCGCGCAGGTTGAACCGGGGCTTTTTCACCGCCAAACCTTTTCTTCCGTTCGCGGAAACGAACCGAACAACCGGGTTAGAGAACCACGGTCTTGCGGATGATCCGGATCACGTCGGCCGGGTCGTCCACTACCTGCATGATATCGAGGTCTTCCTTGGAAATGCGCCGGGAGGCCATCAGGCGGTCCTTGATCCAGTCCATCAACCCGCCCCAGTAATCGGAATCCATCAGGATGACCGGAAACGGCCTCAGCCGCCGGGTCTGGATCAGGGTCACCGCCTCGAACAGCTCGTCCAGGGTCCCGAATCCGCCGGGCATGATGACGTAGGCCACCGCGTATTTGACGAACATGACCTTGCGCACGAAAAAGTATCGGAAATGCAGTTTGATATTGGCGTAGTCGTTGGGCTTCTGTTCGTGGGGCAGTTCGATGTTCAGCCCGACGCTCTGCCCGCCCCCTTCGGTCGCGCCCTTGTTGGCCGCTTCCATGACCCCGCCGCCACCGCCCGAAATGACCCCGAATCCGGCCTCGGCCAGTCCCCGGGCCACCTCCACGGTCTTCTGGTAGACTGCCTCCTCCGGCTGGCACCGGGCCGAACCGAATATGGTCACCGCCGGACCCAGGCGGCTCAATAACTCGATGGACTCGACGAATTCGGCCATGATGCGGAAAATTCGCCACGATTCATCGATACTCAGGTTGTCGATGGGATAGTCGTCGGCGGTGACGATGGACTTGCGACCGGGAGACATGTCGCCGCTCCTTTCCATGCTGATTATTAAGAAATCAATGTAACACCGCGCCGTTTAAATGCCAAGGACTTATCCCTTGGGTCCATAACCGGTCCGTGGTCGGTGGCGTTTCCGGCCCCCCCGGTCACGGCCTCCGGCCAGGGTCCTGATTTTATCTTGTCAGAAACGTGGGCGGCTTATATAAACATACGTAAAAGACTTATGGCGATTACGCCCCTGAAATCGAACCGGATCGGACGGGCGCGCAACAGCCGGATCAGCCCCTTGCGGGAACCAGGAGACAGGTATTCAGCTCTTTATGAAGTCTGTTCGCCCTCTATTGCTTTTACTGCTGTTACTCCCGGCCGGTCTGCTTCTGGGATCGGCAACCGCCCGGGCCACGGCCGACTTTTCCGCCCAGACCAGGCTGTCCTGCCTTTACTGCCATGAAGACCCCCGGGGCCGGGGGACGCTGACCATCGAAGGCGAAGCCTTTCGGGGCGCGGGCTGGCGGCTTCCCGAGGGAGCCCGGCCGTCGGCCTGGCCGAGGGTCATCCGCCTGGCGATCGGCTTTCTGCATGTCCTTTTTTCCATTGTCTGGCTGGGAGCGATTTTCTACGTCCACCTCTTCATGGGTCCCCGCTCCCTTACCGGCGGTCTGCCGAAAAGCGAGGTCCGCCTGGGCCGGGCGTCTCTCCTCCTGGTCGGTCTGACCGGACTGGTTCTGACCTGGCTCCGTCTGCCCGCCTGGACCGCCCTGTGGACGACGACCTTCGGTATCGTGCTCATGGTCAAGGTCGGACTTTTCCTGGGCATGGTCGTCATCGCCGCCGTGACCACGACCCGAATCGACCGTATGCTTCGCGAATCCTCCCAACCGGATCGGACGCCTCCATCGGCGACCTCGATCACCTATGAGGGCCAAACCTACGACGTTTCCGGAAGCAGACTCTGGAAGGACGGCGTTCACATGCGCCGGCATCGGACCGGGGTCGATCTGACCGAGGCCCTGGCCTCGGCGCCCCATGGACCGGAAGTCCTCGACCGGCTGCCCTGTCTCGGCCCATTCTCCGAACCGGAGCCGGAGCGCACGCCGGCGGCCATGCGGCTTTTCGTCAGCCTGGCCTACACGGCGCTGGTTTTCGCGGTTCTGATCGTTTTCTGCGTGGCCTACTGGAAATGGGGACCTCCGTTCACCCATTCCGAGGCCCTCCGCTGGCAAGCCGAAAAAAACATAGCCTGCCTGGAATGTCACCGGCAGGCCACGCCGGGCATTTATCTGGACTGGTCCCGAAGTCTTCATGCCCGGCTCCGTGTCGGCTGCCTGCACTGCCACCAGGCCGGCGAGAACGATCCGGACGTTTCCCGAACCCACGAACGACAGTACCAACGGACGGACCACCCGTACGGAACCCCCCGATACCAAACGCCGGTCGCCGCTACGGTCTCCCCCCGCGACTGTGCCCGTTGCCACCCCGGCCCGGTCGAGGAATTCAGCCGGAGCAAGCACGCCGGCACCCTGGACATCATCCGCCGCATCGACCCCTGGCTCCGGGACGGGATGAACAGCCCTATCGAGCGGGCGTCCGGCTGTTTCGCCTGTCACGGTTCGCTCCCCTCGGCCGAGAATGGCCGGTTGAAACGCGGTTCCGACTCGAACGTCGGCATCGGCCGGGTCAACCGGGACGGCGGTCCGGGCTCCTGCACGAGCTGCCACACCCGCCACCGGTTCAGCATCGCCGAAGCCAGAAAGCCGGAAGCCTGCGGCCAGTGTCACCTGGGGCCCGACCACCCCCAGATCGAAATCTACAATGAGTCCAAACATGGCGGGATTTACGCGGCGACGGGAACGCAATGGGTCTGGGACCCGCCCCCGGCCCACTGGCGAGCCGGCCGGGATTACCGCACACCAACCTGTGCGGTCTGCCATATGTCCGCTACGGCCGGGTTTCCGGCCTCACATGACGTTTCCGCCCGCCTGGCCTGGGAACTCCAGGCGCCGCTAACCATTAGGCCCTCCGAGTTCGAGGCCTGGCCCCGGGCCGGCGACTGGCGGGTTGAACGAGCCAGAATGAAAACCGTCTGCCTCCAGTGTCACGGCCCCACCTGGGTCGAGGCCCATTTCCAACGCCTTGACCGGGTGGTCGTCGAATACAACGACGTCTATTTCCGCCCGGCCCGGGCCGTGCTCGAATCTCTGTACCAATCCGGCCTGCTGGACAAGACCCGGTATTTCGACGAGCGGCTGGAAGTCGAATTCTACGAGTTGTGGCACCACGAGGGTCGGCGGGCCCGGATGGGTGCGGCCATGATGGCCCCGGACTACGTCTGGTGGCACGGTTTTTACGAATGCAAAAAGCGGTTCACGGATTTCATGCACCAAGCCGAAGAACTCGAACGCCTGAAGGTCAAAGCCTACCGGGCCTCGGACTTCCCCGGCACGGACCCGAAGGGCGGCCTCCGTATGGACGGCGGGCCGGGCTCCGTCCGTTGACGAAAAACCCCTGACCGGCATAAACGGTGTTCATGGAAGAAAGCCAATTTCAGAACCTCAGCCTGCGAATCAAACATACGCCGGCCTCGCTGACCCGGCGCTATGTCCTGGCCCTGAGTCTGATCGCTCTGCTGACGGTGGTCGGCCAGATACTGATGCAGTATTCCTTCAGCACCCAGGACCTGGACTCGAACACGATCAACCTGGCCGGACGCCAGCGCATGCTGTGCACCGCCATTTCCAAGGACGCCCTGGCTGTTCTGGCCGCCCCCGATCCCTCGATTCGGCGGCAGGCCCTGACCAAACTGCGGGACCATTTGGGGGTTTGGGTGAGGACCCACGAAGGGCTCCTGAAAGGCGACCGGGAGCTGCGGCTCAGCGGCAGGAACAGCCCGGAAATCATGCGCCTGTTCGATCGGCTGGAGTCCAGCCGTTCGGAGGTGGTCGCCCAGGCCGAAGCCCTGCTGGCCTCGGCCGACCGGGACCCGTCGGATCATGCCACCCCCCGCCGGGTCATGCGGCTTCTGCGGGTTTCCGATGAAGCCATTTCCTGGATCGACCGGATCGTAGGCCGGTACGCCCTGGAAGCCAGACAACGCCTCAACCGGGCCAAGACCATATCCGTCATCCTGGCGGCGACCATTCTTCTCGTTTTATGCCTCGAAGTGCTGGTCATTTTCCGGCCCGCCGTGGGCACGCTGTCGCGGTATATATCGGAACTGGCCGCTTCCACGGAACAGATGCACGAGCTTTCCATCCGGGACGGCCTGACCGGCCTTTATAACCGCCGATATTTCGACCAACTGCTGGCCGCGGAATGGCAGCGGGCGGTTCGGGAAAAGCAGCCGCTTTCCCTGATCATGTTCGACGTGGACTATTTCAAACTGTTCAACGATACGTATGGACATCAGGCCGGCGACGAGGTCCTGGCCCGAATCGCCGGAACGGCCCGGGACACCCTCCGCCGGCCGGCCGACGTGGTGGCCCGGTACGGGGGCGAAGAGTTCATCGCCCTGCTGCCGGGCACTGATCTGGGCGGCGCGGCGTTTCTGGCCGAAAAGGTCCGGGCCGAAGTCGAGACCTTGGCCATCGAACACCCTTCGTCCCGGGCAGCACCCATGGTTACCGTCAGCCTGGGCGTCGCCGCCATCCGACCGACCCCGGAAGACCGCTCCTCCCAACTCCTGCGGCAGGTGGACGAAGCCATGTACGAAGCAAAACGGAGAGGACGCAACCGGGTCGACACCGCCCCCTCTTCATGATCTTTCGGGCAAGGAAAGCCCGCTCCGGCGGAGATATTCATCAATGGACCACGACAAACGTGAAAATAAATCCGACGCGGCCGCCGTCTCCCGGGAAAGCGAGGCCCGGTACCGCTTCATCACCGAAACATCCATCGACGGCATCGTCACGACCGACTCGCAGGACACGGTCCTGACCTGGAACGCGGGGGCTGAAGGGATTTTCGGTTACGGCCCCGAGATGATCGGCCAGAAAGTGACCCGGATCATCCCCGAAAAGTACCGGGCGGCCCATACGGCCGGCGTGAGGCGGTTCATCGAAACCGGTGAAAAGCACTTGATCGGCCGCCAGCTTGAACTTCAGGCCCTGCGACGGGACGGAACGGAATTCCCCATCGAGCTTACCCTGTCGGACTGGCGAATCGACGGCCAGTTCTTTTTCGGGGCCATCATCCGTGACGTTTCCGAACGCAAGCGGGTGGAAAGGCTCCGGGACCAGGTCCAGCGGATGATACGCCACGATCTCAGGTCCCCCCTGATCGGACTGACCGGTCTGGCCGGAGTGCTCCTCAAAGGCTCCAACCTCACGGAAACCCAGATCAAGGCCGCGAACATGATCCAGGAGCTAGGCCAACGGATGCTGTCCTTTATCGACCGCTCCCGGGATTTGTTTGCCATCGAGGAAGGACGGTATTCGCTACATCCCCGCCCGGTCGATCTCCATGCGATTTTCCGGAGGTTGCGGGAACAGCTTGCGCCCCTGCTTCGAAAACAGCATGTCAGCCTGAGTTTTTTTTCGGGCCGCCGGCCGGCGGACCTGGAGGCGGGCTATGGGATCGCGGGTGATGAAAACCTTCTGGAGGCCATGCTGGCCAATCTGATCAAGAATGCCGTGGAGGCATCGCCGGCGGAGGCCGAGATCCGGGTGACCGTCTCGCTCCGGGACCTCGAGGCAGGGCGAGTTCACCTGATCGACATTCACAATCCGGGTTCGATCCCGGAAAACGTGCGGGATCGATTCTTCGAACCGTATGCCACCAGCGGCAAGCCGGGCGGCACGGGTCTGGGCACTTACAGCGCCCGACTGGCGGCCCGGGTCCACGGCGGTGAAATCACCTTTACCACGTCGCGGGAGACGGGCACCCATGTCATGGTCTCCCTGCCCGAGATGGCCGCGGGGGACCCGGCCTGACCTCCGCGGCCTTGCGGCACCGGAACGGGCGCCCGGCGCCCAACTTTTCGGTGGTTGGCGGCATTGAAGGACCGCCCTGTCGCGGTCTTCGGCCTCGGGGCTCCGGCTGCCGCCTTCACCATGTTAGAATGAAATGACTCGGCGGCAGAGTCGCCCCTCGGCCGAAGGCCGCGCGGGCGGCGGGAATACTCCAGGCCCCGATAGACTGAAGCCTTACACCGGCGCCCAACTTTTTCTTGGCTTTTAAATTGCCCCTCTGTTAGATTTTAAAAAATTTTCAGGGAGGACGATCCATGGCCGTGCACCCACTCGCTGGCCGACCGGCGCCTCGTGAGCTGCTGGTCAACATTCCCCGGTTGGTGACCGCCTACTTCACCCGAAAGCCCGATCCGTCCCGAGCGGACCAGCAGGTTGCTTTCGGGACGTCCGGCCATCGCGGTTCGTCGTTCAAAAGCGGGTTCAACGAAGACCACATCCTGGCCGTGGCCCAGGCCCTTGCCGAATACAGAAAATCGCGCGGGTACGACGGCCCCTTGTTCGTGGGCATGGACACCCACGCCCTGTCCGAACCGGCCCGGATCACGGCCCTGGAAGTCCTGGCCGCCAACGAGGCGACCATCATGGTCCAGGCCGGCGGAGGCTACACGCCCACGCCGGTCGTTTCCCACGCCATTCTGACCTACAACCGGGGACGGACCAGCGGAATGGCCGACGGCGTCGTCATCACCCCCTCCCATAATCCCCCGGAGGACGGCGGCTTCAAATATAATCCGCCCGAGGGCGGTCCGGCGGACACGGAGACGACCCGGACCGTGGAAAAGCGGGCCAACGCCATTCTGGCCGAAGGCCTGGCCTCCGTCAGGCGCCTGCCCTACGAACGGGCGCTCCATGGCGGCTTCATCCACGAACACGATTTTGTCCGCCCCTATGTCGACGATTTGAAAAACGTGGTCGATCTGGACTTGATCGCGAAATCCGGCCTCAAGATCGGCGTCGACCCCATGGGCGGCTCGGGCATCGACTTCTGGGCGCCCATTGCCGAGACGTACGGTCTGAATCTGGAGGTGGTCAACCCGGTCGTGGACCCGACCTTTTCCTTCATGACCGTGGACAAGGACGGCAAAATCCGCATGGACTGCTCCTCACCCTATGCGATGGCCCGCCTGATCGAACTCAAGGACCGTTTCGACGTCGCTTTCGGCAACGACCCGGACTACGACCGCCACGGCATCGTCACCCGCGGCCAGGGGCTGCTCAATCCCAATCACTATCTGTCCGTGGCCGTCTGGTATCTTTTCCAGAACCGTCCGGGCTGGCGGGCGGACGCGGCCGTGGGCAAGACCCTGGTTTCGAGTTCCATGATCGGACGGGTGGCCGGACGGGTAAACCGCCGGCTTTCCGAGGTGCCGGTCGGGTTCAAATGGTTCGTCGACGGCCTGCTCGACGGCAGCTACGGTTTCGGGGGCGAGGAAAGCGCGGGGGCCTCATTCCTCCGTTTCGACGGCACGGTCTGGACCACGGACAAGGACGGCATCATCATGGACCTCCTGGCCGCGGAAATCACGGCCCGGCTCGGCAAGGACCCCGGCCTGGTCTATCAGGACCTCGAGGCCGAGTTGGGCAGCCCGATTTACGAGCGCCTGGACGCGCCGGCCACGCCGGCTCAGAAGTCGGCCCTCAAAGACCTGTCCCCGGACATGATCCGGGCCCGCGACCTGGCCGGCGAGCCGATTACGGCCAAACTGACCCGGGCGCCCGGAAACGGCGCGGCCATCGGCGGGCTGAAGGTCGAAACGGAAAGCGGGTGGTTCGCGGCCCGGCCTTCCGGCACCGAGGACATTTACAAGATTTACGCCGAAAGCTTCAAAGGACCGGAACACTTGAAATCGATCCAGGAAGAGGCCCGGACCATCGTTCAGGCGGCCTTTGCCGCGGCCGGGCTGGACTGAAAGAAGGGGGTGGCAAGCATGTCCGAAGAGGTTTACAGGCGGCTGCAGCGACACCTGCACCAGCATCCCATGGGATTTCCACCCACCAAGAGCGGGGTGGAGATCAAGTTGCTGAGCAAGATGTTCGAGCCCGAAGAGGCGGAAATCACCCTGGCCATGGCGGCCCGGCCGGAACGTCCGGAGGATATCGCCGGCAGGCTGGGCCTCGCCCCCGAGGTTCTGTCCGAGCGTCTGGAAACCATGGCCCGCAAGGGGCTGATCATGCGGCGCCGCTCAGCCGATGGTCTCACGTACAACCTGGAACCCTATGTGTTCGGCATCTGCGAATTCCAGATTCATCGTCTGGACCTCGAGTTTCTGGACCTCATGGACCGGTATGCCGTCGAGGCCTTCGGCAAGGAAATCTGGGCCGCTCCATCCCCCTATTTCCGCGTCATCCCCACCCAGCGCAGCATTTCGACCCAGATCGAAGTCTATCCCTACGACCGGGTCACGGAAATCATCGAGCGGGCCGAGAAGATCGCCGTGGCCGACTGTTTCTGCCGGGTTTCGGCCAAGATGCGGGGCAAGGGCTGCGACGCGCCCCTTCGGAACTGCATGATGTTCTCCTCCCATGCCGAGTATTATGTGGAAAACGGCTGGCCGGCCCGCATGGTCGACCGGCGGGAGGCCCTGGACATCCTCAAGGAAGCCGACGAAGCCGGCCTGATTCACAACACCCAGAACGCGGCCGCCGGCCCCCAGGTGATCTGCAACTGCTGCACCTGCTGTTGCGGCATCATGGGCACGGTCAAGCAGTTCAATCTGCACGAGCGCGTGGGCCGCTCGGACTACTACTCCCACATCGATGAAGACGAATGCGTGGGCTGCGGCGAATGCGTCGAGCGGTGCCCCTTCGAAGCCATCTTCCTGGAAAACGATACGGCCCGGGTGAACCTGGACCGCTGCCTGGGCTGCGGTCTGTGCACGGCGGCCTGTTCCACCGGGGCACTGACCCTCCATCGCAAGCCGGCGGACCAGATCGTATCCCCTTTTACGGATGTCGAAGCCATGTACGATCACATGGGCCGGGAAAAGGGCCGGCCGATGAAAGTCCGGATCAAATGAGCCCATCGACTGGCGAGTACGCTTTCGATGCTTGAGGATTTGAAATGAGCGTTTATTTCGAAGCTCTGGACTGGATGTTCCATCCGAAATCCATCGCCGTGATCGGCGCCTCCGACCGTAAACCGCACATCAAGGACCTTTTCCTCAACTCCCAGAGGAACATGGGTTTCCAGGGACCGATCTACGCGGTCAACGCCGGAGGCGATCCGGTCTCGGACTACCCGACCTATAAAACGATTTCGGATATACCCGGACCGGTCGATCACGTCATCCTGGCCGTGCCGGCCGCCCGGGTCTGGGAAATACTCCAGGAAGTCGCGCTCAAAGGGGTCCGGTCGGTGACCGCCTTCACCTCCGGTTTCGCCGAGTCCGACGACCCGGCCGGACACGCGCTCCAGGAAAAAATCCGGGCCTGGGTTCAGGACCAGCAATTCCGCTTCGTCGGCCCCAACTGCATGGGCTTGTACTGTCCGGAAACCGGCCTGGGTTTTCGGCCTGACCTGCCCTCCGAACAGGGCGCCATCGGCTATGTGTCCCAAAGCGGCGGCATGACCATCACCGGCATCTTCATGGCCGCCGGCAAGGGTCTGAGCTTCTCCAAGGCCGTTTCCTACGGCAACGAGATCGACGTGACCAGCGCGGAACTGTTGCGTTACCTGGCCCACGACCCGGCGACCGAGGTGGTCTGGGCCTACATCGAGGGCACCCGGGACGGTGAGGACCTGCTCGAAGCCATGCGCCTGGTCGTGCGGAACAAGCCATTGCTCGTCCTCAAGGGCGGCAGCACCGAAGGCGGGGGGCGGGCCGCGGCCTCCCACACCGGGGCCATGGCCGGGGCCTCGAACATCTGGCGGGCCGCCATCCGCCAGACCGGCGCCATCCTGGTGGACAATCTCGAAGAAATGGTCGATACGACCATGGCCCTGCAATGGCTGCCTCCAGGGGCCGGGCGCCGGCTCTGTCTGGCCTGCATCAGCGGCGGGCTGAGCGTCAACTACACCGACCAGTCCATCCAGTCCGGTTTCGAAGTCCCGGCCTTGAGCCAAAGCCTGGTTCAAGACCTGCGGGGCCTTATCGACATACCCGGCACCAGCCTGAACAACCCCCTGGACCTGGCCGCCGGTTTCTTCCAGTTCCAGGACTACCCCACCATCTTCGGGACCATCGACCGATCCGACGAGATCGACGCCATGGTCATGATCCTGGCCCTGGAATACATGCAGGTCCATGATTCCAAGGCCAAGTATCCGGACCTGCACAAACTCATGCGCCGTCTTTTCACGGCCTGCCGGAACGAAATGTCCCGGCCGCTGATCATGGTCATGCCCTGGGTCATGGCCGAAGAAATCCGTCTTGAATTCGAACGGGAGTTTCTCAAGGCCCGCTTTCCCACCTATCCCAGCATGAGGCGGGCCCTGATCGCCATGGATAACTGGAGCCGGTATTCGAGCCAGCGAGCCCCGACGGACGGGACCTGAGCCTAGGCCGGCCCGCGTGTAAACATCCCGGCTCGAAAATCCTCACCGATGGGGGTATAATTTGACCATGAGGCGAAAGGGACGAATCATTCTGGCGGTCCTGGCCGTGGCGGCCTTTGTAATGGCCCTGATGGCGGGTCCGGCTCAGGCCCTGACCGATGATCAGGCCCAGGAACTGCTCAAGGCAGGCCTGTCCCTGAAAACCGTCATGGCCCTTCAGTCCCTCGAGGACCAGACCGGCCGCGACCGGCCCGCGACCATGACGTACGACGAGGTCAAAAAGCTGCTGGAAGACGGCTTCACGGATGAACACGTGCGCTTGCTGTCCGACCTGGACCGTTTGACCGGCAAGATGGAGCGCATGCCCGTGAGCCCGGACCAGGCTTTGGAACTGAAAAAGTCCGGCGTCAGTCTGGAAACGCTTCGGCTCATGTTCGCTTCCGAGGTGGACCGGCTGGAGGGGCGGAAGGCGGCCGGCGGGAAAGACCAGCCCCTGATGGGTCGCAAGGTGGAAACCCAGGAGGACGGCAGCAAGATCATCACTTACTGGTCCGGAAAAATGAACCAGTCCGATTCGGAAGGCACGGACGAGCAGGATGAGTTGGACCGGGCCTATAAACTACTGGACAAAATTCAAATCCACGTCACTCCCCTGCGACGCTGACTCGAGAATCTCTGACCGGCCTGGTTCCCGCCGACTCAACCGGGTCGAACGATGGTCCGGCGCTTGTAGTATCCGGCCGGCACGGTCATGTTGGGTGCGACGAGGCATCGAGGGGCCATGAGGGTTCCCGGGCTGGTCACGGAGTTGCACCCGGTTTCCACGCCGTCGCCCAGGATGGCCCCGAACTTGCGGCGGTCCGCTTCCAGCGTCCGGTCTCCGACCCGGATGCGCATGGGGCCGGGCACGATTTTCAGGTTGGCCAGCTTGGTCCCGGCCCCGAGGTTGACGTCCCGGCCCAGGATGCTGTCTCCCAGGTATGCGAAATGCCCGGCCTTGGCGCCGTCAAGCATGACCGCGTTTTTCATTTCGGTTACGTGTCCGACGATGCAGGCCCTCCCGACCAGGCATGAGCCCCGGATATAGGCGCCCTGGCGCACTTCGGTCCGGGCTCCGATGATGGTCGGGCCCTTGATCAAGGCCCCGGGTTCGACGACCACGCCAGGTCCGATCTGGATTCGGTCGTCCATGAGCGAGGCCCCGGCGTAAAGCACCGAGGCGCCCTCGAGTCTTTGGCCCTCCCGCCAGACTTCGAAAAGGCCTTTGGCCGCATCGCCCGGCTTCAACTCGAAACCCTCGGTCAGCAAGGTCTCACCCCAGAGGACCACGTTTTGCCGGAGCGTTTCTCCGTGGCGCCGGATGTCGGCCACATTGGGTTTCATCTCCGAGGTGACGTAATCCTTGATCCGGTCCAGGGCCAGCCAGACCCGGTCCAGGCCCTGGAACAGGGCCGCGCACTCGAGTCCGTCCAGTTCGAAAAAGGCCTCGGGCCTCAGTTCTTCCATACCATTCGCTCCCGATTCGACTGCCGCGCCCGACAACCGGGCGACAGGGTCTTACATCCAGTTCCCGCTATGCATCCGGCCGGTTCATGATCGAGCGTCGAGGGCTTCGAGGCGGTCGATCATCTCCCCCAACACGTCGAAACCGCCTTGCCAGAACTCAGGGGCATGCACGTCCAGGCCGGCCCGGGACAGAATCCGGACCGGCGCATCGTCGCCGCCCGCGGCCAGGATGTCGATGTACCGGGGATTGAAGGCTTCCCGATCGATCTTGTACTGGCGGTAAAGGGAAAAGACGAGCAGTTGGCCGAAGGCGTAGGCGTATACGTAAAAAGGCGTATGAAAAAAGTGGGGTATCGAAACCCATTCCCATTTGAATTCTTCGCTCATTTCGACGGAATCCGCGAACTGGACGGCGAGGTTGCCCAGATAGGCCCCGGCCAGGTCATCCACCGTGGCCCCTTTGGCGATCATGTCGTGGGCCTGGCGTTCGAACAGGGCGAAAAAGGCCTGTCTGCCGATAGTGGCGTACGCGTCGTCCACCTGTCTGAAAAGCAGGTCCCGGCGGGCGTCTTCGTCGGTCTCCAGATCGAGCAACCGGTCCACGAGCAGGATTTCGCCGAAGGTCGAGGCGTTTTCAGCCAAGGGCAGCGGGGCCTGGAAGGAGAAAATCGAGTGGTGTGCGGCGAGCAGGGAATGTACGGCGTGGCCGAGTTCATGGGCCATGGTGCTCACATCGCC
>Ga0180009_10004974_pt1 | contig 14434 bp, 10 predicted proteins | sample OS_PC_MetaG_FD_123537 | JGI IMG/M metagenome (GOLD analysis project Ga0180009, IMG submission 123537) | Groundwater microbial communities from the Aspo Hard Rock Laboratory (HRL) deep subsurface site, Sweden - OS_PC_MetaG | ecosystem: Environmental > Aquatic > Deep subsurface > Groundwater...
TCGCTGGCGCGGGTGCACGTCTCGCTGGCGCGGGTGCACGTCTCGCTGGCGCGGGTGCACGTCTCGCTGGCGCGGGTGCACGTCTCGCTGGCGCGGGTGCACGTCTCGCTGGCGCGGGTGCACCCAGAATGCCGCATGACGCCGGCCTCAATCGAACCGCGCCCGCACCTTGTACTTCAAGACAACTTCCCCATCCGCCGGCACCTTCACCGTGAACCGGTGCCTGCGCGCGTCGAGCTTCTCACCACGTGTCGGCGTCGCCTCGAGCAGCTCCCAATCGCCGGCGAAGTGCTCCTCGATCTGCACCGAGACTTCCTCCTCCTTGTGGTTCTTGACCTTCACTTCGTAGGTGGCCTCGGTCAGATCCCGCGACAACGCCTTGAAGTCCACGCTCTTGCGCTCGGCCACCACGTCGAAGGATTCACCCAGCTCCAGACTCACCTTCTCCCCAGGAGGCGTATGGTCAATCCGGTCTTCGCCGATGAACTGCTGCCCACCCGCCTGGTCCGCCTTGTACACGCGGACCGTGCCCATCGGCAGCGCCATGCCCAGCTTCGAAGCAACGTCGTTGCGCAACTCGAGGAACACCGCCGGGTGCAGGTTCTCCTGCAGCGGGTCCGGGGAGCCGCGCAGCGACGGACTCCCCACCAACCGAAGCACCTTGGTGACGGGTACTTGCGATGCCGCCATCAACGCGATCTGCTTCTGCTCCTTGTCACGGATATCGGTCACACGACCGAGCGTATATAGGTGGTAGTCGAGCAGCGACTCCTCCGTAAACGCCCCGCCCTGCCCGCGCGCACGGCGCTGCACGGGTCGGTAGTCGTCGTCCTCGCCACCGCTGGTGCTGTGCACATTGCCGGCGACGAGCGCGAGACGGGCCTGATCGAAGGCGGCGCCGGACTGGTTGTTGATGGTCACCCAGCCGTTCAGAGAGCTCTGCTTGTCATCGGCGCTGAGCACCGCCACGTAATCCGCCTGCCAGTTCATGCCGCCAGTCAGGTACGCGGTCTCCAGTTCGTGCGCTCGCGCCGCCGCCTTGTTCTCCAGGCTCCAGACCAGCGTTGGGCGCGCCACGAACGAGGGTGGCAACTCGCTAAAAACCGGACGACCGAGGTCGCCAATCACGATCTCGTTGCCCACCTTGAACACGCTGCCTCGCTCGTTGGCGAGCAGTCGGGCGGTAACCCGCGTCTCCTCTCCCGTGGCCGGGTTCTCTCGCACGAACGTGATGTCCGTTCCCACCGCCCGCTCCATCAGCCGCGAGGGAGTCAATACGTCGAACTTGTAGTTCTGTTCGATCACGTCCACCGCGCGGGCGTCCGTCCTCGAAACGATATGCACGGAAGGCGCGACGATCTTGTCGGCGACGTCGGCGAACTTCAGCTCGAACCGGCCGGCCGGCAACTGCACGTTCCGAACCTCACGGACGAGGCCCCGGTTGTCGTTGTAGATGGTGACGATGACGTCGCGGCGATCCTTGGCGGTGGTCTCCAGGGGCTGCGCGACAGCGGAGGCAGCGGCCGTGACCAGGGAGAGGGTGCAGACGGCCTGGATAAGAGTGCGTTTGCTCATGGTATTCCTCATGTCTCCGCTACCTGCTGGATCGCCGTGGGGATTGAACCGTCGCCACGACGCGGAAAGTTCTCGCTGCGCCGGGACCGAGGGGGACCTCGATCCGCCAAGTTGCCGCCGACGGGCGCTCGACCTTGGCGCCCTGAATGTCGAGCTGGGTATAGGGACCGCCCTGCAGATCGATGCGCGCCACCCCGGCGTTGGGTGACCCGTTGCGAAGCTCGAGCGAATAGGTGCCCTCTTTCGATCCCAGCAAGCTCGTTCGATAGTCCTTGGGGATGAGCCGGATCTTGACGTCGGCCACCGGTCCCAGATCCATCTTCAGCTTCTCGCCCTTGGGGGTGTCCTCCACGAAGGACGACGCCACCATGTGGGGGGTTCCTTTTTGATCCGGCACCATGACGCGCACCTCACCGGCAGGGATCGGGATACCGGCGTTCGACTTCTCGTCGTTGCGCATCTCGAGGACCAGCTGCGGCCGCTCGGTTCGCGTGGACGCTTCTCGCGACGGGTTCACATAGAACCCGGTGACCCACGCACGATCGACCGGAACGCGGTTCAGCGAGAGCAGGCGTACGTTCTTGATCGAGTGGGGCTCGAGATTCGTGCGCTCGGGGATTTTGTAGAGGTGCAGGTGGCCGAGCACCTCGCGTACGGCTTCGTTGCTGTCCAACGCGCCGGTGATGGTGACCTCGGACAGGGTGATGATCCGTTGGTCCGGCGTTCGGTGGATCGTTCCGGCGGCGACCGCCAGGTTTGCGTTGTCGAACCGACCGGCCGTGTTGTTTTGGAACGTGACCCATCCCGACAGATCGAGCTGCCGACCATTTCGGGAGAGCGTCGCCACATAGTCCGCCGACCACCGGAGTCCCGTCAGCAGGTACGAGATCTCGATCTTGCGCTTCCCTGCCGACTCACTCTTTGCGTGCCACGTGAGCGTGGGCCGCGGGCTGAGCCGCTCGGGCACCTTCGTGAAGCGCCGTCGCTCACCGTCGAGACCGAACGTGTACCCGTCGTTGGTCCTGACGACTGTGCCGCCATGGCCGCTCGCCATCACGTGGACCTGCATCGAACGCAGGTTGCCGTCGTGCACGCCAACCGCGTCGACCGTGATGTCGGTCCCTTCGGCCGCATGCATGAGCGACGCGGGCGTCATGACGTCGTAGGCGAACGTTTGTTCGAGGACCTCCACCGGCGGCCCCTCGAGCACGCGAATGGTGACGGATTCGCGTTGGACGGTGTCGGGCACCCCTTGCAGGGCGATGCGAACCTCACCGGCGGGGATATCGACCTCACGGACCTCGCGCAGAAAGGCCGTGTCTTGGCGCCCCGAGCGATACGCCGTTACATGAAGCTCCTTGCGGGCTGACGGCTCGGACACCACCTTGCGAGGCTCGGCCTGGGCGGATGTCCAGACCGCGGGGAGCGCCGCCAGCAGGGCCGCACACAGCGCATATGTTCGAAGTCTCATCGCCAGCCCTCCGTGTACTCGGCGCGCCAAGTCACCTCTCCACCGGCGAGCACATCCACGGTGAAGGAGGTCGTTCGCGCGTCGGGATGGGTTGCTGGGACCGTTGCGTGGTCGAGCTTCGCCGCACGTTCGACGACGTCGACCCGGACCGCCACGGGCTTCGCGTTTCGCAATTGATACGTAACCGTGTCCTTGGTCAGTCCGCCCAACCGCCGTCGATCGATGAGCTTGCGTACGAGCCGGATCTCGGTCGCGGCGCCGATATGCAACTTCACGGTCTCGTCTTTCGGGGTGTGGTCGATGGAGGCCTGTCCGATGAACTGAGCATTGCCCTGGCTGTCGTGGGCAAAGACCCTGAAGTTGCCGGCGGGCAGCGGAACGCCGAGCCCCTCCTCCTTCTTCGCGTCGAAACGAAGCTCGGTTTCCGCCGTCTCCGAGGTCGTCGCCCCCGGCCTTGTTCGACTGGAATGACGCCAATGACGCTCACCGATGAGGTAGCGCGTCTGCGGCCGGACCTGGTTGGAGACGAGGAATGTGACCTGTTTCGACGATTGATCGGGCAGGTTGGTGGCGTTGGGAATGTCGTATAGGTGGTAATCGCTGAGCGAGGACCTCGTGGCCATCGGTCCGGCGGGGGCTGCCGACTTGAAGCTGTTCCGACGCCCCCCGATATCCCCTTCGAGCTCGTCGATGGGCGTCGCCATGTGGACCGTGCCTGCGACGACGGCGAGGTGAGCGTTGTCGAACGAGGCGCCGGAACGGTTGACCAGGGTAATCCAGCCGACCAACGTCGCGGGTTCCTGGGGCTGCTTGCCCAACACGAAGATGTAGTCCGCGGACCACTTCATCGCGGCGGCCAGGTACGAGACCCCCAGCGTTCGCGTCCCCGGCTGACGCACATCGAGTTGCCAGGACAGCATGGGTTCGCTGACCCACCTTTCCGGAAGGGCCCCGAATCCAAGCGCACTCTGGCTTCCGAAGTACGTGATGCCTTCGTCCGTGCTCAACACCGGGGTCATGCCGGTAAAGTCGGCGAGCACCTTGCCCGGCACGCGCACAATCTGTCCCGTGCCGGGGTGAACCCGATGAACCGAGACCGGCAAACCCGCCGCACGACGCGTCAGGCTCTCCGGACTGAGCACGTCATAGCGATAGGACTGCTCGACCACGGCGACGCTGAGCGGGGCGTCCTGCGCCGACATCGCAACGGACGGGGCCTGGATGGTCGGTGCCACGCCTTTGAAGTCGAGCACGACCCGACCTCGTTCGGTCAGCTGGACACGCCGCGACTCGCGCACGAGACCAACTCCATTGTTGTAGATGGTGACCGCAAGCGAGGTCCGATCGGCCGGGGTGGAAACCACGGGATCGCGCGGTTGTGCGTGCGCCGTGGTCGAGACTGCGACGATGACAAGGCCGCCAAGCAACGAGCGGATCGCTGATTGGTAGGGCGTCCCTACGGGACGCCGAGCGTCGGGTGGCACGGCCAAGCAAGTCTCCAAGCGCCTCTGATCGACGGCTTGGCCGTGGGCATCGAGCGGTATTCGAGTTCTCATCGTGACAGCCCCGGCAAGTTCAGAAGGCCATCGTCCCGCACATCGTTCGGGTCCGCGACATCGACGACGATCTTGAAGGATTGAACCTTCCCGGCACCGAGCTCAGTTTCGATCACAATCCGTTTGGGTCCTTCGAGCGTCGCGCCGCCCGCGGTGGGCAGGGCGACGAAACGAAGGTAGCCGGGCTCGATCACGACGCGTCGATGACGAGGCGCCTCGGCGGCATTGCGGAGCTGAACGTCCATTGTGTAGCGGGTGATCATCTCGCGGCTGGCACCGCGGCCCATGGGCTTCTGGTCTTCGATTCGGACACGGGTCAGCTGGTTCGCGTCGCCACCGATCGGTACGCGCCACGGTTCTCCAGCGGGCGTGTGCTCGACGCCCCCATCACCGACCTGGATGAGGGTGCCGGAATTCGACAGCATGTTGGAGCGGGCGACGCCGGCCGGCAGGGCGACGCCGAGGGCACCCTTCTTTTCGTTGTCGATCTTGGCCTTGAGCTCGGCTGGGAAGGTGCCGGTCTGAAGCGGTACGGTCGTCTCGGCTTCGAGCACCACGGGAACGCCGCGCGCGAGAACGAATCGCACTTGCTTGGAGGACCGGGCTGGAAGGGTGGTCGGATGCTCGACGGTGTACAGATGCAGATCGCCGAGGGTTTCTTCCCCGGTACGGGAGCGTTCCTCGGTGTCCAGCACCTGGAAGTAGGCCTCCTTCTGGACCTCTTCCGCCTCTGGGACGTCAGCATCGACCGTGTTGACGGTCCCCGCCACCAGCTGCAGCTTGGCCTGCTCGAACGTCGTGTCGCCCTGGTTGACGACGGTGACCCAACCCTCGACGTCGGCGGTTGTCTGGTCCTTGGCGAGATTGACCACGTAGTCGGCGCCCCAGGCGAAGCGCTCGGCGCGATAGGAGATCTTGAGCGTGGCGTCGATGGCTTCGAAGGAGCCGACGTTCCACTTGAGGGTGGGTTCGGTCACGAGGTCCGGCGGCAGCGCGGAGAAGTAGTAGCGAACATGGCCGCGGACCGGGACGACCTCACCCGAATCCAACTTCATCAGCACGCCTTCTTTGCTCGAGACGACAGTACCGGTGAGGGTTCGCTCCCGGCCCTTGCGGAAGCCGGCCCACCAGACCGCGGTGACCCGCTGTCCCTCCGCCTTTTCGAGCAAGCGCTCCGGGGTCAGGCGGTCATACAGGTAGCGTTGCTCGTAGAGCTCGCCGGCCACCTGCTCGTCGCCATCCTCGTTGGCGGAGATGAGTTGGAACCTCGTGGTCTCGGGAACCATGTCGCTGGCGATGTCGGGCGCGGACAGCACAAAGCGTCCAGCCGGCAGGCGGACCTTTCGTTCTTCTCGAACGAAGGCGTACCCGTCACCCCCGCCGTTGCCGCGGCTGTAGATGCTCAGCGCGAGGCTGGTGCGCGCGGAGGCCGGCGCGACCACGGGGGGAGCCAACACGTCGGGGACGACGCGTGGTTCCTTCGACTTGCACCCTGGCGCTGCTGCCGATGCCACGAACACGAATGCCGCGGCCCAGCGAAGCGATCGCCCCATTTGCATGTGCTGTCGCATGGAAGTGGCGGCATTGTAGGGCCGCGCGACCGATCGTTGTCAATCGTGTCGATCCAACCGAAACACGAAGTCGCAGTGCGAAGCCCCCTGGGCCAACGTTTGACTGCGATGCAGTCGAATCGCACGCCGCTTGCCATCGAAGAAGGACAAGTCGGCCTCGCACATCAGCGGCGCGATATCCGACTCGTCGATCGCCTCGAGCAAGCGCACGAAGTGGCAGCGTTGCACGTCGATGGAAGCCGTGTCGCCCTCGACCCGCACGACCCCCTCGGCGTTGAAGAATCTGCCCAACAGCTCTTCGGCGATCTCGCGCGGTCGTTCGGCGAGCGTCTGCGCTGCGTGGTTGGGCACCATGCGCTCGAGGAAGCCCAACGCGCCTTCGCGCGCCACCGCCCGGCCGACCCGAAGGGCCGCTTCCGCGCCACGACGCTTTCGCACCGCGCGCACCAACAGGACCAACGGCCCCACCTGGGCCCGGGACAGCCGATCGCGGATCGATGTTGGCGGCTCGAGGGCTCGGAAAGGCTCGCCGCGCATCTTGCCCAGCTGCACCTCGACGAGCAACACGACGGCTTGCGGGAAAGAAAGCTCTTCGCGCAATACGGTCCAGACCACGCCAATCGCCTGACGCTCCGCTCCTTGCATCGCGCGAAGCACCTGTCGTCGGGCCTGTGGGTCGGAAAGCGGATCGGTCATGTCGTCAGCAACGTAGGGCGGATTGGTCGGGGAATTAAGCTATCCTCGCAATCGTGAAGCGTTTCGTCCTCCTCACCCTTCTTCTCTCCGCCTGCGGCTCTGCCAACGAAGGCGACCCCTCCCCTGCCCCCACCCCGGAGCCTCGCTACGCGCTGTGCGCGGACGCGGTCGTACCCAACGGCTTCGGTCTCGCTTGGGAGAAGCTCAACCACCGCATCTCCCGATGGTCGATACGCGTCGACCCGTCCAAAGCCGAGACATGCTCGGGAAACCCAGGGAGCACCCTGCACACCACCTTCGTCGGCGGCGACTGGACCACCGGACAGGCGGCCACCGACGTGCCCATCGTCATGCTCGATTATGCCGTGGTGGCCCCCCGCGATCCCAACGGGGCGGTGCGCAAACCTCAACACGTCTGGGCGACGCACCACGCGACCGCGCTCGACATCGACCCGTCCCAACATGCATCCGCGATCGCTGATCGCCCCGCGTCCGATCACCCGCGAGTGGAGGTGCTCACGGGGCTCGAGCTGGACACCAACGTACCGCAGGACGCCGACTACCCCGAGGACTACGACCCGGCCCACGGCTACACCTCGCGTGGCATCACCGCCCGCGTGGCCGATCGTGACGACGGAGGCGTCGATGTCGAGATCGCCTTCGAGCACGGGAAGGCAGACCGTCCGCCGATGAACGCGGCGATACCGTTCGCTCGAACCCGTGCGGTGGTGGAGCACACGACGTTGGAGGTGCCGGGCGGCCACATCACGCGCGCGACCAAGCAGTTCCGATTGACCTACCCGCTTCAAGACGCGCTCGACGCCACGCCGATTCCCCACGGACAGGACGCCTTGATGACGACGGTCATCGAGGGTGTTTCGGGGTACGAACACGGCATGGTGCTGCTGACGGGAATCTCGTTTTCCTTGTTTCCCGATCAGCCCTACGGCGACTACCTCCGAGAGCTTTCCGTCCGCCCCCGCAACGTGAAGTACGATCCGGAGACGGGTCGAGCGAGGTTCGTCCTGGATGGCTATGCGTCCAACAGTGGGTTCTTGACGATGGCCGGCATGGACGCGGACATGCGATTCGACCTGGTGCTGGTGCAGTGGAACGGGGGCGGAGCACCGGTGCAGGTGTCGTTCTCGTCGTCCTTCGATACGGGGGAAGCATCGTTCTCCCTTCCAATGGAGTAATCACCACGGTCACGGCCCACGCGGTCCACGGAACCCGTTGTGATCCAGTTGGCGTCATCGATGTAGTCGCGCGCGCGAATGAACCGAGCTGGCCAATCGTCAGAGCTCGCGCTCGCGGATCTCTCTACTCCCCGCGGGCAACGTGTAGATGGAGCCGTCGACCGCCAGCGTGACGTCCTTTCGGACCGCGGAGACCCCACGCAGGAAGACTTGCTCGGCCACGCCCGGGGGCGGCCCGGGGACAAGGTGATAGAGCACCAGACGGCCGACGTTCGCCTCGTTCGCGGCCTTCGCCGCCGCCACGGGGCTTGTGTGGTAGTCGGGGATGTCCGCCATGATCTTCGCGATACGAGGCCGGCCTTCGGCGCGAGTCATCTGCTCGATGGTGCTGACGATGTGGGGGGCGAGGGCCTCGTGGAGAAGCAGATCCGCGTCGCGGGCCGCGGCCACGAGCGTTGGGCTCGGCGCGGTGTCACCGCTGCGGTGTGTTGATCCATGGTTACGCCCGCTCGGCCTGGATGCTGACGGGCACGCCGTTGAGCACGGCGTTGCCCGTGAGCGTATCGAGCTCGGCCTCGTCCGTGAGGTCGTTTACGCTCACCCCTGCGTGGGCACGCGCCACGCGCAGCTGTACGCCCTCTCGTTGATGCCCAAACCCATGAGGCAAGGAGACGACGCCCGGCATGATGTCTTCGGTGAGCTCCACGACCACCTGCAGCGCGCCCACCCGCGACGCCAGAACAACCAGGTCGCCGTCGTTCACACCGGCGCGCGCGGCGTCCTCCGGATGCACCCAAAGCGTGCAGCGGTCAGGCCCCTTCATCAACCGCTCACTGTTGTGCAGCCAGCTGTTGTTGCTGCGCAAGTGTCGTCGACCGATGAGCATGAACTCGTTGGGCGGCTCCTGCATGCTTCTTCGCAATCGCTCCACATCATCGAGCATGGGCTCCGGCGCGAGGTTCACAAGCGGGTGATTGTCCGGCAATCGCTGCCGCAAGCAAGGTCGCAATGGACCGAGGTCCAGCCCGTGGGGGTTTTCGCGAAGCTTGTTCAGCGTCAGACCATCCTGAAAGATGTTGGTCTTTGCGCCGTAGGGGCCGGCGCGCAGTCCCAGGTCGAGCAATCTCTCGGCGCCTGCGCGTTCGAGCGCGGCAAACTGGATGGCCTCCTTGCTCAGGCGCCCGCCTCGCAGCGTGGCCAGCCTCCGAGCGATGGCGAGATGAATCTGTCCGTCATCCAGCGCGCCGTGGGGTGGCGCAAAGAGCGCCTCGCTGAACTTGGCCGTGTTACGCACCGCGAGCATGTGAAACGCCAGGTCGTAGTGAGGACGCTCCAGCGGAGAGACCGGCGGAAGGATCAGATGGGCGTGCCGCGTCGTCTCGTTGATGTACGGGTCGACGCTGATCAAAAGCTCCAAGCTCTCCAGCGCACGATCGAGCTGGCTCCCGTTGGGGGTGCTCAACACGGGATTGCCAGCCAGGGTGATCAAGCCCCGTACCTGCCCCTCGCCGGGCGTCAGGATCTCTTCGGAGAGCGCTGCCACCGGCAGCTCACCGCCAAACTCCGCAAGTCCGCGTACGCGACTGCGCCAACGCCCGTGGCTGCCGCGGCCCACGCCGAATCCACCGACGGGTTTGAGCGAGTCCAGCGCCGGCTGCGTGAACATCATCCCCCCCTCGCGGTCCAGGTTGCCCGTCGCGGCGTTCAGCGCATAGGCGAGCCAGGCGCAGAGCCCACCAAATCGCTGCGTCGAAGCGCCCATCCTTGCGTAGATCACCGCGCGAGGGGCGTTGATCAGTCGCGTAGCGAGGCTCTCGGCCACCTCTTCCGGGATGCCGGTGTGCGCGGCGGTGACGGCCGGGGCGAAGTCCTTGGCGACGGCCTTCAGCGCCTCCATGCCGCAGACAAGCCCCTCGAGTCTCCCCAGGCGTTCGGCGCCGCGCTCGAAGATGACGTGCAAGAGCGAGAGCAGGAAGAGGGCGTCGCTGCCAGGCCGGATGGCGTGGTGCTCGGTCGCGACGCGGGCCGTCTCCGTACGTCGCGGATCGATGACGATGACCTCTCCCCCGCGGGCGACAATGTCCTGCAATCGCTTCCGGATCCCCGGCGCGGTCATGAGGCTGCCGTTGCTCGCCAGGGGATTGGCTCCGAGCATCAGCATGAAGTCGGTGCGATCGACGTCGGGGACTGGCAGCAGCAGCTGATGGCCGAACATATGATACGCAGCGAACATGTGCGGCAGCTGGTCCACGCTGGTCGCCGAGAAACGGTTCTTCGTGCGCAACGCGCGAACCAGCAGCGGGCCGAACATCATCGCGCCAAGGATGTGCACGTTCGGGTTGCCGAGATAACACGACATCGCGTCGCGCCCGTGGCGCTGCTGCAGATCGTGGATTCGCTGGGACGCTTCCTCCAGGGCCTCCGACCAGGAGATGGGCACGAACCGACTTCCTTCGCGTCGCATCGGCTGTCGAAGGCGGTCCGGATCCTCATGCAGGTCCTGCAACGCGGTCGCCTTGGGACACAGGTAGCCCTGGCTCAACGGGTCGCGCTTGTCCCCACGGATGGAGAGGACTTTCCCTTGTTGCACCTCGACCGAGATGCCGCACATCGCCTCGCACAGCGGGCAGGTGCGATGATGGAGCGTGGTCTTGTCGTGGTCGCGTTCGGACGTTGACGGCACGTGGCGCGGAGGCGGCCCGAACCGGAGGTACTCGTACTCATCGGCGCGCTGGTAGAGCTGAGCACAGGCCCTGGTCTGGTCCTTCAGCAGTTTGCGCACGTCCGCGCTCTCGGCGAGCTCGCGCAGGGCGGTGGAGGTGCCGCCGGCGACCGCTGCGGTGGTCGGATAGGTCAGCGGGTTGGGATCGACCGGGCGCCGGTGACGAATGAAGTCGAAGGTCAGGCGCATCTCCGATTCATAGACGACGCTCAACCCCGCCTGGTCTGCGAGCTGTCGCAGGGTGCTGAAGAAGCTGTCGGCGTCGCTGGTATTCACGTGCAAGCCAAGCACGTCCCGATGTCTGCCCAGACCGCTGTTGGGATCCCGGGGCTGGGTAAAGGCGAGCTCGAGGCGCTCGGTTCCCCTCTCCCGCAACCGGTTAGCGACTGTGAGGTAGTATGGATTGGTAATCATCCGGAGCATGCCCCGGTGGCTGGGGTAGCGGACGACCATCCAGGTATCGCAGGACTTGTCGCCGTGAACTGTCTCGATTCGATTCCCGACGAAGATCGGGCCCCCACGCCCGAGCATCAACAGCGGTGTGACCGCGCGGGCGTACCATCGATACTGGTTGTAGTCCCGGTAGGTGATGAAGTTGGGGCAATCGGTGGGGCTGAAGGACGGCGCCTTCATCAAGCGGAGCAGCGCCTTCGCGTCGAAGTTGGTCTTCATGGTGCCTCGGAAGCCTCCCGGGAATTTGTTCTTGCATTAATCGATACACATTGTCATCCGGGCTCGCGCTCTCGATCGCTTCGCTGCGTTGCTCGCCTCCGAGGTCGAGCGCGCCGGTCGCGCGCCGGTCGCACCACTCATTCACCAGGCGCTCGTCGCCGCCGTTGAAGGGGTGTCGATCCACATCCTGCAGGGCGAGGGCCGCGCCCACGAAATTAACACGCAACCAATCCGTCCCCTGGCCGAACAGGCAGTATGCGATGGCTCGAACCCCTACGCACCTACCTGGGTGACGTCGTGTCTCCCCTGCGCTGCGCGGCTTGCAACGGTGCCCTCCGTCGCCGCACGCTGCTCTGCACCGTCTGCGCTGGCACCGTGATTCGATGGGAACGAGAGGGCGATCCCCTGGCCTTCGGGCACTACGGAGGAGCACTCGCTACAACCCTGTTGCGGTTGAAGTACGCCAGTCGTCCCGATCTCGCCCTACCGTTGGGTCAACTGCTTCGTAGCGTGGTCCTCGCCAAACTCGCACCGGAAGACGTCGACGTTGTGGTTCCCGTCCCGGTGCCGTTCGCCCGGCTCGTCGAGCGCGGTTACAACCAGGCGGCGTTGATTGCTCGACCTCTGGTTGGGCCCTTGTCCGCGCGCTTTGCCCCCCGCGCGCTGGGGCGTCGCGAAGGTTCGATCAAGCAGGCAGCCCTCAATCGCAGAGAGCGATTGGAGAATCTGCGAGATGCGTTCGTGCCTCGTCAGCCCGAAAAGGTCCGGGGACGGAGAGTCCTGCTCGTTGACGACGTCAGCACGACGGGCGCGACGCTGGCCGCGTGTCGCGCTGTGTTGGCGTCGTGTGGTGCAGCCGAGGTCCACGGGGCCGTGGTGGCACGAACGGAGTCCCTGGATCTCTAGAGCGCTGCGTAGGCAACCGCGATCGCGGCCCCCACCTCTGCGTTGTGCTTCACCAACGCGATGTTGGTCTCGAGGCTGCGGCCACCCGTGCGTTCGACGATGTTCGCGAGCAGGAAGGGCGTGACGTCCTTGCCACGGATCCCCTTCTCGTCTGCCTCCGCCAACGATTGCTCGATGACGACGTCGATCTCCTCAGGCGCCATCGCGTGCTTCTCGGGGACGGGTGCAGCTACCAGCAGCCCCCCCTCGAGTCCCAACGACCATTTGGCCGCCATGACCTTCGCTACGTCATGCGCGCTGTCCAATCGCACGTCGACCGGCAACCCGCTCGAACGCGTGTAGAACGCGGGGAAGACGTCGGTCTCGAAGCCGATGACCGGCACGCCGTGCGTCTCGAGCACCTCGAGCGTTCGCGGCAGGTCGAGGATCGCCTTGGCCCCGGCGCAGACGACCGCAACCGACGTTTGTGCAAGCTCGGTCAGGTCCGCGGACACGTCGAGGGAGACCTCGCCCTGACGATGCACACCGCCGATGCCACCTGTCACGAACACGGGGATGCCGGCCAAGCGTGCACAGATCATCGTACCCGCGACGGTGGTGGCGCCCATCTCACCCGACGCCACGACGAAGGGGAGATCGCGACGGCTTACCTTGCGGACATGCTCGGCGCGGCCGAGGGCCTCGAGTTGTTCGGGAGAGAGTCCGACCTGAACGCGGCCATCGATGACGGCAATGGTGGCCGGAACGGCCCCGCCTCGCCGGACGACGTCTTCCACTTCGCGCGCGGTCTGGACGTTCGTCGGGTAGGGCATGCCGTGGGCGATGATGGTGGACTCGAGGGCCACGACGGGGGCGCCGCGCTTCAGGGCGTCGCGGACTTCGGGGCTGGTGGACACGAGAGCCGTCATGGGTTCCCCTTTCCGTTGGTTGCGCGCGGCTGGATGACCAGCTTCCACCAGGCCCGCAGGCGGTCGGCATGATGGCCCGGCACGACCACGAGGTGGTTGCCCAGGGGAGCTCGGAGCAACTCGGCGACGGTTCCCGTATCGAGCTTCAGCTGGACTTGGGTGCGGCACAGGTGCTCGTCGTCACCGGTCTGCACGAGGTTGCCTTCCGCGATCCAGACCTTTTCCATGCTGGCGCCGCCGATACGAACGAGGGTCATCGGCCCGGTCGCGAAGGTCCCTTGAATGCCGACGCCCAGGCCTGACTCGAAGTGCGAGCGGATCGCGTACTCCCGGACCAGGGTCCGCGGCACCGTGCAGTGCGCCAGCCACATCGTGTCGTTGGCTTCGTCGACTCGCGCCACGTTCGCCATCCACGGCAGCTGACCGAGCAACAGCTTCACCCAAAGCATGCCCACGGCGGTGACGAGATCGCCTTCGCACCCGGCGATGAGCCCTTCGTCGTTCAGCCGCGCGAGAGCGTAGCATGCGGTGGTTTGCTCTTTGACCACCAGATCGAAGCAACGCACCGTCAACGCGTCCAGCTCTTCGGCTTCGACGATCTGGCGAAGGGCGAGGTAAACGCGGACCGCTTCGCGAATCTGCCCAGGGTCAGGCTCGGCGACCCGCGACGCCTCGCGGACGAACGCGTCCGCCTCGGGGCCCACGCTGGCGGGATCGACCACGGAGAGCGATTCTCGCAGCACGTCGGTGGGAATGTTGTGGACCACGCAGCCCCACATGGTCCGAACCGCGCGGGCGTCAGGGCTGCTGGCGACGAGCCAATCCGAGGGCGTACCCACCAGGCCCAGGCGACTTACGCGCAACGATCGATCCACCTCGAGATCGTGCACCGCAGCCAACAAGCGCGCGTCGGCGCTCGGGTCGTTCGGTTGGTCGATGAATACGACGCAACCGGCGGCGCCTTCCTGCTGGAGGCGGGCGAGCACCTCGAGCGATGCAGCGAGCGAATTGTGGTCAGGGTGGGCGATGAGGATGACCGGTCCCGCGCCAACGACCGGTCGTTCGGCCCAAAGCTGAAGAATCTGTCGCTCCGTGCCCCCAGTGCCGACGAGAAACAGCAGGGGAGCATCCTGGCGGAGATCATCGGCCGAACGACGCTCA
>Ga0180009_10004975_pt1 | contig 14434 bp, 10 predicted proteins | sample OS_PC_MetaG_FD_123537 | JGI IMG/M metagenome (GOLD analysis project Ga0180009, IMG submission 123537) | Groundwater microbial communities from the Aspo Hard Rock Laboratory (HRL) deep subsurface site, Sweden - OS_PC_MetaG | ecosystem: Environmental > Aquatic > Deep subsurface > Groundwater...
ATATTGCTGACCAGCGTATCCACCGTGATGTCCGTATTCTTGATGAACTTCTGATTCATCAGGCAGACTTCTTCATAGTACTTCTTCAGCTTTCCCTCGATGATCTTCTCCCAGATCTTCTCCGGTTTTTTCTCCTCCACAAGCTGGCTCCGGTAGATCTCCTTCTCTCTCTCGAGGGCGCTTTCCGGGATTCCCTCCGGTCTCACATAGAGCGGATTCGACGCCGCCACATGCATGGCCAGATCTTTTACCAGCGCCAGGAAATCATCCGTCTTGGCCACAAAATCGGTTTCGCAGTTCAACTCGACCAGGACCCCTATCTTCCCTCCCATATGGATATAGGAAGCAATCGCGCCTTCTTTCGTCGCCTTTGAGGAGCGTTTCGTAGCCGCCGACATCCCCTTCTTCCGGAGGCAGTCGATCGCCTTTTCAAAATCGCCTTCCGCAACCGTGAGAGCTTCCTTGCAATCCATCATGCCGGCGCCCGTCTTTACCCTCAATTCTTTCACCATCGCTGATGTGATATCCAATTTACCGTCCCTCCTCTGCCTGATCCTGCTTGCTGCCGTTCTCGGGCGATTCCTCATGTTCGTTTACGGCGGCCTTTGTTTCCACGCTTTCTGGTACATCGGTATCACCGTTTTCAGCCGCTCGCGAAATCGTCACATTGCTTCCCTTGTCGCTTTCCGCCTGGAGACGCTCCTCAAACCGCTTCTTCCCTTCGATGACCGCATCGGCCATTTTCGCGGAAAAGAGCTTTATCGCCCGGATCGCGTCGTCATTTGCCGGAATGATGTAATTGATCAGATCGGGATCGCAGTTCGTATCCACCATCGCCACAATGGGTATTTTCAATTTTCTCGCTTCCGCAACGCTAATCATCTCACGCTTTGGATCGACGATGAACAGACCTCCGGGAAGACCCTTGATGCTCCGGATTCCTCCCAGGACCTTGTCCAGTTTATCCCGATCCTTCTGAAGCCCCATGATTTCCTTCTTCGGAAAGGCCTTGATGCTGTCGTCGGCAAACATCCGATCGAGCTCATTCAAGCGGTCGATGCTTTTCTTGATGGTCGCAAAATTGGTCAGCATCCCCCCCAACCAACGCTGATTGACATAAGGCATGCCGCATCTTTCGGCCTCCTCATGGATCGACTCCTGGGATTGCTTCTTGGTGCCGACGTAGAGAATCTCTTTGCCCCCCGCAACCGTATCCACAACGAACTGATAGGCCGTCTGAAACAATCCGACCGTCTGCTGGAGATCGATGATGTAGATCCCGTTGCGGGCGCCGAAGATATAGGGTTTCATTTTGGGGTTCCATTTATTCGTCTGGTGACCGAAGTGAACCCCCGCCTCAAGCAACAACTTCATGGAAATACTCGCCATACTTTACACTCCTTCTTTGTTTTTTCCGCCACCCCCATCCTCTTGACCGGTAAACTTTTCCATCTGGAAAAGCAACGCACGGCAATCCGGGGATGTGTGAATTGGGCAGGCTGATTAACATAAAGACTTTAATTAATCAAGCTGAAATAACCAGTAAAAGGCCTTTTTCTCAGACCGTTCTCAGGTGTGGTAATGGGCGTTAATCTTCACATAATCAAAGGAAAGATCCGCGGCGAAGACCGTCCACGACCGGCGACCCATGCCCAGTCCGAGACGCACGCGGATCTGCGTTTTATTCATGACCCCGGCCAGTTCCGCCTCCCTTCCTGCAACGCCTTTCCCTCCCGAAAAAACGGGGACGTCTTCAAAAAAGAGACGGACTTGATCCACCGGCAGAGGGATGCCCGCCGATCCTGCGGCAGAGATGATCCTTCCCCAGTTCGGATCGCCACCGAAAAAGGCAGTTTTGACCAGATTCGAATTGGCGATCGCATAGGCCACCCTCTGTGCATCGCCAAGCGTCCTTGCCTCCTCCACCGTAATCTCGATCACCTTTGTCGCCCCTTCTCCATCACGGACCAGCTCCCGCGCCAGCTCGGACATCAGGGAGGAGAGCATCTCGGCGAATCTTCCCAGGTGGCGGGACCCCTTCTTGATCCGAGGGTTCCGGGCAAAACCGTTGGCAAGAATGATCGCCGTGTCGTTCGTGCTCATGCAGCCGTCGACGGTTACGGCATTGAAACTGTGGTCCACCGATTGTCTGAACACCCTGTCGAGGGCATTATGCTCGATATCGGCATCGGTCATGATGAAGGCCAACATCGTTGCCATATGCGGTTCGATCATCCCCGCACCTTTGGCGATACCGCACAGGGTGATCTCTTTCGACCCGACCACGGCGTTGCGGCAGGCGATCTTCGGAAAGCGGTCTGTTGTCATGATACCCGCCTCGGCAGCGGGAATCCCGTCGTCGTGGAGTCCGGCAACCAGCCCCTTGACGCCCTCCTGTATCTTCCGCAGGGGAAGACGATGACCGATCACGCCGGTCGAGGCGACAAGGACCATTTCGTCCGGAATTCCGAGTTCCCCGGAAGCGGTTCTTGAAACGGCAAGGGCGTCGGCAAAGCCTTCCGCTCCGGTTGCGGCGTTGGCAACCCCGCTGTTGGCGATCACGGCCTGGGCCTCGCCGGATCTGATCCTCTCCAGGTCGAGAAGGACCGGCGCCGCCTTGAAGCAGTTTGTCGTGAACACCCCGGCTGCTGTTGCCGGGCTCGTTGAGAAGATCATGGCCAGATCCGGGCGTCCATCCGCCTTGATCCCCGCATGGACGCCGTTGGCCAGAAAACCGGGCACCCGATAGCTATTCGATGACGTCATATGCCTCCTTAAGCCTGCCAGCCGAGCGATTTTGCGTTTACCGCACCTACCGGCCGCAACACTTCTTGTATTTCTTCCCGCTGCCGCAGGGGCAGGGGTCATTCCGGCCGACCTTGGCCGTCTCCCTTTTGACCGTGGCCGTCGCCGGTGTATCCTCACCCCGCGACATGATGTAATCCTGCCGCCGCTTCTCCTCGATCCTCTCCACCTCTTCCTCCCGGCGGATCTGGACCAGGCAGAGCTTTTCCACCGTGTCCTCTTTGATACGGCTGATCATGTCCATGAACATCTCGTAGCCCTCTTTCTGATACTCCCGAACCGGGTCCTTCTGCCCGTATCCGCGCAGGCCGATCCCTTCCTTGAGATGATCCATGGCGAGGAGGTTTTCCTTCCACTGCGAATCGATGGACTGGAGCATGATCACCTTCATCAGGTAATCCATCAGGGGCTTGCCGTATTCCTTCTCTTTATTTCTAAGAAGCGTTTTGACTTCCGTTATGATCGTCTCCCGGATGGCCTCCGGTCCGAGTTCCCGGCCTCTCTCGGCGAGATTCAACTTCACGGTGAAATGTCTGAAAACCCGTTCATCCAGACCTTTAAGATCCCATTCCTCCGGATGGAGCTTCTCATCCACGTACTCCTGAACCATCCCTTCGACCATCTCCTCCAGCATCTCCTCCACGTCTTCCCAGAGCCCTTCTCCTTTGAGGACCTTCTTCCGCTGTTCATAGATGACCTGCCGCTGGCGGTTCATGACATCGTCATATTCCAGCAGATGCTTGCGGATATCGAAATTCTGCCCCTCGACGCGTTTCTGGGCATTCTCGATCGCCTTGGAAATGAGCCGGTGCTCGATCGGCTGACCCTCTTCCATGCCGATCCTGTCCATGACGGAGGAGATCCTCTCCGCGCCAAAAATCCTGAGGAGATCGTCCTCGAGGGAGAGATAGAACCGCGACGACCCCATATCGCCCTGACGTCCCGACCGACCGCGGAGCTGGTTGTCGATCCTGCGGCTCTCATGCCGCTCCGTCCCCAGGATATGTAGGCCGCCCAGATCGGCCACCCTTTCGCCAAGTTTTATGTCCGTCCCGCGTCCGGCCATGTTCGTGGAGATGGTCACCTGTCCAGGCTGTCCGGCCTGGGAGACGATCTCCGCTTCCTTCTCATGATTTTTTGCATTCAGAACGTGGTGTTTGATTCCCGTCCGGGTCAGGTGTTTGCTTAAGAGCTCGGATCTTTCTATGGAGATGGTTCCTACCAGAACGGGCCTTTTCGCATCGTGCAGCTCTTTGATCTCCTCGATGACCGCGGTGAATTTCTCCTTCTCGGTCTTGTAGATCACATCGGAGTTGTCCGCCCGGATCATTGGCATGTTGGTCGGAATCACGAGGACTTCGAGATGGTAAATCTTGGCGAATTCTTCCGCTTCGGTATCTGCCGTACCCGTCATTCCAGCCAGTTTCTCGTACATCCGGAAGTAATTCTGGAAGGTGATCGACGCCAGGGTCTGATTTTCCTGTTCGACCTTCACCCTTTCCTTCGCTTCAAGGGCCTGATGGAGACCGTCGCTGTAACGCCTGCCCGGCATGACCCTTCCGGTGAATTCATCGACGATGATGACCTTGCCATCCTTGACCAGATAGTCGACATCCCGCCGGAAGAGGGTGTGGGCGCGCAGGGCCTGATTGACATGGTGGAGGGTGTCGATGTTTTGCGGTTCATAGAGATTCTGCACCTTGAGATACTGCTCGACCCTCGCGACCCCTTCTTCCGTCAGGACGACGGTGCGGCTTTTCTCGTCTACCGTATAATCCTTCTCCTTCCTAAGGTGCGGGATCACCTGGTTTACCCGGTTGTACTTGTCCGTCGATTCCTCCGAGGGTCCGGAGATGATCAGGGGCGTCCGCGCCTCGTCGATGAGAATGCTGTCCACCTCGTCCACAATGGCATAATGAAAGTCACGCTGAACATAGTCATCGAGGCTGAACTTCATGTTGTCGCGCAGATAGTCGAAACCGAACTCGTTATTCGTTCCGTAGGTGATGTCCGCATGGTAGGCGGCCCTCCGCTCATCGTCATCCATCCCATGCACGATGACTCCGACGTTCATGCCGAGAAAATGGTAGATGGGTCCCATCCAGTCCGCATCCCTCCTGGCCAGATAGTCATTGACCGTCACGAGATGAACGCCCTTCCCGGGCAGTGCGTTCAGGTAGAGCGGCATCGTCGCGGCCAGGGTTTTTCCCTCTCCGGTCTTCATTTCGGCGATCTTCCCCTCATGCAGAACCAATCCCCCGAGGATCTGGACGTCAAAAGGTCTCATCTGCAGGCTACGGCGTGCAGCCTCTCGGACGACTGCAAAAGCCTCGACGAGGAGTTCGTCCAACTCGACGCCGCTCTGAAGTTTATCCCTGAAATACGGGGTTTTTGCCTTGATCTCTTCATCGCTCAGGGCCATCATGGCCGGTTCAAGAGCATTGATTTCCACGAGAATAAGGGAAAGGCGTTTCAATTCCCGGTCATTCTTGCTGCCGATCAGTTTTCTGAGAATCGCATTGAGCATAAAATTCCTTCAAAAAAAACCGGTACCATGACCGGCGGATTCGTTCTTCAGATGGCTGATGCTCCCTCTCCAGCGACAAGGGATTAATTCAAATACTTCCTCGGATTGACAGCGACGCCGTTGAGCATCACGGTATAGTGAAGATGGGCCCCCGTGCTGCGGCCGGTATTCCCCACATAGCCGATGCGGTCCCCTTTCCTGACGGGGGCGCCGGGACGCACGGCCGCCTTGGAGAGATGGGCGTACATGGTGGAAAGGCCGTGACCGTGGTCGATCAAAATCATCCGCCCCACGTCATTATCGTAAGTCACCTCCGCGACCACGCCATCGGCGGGCGCCTGGACCGCCCGTCCATATCCCGTCGCGATATCCAGACCCTTATGAAATTCCCCTTCGCCGCTGAAAGGGGATATCCGGCGACCGAATTCGGACGTCACCCAGCCCTTGACGGGCCACAGGGAAGGGGTTGCCGCCATGATGGATTTCTTCTCCTTGAGAAGGGCCAGAAGAGAGGCAAAGCTCTTCTGGCGCGAAACGGCCTCGTTCATCAGGCTATACACCTGCCGGTGGGCATCCGCGATCATCGCCCTTTCATCAGCGGCAATCCTGGCGCGTATTCTGTTCTCCTCGCTTGCCGGACCGCCGCCCCCGAGAAGCTGCTCCTTGCCGCGGCCTGTGACGAGATTGGCCAAGATTCTGATCTTCTTGTCGAACTGCTTGAGCTCCTCCATTTTTGATGAAAAAAGGTCAACCTTGGCCACCAGTCCATCGATCTGCTCCCTCTGTTCGACGGTCTGCAGCTTCAGGCGCTTCAATTCGGCCTTCTCCCGGCGGATGTGGATATAATCATAGGAGAAATACATCATGAAAAGTATGATGCCCATTACAAATATGCATACGCCTTTTACCAATGTGCTGGAAAGGCTGACTTTCTTTGCGGAACTGTGTTTCCTCGGAAGAATCAGAAGGGTATAGAAATTCTTCGGCATTGAAACCCCCATCCCAGATCTTTTCACCGGTTGCCAAGGCATAAATTTTGCCGCAAAATAACATAATCATCCCAAAAGTCAAGCATCGTTTTATCACCCAAAATTGTCTTGACTTTGAAGCGACCCTTAAGCTAAAGAGCTCAGGCACATAGAATCACATGTCCAGGGCGCTCAGAAAGGAGATTTCATGTCAAAATATGAATCTAAATCGATAAGAAACCTCGCAATCATCGGACACGGAGGAACCGGCAAGACCTCTCTGTGCGAATCCTTTCTCTACGTCGCCGGGAAAACGGACAGGCCCGGACGGGTTGATGACGGAAGCTCCTGCATGGACTATGAACCGGAGGAGCAGAAGAGACATATCTCCATCAGCGCCACCACAAACAATATCGACTGGGAAAAACACAGGATCAACTTCATCGACACACCCGGGGATTCCAATTTTACCTTTGACACGAAAAGCTCTCTGCGGGTAGTGGACGGAGCGGTGGTCCTCGTCGACGCCGTCGGGGGTGTCGAATTTCAGACTGAACAAGTCTGGGAATATGCCGACGAATTCAAGCTTCCCCGCCTCCTGTTCGTCAGCCGAATGGATCGGGAACGGGCCGATTTCGGCAAGGCGGTGGAGAGCATCCGGAAGCGGCTGAGGGAGAAGATCACGATCGTCTCTCTTCCCATCGGCGCCGAGGAATCCTTTGCCGGGGTGGTGGATCTGATCGCCATGAAGGCCCTCGTTTTCGACAACCAGAAGAAAGCGGCCAAATCGGTCGATATTCCGGCCGATATGGCTGAGGAGGTCAAGAAATGCCGGGACATCCTGGTGGAAGATATCGCCGAAACGGACGATGGGCTGATGAATAAATACCTGGAAGGGGGCGAACTGAGCGCCGAAGATCTGCAGGCGGGTCTGCGGAAAGGGGTGTTGGCCGGCTTGCTGACCCCCGTCGCCTGCGGTTCGGCTACGAAACACATCGGGATATCATCCCTGTTGGACACGATTGTGCAGTACTTCCCGTCACCAGTCGACCCAGGCGGTAAAGCCGGAAAGAAGCCGGGAAGCGAAGAGGATGAAATCCGGATGCCGGAAGAGTCGGCGCCGTTTTCGGCCCTCGTTTTCAAGACCATAGCCGATCCCTATGCGGGGCGTCTCACCCTCTTCCGTGTCTATTCCGGCACTCTCAGCTCCGACTCCAGCGTCTTCAACGCCTCCCGGAAGTCCACCGAGCGGATCGGGAATCTCTTCTTCCTGGAGGGGAAAACCCAGAAACCGGTTGAAACCCTCATCCCCGGCGACATCGCGGCCATCGCCAAACTGAAGGAAACGGCAACCGGCGATACCCTCTGCACGGAAAAAACTCCTATTGTCTTTGCCAGGGTCGAACCGCCCCCGGCGATCATCTCCTTTGCCGTGGAACTGAAAACACGCGGCGATGAAGACAAGATCGTCTCCTCCATCCACCGCCTGACCGATGAGGATCCCACACTGTCATTCCACCGGGATGACCAGACCAGGGAGATGATCCTCTCCGGCCTGGGACAGGTTCATATCGAGGTAACCATCGAAAAGATGAAACGGAAATTCGGTCTCGAGGTGAATCTGAAGACCCCGAAGGTCCCCTACAAGGAGACGATCAAGGGAAAGACCACCGTTCAGGGGCGTTACAAGAAACAGTCCGGTGGCCGCGGTCAGTTCGGTGATACTTGGCTGGAGATCGAGCCGCTCCCGAGAGGAGTCGGCTTTGAGTTCGCTGACAGGATCGTAGGCGGCGTTATTCCCCAGCAGTACCGGCCGGCCGTGGAGAAGGGCATCGTGGAGGCCATGGCGGAGGGCGTTTTGGCGGGTTATCCGGTTGTCGATCTCAGGGTCTCCCTCGTGGACGGCTCCTATCATACCGTCGATTCGTCCGAAATGGCCTTCAAAATCGCGGGCTCCCTCGGTTTCAAAAAGGGGGTCCTCGAATGTCAGCCCACCCTTATCGAACCTATCGTCAATATCATGATCGAAATCCCCGACGAGTACATGGGCGACGTCATCGGCGATCTGAACAGCCGCCGCGGGAAGGTCCTGGGGATGGATTCCATCGGTCACCACCAGATCATCAAGGGACAGGTCCCCCTCGCCGAGATTCTGAAATACGCCCCCGATCTCCGTTCGATGACGAGCGGACGCGGAACGTTTACCTGCGAACACTCCCATTACGAGGAGGTTCCCTCCTACATCTCTGAGAAGATCATCGCCGAATCAAAGAGGGAAGCGGAGGATTAACGTGGGTTTTAGGGCCGTCATCATCACCGTCAGCGACCGCGGCGCCCGCGGCGAACGCGAGGATCAGAGCGGTCCGGAAATCGCCGGAATGATCGAAGGGCTGGGGATGGAAATTGTCGCTCGGCGGATTGTGCCCGACGAAAAGGAGATGATCCGCCGGGTTCTTCTTGAGTGGAGCGAGGGCGAGAAAGCGGACCTGATCCTGACGACAGGCGGCACCGGCGTCAGCCACAGGGACGTGACACCGGAGGCCACCCGGGAGGTCATTGAACGGGAGATCCCTGGGATGGGGGAGGCCATGCGGAGTCATAGCGCGGCCATTACCCCTCACGCGATGCTCTCGCGCGCCCTGGTCGGCACCCGGGGCCGGACCCTGATCATCAACCTCCCCGGAAGTCCGAAAGGGGCCCGGGAAAATCTTGAAGTCCTCCTGCCCGCCCTCCCGCACGCCATCGAAAAGATCAAGGGCGACGAGAGGGAATGCGCCGCCTGAGATACTCCTCGACATGCCGGGGGTGAGTCCCCGGCCAGAAGATTCCCCCGCACAGGGAACATCTGTGAAATTGCATGCAGTTTTCATAAACATAGACGGGAACCATGCCTTCCACAGCTTCCTTCGCAACCTCCTCCAGCGTCGAGTTGCAGCGCAGACATCGGCTCATCCTTCTCAACGGATCCGGTGACAGAGCCAGAACCTCCAGGATTTCACCGATCTGCGCGTCTGTGCGATCGGCCTTGATCACGACGAGGCGTCCAGCATGTTGCCGGCGTTCGAGATCCCTCTTCCTGGTCAGGGCGATCCGCCCCTCCCGGTCTGCTTTCCGGAGAAAATCCCGATCCGCATTCCCCCGGTAAAAAAGGGTGTCATAGCCAAGGATCCTAAGCCACTTTGCCAGTTTTCCCAGATTGCGATCGCAGATGAATCTCTCATCCATGCTGCCCCTCGGGCGAAAAGCGATTCAGTGTAAAGCGGCCGTTTTCGTACAGCAGATAGGAATCATGGGTAATCAAGTCGCCCAGGGTGGCGAAGGTCCTGAGCCTGCCGCCGCGCTGCACCTCACGAATGAGCGGCTTGTGACAGTGGCCCAGGATTACGGCATCATAGCCTTCCTCAAATTTGTCCAGGGAAAAACGGTACATGACCTCTGTTAGACGATCCTGCGCGCCCCCGGATATCCCCTTGCTCATCTCCGAACTGATCCGGGCGATCCGCCAGAGGAACGCCAGCGGAAGCACACGCTGCAGCCGGAAGGAAAAGGGGCTATGCAGGAATCGCCGCAGCGCCAGGTAGCGGCGATTTTCCCTGTCCACGGTATCACCGTGCGAAACGAGGATCCGCAGGCCGTCAAGATCGATCTCGGCCCACTCCGGATAGACCTCCATACCCAGTTTCTGCGAAAAATAGTCTGTGAGGAAGAAATCGTGGTTGCCTTCACACAAGCTGATCCTGATTCCCGAACGCCGCAAAAGTGCGAGCCTTTCCACCACCGGTCGAAAACCGGGATAGATCACATCACCTCTCGCAAACCAGAAATCGAATAAATCTCCCGCAATGACGAGTTGATTCACCGGTCCGCCGTTCCCGGTCGCTCCGCCTCCCCCCCTGCCGGCCGTTACGACCCCATCCCGAAGATGGTCGAAAAAATGCAGGAGCTTTTTACAGACGCCATCTTCAGCGCCTTTCAGGTGAGCGTCGGAGATAAAGATCGCTCTCATCCCGTCGCTTCCCCTTCGGGGCAGCCTCCCCGCAAACGGCAGTGTTCTCTTGAAGAAACGTTCTGGTTCATATATGGACGTCTATCAGATTTATCGCTTCCCTTCAACACAAGATCGGTGTGTCTCAATCATCTGCGCAATCTGTGGTTCCGTTCCTCTCATGTCAGGCATGGGGAAATGGCGGCGGTTTATTTATATTGACGCACAAAAACCATTTCCATATACTCACACCACCCAAAACAAGTTCTTATCAAGATTAAGGAATACCACATGAACAATGACAAAATTATCCTATCGGTAGCCACGACCGGCAGTCGGCCGTCTAAGCTGCAAAACCCCGGACTGCCCGTCACGCCCGAGGAGATTGCCCAGGCGGCGGTGGAGAGTTGGCGCGAAGGGGCAGCCGTCGTCCACGTCCATGTGCGGGACGAGGCGGGAAAGATGACCTGCGATCTGTCGCGGTTCCAGCGGGTCAAGCAACTGATCCGCGCCCAGGGATGCGATATTCTCATCAATTTCACTACAAGCGGCGGGGCCGGCCGTGTGGATGAGGGCGAGCGCTTCAACAGCTTGGCTGCCGGGCCGGAATTGGGGTCGCTGGATGCAGGCTCCATGAACTTCAATGAACGCGTCTTTCTGAATCCGCCGGACTTTCTGGAGGAACTGGCCGGGCGCATGCTGGCAGCGAACGTCAAACCGGAAATTGAAGTGTTTGATAGCGGAATGATTGGCAATGCCATGACACTTATACAGAATGGTCTGATCAAACCGCCCCCGTGGTGGCAGTTCGTCCTGGGGGTTAAGGGAGGGGCCCCCGCCACGGCACGTTCCCTGCTCTACTTAATAGATAGCATACCCGCAGGGTCGCTGTGGTCGGTGTGCGCGGTGGGGTGGCGCCAGTTGCCTATGAACATGTTGGCCATCGCCATGGGCGGGCACGCCCGCACCGGTCTGGAGGATAATCTATACTACAAGCGGGGCGAATTGGCCCAAAGCAACGCTCAATTGGTGGCCCGTCTGGCCCGCATTGCCCGCGAGTGCGGTCGGGAGCCGGCCACCCCTGCCGAGGCAAGGGAGATGCTCGGGTTGGTGAGATAAAAACAGAGGGGGTTGGGATTGTCACACGCGACAGGCATAAAATATCTGAAAGACGGGGTGCTGCCGCACATGTGGTGCTCTGGTTGCGGGATCGGCGTCATGCTGGGGGCCATGCTGCGGGCATTCGAGGAGCTCGATTACAGGAAAGCCGATACCGTCGTCGTAACGGGGATCGGCTGCACGGGAAAGTCCGACGATTACCTGTTGACGAATGCCCTGCACACAACACACGGCCGCGCTTTGGCGTTTGCGACAGGGATCAAGGCATTCAATCCGAAGCTGCATGTGGTGGTCCTGATGGGAGACGGGGACAGCGTCACCATCGGCGGGAATCACTTCATTCATGCCGCGAGAAGGAATATCGATCTGACGGCCATCGTCATCAACAATTTCAATTACGGCATGACGGGCGGGCAGGTCTCGGGCACCACGCCTGGCGGAAGTTTTACCAGCACCACAGCCTGGGGAAACCCGGAGCGCGGTTTCGATATCTGCGCCCTGGCTGAAGTCGCCGGCGCCAATTACGTGGCCAGGGAGACTCCCTACCACGGATGGGAACTCAAGGAACTCATCAAGGAAGCCCTGAACAAAAAAGGATTTTCTCTTGTAGAAGTTTTCAGTCCCTGCCCCACCCACTTCGGCAAGAACAACGAAATGAAAGAGACCCGGGAGATGCTCGACTGGTTCAAAGAAAGGGGCCTGCCCGTGAAGCGGTACAGAAAATTGAGCGCCGAGGAGCAAAAAAACCATTTCGCCATCGGGAAACTGGTGGACCGGGATGCCCCGGATTTCAATACGAGATATGAAGAGATCCGGGTCAGGGCGATGGCCCAAAAGGCCGAGTAAGGTCCGAAACGAGATGAATGAAAAGAAAGAGAGATATGAGGTCATCCTGGCCGGATCCGGCGGGCAGGGACTGGTGCTTGCCGGCATCATGCTTGGCGAAGCGGCGATGTTAGAAGGTAAAGTTGTTGTCCAGACTCAGTCCTACGGCATTGCCAGCCGTGGCGGTCTATCCCTGGCGGAGGTGATCATCGATCAGGAGGAGATCATCTACCAGCAGGTCCAGAAACCGGATATCATCCTGGCGCTGACCGAGGAGGCCCTGGAAAAATACGCGGCCTGGGCGGAAAAAGGGGCGCCCGTCTTTTATGATACTACGCTGGCGAAGGCCAGAGCGGGGGCAAACCTGACCGGTTATCCCTTTACGAAAATGGCCAGTGACCTCGGGAACACCGCCGCCGTCAACATCCTTGCCCTGGGGGCCCTGTCGGCCGCGGGCCGGATGGTGAAGACGGAAAGCCTGGCCAGCGTGATCCGGAAGCGTTTCCAGGGAAACGCCGGGGAGCTGAATCTGAAGGCGCTGCAGAGGGGCGTGGAACTCATCATGCGCCCATAGAGCAGCGATGAATCCGGGCCGGATTCATGCACCGTGTCAGGGTGCAGGAAAAAGAAACCTCCGAAGAAATTCATCCCTGCAGATCCTGCCGGGATGAACTTCATATAGCGGAATTGAAGGCATCGTTCGGAAAGGAAAGCAAACGTGGGAGCCATTCAGTGCAGGAAGAAGTCGACAGCCCCATGCCAGGAGGCTTGTCCGGCGGGCATTGATGTCCCCCGGTATATCAGGCATATCAGGGACGGACGCTTTGAAAAGGCACTGGCCGTCATCCGGGAGCGGATACCGTTTCCCTTTGTCTGCGGCTGCGCTTGCGTCCATCCCTGCGAGGCAAAATGCGCGAGGATCCAGTTTGATGAAGCCGTCGCCATTCGGATGCTCAAAAGGGTTGCCGCGGAGAAGGGCGGGCGGAAACCGGCGGTGATCTTCAAACGGCCGCCTACGGGAAAGAAGGTTGCCGTCATCGGTTCCGGTCCCTGCGGCTTGACGGCCGCCCACTATCTGAACGTCCTGGGGCACAGTGTCACCGTTTATGAAGCGCTCTCCCTGCCCGGCGGCATGCTGCGTTACGGCATTCCCGAGTATCGCCTGCCCGAGGAGATCGTGGACCGGGAGATCGCGTTGATCCGGGAGGGCGGGGTCGATCTGGTTGAGGGCACGCCGGTCTCCTCGGCGGAAGCCTTGCGGGAAAAGGGCTTTGATGCGGTTCTGGCGGCGACGGGCGCCTGGAAGCCGGCCAGGATGGGAATCCCGGGCGAGGATTCGCCGAAAGTCATCGACGGCATCTCTTTTCTAAGACAGGTCAATGAAGGAAAAACACCGGCCATCGGCAGGAAGGTGATCGTGGTGGGAGGCGGCAATACGGCCGTCGATGCGGCCCGGGCATCGATCCGTCTTGGTGCGGAGGTGGTCCAGGTCTATCGCAGGACCCGCTCGGAAATGCCGGCCAGCGGCGAGGAGATCGTCGAGGCCGTTGAGGAAGGCGTACGAATCGAGTATCTGACGGCGCCCGTGAAGATCGGAAAAGATCAGGCGACCTGCATCCGGATGAAACTGGGGGATGCCGATGCAACCGGCAGACCGGCGCCTGTTCCCGTCGCCGGCAGCGAGTATGCTTTGAGCTTTGACACCCTGATCATGGCGATCGGTCAGTCCGCGGATGCCGCTTCCGTAAATCTGGAAGGGCTAAGAAACGGGACGGTGCATGTGGATAAGGGCAATCTGGCCACTCTGAAGAAGGGAGTCTTTGCCGGGGGAGATGCCGTGACCGGTCCCTCGACCATCATCGAGGCCATCGCCCAGGGGAGACTGGCTTGCGCATCCATCGACCGGTTTTTAGGCGGCACGGGGGTCATCCCGGAGGCTCTGTCGGAAGATGAAAATCCGGCGCTGCCGGAGACCGCGCCGCGAGGGACAACGCGACCGGACGTCCGAAAAATTGCCCTGAAGAGGCGGCGCGTCACCTTCGATCCCATAGAGCTGGCCTATGAGAGAAAAGCAGCCGCGGCGGAAGCATTCCGCTGCCTCTCCTGCGATCTCCGCGAATTCGAAGTGGCGGTCAACGATCTCATCTGCAAGGACTGCGGCTACTGCCGGGAGGTGTGCAGCCTCGACATCTTCAAACAATCCGA
>Ga0180009_10004976_pt1 | contig 14433 bp, 8 predicted proteins | sample OS_PC_MetaG_FD_123537 | JGI IMG/M metagenome (GOLD analysis project Ga0180009, IMG submission 123537) | Groundwater microbial communities from the Aspo Hard Rock Laboratory (HRL) deep subsurface site, Sweden - OS_PC_MetaG | ecosystem: Environmental > Aquatic > Deep subsurface > Groundwater...
GACTGGGACCCTGAGTTTCCGCTTCTTCTTATTGAAGAACCCGAAGCGCACTTGGAACCCCAGCGACAGTTGCGCCTTATCGAATTCCTGCGCGACCACTCAAAGCGCAAGCCAACGTCGCCTCAGAATCAGATGCAGATTGTGCTTACTTCGCACAGTCCCAACCTTGCCTCAAGAATCAGCGCGAAGGGACTCATTGTCATGCACAAGGGACGGGCCTTCCCCATGGGTCCGCGATTCACCCGCCTTAACCAATCGGATTACGAGTTCTTGGAGCGTTTTCTCAATGTTACGAAGTCCAACATGTTTTTTGCTCGGGGGGTGCTCATCGTCGAGGGGGACGCCGAAGCGCTCTTGCTCCCGACATTGGCGGAGAAGATTGGCCGTTCGCTCACGAAGCATGGCGTTTCGATTGTGAAGGTTGGACACGTCGGTTTGTTCCGATACTCGCGTGTCTTTCAACAGAAGAGCAACCCGCAAATGTCCGTTCGTGTTTCGTGCCTTGCTGATCGGGACATCCCACCAGTTGAAGCAAAGCCTCTGTTGTCTGCTGAAAGGAAGACAGAAAACGAATGGCCTAAAGATAAAATCGACAGCCGAATTAAGTCTCGGAAAGCCAACGATGGTGGCCCGGTCATTACTGAAGTGTCGCCATGCTGGACCTTCGAGTTCGACCTTGCTCTGACCGACTTGGCTCCTTACCTTCATGTTGCCATATCGCTGGCTAAATCTGCCAATCCTACTCATGCATCCTTTCCAATAGGCAACAAAGCCAAAGAAATCATTAGAAAAGCGAACGCGGAATACAAGCAGTGGCATGATGAAGGCAAATCGGCAAAGGAAATTGCTTGCCTGATCTATGATCCACTGCTGAAAAGGCAAGCATCCAAGGCCGAGACGGCGCAGTGCATAGCAAGCCTCTTGGAGCGGCGTCACTGCGCTCCGAACTGGGATGAGGCGCATTGGCGACAAGCGCTGCCGGGTTATCTCGTCAGAGCCATCGACCACGCCACTGGAGCGACAAACACAAGCGGCGCTGAAGACGAGGAAGGAGGCTCGCTCGATGCGACTTCCTGATATTTGCGACATGGACATTGAGGCTGCCGAAGCACAATGGGGCTTTCCTTTGGACCAAGAACGTCGCGCCGTCCTACGCTGCATGGATACTGTCGACATTCGGGCATGTCCGGGCAGCGGAAAGACGACGCTTCTCGTCACTAAACTCGGCATTCTTGCATCCAAATGGAATTACAAGCATCGGGGTATCTGCGTTCTCTCCCATACAAACGCCGCTCGGAGGGAAATCGAAAAAAGGTTTTCGCAAGTACCATCGCTACGGGCACTTACTGCATACCCGCATTTTGTGGGCACGATACAGTCATTTCTACATAGCTTCCTTGCAACCCCAGGGGCAGTTGAGAAGTTCGGTACCCGTCCCAGTATTGTTGATAACGACCGATACGAAGTCGAAGCTATGAAGGAGTTTGTTCAGGGACAGAAGCAAGGTGATTCGTACGATACAGCCAGGAAAGTTATACCCATCTGGATTCGCAGGAATCCAGAGTATGCCTCAACTGGCGACTATGTTGGTCGCTATATTGAGTTCGTTGACAAAAATTTATCACTTCCGCCATTGGGAACGAAGAAGCAACCCGTGGGTTGGGACAGTACGACAGGAAAACAATTGCAGCAATTCAAGGAGCGCATGTCTCAGCAGGGAATGTTCAGATATCAAGACATGGCGGCTTTAGCAGGGTGGTATCTGGAGAAACATCCTATGATTGCCGATCTGCTGCAAGAGCGCTTCCCAATCGTCTTTTTCGATGAGATGCAGGACACAATTGTTGAACAGGGGTGCCTTCTCGATGCTCTCTTCCCAGAGCGTTCCGTCGTTCAGCGTTTTGGGGACAACCGGCAGGCAATTTACCATTCGACCGCGGACAACATGACCGGCGCACATTTCCCCCGAGGGACTGTGTTGCTGATGAAGAAGTCGTTTCGACTGAGCCCCTCAATCGCTCGCCTCTCCCAATGTGTCTGTGCAGACAGCCCTCCAGAAGAGCTTGTCGGCGATACACGCAAGGCAGATCGACGGCACACGGTGCTTGTCTTTAAGAGAGATCGCATACAGGAAGTTCTTCCGGATTTCTGTCGTCTGGTCGCGCATGAGATCTGCACTGGACTCAGCGAAACCCAGGTCAAGGCCGTGGGGGCAAACAGCAAAGCAAAGGAGGAAGCAAACAAGTTCCCGAGTGCTATCAGCGATTATTGGCTGTCTTTCGTACCAAGGCAGCAACGAGCGCAGGCACGCCTGACATGCCTTTCCGCCCACCTTGACCAAGCCCAAACAGGGATGATCACGAATAGATCAACGGGGGAAGGGCGAACGTTGCTGCTCGAAGCCTGCGCGAGGATGCTGCGTTTGCAGGGAGTCACAGATAGAAGCCGCCCTCTTAGCCCAAGCACAATGGTCCGTCAACTCAGAGAGAAATGTCCAGCAGGGTACCAGCGCCTGAATACACTTCTGGCAATAACATGTCAGACTCTTCTAAGAAGAGGAAAACTAAACCTGGGTGGGTTCGCTGAGGAAGCGCGTGCTGCCCTCGGGCATTTCAACGTCGAATCTTGGAACCCTGATGTCGACCAATTCATTCGTAACACCAGTGGTGAGGCGAATGTTCAACAAGCCCTTCAGAACCAGAGTCTGGCCAACGATAACGTTTTCCGCTATCAGTGTGAGGCTGGGCCGGTTTCCGTGAAGGTTGATACGATTCATTCCGTAAAAGGCGAAACGCTCTGCGCTGTACTTGTGCTCGAAACCATCTTCCACGAGCACGATTTAAGGGTGTTGATTGATAAAGGGTATCTAAAAGGACAACTGCCAAACGCTAACCCACGCAAGCGCCTTGCCGAACACCTCAAACGAATCTACGTTGCTATGACTCGTCCGACAGATCTTCTCTGCCTGGCGGTATTTGATGAACACATCAAAGATGGTGATCTTCAGGCATTAGAGAAACTTGGCTGGGCCATTAAGGAAGTCCGATGAACGAAAAAACGAGGGATATAGGTTAGCCTAATAGCGAGAACTGTATGAGCAAGTTTGGATATCCAAAATATGGTAAGAGTCAACGATTAGGGAGGGCTGGAGAGTCTTTTATAGATAGCTTTATTCACCAGAAACTGGGGTGGATATATAGATCTGTTCATCAAGAATCTGATTTTGGAATAGACGGTTACATAGATATCGTGACTGATGAAAATGTAACAGGACAAACGATAGGAATACAAATTAAGTGTGGGGATTCATATTTCAATAAAAAGACTGAAGGAGGAATTCGATATGAGGGAGAAAACAAACATCTGAATTACTACTTGAACTGCCTTTTTCCAGTTGTTCTTGTAGTATTAAATAGTGATTGTAGCGAAGGAAAATGGGTTGAGTTCAATGCCAATATTACGTCACCAAGCAAAAGTGGTTGGTGGATAGAGATTTCTGAGAAAAATGTATTAGATCTATCGGTTAAAGATGATTGGGAATTAATTGCTGGTCCCGTATCTGATAACTCCAAAAAAATAGCTTTATCTTGGCAAGTTAATGACGCGATAGATAAATCGGATTTTGGTGTGTATTTAGTTCCCAAAGACGACGTGTTGGCGTGTGATTTTTCTGGCCTAAAAGATGTTATTGATAGGTTGTCTATAAACAGAGAGTCTCTATTGAAAAAACGAGGTACTTTAGAGGTGTTAATCGCCGGATACGATAATGACCCCAGAGAGGTTTATGAAATACCAGAAATACGTCATTGGTACTCTGAGAGTATAAAAGCTGGCATACCGTGGTTTTATTTTTTAGGAAAACACGCTAATGGAATGGGCTTGACTGTTCTTTTGTTTTCATACTGCGATATAGAAGTAAAGTTAAAAAAATCTGGGAACACTTATGTTGAGATTGCTGACGTTGAACAAATATTTGAATGGTTAGACCAGAATTACAATAACCTGAATAAATTTACAGAAGACAAAGGCATCCCATCAGAAATAAACAAGGAAATGTCAGAAAGGGCTTATGCTCTTGTGAGTGGCAATTTTGTTAATAAGTTGGGCTAACCTGGCTCTGGGTGAATATGGGTGTCAATATGAGTGTCAAACTTGAATTGTGAATTATAAATTTCTAAAATATATTGAAATGATTATAAAATATGACACATCAGCATGCAAAACCAATTCGTAAAAAGCTGCGGGAGCTGGCCGGTCTTGCGCATGAGCGCGAATTGAGCAGTGCTCTGGAAACGTTGGACAGCCACTTTATCCGATGGCGCCGGCAGGAAATCGACTGTTTCGAGCTGAATGATCGAATTCACAGCTTTCATCAAAAAACATCCCGTGAGCTATGGGAAACCTATTCTTCCATGGAAGACGATTTTCTCGTCTGCAGAGCGGTGAAGCTGGGTTTTTTGTCCAAAGAAGATCTTCCGGAGAAAGTGGCCGAGGCCATCCTTTCAAAAGACAGGATATTGATGAATTGATATTACCAAAACTACCTGAAGTGCTTAGTCAAAAGCAAAAACTATATTTAATCAAAAGAATTCCTCGATGCTCTGCGGCGGGGAACTTTATTATGTTGAGCATTATTTATAAGAAATGCGGACAAATACGTTACAAGATGTTAAATAAGCATTATGATTCAGCATCAAACAAAAAAACATGTCAGGAAACCAAAATGGCTGAAGCGGAATCTGCCGTCAGGGCCGGCATATGAAAGAGTCAGGAGCTTGCTGAGCAAGAGCGGGCTTCACACGGTATGCCAGGAAGCCAAGTGCCCCAATATGTGGGAGTGTTTTTCCAGGCATACTTCAACATTTCTTATTATGGGGCCGAACTGCACGCGTAACTGTAGTTTTTGTGCTGTTAAACAAGGCCCTTTGGGGCTTCCTGATCCGGAAGAACCTGTAAGGGTTGCAGAAGCTGCGCAAAAAATGAAACTGAAATATGTTGTAATAACCTCTGTTACACGGGACGATCTCCCTGACGGAGGTGCCGGTCATTTCGCTAGTACTGTGAGACAGGTAAAGAACACGATTCCAGATGTGCTTGTGGAAATTTTGATTCCTGACTTTCTTGGAGATGAAAAAGCACTTAATATAGTTATGGAATCCGGTCCCGATGTTTTGAACCACAATATTGAAACAGTAAGCCGCCTTTATCCTTCAGTTCGTCCTGAAGCTGATTACCTCCGTTCGCTTGAAGTACTGAGACATGCCAAAAAAATGAACACTTCTGTTTTCACAAAGTCCGGCATAATGCTTGGTCTTGGTGAACTTCCCGATGAAATCGAGAAAACGCTGAGAGATCTTGTTGGGGCGGGATGTAACATGCTGACAATTGGACAGTATCTTCAGCCTTCAAAAAAACACATAGAGGTTGATCGTTTTGTGTCTCCTGCGGAATTTGATGACTGGAGAAATACTGCTCTTGAGACAGGTTTTTCCGAAGTTGCCAGCGGGCCTTTTGTCAGAAGTTCTTATCATGCAAAAGAACTATATCAGGGGCTGGGGAAAATTTATTATTGAAACAACTTATCCACATTAGCAACTTTATGAAGCTCTTTTCCCTCTTTTGACTTTTTAAGAGTTTCGCGGGTAAGCTTGTTTGGAATTTTTATTTCAAAAGGGATCCCTTTATGAAGAGCTACTTGTGTCAAGTAGATTGAAATGGCTTCAGACATGGATATATTGAGTGTGCTCAATATTTTCTGAGCATTTTTTTTGATAAGAGGATCGATTCTGGTTTGAATGGTTGCTGATTTTGCCATATATTAAATATGCATCATTAATTTTAAAAATCAAATAATATTTAAAAATATTTGATATTCAATAAAGTCAAGAAGTTAAGCTCTCACTATGCCACGATATCGTCGCGAAATACCACAAAATCGCATTTGGGCAACAGCCCGTCGAGACGCAACACCAATACGCAGCATCAATATACTAAGCCGACAACTAATTTATAAATGAACATACCCATAGTTCCCCGACGGTCATGCAGAACATAATAGATTCATTGATTTTTTTACTTTGCGAGGTTATATATGACATCGGAAAGACGCAAGTAAGGAACTCTTCAAAAAGGTAAAAAAGATATGCACATAAAGGATTGGCCTGAAGGAGATCGCCCCCGGGAAATGCTTTTGGAGAAAGGCCCGGAGGCTCTGAGCGGATGCCATGTAGCCGGCTATCCTTATGGTCGAAGATACGCCTCCCTTTGTTTTTCCTAAATTATAGAACAAATTGACATAAATCCGCTATCTATGCTTTAATATTATAAATTACAATCTGTATGATCCTGTTCATAGTGTTAATTCTTCATTTTTTTGTGAAAGGCTTTCAATGGGCTACTCCGCATTTCTGAAACCACGGCAAGAGGCGATTGGGGGATTTTTTTAATGGCAAATAATGGAAAGATCAAAGAACTTGCCAATTTTATCTGGAGTATTGCGGATCTGTTGAGAGGTGATTACAAACAATCCGATTATGGAAAGATCATACTCCCTTTTACAGTTTTGCGAAGGCTTGACTGTGTTCTGGAGCCTACCAAGCAAAAGGTCCTCGATTACCTGCCGAAATTAAAATCCATGAAGTTTAAAAATACCGAGCCGGTGATTAACAAAGTTGCCGGTTTTAATTTTCATAATAAAAGCAAATTAGATTTTGAAAAGCTGAAAGCTGACCCTGATAATATAGCTGCAAATTTAAGAAACTATATCAACGGGTTTTCCAGCGGTGGCAGGGAAATAATAGAATATTTCAGTTTTAATGATCAGATCGCCCGCCTTGATGAGGCTAATCTGCTGTTTCTGGTTGTTTGCCGTTTTGCTGAAGTAGATCTGCATCCTGATGCTGTTTCAAGTATTGAAATGGGGTACGTCTTTGAGGAACTTATCAGGAAATTCTCTGAATTGTCCAATGAAACTGCGGGAGAGCATTTCACACCCAGGGAAGTGATCAGGTTAATGGTCAACATCCTGTTTTTGAATGACAAGGAAATCCTGACCAAAAAAGGGATTGTAAAAACAATGTACGATCCTGCTGGTGGAACAGGAGGGATGCTGTCTGTGGCGGAAAACTATTTGCGTGAGCTTAACCCCCGTGCCAGGCTGGAGGTTTTCGGACAGGAGGTAAATCCTGAATCATATGCCATCTGCAAATCCGATATGCTTATCAAGGGGGAGAATACGGCCAACATTAAATTCGGTAATTCCTTTACCATGGACGGTCTGGAATCGGAAAAATTTGATTATATGCTTTCTAACCCTCCTTTTGGAGTTGAGTGGAAAAAAGTTCAGACCCATATCAAAAAAGAGCATGACACAAAAGGCTTTGGAGGGCGATTCGGCGCCGGACTTCCCCGTATCAGCGATGGTTCTTTTTTGTTTTTGCAGCATATGATTTCCAAAATGAAACCGTCAAACAACGGCACCCGGCTCGGCATCGTCTTTAATGGTTCGCCTCTTTTTTCCGGTGGCGCCGGAAGTGGTGAGAGTGAAATCCGAAAATGGATTATTGAAAACGATATGCTGGAAGCCATCATCGCCATGCCGGATCAGCTTTTTTACAACACCGGCATATTTACTTATATCTGGATTTTAACAAACCGGAAACCGGTTAAACGTAAAGGGAAAATCCAGGCAGTCAATGCTGTTTCATTTTTTGAAAAGATGAGCCGGAGCCTGGGCAACAAAAGAAATGAGATCAGTGACAGACAGATCGACGAGATAACCGGAATTTATGGAGATTTCATCGAAGGTGAATTTTGCAGGATATTTGACAATGAAGATTTTGGCTATAACCGGATTACAGTTGAACGACCTTTGAGACTTAACTTCCAGACCTCAGAAGAAAGTATAGCTCTGCTTGAGAATGAAAAGGTATTTCAGAATCTTTCTAAACCGAAAAAAAAGGGTAAAGCAGGTTTGAAGCAAAAGGAAGAGGGAGAGAAACTTCAACAAGATATACTTGCAATGCTTAAAAGTATGGATGGCTCTGTAATTTATAAAAACAGAGAGAAATTTGAAAAAGCTCTTAAAGAGCATTGCAAAAAATATGGATTGGCTTTACCTGCGCCGATACAAAACGCTGCTTTGAAAGCCCTGTCTGAACAGGATGAAACAGCGGATATTTGTCCGGATAAAAAAGGAAATCCCGAGCCTGATACAGTACTGCGGGATAACGAAAATATACCTTTAAAGGAAGATATCAGGGAATATTTCGAGCGGGAAGTCCTGCCCCATGTGCCGGATGCCTGGATTGATGAGAGCAAAACAGTAAAAGGATATGAAATCAATATTACGAAATATTTTTACAAATACAAGCCGTTAAGGAGCCTTGAAGAAATCCGGGCGGATATTCTTGAGCTTGAAATGCAAACCGAGGGGTTGATGAATGAGGTTGTAGAAATATGAAAAAGAGATTGTTGCCACGTGTACAATTGACATGGACGCTTTTTAAGGAGAAGCCATGCTGAGGCCGTCGCAACTGCCAGTTACATTGAAACAGTTTATCGCAATGCCAAGAGAAACGGAATGGCTGGAATTTAAATGCGATTTTCAAAATCCGGAAGAAATCGGTGAATATATGTCCGCCCTTTCTAACTCTGCTGCATTACATAGAAAGGAAGCTGGTTTTCTGATCTGGGGGATAGCAGACGATACCCATGAGGTAGTCGGGACCCATTTTCAGCCGCGCCAGGCTAAAAAAGGCAATGAGGAGCTTGAAAACTGGCTCCTCAGACTACTGCAACCACGCATCAATTTCAGTATCCATGAGTTCGATTACGACGGCAAGCATATCGTAATATTTGAAATTCTACCGGCAAGCCATACCCCTGTCCGATTTAAAGGCACGCGTTATATCCGAATCGGTACGTATAAGAAGAAATTGAAAGACTATCCTGAAAAAGAACGCGAGTTGTGGGCGCTCTTCTCCGAAAGGCCTTTTGAAAATAGAATTGCACAACGCGGCGTGACATCTGATGATGTTTTAATGCGAATTGATTATCCAGCCTATTTTGACTTGACAGGCATCCGCCTTCCCGATAATCGCGCTGGTATTTTATCTCGACTCGAGCAGGAAAAATTCATCATTAACAAAGGCGAAGATTGTTTCGATATCACCAATTTGGGAGCAATTCTGTTTGCCAAAAACCTCGCCGATTTCCAGACCCTTTCCAGGAAAGCGCTGCGCGTGATTCTTTACAGAGGCATCAACCGTATCGAAACAATACGAGAGCAAGCCGGAGCAAGAGGTTATGCAGCAGGGCATGAAGGCGCTGTTTCTTTTATTAATCAACAACTTCCGCAAAACGAGGAAATCAGGCAGGCTTTGCGCGAAGAGGTGCGGATGGTTCCTGATGTGGCTGTCCGTGAGCTTGTTGCAAACGCGATTATTCACCAGGATTTTAATCTGAGTGGCACAGGTCCTATGGTTGAGATTTTTTCAGACCGAATTGAGATTACAAATCCAGGCTCACCACTGATTGATACTCTCAGATTTATTGATGGGCCTCCCCGGTCGCGAAACGAAACACTGGCGTCTTTTATGCGGCGAATCAACATCTGCGAGGAAAGAGGGAGCGGCATCGACAAGGTGGTTTCCAGTGTTGAGCTGTATCAGCTTCCGGCACCTGATTTTATTGTCACAGGAGACCATACAAAAGCGATCCTCTACGCCCGTAAAGATTTCGCAAAAATGGATAAAAATGACAGAATTCGTGCCTGCTATCAGCATGCGTGTTTACGATATGTTTCAAGCCAACAGATGAATAACGAGTCGTTAAGAAATCGGATGGGCATTGAAGATAAAAGCTATCCAATGGCTTCAAGAATCATAAAGGATTCAATTGAAGCTGAACTAATAAAACCTTATGACCCTGAAAACAAGTCAAGAAAGCATGCTAAATATATTCCGTTCTGGGCCTGATTTCTTATATATGCCTTATGTAACTGAGCGGCGGGTTTTAATGTGCCGGGAACGAATAAAAAATTAATACTCAAATGATTACAGTCCGTTATCTTTGACATGATTTATTGTTCTTATGTAACTGATGCCCATTAATAAGGCTATGTGTGGGCAAATCAGAATTAATTCGATTGGACAAAATACTGTCTTTTCGCCTTTCATTGGTTTGGATGGATCATAATACCGGAAAAACAGGGCCACAAAGCAGTTAAAATGGCACAGAAACGGCTGGAGGCAAGAATAGAATAATGAAGCTATATCCGAAATATAAGGATTCCGGGATTGAGTGGATTGGGGAGGTGCCGGAGCATTGGAGTGCATTACGACTTAAATGGGTTTGCAATTTCCTTTATGGGGAATCTTTATCTGCTCAAGAAAGAGAAGATGGCACTATCCCTGTTTATGGATCAAATGGAATTGTCGGCTACCACAACAGATCAATTACTGAAAAACCATGTATTATCGTTGGACGGAAAGGATCGTTTGGAAAAGTCACCTTTTCAGAGAAAAAATGCTATCCTATTGATACTACATATTATATTGATTGCACTTCAACAAAGAATTACATGCGTTGGCTTTGGTATCTTTTACCACTTCTTAAAATGGATGAGTTCTCAAGAGACTCAGCAGTTCCTGGTTTAAACCGTGAAGATGCCTACAGAAATATTGTTACATTACCCTCGTCGTATGAACAACAACAAATTGCTGCCTACCTCGACCGCAAAACCACCCAAATCGACAACCTCATCTCAAAAAAGCAAAAGCTCATCGAACTGTTCAAGGAAAAGCGCTCTGCGATCATCAATCAGGCCGTAACAAAAGGATTGAACCCCGATGCGCCGATGAAGGATTCAGGGATTGAATGGATTGGGAAGGTGCCGGAGCATTGGGAGGTGAAGAGGTTGAAGTATTTTTTTAGATTGATTACCGAAAAGAATTGTTCGTTACAAACGAAGAAAGTTGCATTGGAGAATATAGAAAGTTGGACAGGCCGTTTTATCGATTCTGAAGTTGATTACCAGGGGGAAGGCATTTCATTTCTTAAGGGAGATGTTCTGTTTGGGAAACTACGTCCATATTTGGCAAAAGTCCTAAATGCTAAATTTTCAGGTGCATCAGTTGGTGATATTTTTGTGATGAGACCTAAACTTGGGATTTCTTCCAGATTTGCTTTTTATAGGTTTTTGTCTAAGCCATTTATCGACATAGTTAATGGTTCTACTTTTGGTGCAAAAATGCCAAGGGTGAGTTGGGATTTTATTGCTAATTTGCATATTGCGATGCCTAATAATAAGGAACAAAGAACTATTTCAGGCTACCTCGACAGTAAAACCACCAAAATCGACCAAACAATCTCCAGAATTGAAAAACAAACCGATTTGTTACAAGAATTTCGCACTGCCCTAATCTCCGAAGCAGTAACAGGCAAAATAGATGTTCGTGATGGGGGATCAAATGGATAGCCCGCGTACAACCACGGAACAGGCATTTGAAGAGGTGATAGAAAAGAGTCTTATTGAAAAGGGCGGCTATGCCAAAGGGGAACCATCTGATTTCAGCCGGGAGCTGGCCTTTGATTCAAAAGCGATTTTTGCATTTCTAAAAGATACTCAGCCGCAGTCATGGGAAAAGCTGTCTGAAATTCACGGTTCTCAGGTTGAATCCAAAATTCTGCAACGCCTTTTTAAGGAACTTGACAACAGGGGCACACTCGATGTGCTTCGCAACGGCTTTGTGGATTATGGAATCCGGTTTAAGATGGCCTATTTCAAACCGGCCAGCAGGCTGAATCCTGAAACGATTGCCTTATACAATAAAAACCGGCTTACCGTGACCCGTCAGGTAAAATACAGCCTTAACAATGAAAACTCAATTGACATGTTGCTTAGTCTAAACGGCCTGCCAATGGCAACTGTTGAGCTGAAAAACCAGTTTACCGGTCAGAATGTGGCAAATGCCAAATGGCAGTATGCTGTTGATAGAGATCCGAACGAGCTGCTTTTTAAATTCAAAAAACGCGCGCTCGTGCATTTTGCCGTTGATACCGACGAAGTTTATATGACCACCCGGCTTGAAGGCAAAGCCACCCGATATCTTCCTTTTAATCTCGGCTATAATAAGGGCGCCGGCAATCCTCCTAATCCGAACGGCCACAAAACCGCCTATCTGTGGGAGTATGTCTGGGCCAAAGATAGCTGGATGGATATAATCGGTTCTTTTCTTCTCTTGCAGATAGATGAATTTAAAGTTGACGGGAAAATATTTAAAAAGGAAAAGCTGATCTTTCCAAGGTTTCATCAACTGGATGTTGTCAGAAAACTGGCGCATGATGCCAGGCAAAAAGGCACGGGTAATAATTATCTGATTCAGCATTCAGCAGGCAGCGGCAAAAGCAATTCCATTGCATGGCTTGCTTATAGGGTATCCAGTCTGCATAATGATAAGGATGAAAGGGTTTTTGACTCGGTGATCGTTGTTACGGACAGACTTGTTTTGGATCAGCAGCTTCAGAACACCATCTACCAGTTTGAGCACAAACTCGGCGTTGTTCAAAAGATCGACAAGGATTCTACTCAGCTCGCCTTGGCCTTAAGCGCCGGAACTAATATAATTATTACCACCCTTCAGAAATTTCCTTTTGTGCTCGATAAGATCGGAGAGCTTCCAAAAAGAAACTATGCAATAATCGTGGATGAAGCCCACAGTTCCCAGGGGGGCGAGGCTTCAAAAAAGATGAAAGAAACCCTGACAGTTATCGAAATAGAGAACGAGATCCCTGGATATGGTGAAGATCATGATATGGAAGATGAGATAAGAAGCTCAATGCTGGCGCGCGGCAAGCAGCCCAATTTATCCTTTTTCGCATTTACCGCAACACCAAAGGCAAAGACTCTGGAAGTTTTCGGCCAAACCGGCGATGATGGAAAACCTGCCCCGTTTCACCTTTATTCTATGAGACAGGCAATTGAAGAAAACTTTATCCTTGATGTGTTAAAAAACTACACTACCTATAAGACCTATTTCAGACTGTCAAAAGCCATTGAAGATGACCCCGATATCAACAAGAAAAAGGCAAGCCGGGCGATAGCCAGGTTTCTCGCACTTCATCCCCATAACCTGGCTCAGAAAACCGAGGTTATTATTGAACATTTCCGGCAATGCGTTATGCCCAGGATAGGCGGGAAAGCAAAGGCAATGGTTGTCACCTCATCCAGGCCCCATGTTGTGCGGTATAAAAAGGAATTTGATAAATACATTAAAGAAAAAGGTTATACCGATATCAAGACACTGGTTGCATTTACCGCTTTTACCGACAGAGACACGGGCATTTCCTATACCGAATATGAAATCAATAAATTTAAGGAAAAAGAACTGCCGGCAAAGTTCGCTACAAATGAGTATCAAATACTGCTGGTTGCGGAAAAGTACCAGACAGGTTTTGACCAGCCGTTGCTCCATACCATGTATGTGGATAAAAAACTGTCCGGCGTAAGAGCTGTGCAGACCCTTTCGCGCTTGAACAGAATATATCCGGGAAAAGAAGATACGTTCATTCTTGATTTTGCCAATGAAGAGCAGGAGATATTAGATGCATTTCAGCCCTATTATGAGCAGACTACGCTTTTTTCGACAACCGATCCGAACAAACTCTACGACCTGAAAAACAAACTCGAAGAATTTCAAATCATTTGGCAGTCTGAAATCGATGCTTTTTCCAAAATCTTTTTCAAATCACGTAATTTGCGCAGTGCAAAAGATCACGCCATGCTTAACTCCTTCATAGATCCCGCGGTTGACCGCTTTCAGGTCATTAAAGACGATGACAAGCAGGAAGATTTCAAACATACACTGACTGTTTTTATCCGGCTTTATGCATTTTTGTCCCAGATCATGCCGTTTGCGGACATGGATTTGGAAAAGTTTTATGCATACGCCCGCCTTCTCCTCAACAAGCTGCCGAAGCGGGGTGTTTCGGATAGATTTAAAATCCACGATGAAGTGGCTTTGGAATACTACAGGCTGCAAAAAATAAGAGAAGGCACAATTGTCCTTGAAAAAGACAGCGGGAGTGAGCTTCATCCAACAATGGAGGCAGGGACAAAAAAAGAAAAAGAAGAATTAGCCAGGCTCTCGGAGATCATTGAAATCCTGAACGATAAATTTGGAACGAATTTTACTGATGCTGACAAATATTTCTTTACTCAAATTGAAGAGGAACTGGTTGCGGATGAAAAATTATCAGAGCAGGCCAAAAACAACAGCATTGGTAATTTTAAATTCGGTTTTGAAGATATGTTCCAAAATAAATTGATAGAAAGAATGGACAGCAATCTGGATATATTTACAAAAATTATGGATGACAAAACCTTTGGAGATGTTGTGAAGGAATGGATGCTGTATAAGGTTTATCATAGGC
>Ga0180009_10004977_pt1 | contig 14426 bp, 14 predicted proteins | sample OS_PC_MetaG_FD_123537 | JGI IMG/M metagenome (GOLD analysis project Ga0180009, IMG submission 123537) | Groundwater microbial communities from the Aspo Hard Rock Laboratory (HRL) deep subsurface site, Sweden - OS_PC_MetaG | ecosystem: Environmental > Aquatic > Deep subsurface > Groundwater...
AAAATGTAGCGACTTAGTTCTGGTTTTCTTGTTTTTTATGGCAGAAAATAGCAAATGACAAAGAACAAAATTCAAATAAGCTCCAAACACAAAATAACAATGTTCAAAACAATAAGGGTGATTGAAAATTAAAGATTGTGATTTATCCCGACAAGATAATCGGGACAAGTTTTGAAATTTGTATTTTGGGTTTTTCCGGTTTATCAGGGTTAGGTAAAGGAAGAAATTTACAGGGCAAATTATTATGCAAAATGGAATCGATATGTTTTTCACTGCAAGAAGAAGCTGTGCTTCGAGTCCTTAACAATCGATATTGTAAAATCAAATGAAATGTAAGGTTTATTCTTGGACGCAGACCTAGTGCGTTCTTCCGTTGCCAGACAATTAGGAATGGAAATAAGTGGTTTATTACCAGCCCACCGAGACTTTGAAGGGGTTGTAGAAATGGTGTTGGATGCAACTCAGAATTACGAGTAAAATTTAACAAAGGAAAGACTATTTAATTAGCAAGCTTGTTTATTCCCATCCGGAAGAAGCGGAATGAAAAAAATTACTGTCGGTGATTGGCGTAAAGATATAGCAGGTCCAATGCAAGTGGTTTCAGGTTCCATGGGTAAAGAAAAAGTCCATTTTCAGGCACCGCTTGCAATAGATTTAGAAAATGAGATGGATCGTTTTATTAGTTGGTTCAATAATGAAGGAGAACTGGAGCCTGTATTAAAATCTGGCATTGCTCATATATGGTTTATCACCATACATCCATTTGATGATGGAAACGGCAGAATTGCTCGTGCAATTGCAGATATGCAGCTCGCCCGCGCAGATATGACTAATCAGCGGTTTTATAGCATGTCCGCACAAATAGAGCGCAAGAAAAAATTTTATTATGATATTTTGAAGGAAACGCAGAAAGGATCAATGGATATTACCTCCTGGCTGCTATGGTATTTAAAATGCCTGGCAGAAGCTTTGGAGGTTACAGATTAGACGCTGGATAAGGTATTGGCTAAAGCAAAGTTTTGGGAGAACCACCGAACGACTATCTTTAATGAAAGGCAAAAATAAATGATAAACAAAATATTGGAAGATTTTTACGGCAAAGTTAATAGTTCCAAATGGGCTAAAATAACAAAATGTTCACCGGATACGGCTCTGCGGGATATACATGATTTAATTAGTAAAGATGTATTACTTAAAGATTCAGGCGGGGGAAGAAGTACCGGTTATATATTATCTCAAATCAGAAACGGCGCTAAAAAAAAGGATTAATCCTCGAACCCTTTTCCGCTCAAATAATGCGAGGGTAGAGAGGTTACATATCCTTTCTGTTAAAATTACGTAAGCCCAATAATAAAGGCCACAAAGCCCAAACAGTCAATAGGAGTATTGTAATAAAAGAACCCCACCCTGTTCCATAAATATCTTTTATTACCGCGCTCGTGTATCCCATCAGTGAGGAAATATCATAGCTTAATGTTATCCAAATTCTAGCTAAGTCAATCGGATTTATTGATATGATTAATAATGAAACTTTTTCTAACGGGTAATCCTGAAATTGCTGAAGAATCATTAATAAAATTCCGTCAAATATTACAGTGAAGAATAACCAGCAAAAAATTGAAATCCCAAATCCCTTCAACTTATTCTCGTTTTTAATGGCAATGTAAAATGAAAGTCCGATAAAAATTATTGTCTCGAATATTCCCGATATTAAAACGATAAAAATATCGGCGAGATTGTTAACAAAATAATTCGCATAAAAAAGAATTGGAAGAATAATGCCCGTAATAAAAGCCGCCGCTAATGAAACGCACATTCCCAAATAGACTCCGAGAAAAAGAATCTTTCTATCGATCGGCTGAGACAGCATAAAAACAATGTAATCCCGGCTGTTATAAATATATACGGTTCCGAAAACAATGCTTATCAACGGAACAATTGTAATTACAAGATTCATTAAACTAAGCACCACTTTTGAAGAATCTCCGGTAAGTGAAATGAGCCCATAAGAAAAAACAATTAGAAACAAAGAGTACGCTGCAAGCCACCTGCTTCTAAAAGCGTCCTGCAACTGATACTTAACAATTTTGCTTAATACTTTCAAACGGCAACCCCGCTGATCAATGAAGCAATTGCGCGCTCTAAATTACTTGAACTTGTTCTTTCAATAAGATCGTTGACCTTGCCGTTATACCTAATTGAGCCTTCGAGTAAAAAGATTACATTTTCTACCATGTCCTCTAATTCGCTTAAAATGTGAGAAGTCAACAATATTGTCTTTCCGCCTTTTCTTACCGAAAGGATTTTATCTTTCAATATACCGCTGGCATAAGGGTCCAATCCCGCAGTTGGCTCATCAAGAATTAGAATTTCGGGATCGAATATAAAAGCAATAACCGCATTTAATTTTTGCTTTGTTCCTCCGGAAAGAGTTTTAATTTTTTTGTTGTATTCTTTTTGAAGATTAAATTTATTAATTAATTCCTCGCTTAAGTCCCCGGTTTTATTCCGGATATCGCACAATAAATCAATAGTTTCCTTTACTGTTATATTTTCCGGGAAACTTGCCTGCTGGGGCATGTAACCAATTTGTTCTCTGTACTTGAAAGTACCATTGAGTTTAACTCCATTCACAATAATGTTGCCCGAAGTAGGTTTAACGAGTCCTAGAATTGATTTTATAAACGTTGTTTTGCCAGAACCGTTAGGTCCAACAATTGCGGTAATTTCTCCGCCAGCAATGGATAGACTAATTTTATCAATCGCTCTAAAATCTCCAAAATCCTTTATTAAATTTTCTGCTGTAATTGCTGTCATAATTAATTACTAATTTTTCTCATTGATGGTTTTGAATCCGCCAGAAATTCCGGCGTAATTGATGGAAATATTTTTTCTGCAAGTTCCAGTATCTCCACAAAAAAACTTCTCATCAAAATTAATGCTGGTTTGTTTTTTTCAATTACAGTGGAAAATAGTTTAACCGGACGATGCGGAATATCTCCGTAATTATCTTTATTTAAATCATATCCGGAATAATCTGACCAATAATTACTTTCAAATAAATTAAAATTTTGCAGACTATTTGTAGTCACGTCAAAAGTATTTCCAATAAAATTATTGCCGATGATTTTGTTATCCATAGAATTTGCCATTAAGCGTATTGCCCTTCCGTTGCCGGTAAAGTTGTTATTCTTAATTTCCAGTCTGTTGCAGCCTTCCAAATATAGCGCGCTGGAGTTATTGGCAAATGTGTTTTTGTGAATTTTGCTGTCGGATATTTCCTTTAACAAAATGCCGTATGCAGCGCCGCCATAATTTTTTTCGAAAGTATTATTATGCATGTCAACATTTTTTGTGTACATAACCGCTACGCCGGCATTGTTATTGTAAAAAGCATTTCCCGAATAGCTGCAGCTATCGGAAAACATGAAGTGAAGCCCGTATCTGAGATTATTAAAACTCACGTTGCGTTTAATATTGCTCGATTCAACAAACTCGAAGTAGATTCCATCCCTGTGCCCGGATATTGTGTTAGATTCAATCAAAATATTTTTACTGTACCAAACATGAATTCCGTTGCCCGAAAAACTTTCTTTTGAATGAAATGCTTCAATGGTATTATTTTTAATTACACAGTCTGTAGACCGCGCCAAATATATTCCGAAGAAATTATTCGTTAGTACGTTACCATATACACTGCAATGATTGGAACTGTCCAATTTAATTGCAGCGTTATCATCAATAAAACTTATTCCGGCATTCGATAATTTGAATCCGGTAATTGTAATATTTTTTCCTTTTATCGTAAAGATTTCATTATTCCCTTCGCCAGAAACTTCGGGGAAATTTAGCCCGATTAAATAAATGGGTTTTCTAATTATAATGTTTCCTTCAGCATATAATCCGCTTTCAACAAAAATTGTATCCCCTGGCAAAGCAGAAGACACAGCATCCTTTATTTTTGTAACCGCTCTATTTTTCCCAACAGTGATAGACGCACAATTGTAATCGGTGAGGAAAAGTCCCAATAGAGAAAACACAAGAATTGATTCAAATATTTTATTCATCCCATTCTTCTCTTACATATTCAGCAATCTCATCCCAGGTTATCCGCTCGCCGCTATGTTTGCTGATAATGTCTTGCAGGGTTTTTTCATCAGAAAATGCGGTCAGGTTCAATCCCATTGGGCTTCTTAATTTTTCACTTCTTAAAAATAAAGCGCTGTCCAGATTTATTAAGTTCCCCGGATTGCCAAAATCTGTAACCCAGAGCGATGCAATTTCTTCTTTATTTGATTCAGCGCTGTACGCCGCTAAACATTCAATAGAATCGTACTTATAAATTTTGCCTTTATCCGTGACCAATTCAGTGCCATACGCGGGATTAGTAATCAGCATTTTGCAGTATTCGCAATTGTCGTCACCGTAAACAATTGGTTCCGGATTTTTACTGCATGAGTTAAGTAAAAATAGTAGGAGCAAGCAGCCAATATTGAAAAACTTATTTGGTTTCAGCATTGCCTGCTCCTTTTCTTAATTCATAAATATAAACTGCCAAAAATGTCACGAATGAAATCATAATTAAGAAACTCCCCGCCGCTGGTAAGGATGTTGTTTTCATATTTAAAAGCTGCTTGGAGCCAATAAGCGGCGGCTGATAATTCATTCCAGGAATTTTAATAGCGGCTTTAGTATCTAAATTATGTCCGTAATCATATTCCCAAATGTAGAAGTCATACAAACCCGCAATTAAGCAAACCGTTAGAAGTACAAGCCATATTGGAATCAGCTTTGGCTTATTCAAGAATATGATAACTAAACCAAAAACCACAAAGAAAATAATTATATACGGCATAATAGTAAGTTCCGGAATTGACTCAGGTTCTATTGTCTTCATCCCAATGTAGTGATTCAATTTATTAATATTCTGCAAGTCGTTTTCATTAGCGCCGCTGATTTGATTGATCCAAATTCTAAGACCAATTCCCTCAGGATATTGTGGCGCTTCCAGATCTATATTCCAAATAGGGACCGCGAACGTTAGTAGTAAAAACACCAGCGCCAATCCTAGATATAATTTCGATTTCATTTTCATCACAGTCCTCTCCAATCCGCCAAGGTAAACGGGGCTTAATTCCACGTCCCACTGCCAGCCAAGATAAATGGCCGGCAGGTTCGGGCGAATATAATAAAGTATGTTTTCAGACTTATTCGATCAGTCTAAGACCTCGCTGCTTACAGCGAGGAGATTCATTTTCGTAAAAAAACTCAATGAACAAATTTAGTTATAAGAAATTTTTACATCGCTTTTCGGGTCAGACACTCTTACATAACCCGACATCTCCTGGTGCAAAGCTGAGCAAAAATCTGTGCAGTAAAACGGATAAACCCCTGCTTTCTTTGGATACCAAACCGATGTTTTTGTTTGTCCGGGCATAATTAACAATTCCGAAGTCTGCATTCCTTTTATGGCAAATCCGTGTGGAACATCCCAGTCTTGCTCAAGGTTGGTTATATGGAAATATACTTTATCGCCGACTTTAATTCCTTCAATATTATCCGGCTTAAAGTGAGTTCGAGTTGTAGTCATATAAACTCTAACTTCGTTTCCTTCGCGAACGACTTTGGTTTCCCTTTCGTTTCTGGCTCTGTATTTATGATTATTCTCTTCTAATTTGTATATTTTTTTTATTTTATCCTTTATACGCTCTGCAGGAATTGCCTGCGCATAATGCGGTTCGCCAACTGTTGGGAAGTCCAAGAGCAGCTTCATTTTATCACCGGAGATATCAAATAGCTGAGCCGATTGGCATAATTCCGGTCCTGTCGGTAAATATCTGTCTTTTGTTATTTTGTTTAATGAAACCAAATATTTCCCGGAAGGTTCTTTACTGTCGCCGCCCGGTATCATCAAATGACCGATTGAGTAATACGAAGGAACTCTATCAACTACTTCCCAAGTTCCTATTTTCCATTTAACGACTTCAGAAGAAATAAATGCAGATGTATATGCGTAACCCTTTCCGTCAAACTCAGTGTGCAATGGTCCTAAACCGCAGTCTTGAACTTCGCCTGCAATAACTGATTCGTATTTAAGAATTGGAATACCATCAACTTCCCCGATGAAATCTTTGTTCTCTATTGCTTTAATCATCTTTGAAAATGAGTGCACGGGAATAACAGCTGCAAGTTTTCCGCCTGCTGCGATGTATTCACCACTCGGATCAACGTCAACACCATGAGGAGATTTTGGAGTCGGCAAATAATAAATCAAACCCGGGCAGTCTGCGGGATTTAAGACTTTAACAGAAGTATTTTTTTCGCTTACTCCTGTTTGGGTGCTTTCGTCAAAATAATTCCTATAATATTCGGCTGCCATTAATTTGGCTTTGCCTTCTTTCAAATATTTTTCCGCTAGTTTCCAGTTAACTGCCGCAATAAAATCTTTGTCGTTTTGCGATGCGTTTACTTCCAACAGTGTATTTGCTTGTTCGCTATTGTATGATGTGAAAAATGCCCAACCGTGTGAAACACCTTTTCCGGCGTGAGCTAAATCGTAGTTAAACCCAGGCACAAGTATTTGGAAGGAAACATTCATTTCCCCGGATTTTTCATCTACTTTAATGAATGAGAGCGTTCCTTTAAAATTCTCTTTGTAGGAAGAAATAGCAACGTCTTTTTGCGGAATTGGAACGCTGAAACGCGTTGATGCGACAACATATTCAGTATTCATAGTAATAAAAGGAGAACCGTGATTTCCGCCTGAATTTGGAATTTCTATAATTTCCGCTGTTTCGAATGACCTGAGATCAATCCTTGCAACTCTTGGGGTATTGTTGCCATTAATAAATAACCATCTACCATCAGTTACGCCATCAGTTTGAGATAGCTCCGGATGGTGAGCGTCGTCCCAGGGAACTTCGCCAAATGATGTCATTAACATCGGTCTTGTTTCCTCGGAATAACCGTAACCGGTCTCCGGATGCTGTGAGAACACGCCGATAGTTTTGAACAGTCTACCCGACGGCAGCCCGTATACTGCAACTTGCCCGCTGAATCCGCCGGACATAAATGCGTAGAATTCATCGTACTGACCGGGAGCTACATATACTTTCGAAGCAGCATCGTCAGAGCCAAATGTTCCTTTATTTTCAGAGCAATTAAAAATCAGCAATGAGCTGATAATCAAAATCGCCGCTGAGATGATAATTGTTTTTCTTTTCATATTTACTCCTTTTGTTGATAGTGGCTGTTAATTATTTGATACCGACCTTAAATATTCTAATAATTTGAATGCATCATCTTGTGTTACATTTTGAAAAGTCATTTGATTGGCGTACATCGCTAACATCTTTTTAGCCTCAGGATGTTTCTTTGTCATTTCTTCGGGATTGAGTATCATATTTAGGATGTATTCCGGGCTTCTATCTTTTGAGGCATTTCGAATTGCGGGACCGGTATACCTTTCGTCCAATTTGTGGCACTGCGAGCATTTTTCAATAAATAGTTTTTCGCCCATTGCCGCCAATTCTTTATTGACAGGTTTCAACTCAATATTTTCTTTTATTGGACCGACTCCATTATCCAATTCAAATACGGTTAAACCAAATCTTGCAGCGGCTTTCTCTTTGAAAGATGCATTACTTTCTTCCTTGCTTTTAGGTTCTTCACCTCCGCAAGCACCAATTATTAAAGCTGTTAGTAGAAATACTATTAAACGGGTTGTCATCATTTACTCCGATGTTAATTATAAATTATTTTTACGAGAATATTTTGTCCGATGTGATTTTAAAAATTATATAATATTGTAATGTTCCGCAATCATGTTCTTCAACGGCATGTCCAAAAAGAGATTAATATAATCTTTGTTAAATTTTCCTAACTCGCATGAATCGCAGGCATCGCAATCTTTAAAACCCAGCACACACTGCCTCATAATTTTCTCTGATTCAAAAATCTGAACTAAGTCACGCATTTTAGTTTTAATACTGCTCTCCTGTGTATAAAATCCACCGAATTTTCCCTTTTTTGAATTGAGCACACCATTTTGCGCCAGCTTTTGCAATATTTTAGAAACAAACTCCTTGGGAAGTCCAAGCTCCTGCGCTACGAGATGAGCCGGAACTATTGTGTGCCGCTTTTTCGCCAGAAGAAACATCAATGATTGTATAGCATATTTTGTTTGACTGTTTAATTTCATTATTCGGAATTTTTTCTCTGATTTAAAATAACTTTTTTAGAATATCATGTCAAGTATTATTTTTAAAAAAGATATCTCCTCCGCAACCTTTCCATTAAAATAAATTATTTGGAAGGCGGGGCAATGGGTATCACCTCATGTGACGTTCCGGAATTCAACCTTAGCAGAATTTCCGTAATCTATTTTTAGATTCCCACCGAAGAAATGGTAGGCTTGTCACGGCGTAATTGGATTTATCCTAAACCGGAAAAACCAAAACCCAAAATACTCTCGATTATTTTGTCAGGATAAATCACAATATTCAATCACAAATCCCACTAATCCGGAAAAACCAAGTAACAAAAAACAAATAACAAAACTTGTCCCGATTATTTTGTCGGGATAAATCACAATTCTCAATTTCCAATCACCAATCCTCCCTAGTGTTTTTAACATTGTTATTTGCTATTTGGAATTTATTTGAATTTTGTTATTTGCCATTTGTTATTTTCTGCCATAAAAAACAAGAAAACCAGAACTAAGTCACTATTGATAATAACTAACTTAAATCTTAACTCACCTTACGCAAAAGTTTGAAATTATATTGTAGATCGAAGCGAAGCTTTGATAAAATGCTTGTTTATTACGATCCCGATAAATTTCGGGATCGTGCTACAAGTTCTGCGTAACGTGACTTACTAACATAAATCTTAAGTTAAAATCGATTTCAATTCAATGGAGAAGAAATTACGCAAAATGTTAAACGTTAATCATGCGGCGTAGATTTTCTTCGTATTTCCTTCGTGGAACTTCGTGTAATATTTTTTTACACAGAGAGTAATATGGATTCATCGCTAAGCTGGGGTTATCTCAAACACACGTCGCAATTACCGCAATTGTGGTTTTCATCAAAACCAAAGTAACTCGAGATAAACTGTCTGCGGCATTTTTCAGTTTTAAAATAATTAACCATTGAGAGCAATTTAAGATTGTCTCGCTTTAGTTTATCCGCCAAGTATTTATCATCCGAAAGTTCATGAGGAAGTTCATCAAGCAGAACTAGATTTTTCATTTCAATATCTCCTTTCGTTATTCCATAACGATCAAGCATAGAAAGCGCTGTGTCAATTCTAAAATCAAATTTATTTTTAAAACTTAACTCCTCGCGCAGATATTCAATTCCCATTGAATTTGCGGAGTTAAGATTATTCTTCAATAAATCATAAACTTTGTGATAATATTCGGCATCGGGATTTGCCCATTTAATAAATTCCATCTGAGTGTAAAGATCGTTTTGATTATAAATTAATAAACACAAAGAGTGCTCGCCGTCCCTCCCCGCTCTGCCGATTTCCTGATAGTACGATTCAATTGATGAAGGAATTTCGGCGTGAATTACAAATCGAATGTCCGGCTTGTCAATTCCCATACCGAACGCATTTGTTGCGAGAATTATTTTTTCATCTCCGGCTAAAAATTTTCGTTGAATACTTTTTCTTTCTCTTGCGCCAAGTTTACCGTGGTAAATGCCGTGCTTAATTCTCAATGCCTCAAACATTTCCGAATACCACTCAAGTTTTTTAATCAGCGAAAAATATATTATGCCCGATCCTTTATACTCATCGAGTACGTTCAATATATGATTGAAAGTTTCCTTTTCGTCGTACGCATCAACTGCATCTAGTTTTAGATTAGGTCTTTCAATTCCTTCGTGGAATATTTTAATATCATCTTTCTTTAAACCAAGTTTAATAATTACGTCTTTTTGAACATCCGGCGTGGCAGTAGCAGTAAGAGCAACGGTAAGCGGATTGCACATCAACGCGCGGAATTCTCCAATTCGTGAATAATCCGGTCTAAAATCGTGGCCCCATTCCGAAATGCAGTGAGCTTCATCAACGGCTAACAAATCTATTTTTGCGGATTTTATTTTTTCAACAAATTCTGTTTTGCGGAATCTTTCAGGAGTTACATACAGCAGTTTTATTTTCCCCTCAACAAACGCTGCTAGCCGGGCTTCCCTTTCTTTTTTCCCGACGGTTGAATTAATAAATGCCGCGGGAATATTTCTTTTTCTCAGCGCGTCAACTTGATCCTGCATAAGCGCAATCAAAGGACTGATTACAACCGTTCCGCCTTTGAACATTAATGCGGGAATTTGATAGCAAAGCGATTTGCCGCCTCCGGTAGGCATTAAAACAAGAGAGTGTTTTTTTTCAAGCACTATTCGGTTAATTATTTCTTCCTGTTTACCTCGAAAGGAATTAAACTGAAAATATTTTTGAAGAGAATTTATTGGTTTCATTTTATCTCAAATATTGATTCAAAAATACTCATAATTACTTTTTAACGTTTCGATTAATTCTTTAATTTCTGTCACAAATTTAAATTGTGTTTTCAACTCACTGTTTTTTCGAATGTAAACTTCCTGGCAGAGCCTGTATGAATAAATCTGAAATATTATTTAATAAAATAGCTGATACTTTGACTGCCTCTGATTTTGATATTGTCTTGGGAAAAATGATGTCTTCACCTGGGCTGCAGTATAAAAAGAAAGTGTTTGCATTCTATTACAAAGAGATGATGGTTTTTAAACTTGGCAAAGATTACAATCCGGGAAAAAATGGTATTGATGATTACAGTTTGCTCAGTCCGTTTAAGAACAAAGCTCCTCTTGTGGGATGTTTTGAAATTCCTGAGAAATATTCATCAAAGTGGAATAGTTTAGCAATTATTGCTTTGAATAAAATGAAAAAGTCTAAAACATAATTTTAAATATATGGCAAAACATCAGGAATTTGTTTCGATAATCTACCAAATCGGCATCAACAGATGTGTTGATGTCCCGCAACGAATAAGCAGTCAGCTAAGTGATGATAGATTTATAAACGTAACCGCAGAAGTTGACGGCTTCTCTTTTGAAGCTAAACTTCAACCGAACAAAAACGGAGGTCATCGTCTATTCCTAAACACAAAAATAAGAGTCGAAATAAAACGCGATACAGGGGATTCGGTTACAGTAAGGTTAGCAAAAAATGATGACATCTCTCAAATTACAATTCCCGCCGATTTGAAGTCTTCTTTGGAATCTGTTGGTTTATCTTTGAGCAATTTCCAAAAACTGACTTACTCACAACAGAAAAAAATTGTTAACTACATCGAAGCTGCAAAAACTATAGAAACGCGCCAGAAGAGAATTAGTCAAGTACAAACTATTTTGGAACAAAAATTATCTGCATCAAAGTAAATTCAGGGAAGCATCCGATTCAAAAACAACGCCGTTAATACTAATGGAAACCTTGAATCCTTTCTTGGCGTCGAATTCGGCATCATCATACTCAAAAACTAAAAATCCCGCATAGCCGGCTTTAGGAAATATTGTATGAATATTTAGAAACAAATTCTTTGCAAGATCTTTTTCCTTTTCAAATTCGGAAACAGCAGTCCCTGAGATATCCGTCGGTTGAAGATAACTGCTGACCATATTTACGGGAGAGAAGCCGAAGAAGAAGGAAGAACTTACCGAACCCAAACCATTCAAAACGAAGAGGAAACTATCCATCAACTGAGTGCTGCTGCCTCTATCTGAAGGGCGCATGTTACTTAATTCAACAACTCTTGTCCTATTTGCTTGAACTATTTTAGACTGCCCGGGATAGAAAGTAAACACACTGTCCATTTGATTATGTATCGAAGCAAAGATAAAAATCAATCCGTCAATCTCTACTCCGGAATAGCTTACCGTTAAACTGTCCTGAGTTCGGGTGATGTATTGCAGTCCGTCTTTCCAGTACAAATAATTTGTGCTTCGCACATCCTTCACTAAATCTTCGCCCCAAATTAATCTGCTAACTTTAGCTGAAGAACATGCAGTTATAATCAGCATTAAAATAACTAGTATCAGAGGCGTTATTATTTTTTTATAGTTTTTCATTTGTTTATAATTATTTATTAAAAAATTCCAAATATCAAAAGACAAATTTCAAAACTTGTCCCGGTGCATTTTTACTAATTATTTACTTTGTTTTATTTGCTATTTAATCTCAATCTCTTCATGCGCATCAACAAAAAGTATATCTCCAACCTCTTCGTAACCTTCAAAGAATTGTGTGCCTTCGTGACGGATATGCTCTTCTTTAAATCCCAGAATAGTTAATCCTGCTTCACGGGAATATTCACCAACAAGAGATTTAAAAGATTTTTCTTCGGAGGTTATAACCTCAATATTTTTATGAGTGATCGGGAGCCTGCCAGAAAGAACCAACTCATCAAGTTTATTGCGCGCATCTTCTATCTCATTTTCCTGGCAGACGTGCAGAATCTTAATAAAACTTTTTGACCAATCGGGATGTCCGAGAATAATGTAGCTGAGCATTATCATCAAATTAGTATTTTCTTTGTCGAGGTTTCTTATCCAGACATGAATTCCGGCGTCAAACTTTACCGTCCGCGAAGATGACCCCAAAATACAGACGTCAAATTCACCCGCCTGAATGAGAGGAATATTTTCGATAATCTGATTCAAATTTTCCGGATTATGTTTATCGTATTCAAAAATTATCATATTATTATCCATGCCGCTGGGACTAGGAAGCTGTAATATCTGAGCTATCGCAGAAGTATACGAAGGTGATATGATTGTATCGATATAAACATTTCCTTTGCTCGACATTGAACGCCCCAATAATCTTTCATTTGTATCTTTTGCTTCTTTGATTGTTGATTTAGAATAGTATCCTTTCATCAAATGGATGTATGTGCCGAATCCAAATTTATACGAAATCCAATTAAGTAGATGAAAAACTTTATCTCTTTCAAATGATTCTTCGGATACGCAAACTGCAGAGGGACGCCAGTGATCAACCGACTTGCTCTTTTTAGTTTTCTGCATAAAAACCTGAATTCGCCTCGTGAATTGAAATATTGCGCCTTGAAAAATTGCTTCTAATCCGCCTCTATCGCTGTGGTATTTACTTAATCCCAAATAGATTAATGACATTAATATTACCGAAAGAAAAGTATACGAAGGACTCATTTGAAACATCAGCCAAACACACAATACGAAACCGGTTAACGAGAAAAACCATTTTGATTTGAAAGTTGGGCGGTACGAAGGATCTGAACCGAAGTGATGGAGAAATGATATCAGACATATTGACCCGTAAGTAACCATAAAAAACATTGAAATGATTTCAGCAACCGCGTTCACATCGCCAAGCATAACGAATACAAGAGCAATAGCGCAGGCAACAATTGTTGCATTAAATGGTTCATTTGTTTCGCCCTGACCTTTTGCAAGAAATTGATTAATTGATTTTAGCGGGAAGGATTCATCGCCACTCAAAGCTTGTAGTGTTCTCGGTGCAACCAACACAGAACCTATGGCAGAGGAAATTGTTGAAGCAGCCAGCCCTAATGGAATGATATACGGACCGAATAATGCTATATCGCTCATTGCTAATTGATTATTAATTAAGTCTTCCGGACTTGCATAGGCTGCCAGTTTCCAAATTACAAAGACGTAAACTATCATTCCTGTAAGCGTTGCTGCCAAAGTTCCAAGAGGAATAGATTTTTTGGGGTCTTTAAGATCGCCGGATAACCCAACACCTGCAGTCATTCCAGTAAATGCGGGAAATACAATCGCAAAAACTATAAAGAAATTATTGCTGTTTCTAAATGAATTGGAAAGAAAAGATTGTGTGTTACTCTCTCCATATGAGGTTGAACCGAGGAAAAATAGAATTAAAGATAATCCCAAAATAGCGACAACAAAATATAAGAGCTTAACGCCTAAAGTTGCTCCCTTCTTAATAATAATAACCGCCAAAATTAACATTGTGGGCACACTTATCACTTGCCGGGGAAGTGTAAAGTGATACGTTTCCTTCACCCAATTAAATAGCGGCTCAAACGCTTCCGTGAATGCAATTACATAGAATGCAACACTTATCGCCTGAGATAGAAAAAGAGCTATACCAATCGTGGCGCCGATATTCAATCCAAACGATCGTGAAATTATAAAATATTCGCCCCCGCCTTCAACCCGATGATTTGTGGCGATCTCCGAAATTGCCATTGCAGTGGGTAGTGTAACCAAATGACCCAGAATAATTATAAACAGCACACCAAGAAACCCCAATGTGCCTACTGCATATCCGAAACGCAGGAAGAGTATTGCGCCAAGTATAGTCGAAATTGCTGTAAAGAATACCGGCGCTGTGCCAAATCCTTGTACCGAAGTTGA
>Ga0180009_10004978_pt1 | contig 14422 bp, 19 predicted proteins | sample OS_PC_MetaG_FD_123537 | JGI IMG/M metagenome (GOLD analysis project Ga0180009, IMG submission 123537) | Groundwater microbial communities from the Aspo Hard Rock Laboratory (HRL) deep subsurface site, Sweden - OS_PC_MetaG | ecosystem: Environmental > Aquatic > Deep subsurface > Groundwater...
CCCACGCTTTCCGCATCGTGAGAAGCAATTGAAGTCAGGACCAGATTTCTTTTGACAGTCGGTGCTCAATTGTAGTAGCTTTAGGACATGTCAATGAGGAACTCTGATCTGAATTTCCATCTTCAAGTTCCGCCGAGCTCTTTACCCTGTTAGAAATAATGCCCTACTGGAATTTCTAACGGGGTTTACTGAGAGCCCGGGCCTGTTCAGTACGTGAGTGTAGATCATGGTGGTGACGACATTGGCATGTCCCAACAGTTCCTGCACCGTGCGGATGTCATAACGCGCTTCAAGAAGATGTGTGGCAAAGAGCTTGTCCTGAGCTTGTCGAAGGAAGTGGCGCAAGGTATGGCAACTGACCTTCTTGTTAATCGCCGCCCGCGCCACCGCCTCTTTCACGGCCTTCTGGACCTGCCAGTCTGCAATGCCCCGGCGTTTCCCCAGGTCAGCCAGAAAGGCTTCAATATCCTTTCTGGATCTGTCTTGTAAGGGTTTTTCAGGCAGAAAATTGGCAAAGTCTTTCGCCCAGTTCACATAAAATGGCGAACGATCCGGCTGTACCCTGTTCTCCTCCGCGCACCCCCGGTAAGCTTCCCAAAAACCATCGGGCTCTTTGGAATTGCGGACATCCATGATTTTCACCATAGAATCCCTTTTTATTTTAACAGGTTAAACAAGAATCAGGCATGGCATGATAGGTAGAATTATCTTATCATGATATTATTTTTCTGTCCACTATCTGTTAGCCATTTAAACCTTAAAGCATTTTCAAGGAGGGAACCAAAAATGAAGAAATATATGTTTTACATAATTTTGGCCATCTTTTTGTCTTCTTGTGCAACGTATGGACCATTTCCCGTTAACAAGAAGTACTATGGCGGACCTGCTCCTTATGGTGAAGGTATTCACCCCGGAATTGATTTCGGTATAAGCAGAGACACACCCATAATTGCCATCTCCGATGGTTTCGTGTCTTATGTAGGAACGCCAGAAGGCATTGAAAATGGTATTACCGTGCAAGTTTTACATGGAGAACATTTCAAGTCAGTTTATGGTCATATAAGTAAAGTCTTTATCAAGAAGGGCCAATGGCTGAAAAGGGGACAATTGATTGGTCTCTCTGGAGCATCCAACAATTATGGCAGGACGGACTATCAACATCTTCACTTCGGTACTTGCAAACCGCTCCATCTATGTAAGAAGAACTGCTGCACGAATTATTCTCAAACGTACGATCCAGATAAGTTCTGGTTAGGGGGGCAACCGCAATGTTTCAATCCTAACATGGATTATTCTGTTTACTCTCAGAAAGATATAACCCTTCCTATTGCGTGTGGGGAGTATGCAAAAGAGCTAATTGCTGAAAGCAAGAGAAAGGATTAAAGGGGGGTGTTCCTTCATTTAATTATTGGCAAATCGTTCCAGCAGACCGCATGAGGCGGCCGCTGAACTCCATCGTTATGCAGAAGCACCCGCAAATGCGCAAAGGACGCAAGGAAGACGCGAAGAGGGTTAGCAAAGATCGCGGGGGGTTAGCCTTTGACCGGGATTAAAATATACGGCCGAGACTCTTTTAAGGAAATACCGCCGGATGTGCAACGGACCCTCCAATCGCTCAAGGATTATGGGTTCGGTCACGGCAGCGAGGAATTCCGTCACGCGAGCGATCATCTCCAAATTGCACGCCTCATGAAGCAAGCCCCTTGTTCTCCGTTCACCATTGTCATAGAAGAGGAATTGCTTGATCCTTCGCATTTTTGGGATAAGCGATATGTGAAAATTACAACAGAGCAGATCGTGTCGGAGCTTGACGAAATCGTCCTGCGCTATTTTGAGCGCGAGATCAACGCCCGGATGGCGGAATTTCTGGAGCATGACCGCGATGCGGAAAAGCGATACTTTCGAAAGCTTTTAAAGGAATACTATCCACAGGCCAAAAGGATTCTCCGAGATCAGTATAGAGAGTTCTATCCGCGTGCATGGAAAAAGAAATTCACTATGGAGAAAATCTCGAAGCCCCGAAAAAAAAGGCACAAAGAGCGTATTTATGCCATTCCCGAGCCCCTGAACTACTGGGACAGCCGTAATTCGTACCAGCAATACTTTGCGGTTCCGGAGCATAAGGTATTGTGGCAAGGAGGGGGAGGAAGCTCCGGCCAGCGGGAGACGCAGAGCAAATTCGGATTCGCTTTTGGGCTATTCAACCAGATACAGGCGATTCCCAGCCACATTTTCGTATATGATAAGGATAACGTTCTACGCTATGTCGACACCCTTGAAAAATTGTGCCTGGCCCCCACTGACATGGGCAGCAATTACCATTTGAATCATGAAGAGATGCGACAGTTATTGCGTGACACATTGCGGGTGGAACGTGGCAGTATTCTCGAGCCCATTCGCGCCATTGAAGTAAGGCCGTTTTTTGAAAATGGAAGCAAGGTTTCCTTGTTATATTAGGGGGTCGGGTCACCGCAGGCTGCTACAGGGTTTACGCTAAGCGTGTTGAGTTTTACAAACCATGACACGCGCAGAGGCACAACGACTGGTTCACGCGAAGGCAATAGTCTTGGTCTCTTTCTTTTGCTCAGACAAGTTATGGATACCAACAGATGCGGTCGAGATGACGTACAGACCGGCATAACAAACGGCTCCACCGGATTGCCCAAGAAGCGGGCTCCCGGTGAGCCGCGGCGTTAGACTAATAAAAAAATGAAAAATAATATAAAAGAAAAAATAACTATACGAGAACTTACTTCACATGAGACGAGTCTGTTACTTGAAGACAAAAGATTTGCCAAATTAAAGCCTGATAACTGTAGCCAGTGCGAAGAAAAAAATTCTTTTAGGAGAAGAATATTTGAAATCATCGGGGTGGCAAAAAATAAACAAAACGATGATGAGACTCAAAATTTTATTCAATATCATTTTAAACATCATCATTCCATAGACTTTATCTTTTTTAAAATTCATAAAGAACGGTTATTTGTAGACACTGCATTATGTGAAAAATGCAAATCAACTGCGATTGTATATGATATTGATTTGCTTGATCAAGATTTAATTTCTGAAACTTCGAAAATTACAGGAAAATCAGAGGCTCAAATCAAAAATGACTTAAAAAATGTTTACGAAATATTAAATAGAATAAATAGAATAAAAGCCTAAACAATCCAGCGGATGGCTTACAGCCACCGCTGACTTCTATCGTTAGGCATAAAATTGAAGACACAAAAATAAAGTAGGCAAGCGCAATGTCAAAATGGTATACACGTTCATGTGAAGATTGTGGATGTGATATTCCTATACATGAAGATTGGGATAATCCACCAAAGCTTTGCAAATCATGCAAAGAAGATCGTGCGGCTCAATGGTATGATCGTTCTTGTGCCGATTGTGGTACTTCCATGCGGATACATCGCGACTGGGATAATCCACCAAAAATTTGTAAGTCGTGCAAGGAAAAGCGTGAGGCAAAATGGTATGAAGTAAGATGCAATGGTTGTGGTGGCTCAATAAAAGCCAACCGTGATTGGGATACCCCTCCAAAGTTCTGTAAGAACTGCAAAGATTCCAATGCACCGAAGGATGTCAGTTGTGCTCACTGCGGAAAGGGTTTCACTATATCCGTTGGAACGCAGATTAAATGCAAACAAAGTGGTTGGAAAATGCCGAAAAAATGTCCTGATTGCCGCGAGCTGTTTAAGCACAAACCTTTCAAGACTGTGAAAGAAACGACTTTTTTGGGTAATACTGTCTATCGCACATATAATAGTCTTGGCCAACTTATCTCCGAATCTCGTGATGAAACGACATTCTTTGGAAATAAACAACGACGCCATACTGGCCAGACAGGAAAAACCGTTGGAATAACCCGGGAGAAGAAGACTTTTTTGGGAACGCCGTATCGTGAGATGACAGGCCCAGACGGTTCAGTAAAATCACGATCCAGAGAGAAGACATCCTTTTTCGGGAATAAATATACAGAGAGCGAGGGTGGGGCTTCAAATACGACTCACAAGACAACCACAGAGACAACATGGACCGGGGAAAAATACAGAAAGACAGAATAACTGTATAAAACAGCAAATAGAAACAACAACATATATAAAAAATGCCTAACAAAACGCTGCACTTGAAATCGCAGCACAGGGAGCTTTTTTAGCTGTGCAGTGGGTTGAGATTTGCAAACAATAAATTAGCTTGCTGATGTGATTCAGTGCTGCGATTCAGTGAGCTTGCCGTTCGGCTTCGGATAATTTGAAGTCCGCCTAGTTTGGTGCTATTGTATGACAAAAAGGAAGGAGAGAATGCTATGTCGATAATCATGGAAAAAGACGAAGCCCACAGAATTATCGATCGGATGCCACCAAACGCTACATGGGATGATCTCATGCGCGAAATTTACGTCCGGGAGGCGGTTGAGCGCGGGCTGGCTGACAGCAAAGCAGGCCGGACCAAGGACGTGAAAGAGATCCGGGGGAAGTACGGTTTACCCGAATGAAAGTTCATTGGACCGATACAGCGGAAGGACATCTTGACGCCATCTATGCTTACATTGCTCAAGATTCGCCCGAATATGCCCGGCGCATGGCGGATCGGCTTACCCGAAGATCTCAGCAAATTGCCAAATTCCCTTTCTCAGGCCGTAGAGTCCCCGAATATGATGTTGACCAGATTCGAGAAGTGATCGAAGGTTCCTTCCGTATCATCTACCACATAAAGTCATACCAGATTGACGTCCTGGCTGTCATCCATGGGGCCATGGATGTGCTGGGTACATCTGAACAAGAAAATGAGTGAGCCGAACAACCGGTTCCACCGGATCGCCAATAAAACCGGCTCCCGGTGAGCTTTATCGTTAGGCTTTAATAACAGGATTGCCATATGCACTTCAAGATTTTAGGGAAGATCCTATGGACCGAAACGATTGCCTTGGGTCATAGCATTCGCGAGTTACGAAGACTGAATCGTGTCTATGGAAAAACAAGCTGGAGAAAACGCAAAGGAGTTGCTAAAATTAGATTGACAGATGGGGCTGTAAAGCTTGCAGAATTACACTGGTACGAGGGGCACGGTAAGGGCAAGAAAGAAATAAAAATCAAGAAATACTTGGAGTAAAGAACGATGAAACGTAAATTTCTGCTTTGTGTTGACAACGAAGGCTATGAAGCATCCTTGGAAGTACGGAAATTGTATGAGAAACTTCCGGACAAGGAAGCCGAATGCCACAATCAAGTCAGAATCATTGATGAGTCTGGAGAGGATTACCTTTATCCATCTAAGTTTTTTGCGCCCATCGGCCTACCGATGCAAACAAGAAATAGAATCGTCGAAAAAACAGCCTAACCTCCAGCGGATGGCTTGCAGCCACCGCTGAATTTCGCCGTTGGGGGCGAAGAACCAAGAAAGGAGACGATAATGGCATTCCTAATTTTCGAGCGCGGGACCGATAACATCAGACCCATCTTGAAGCCCACCGGGGAGAGCTTTCGCCTTGCTGGCTATAACCTCATCCACCAAGCCTGGCAGAATCGCGGACGTCCCATGCAAAATATGGAGATGATGAAGTGATTGTTGAAATGCAAACTGGAAAGGAGACCGGAAATATTTCGCAGAGAGTTCTGAATATGGTCCAGGAATGGAGATAACCGGTTCCGTGCCAAATCGTGGATTTAAATCGGCGAGGTAGACATCCCACTTTCTAATTTCCATTGTCCTCTCCCAATAAACCTTCCTCAAATTTTTCGAATTCATTCAACACAGCCATTGAATCCTCCGCCACTATGGCCGATTCTTTAAGTAATTGCTTCTTAAGCATCTTTCGGGTAAAAAGCCTGTTATAAAAATGAATGGCTTCGTTGATGTAGGCGTTTCTGGGGTGCTTCGTCTTTCTTAGAATGCTTTCGGTCTCTTCAAAAATCTCATTTTTAAGTTTAAGAGAAAGGATCTTAGACATGGGTGTAAACCTCCTGAGTTAGTATTACTAATAGTATATACCACTATATCCTTCTTGGCAAGTCATCGAAGATGGTCATTAATAATCCTTGCCGGATTGGAGATTCCGTGATAGAAAATTCATATCTACTCGCGACGCGAGGAGGTTGATATGAAAGCGAAGGGAAAAATTAGCCTCACGAATAATCCTGAAAAATTCATCGAAGGGGCAATTGCCAAATTTATCAAGGAAAGCCCGGCTAACCGCCGCAAGGTCGGCAGAGGAAAATACTGGGATAAGCCTTTGGTGGGTTTTGCCTCCGGCAACGGCCCTCTCTTTAAACAGTACAAAAAGATCATCGGAAAATTCCACTTTACTCCAGCGGAAATTTTTACCCTGTCGTTTGGAAAACGAAAACTTCCGCAAGAGCTCTCGGTGATCTCTTGGATCCTTCCGGCATCTGAAGGGATTCGTAAGAGCAACCGTCTGGAAACCAAGTATCCCTCCCGCCTCTGGGCCCACGCCCGGGACTTCGGTGAACAGTTTAATGTAAAATTGAGGGATCATTTGGTGGAGATCCTGAAAAAGAAGGGTTACCAGGCTGTGGCCCCTATGAATTCCCCTCACTGGAAGAGGGTTCGATCTCCCCGCGTAGGCTTTGCTTCCAGCTGGTCCGAGCGCCATGCTGCCTATGTTTGTGGGCTTGGTACTTTTGGGCTGAGCGACGGATTGATCACTCCCAAGGGGAAAGCCATGCGGGTGGGAAGTGTAGTTACCGATCTGCCACTCAAACCTTCGGCTAAAAAATATCCTAACCACCAGGCCAACTGTCTCTACTTTTTCAATCGATCCTGCAAGATCTGCGCGGCTCGCTGCCCGGCTGGAGCCATCACTGCCAAGGGGCATGACAAAGATAAATGTTATGAATATAGCTATAACACCATCGGCCCATCCAAAAGAGCTGAGTACGGCGTTAAAATTACCGGATGCGGCCTATGCCAGACCAAAGTCCCTTGTGAACACGAGATTCCCAAATTAATCCAGAAAGCGTATAAGCGGATATCTGCCCCCAGAACCCACAGAAAATGATAAATAAAACCTAAAAAAGGCGATGGACCACAGATGGCACAGAGAAAAGATTAAATTTAATAGGACGCAGATTTGCGCAGATAACCGCAGATAATTATTTTCTTTTTAGTTTATCCTGATAATCTGTGTACATCCGTGTCCCAAAAGGAATTTCCTATACAATGAGCTTATTTTGTTTTTTTACTATAAAATTATTCTCTGTGTTCTTTGTGCCCTCTGTGGCTAACAGCCAAAGGAGTTCAAAATGGAAGTATCGATTCCTGAGTATAAAATTGCTCCTTCCGTCTTTCTCAATCCCCGTTATACCGCCTTGATTGTTGTGGATATGCAGGTAGACTTTGCCAGCCCCACAGGAAAGCTCTTCGTTCAGGAATCGCGCCCAACGATTCCCAAGATCCGTAGCCTCGTATCCAATGCCAGAAAGATGAAAGTACCCGTGATTTTCACCCAGGATTGGCACCGGGCCGACGACGTCGAGTTTCTCATCTGGCCCCCGCATGCCGTCGAAGGAACCCGGGGCGCCCAAGTTATTCCTGAGCTCAAATCGCTGGGCAGCGATTTCTATATTCGCAAAAGAACTTACGATGCTTTTTTTGCCACCGACCTTGACCTTCTCCTCCGCCAAAAAGGAATTAAAAATTTAATTATCACAGGAACGGTCGCCAATATTTGCGTCTTACACACCGCTGGTTCGGCGCGCTTACGGGGGTATGAGATCATCATCCCCCTGGATGCCATTTCGGCCTTGACATCTTTCGACCAATCTGCCACCCTGCGCCAAATCTCTTTCGTCTATCAGGGGAAAATCACCAATTCGTCAGGGATAAAACTTCGGAAAAAATGACTTCTTAAAAATTTGCGTTTTTTATTTGACCTCGGAATAAAGTTTGGGAACTCTTTTTGAAATTTACCCGAAGATTATTCCAGATCACCGCAAAATACATATTTCCCAACTTAAAAATACAGGGTTTACCCTATTTTCTTTTTAGACGATTCTGAATTATTTTAATCATAAGCTTTGGTAAGAAATAAGAATGGAGGCTGAAAAAATTTGGCTTGCAATCGACGCCAGTTTTTAACCTTATCGGTTATGGGGAGTATAACTTTTTTAACCGGTCCGATAAATATTTCACTCGCTCAGGCGAGAAAGGAGGAAAAGATGGCTTACACCGCTAAAGATTACGGCAAACTACTGGGCATGGAAGGTTTGAGCGAAACCCTCCTGAAAAATCACTTTACCCTTTACCAGGGGTATGTAACCAACACCAACAAACTGGTGGACACTCTGAGCCAAATGTTGAAAGAGGGAAAGGCCGGCACACCGGAATATGCCGAGTTAAAGAGACGCTTTGGCTGGGAATTCAACGGCATGCGCCTTCATGAATATTACTTCGAAAACCTCGGTGGCAAAGGGGTGTTGGACAAGAATGGAAAGCTGGCCAAGAAAATTGCCGAGGTTTTCGGAAGCTCTGAGGATTGGGAAAAAGATTTCAAGGGTGTCGGATCGATGCGGGGAATCGGCTGGGTCGTTTTGTACCAGGATAACGTTTCCGGAAAGTTATTCAATTGCTGGATCAATGAACATGATGCCGGACACCTGGCCGGTTGCACCCCTATCCTCATCCTGGATGTTTTTGAGCATGCCTTCATGATCGATTATGGTTTGAAGAAGGCGGATTACATTGCCGCCTTCTTCAAAAACATCGACTGGAAGGCCGCTGAAGGAAGGCTGAAATAAGTTCCCTGATAAAGTTTCAAGATTACATCGCAGGGGCTTTTCTTTAACCTGGTTGAAGAATGGCCCCTTTGCTCACCTCCAAAGATTGGAATCCTTTAACCCCATTGGCTCGGGCCTGAAGAGCCGGGAGTCCATTTCCTGCAGTTGTTCCGATATTTTAAACCCGAATTGCACAACCGGGGTTATATCTCGTTCAATCTTTACTCCAGGAGCCACTTCGGTCAAAACCATACCTTCTGGTTTTAACCTAAACACCCCTCTTTCCGTGATGTAAATAACCTCCTGGCCTTTTTGTAAAGCTAAGGCTCCATTGAAAGTCAAATGTTGAACCTGGCGAACAAGCTTGAGCACCTTTCCTTCCTGCTCGATATGCACTTTTCCTTCGGCAACTCCTACTTTTACTCCTCCGGCGGTTATCGTCCCGCAAAAAACAACTTTTTTTACATTCTGGAGGATGTCAATAAATCCCCCTACACCGGATAAAACATGAGGAATTTTGTTCAGCCGGCTGACATTGACATTTCCCTGTCCATCGATTTCCGCAAAGGCCATACAGGCGGCGTCAATTCCGCCGCCGGTGAGGAAATCAAATTGGGCGCTGGATTCCACAATCGCCTGAGGATTGATCGCTCCCCCGAATTGAAGCCCAGCCAGAGGCATACCCCCGATGGCGCCATGCTCTACCGTATAGGTGATCTCGTCAATCAACCCCTCTTCCACGGCCACCTGAGAAACCAAAGAAGGAATACCAAATCCGAGATTGACAATATACCCCTGGCGCAATTCCAGCAAAGACCGCCGCGCCAGAACCTTTTCGACGCTCAACGCCACTTCCTCTATCCGGGTCCATGGCTTTTTCAACTCCCCGCTCACTGCCGGATCATAAACAATGCCCGTAGCCTGGGTTTGGTTTTCATCTACCACCACTGCATCCACCAGGATGCCGGGGACTTTGACGAGCTGAGGGTTTAAACTTCCCCGGCCAGTAAGCCTTTTTACCTGGGCCAGGACCCTTCCTCCACAGTTACGCGCAGCCATGGCCAGGTAGAGCATGATCGAAAAAGAAGATTCATGCTCCATAGTAATGTTGCCATCTTCATCGGCCGTCGTACCCCGAATGATGGCGGCTGTGATCGGAAAAGATTTAAAAAAAAGATACTCTTGGCCTTGAAGCTGGATGACCTCGATTAAATCCTCCCGGGTAACCTCATTCATTTTTGCTCCCGTATTTCTCGGGTCCACAAAGGTCTTCAACCCCACTTGGGTTATGAGGCCTGGCCTCTTAGCCGCGATTTCCCGGTGCAGGTGCATGAGAACACCCATGGGAAAATTATACGCTTCGATCTTATTCTGGAAAATCATTTCATATATTTTCGGAGGTTTGGACGCAGCCGGGGCTGTCACGTAGGATCCGCCGATCACCCTTTTGATCAGGCCTTCATGGGCCAGGTGGTCCGTTCCTGCTGTTCCATAAACATCCCCAACGGCCACCGGAAATACGAGCGTCAGGTCCCGGGGTGAACCCGACTCCAAAAATCTCTTCTCCAGGGCAGTCAGAACCTTTTCCGGTACAAGCCCCCCTACGATTCCACAAACCGATAGCGTATCGCCGTTCTTGATCATCTGGACCGCCTCTGCAGCGTCCATGAATTTGCTGGTCACTCCAGATCTCCTTTCCGTGGCTTCCTCAGCTCTGCTTTCTCTTAATCATGAGCGTTTTATATCCGGACTGAATGACGGTGCCGTCTTCCTTGATGATCTGAAGAAAAAGTTTTATAATCCCTCGATCAGGTTTGCTTTTGCTCGGGATTTTTTCCGCCACTTTCGCCTTTACCTGAATGGTTTCCCCGAAAAACAAAGGGGCTTCAAATTTCCAGGCATCGATCCCCAAAAAGGCAATCGCGGTCCCCTCCAAGTATCCCGTTCGGAAGAGCAAACCGTGGGAAACGGCCAGACCCAGCAGGCCGTGGACGATTCGCCTCCCGAATTGGCTTTTTCTCATGGATGCCTCGCTGGTGTGCAATTCATTGTAATCCCCGCTCATGGCGGCAAACATCACAACGTCTGTTTCCGTCATCGTCCGGCTTGGAGTCAAAAACTCCTCTTCTACTGACCATTCATCAAATAATTTCCCAGACATAAACCAATCTCCTTAAAGTTATTGTTTAACTCTTTTCAATCCTAAATTCATCCCTTGGTCTTCCAAAATCCTCTGTAATTTAGACACCTCCAAATTCTGCGGAGCTTTCTTTTGTTGCAAGGCTAAAGCGGCTGCCGTACCCGCAGCTTGCCCTGTGGCCGAACAAACCGGAATGAGCCGGAGTTGTCCCATGATCTCATCTGCTGCGGATATACACCTGCCGGCCACAAGGAGATTTTCCACGTTCTGAGGGACGAGGGAGCCATAGGGTAATCTCATGTCACTATGCGCATATGGTTTGACCACTGTATCATCAAATATCTTGTTCTTGACTTCATCCGGCGAGGGTGAAGCTTTTCCGATGATTTGCCGGGTGGCCCGAACTCCCACCTGGGTGGGAGTAACCTCAATTCTGGATTTTTCAAAACCCGGCACATTCCTTTTTAAAAAATTGGCCATCCTCATGACGTGTTCCCTGGTAATTACTTCGGCTTTGGTCAAATCCCTGGGATCGGTACCATCCATACCCAAAAGGTTCCCGGACCACACGTTAATTTCATCCTCATAAACAAGCTTTTCGGCATGAATCCCAGGCGCGCCGAACTCCATATTGATTCCTAAATCGAAGGAGAGATTTTCTCTATTTATCTCTTCCTGGATCAATTTCTTGAGATTGCCCCAGTTGCCTATCCGGTCCAGAACAACCGGAACATTCACTCCCACCATATTGAACATCATAGTCATAGGCTTTTTAACCAAGCGGAAAGGAGCCCCGGCAAAGCTGGCGACATCGGCATCTCCGGTTGCGTCCACTACCATCCTTCCCAGGATGGTCTGCCGACCCGCTTTATTCTCCATAATGATCCCTTTAATCCGCTGCCCTTCCATAAAGGTTCCCACGATGTACGTGTGCAGCAGGAAATGAATTTTATTTTCCTGCAGCATTTGTAGGAATTCATACTTAATGACCTCTGGATCCATGGCATGCATATTCAGCCATTCTACCTCCTCGCCTGAGTGGCGACAGGGTGTATAAACAGCCTTCTCCCGCAGCCTCTTGGCTATTTCGTTATTGATCCCGTTATTCAAAGGCGGGGTGGTAATGACCAACGCTGAAGTTACCAGTCCGCCTAAGAATCCATATTTCTCCAGGAGTAAGACCTCGGCGCCATTACGGGCGGCGCATACTGCTGCGGACACCCCGGCGAATCCTCCTCCGCATACCAGCAAATCTACGTTGGCAATTACAGGAGTCTTCCTCTCCGGCTCAGTAATCCAATTCATCTCGCGCCTCCCTGTTTGACCTAAATTGATCAATTCTTTTAAACCACAGATAACCTAGAAAATAAATTTTCTCTGTGCCCTCTGGGGTGAATCGCTTTTTTAGGTTTGAGCTTAATATATAGGGTCTTCCAAAAATGCCCAGAAAAAACAGAGAAAGAAGGTGGTAGGTTTATTTTAAAAAATTTTCTTTAATTCTTCTATCAGGAGGGGGACAATTTTGTGAAAATCGCTCACGACTCCCAGGTCGGCGGTTTGAAAAATAGCTGCTTGGGGGTCGTTATTGATGGCCATAATCATTTTGGCATCCTGGATTCCCACTACGTGCTGGATCACGCCGGAAATGCCTACGCCGATGTAAAGTTTGGGACGGATGGTCTTGCCGCTTTGGCCGATCATTTGGCCCTCGGAGATCCAGCCTTCATCGAGTGGTGGGCGCGTGCCACCCACAGCTCCCCCCAAATTTTCAGCCAACCTTTCCAGCCACTTCCAATCTTCCCGGCTTCCGATCCCTGCCCCGCCGGCTACGACTACTTCAGCCTCTTCAATCGACTGGGTAGGTTTCTTTTCCCTTTGGCTGGCCACAACCTTTTGGTTTTCATCTTCAAGCTTGCTCTCGACGGTAACATCTTCAATCGTTCCCTTTTTTTGCCGAGGCTCGCCCCTCCGGAAAACGCCAGGCCGAACCGTGGCCATCTGGGGGCGGTGATTCTGGCAGAGAATGGTGGCCATCACTTTTCCACCAAAGGCAGGAACTACCTGCATGAGTTCGCCCTGGTCGTTGATATCCAGCTGGGTGCAATGAGCGGAAAGTCCGGTATTTATGCGGGCCGCTACGCGCGATGCCAGGTCTGATCCCAGAGAAGTAGCTGGCAGCAAAAAAATTCCCGGTTTCTTCCGGCGGATGAGCTCACAAACCACCCGCGTGTAAGGAAGCGTCAGATATTTTGCCAAACCTGAGTGATCTGCTAAAAAAACCCGGTCGGCCCCGTAAAGCATAAGCTGGTCTGCCATAGTCTTTACGCCATGTCCCAGGAGAAGGGCACTGATTTCTGTCTCTCCCCTCTTTCTTGCTAAGAGCTTTGCTGCGCTGAGAAGCTCCAGGGAGATTTCAGAAAGACTGTTTTCTTCCTGTTCAGCAAAAACCCAGATCCCCTTCCAATCATCTAATTTATTTGCTGGCATGTAATAAAATCCCCAAAAATATTCACCACAGAGACCACAGAGAACGCCGAGAAAAATTCAATGTAACCGCTAAAAAAATACCGGCGCCAAAATTTTAATAAAGTTTTTGTTTTTACAATTTATCTGGTCCTCGGTGTCCTCTGTGAACTCTGTGGCAAAAAGGATTTAACCGAGGGCTTGGCGGATCTTGCGGATGATTTCTTGCACCATCTCCTCAGGTTCGCCGCGGATCATTTCCACCTTGCGTTTCATCTCAGGCAGAAAGATATCGCTGGTCTGTGTTGGCGACCCCTTAAACCCCACCTTATCCGCGGAGATGTCCAAATCCGCGGCAGACCAAGTAATGAAAGGTTTGCTCTCCGCTTCGATTACTCCCAAGAGCGACGTAAAACGCGGGGTATTGATCTCCCGGGTCACGGTGAGGAGGGTAGGAAGCCGGCTTTCTAAGATCCGGTAACCTAATTCGACCAAACTCCTTGTGCGTATCTTGCCGGCCGCAATGTTTTCCACCGCAACTACCTGTGGTACATTGAGAATGCCCAAAAACTCAGCCAACTGGGCCCCTACGTGGCCGGTCGAGCCATCTAAGCTGTAGCTTCCGCAAAGGATAAGATCGAAACGGCCGAGTTTATCTATGCCTCTGGAAAGCACCAAAGAGGTCGCCCAGGTATCGGATCCGGCAAAAGCGCGGTCACTCAGTAAGTATCCTTCATCAGCACCCATGGCCAAAGCTTCCACCAGGTTATTTTTGGCCGAAGGAGGTGCCATGGCCATGACCAGCACTTTTCCGCCGTGCTTTTCTTTTATTCGCAGTCCTTCTTCTAAGGCCCGTTTATCCAGCGGACCGAGGACGCTGGGAATCCCTTCCCTTTTTAGCGCTTTGGTCACTGGGTCCAGTTGAATGCTATCCCAGTACTTGGGGTCCGGCGCAGGCTTGAGACAGACGACAATGTTCATAAATTATTTTAGCCACAGAGGACACAGAGTACACCGAGGTAAATATAAATTCTAAGATTGAAAAAAAAATTAATAAAAAGAGTTTCTCAAAATTCAA
>Ga0180009_10004979_pt1 | contig 14420 bp, 9 predicted proteins | sample OS_PC_MetaG_FD_123537 | JGI IMG/M metagenome (GOLD analysis project Ga0180009, IMG submission 123537) | Groundwater microbial communities from the Aspo Hard Rock Laboratory (HRL) deep subsurface site, Sweden - OS_PC_MetaG | ecosystem: Environmental > Aquatic > Deep subsurface > Groundwater...
ATTTAGTTTTAAATTATTTAATTATAGCTATTTATGCGTCAAGGTTTCCTAAGCAGTATGTGTATCCACGAATGCGGCAATCAATATTTGGCTCGGTGATAAATCCAGCTTGCACCTTCTTTAAACGCACGCGGGGCAACCGACACATGGATGGGCTGGCCAAAAACGGGATCGACAGCTGGCCACTCTACAAAAGAAACATTGGAGAGGGTGCCGAAAGCTGTTTTAGCTTTTTCGTAGTTGCCAAAGGGGACACAGTCGTCGTTTTTACAATGCCAGATTAGCATCTCCGTTTTCGGCGTCCAGTTAACATAGCTGTTGTTGTTCTGCAAGGTGACATAGGCCTTACTTGTATGGGTGGTTAAAGTGTCGATAAAGGCAGGGGTGAAAACGGTTTTAAGGATATGATTTTCAGGCATGATACTGTTTACCTGTGAGGTGCTGTAAAAACCTGTGGTATATTTGGGAATGTCCTCTTTGTAGGGCGAAACCAGCATTTGATCGTAAGGATATAGGGCAGGGTACATGGTGTTGTAGCCCACCAGCAGCATAGGCAGGAAGTAGGGGACAGGGAAGGGGTTGTCGCTGAGCATAAGGTCGAGCATAGTGCCTGATAAGTCGTAAGGGCCATCAAGACAAGCGGAACCATTAAATGCCTCATTGCGTTTTTCCAGCTCACGTGCGGCACTCATGGTTACAAATCCGCCTTCGCTATATCCGATGAGAAAGGTTTTGCCTGTCCAATTAATGTGATACCTCTTTATAAGGGTTGCTTTCGCAGCTTTTATCATATCTGCGGTAGCTATACCCAGCAATTCAGTATTGCAATAGGGATGATTCTCGTCTTTGTCGTCGCCCATGCCCTGATAGTCGGGCATGATAATCGTCCATCCGTACCATGAAGCCATCGCCTCAGCGATAACGACCTCCGCAAAATCCAGGTATTCGTTAACCTTCAAAGGGTTAAAGTGAGAAGGTCCAAATTTTTTCTCAAGGACAGTACCATGGTTTAAGGAGATAAGTGGCATTTTATTAAATTGTAGTACCGGGTGAATTATCAGACCCGTTAGTTTTTTAGCTTTGCCCTGGTTATCAACCGACCAATAGGAAACTTTATTCACCCAGAGTGCATGTAACCCGGGTTCTTCCGCTTCAAGTCGCATTTCGTTGAGCAAATCCGGATAATCATACACATTGGGATCGTCGGGAAGCATGGCTATCTGGGCGTTCAAGTCCTCATAGGTAATTTCGTATTCCTCAATAAACTCCAATTGGTCGTCTGTTGTGGGAACAGGATCGGATTTTTTACATGATGAAGTTATAATTAGGGCAATTGTCATGGTGAAGGCCAGCAGTTGCCGAATCCGTGGTTGTGTGATGATATTTGTCATTTTTTTTTATTTTGATTTAGTGCAAATGTAGAACCTGATAAGCCCCTAAAGCAAATTTTTGGCTACGTGAAAAATACTGGGTAGGCGCAAAAAGGTTAGAATAACCCCGTGTTTTAACCATTTTTTGGCTTTTCAGCCAAAAGTTTCACAATGGAAGGCATGTATTTGAGTTTTGAAGCATAATGCTTCTGAACCGCAGTGCAAAAATTTATTCTATCGACCATAACTTCGTGAGCAGGTTGTCGGTTGAACTCAGACCCATTTTGCGGCGGATATTGGTGCGTGTGTATTCGATGGTGCGTGGTGAGCGTTGGGTAAGTTCAGCCAGGTCTTTTGTGGAAAGTTGCAAGCGTAACAAGGCACACATTCTGATTTCGGTAGGAGAGAGGCTGGGGTACTGCAACAGCAACTTGTTTATAAATCCATTGTTAAGCTCATCGAAACGTTGCTCAAATTCGCGCCATAGTTTCTGACTGTTTTGGCTACCGCGAAGGTTGCTAATCAATGTGTTGAGCTGTTCTGAAGTCTCACTGTCCACTTTTGGTATCAGGTGGTTTATCTGGGTGTTTGTATTTCTGATTACTTCTTCCGCTTTTGCCAGAGATAATACATGGGCAGTGAGTTCCTTGCGGTTGTTGTTGAGCATTTCCCGGGCATGTATTTGCTCTTTTTTGAGTATTGCCACACGGTGCAGGCCAATTAGTTTTTGTTTTCTGTATAGCAGAGCCAGAAGTGATAAAACAATGATGGCTGCTGTGGTAAAAAGGATTCCCACGAGTTGTAGTAATTTGTTGTAGTGGTCTTTGCTCTCCAGCTCTTCGATAATTCGTTCCTTTCTTTCGGTTTCATATTTTATTTCAAGTTCCGAAATGCGGTTATTCGATTCGGTTTTTTGAATGCTGTCGTTCCATTTGGTTCCTTCCGTAAAGTGCATGAGTGATCGCCGGTAGTCACCTCGCAAACTGTCGATGACGGCCATTCCCATCAGCGCATCGCGCATGCCCGTTAGGTTGTCTATCCTGGCAGCACTTTTAAATCCCAGCCTATACAAGTTATAGGCCTCATTATTCTTTCCTAATTGTTGTATAGCCCGTGCCATTTGAAGATGGAAATTGTTCACCAAATACTGGTTGTTGGCTTTTGTGCTATATTCCAGCCCTTTTTCGTAATACATGAGTGAACTGTCGGTTTTGTTTTGCTTCATGTAAGCGTTGGCCAGATTGCCGTAGAATGCAACCAGGCTGTTGTAATCATTGCTTTTTAAAGCCATGATAAGTCCTTCACTGGCATATCTTTTTGCTTGTTCGAGATTTATGGAGTCATCCATAATGGCAGAAAGGTTGCTTAATAACAGCACCTTTTGTGATGAATCGCCAAAGTGCTGTGCCATATTCAGGGCATCAAGGTAATATTCTTTGGCTTTGGGGTTGTTGCCAAGGAAGAAATGAAGATTTCCAATGGCGGTGAGCGTATACAGCTTAAAGCTGCTGTCATTGGTTTTCTCCTGTGATCGCAATGCTGCAATAAGGTTCTTGTAAGCCAGTTCGTAATGTCCAATATTCATCTCCATCGTCCCCAGATCGTAAAGTGTTTTGTTTATCCCTCTGGTGTTATTGCGAGCAATATCTGTTTCCAACGCCAGGTTTAAATAGACTCTGGCACTGTCGGCGATGCCCTGCCGTCTGTAAAGAGCTCCCGTGTTATTGGCCGCTTCGGCGAAAGCGTTCGTCAGTGCTTCAGAAAGAGGTAGTTGAAGGGTTTTTTTGAACCAGATTATTGATTGCTCAGGTTGGTTTGCTTGCCAGCACATTAGTCCGCGAACATTAAAATATTCAGCCTTGATTGAGGCATCACCTTCTTTTAATATTACTTTTTCGATTGGACGAACCAATAATGAAACCGAATCAGGTTGCCTAAAAATGAGTGGTCGTGCCTTGGCCAGCCGGTCTGTTGCGTCATGGAGATTTATAGCAGTTGAATCTGCCGGTAGTTGTCCGCTAGCCTCGCTTAAGTATGCGGCAAGCAATACCAGAAGCAGTAACGTGTTGAATCGCTTACTGATAAGGGTTAGGCTTTTTGTGGAAAATTTCATGTTGAAACAAAAGGTAAATATAGCTTTTAAAACAAAGCTATGACCTGGAATCGGTTAATTGTAAAAAAATTGTTTCTCATGCGTTTTTTTAAGTTTTATCCCTCTGTGTGAATACTCATTTTAACTACATTCGCACTTTGCTTCGTCTCATTAATTAAACCCTTGATTATGTCTTTTTCCATGAAATTTTTCCTGTTTGCCTTTTGGCTTTTTGTCCCGGTTTTTCTGATAGCTCAAGTGGAGTCCTACGGATCGTACCGTTGCTCACAAAAAAAACAAGCACGCCCTGATTACAAGCACGTTGAGTTACTTGGCCCTAACACCCCCGTGCATAGTTTCGATGTGCAGAAATATACACTATCGGTGGATTTCCTTGATAATTTCGAGCCTCCTTACACGCAAACCTTCAATGGGCAGGTTGTCGTTGATCTTCTGGTGGATTCTGTTTTAAACCAGATCACGCTCAATGCCGATCAAACTTCCTTGCTGGTAAGCGGTGTGTCGGGTGGCGGTGTTTCCTTTAATCAGGAAAATGACCTGTTGATCATTCAACTCGACCGGACTTATCAACCCGGAGAGGCTGTTTCAGTTACTGTCGATTATGCTCACCTGGAGGTGGAAGATCAGGCGTTTTTTGTTTCAAACGGCTATCTTTTTACCGACAATGAACCGCAGGGAGCGAGGAAATGGTTTCCGTGTTACGACAGTCCTGCCGATAAGGCTTCGTTTGAGTTGTTCGCACTGGTTCCCGATGATGTGTTGCTTGGGTCGAATGGTACGCTGGTTGACAGCGTGTTAGCCGGAGGAACGATGGAGTACCACTGGTTAAGCGAAATCCCGGTGGCTACTTATCTCATGGTTATAACCGCGAAAAAAGGATACCAAAAGTCTACTATTTACTGGACACGCCCCGGTGACAATGCACAAATTCCCTTTGTGTATTACTATGCCGACGATGTGCCACATGTAACTGATATGTACAAAGTTAAGGATATGGCCTATTATTTTTCAAACAGCTATGGTCTTTATCCATTTACAAAAAGTGGGTTTGCTACGGTTAATGATGAGTTCAACTGGGGTGGGATGGAAAACCAAACCCTGACCACCTTGTGTTACGATTGCTGGGATGAAGGATTGATGGTGCACGAGTTTGCACATCAGTGGTTTGGCGACATGATCAGCCCCGGAACCTGGGCCGACTTGTGGCTGAATGAAGGATTTGCTACCTGGTCGGAGGCTTATTGGATGGAAAAAGGCAGTTTCTACAACGACTACAAAGGGCGAATTCTAAACTATGCCGCTACCTATAAGAACATGAATCCCGGCTGGCCGATTTACAACGCCTGGTGGAACACCAACTTACCCTCGAATGGCGTGATGTTCGACTATGCCATCACCTACGCCAAATCGGCCTGCATTGTCCACCAGTTGCGTTACCTGCTTGGTGATGAGGTGTTTTTCGAGGCCATAAAGGCTTATGCAGAGGACACCGTCAACTTTAAGTTCAAAAGTGCCGTAACCTACGATTTTGTTGAGAAAATTAGTGAAGTGGCCAATAGAGATATGCATTGGTATTTCGATGCCTGGCTCGAACAACCCAATCACCCGGTGTACTATAACGAGTATTCTTTTGAGGAAAAACCCGACGGCGGCTGGCAGGTTCATTTTACTACAAGTCAGGTACAGGGCGATGATACGTTTTTCCCAATGGATATCGAAATACAGGTTTTTTATTTCGACCTCACAGATACCCTCTTCAGGGTACACAACACTGTTAATTCCGAACACTTTGTTTTTGATCTGCCTGTTGAACCCGGTGCACTATTTTTCGATGTAAACAACGACATCGTGCTGAAAGAAGCCACAACAGTACTTGGTCTTTCAGAAAACAGCGATAAAATGAGTAATCAACTGGGCATATTTCCTAATCCCGCTAAAGGTGAGGTAACCTTTAGTGTAGGACAGCAGCTTGCCTCCAAGGCCGAAATTTCGTGCTTTGACATAAAAGGACAACAGGTGTTGAGCACTACTTCCGAAAACAATAGGTTAAAAGTGGATGTCAGTAACTGGATGCCGGGCATTTATCAGGTTGTTTGGTTAGAAAACCAAATGAAAGCCGTTGGCCGGTTTGTGGTTACTAAATAGAGACTGCGAAGGGTTTTCTTGCCTAATTATGGACGTAGCTGATCAGAAGCTTCCAGCATTTGCCATGGCTTTTTTGTTCGTTAAAGGAAAGTCGTAGTTTTTCAATTCAAAGAATATTGCATTAATTTTGCAGAACAATTTTTACACATGCACGATCACGAAAAGTATCTGAAAATAGAAATTCCAAAGCGGTTTTATTCCGATTCGGCAGGTGAGCCGTTTAAGCAATGTCAGGTTTGCGGACGATCGCTGCATGCACCCGGCGTTACTTATGTGGTGGAGAAAGCCATGAAAAACTATCCCGGATACGATTTTTCTTCCACTGTTTATGAGCTGGCTATTTGTCTCGATTGCCATCAAAAAGTACAACAAGGCATGTCGGAAGAGTCGGTTAAAAACCTGCAACTGTATTATCAATCGGTGATGGAGAAAAAGGGACAACACCAGGTTTTTATCGATATGCGCACGTTTAACCTCGACGATTGGTTTTCTACCTGTTTTTTTAAAGGCAGCGAAATAAGTAAAATGTCAGAATATCAAATGGTGGCGCAGTTTGAAGGCGATAAAATGCTGATGACTACCCCTCCGCTGATTATCGGTTCTGAGGCCATGAATGAAATGTCATCGCTGTTGTCGGACAAAACAATCGACGACATGAATGATTTCCGTAACCGATTTATGGGACCTTCTCCTGAAATAGAAGAGCTTATTTATGGAAAAAAACTTCTGCTGTTATAATTTAACAAATCTTTATGATTTCGTGTAGCCTACCTGATCAAGCAATCGCTACCTTTGCCGTACAGTCATAAAGTCATGCAAAAGTTATTTTTCTTAGTCATTTTAGTTTTCACTGCCGGAATGGCGATAACAAAGACCTATTCAACAAATCAAAATTCAAATACCATGCAAAACACTGAAAATAAGATAGCTACTTTTGGAACCGGGTGCTTCTGGTGTTCGGAAGCTATTTTTGATCAACTCAACGGTGTTGTAGAAGTGAAACCGGGATATAGCGGAGGCACTGTAAAAAATCCCACTTACAAGGAGGTGTGCACTGGCGAAACAGGTCATGCCGAAGTGATTCGCATAGAATACAACCCTGACGTGATTTCCTACAAAGAACTGCTGGAGGTTTTTTGGAAAACCCACGATCCCACCACATTAAACCGTCAGGGTGCTGATGTGGGGTCACAATACAGGTCGGTTATTTTTTACCACGATTCAGACCAGGAAAAGGAAGCCAGAGCCTATAAAAAGGCGCTGGAAGAGGCTGAAATATGGTCTAATCCCATCGTTACAGAAATATCCCCTGCAACCGCTTTTTATTACGCCGAAGACTACCACAACGATTACTACGCCAACAATCCGGCCAATGGATATTGCAACTTTGTGATCACTCCGAAAATAGAAAAGTTTAAAAAGGTTTTTTCGGAAAAGCTAAAACCAGAACTTTAACTTTTTGATTAATTCTAAAGCAAAAAAAAAGAGGCTTCCTTTGTAGGAAAGCCTCTTTTTGTGTAAGTGTTTTTTTAAACTATTCTTCTACAGGAGTAGTTTCTTCGTTGGTTTCTTCGGCGGCTTCTTCGGCTACAGCTTCTTCAACTTCACCTTTGGCAGCTCTGGCAGCTTTTACCTGAGCTTCAATTTCTGCTGCTTTTTGTTTTGCAATTTCAGCAGCGCGTGCTTCGTTTACTTTGGCTTCAGCCTCGAGTCTGGCTTTACGTTCTGCTCTGGTTTCGTCGCCAATGGCGGCAATTTTAGCAACACGTTTAGCATCTTTCTCTTTTTTCCAGGCTTCAAACTTCAGCTCGGCCTGAGCTTCTGTAAGCGCACCTTTGGTAACTCCTTTGGCCAGGTGATTTTTGTACAAAACACCTGTGTAGGAGAGTAATGAACGAACGGTGTCAGTAGGCTGTGCGCCATTCTGTAACCATCTCAGGGCTTTTTCAACATCCAGGTTGATTTCAGCCGGGTTTGCAATCGGATTGTAAGTGCCAATCTTCTCAATAAATTTTCCGTCTCGTGGTGCACGACCATCCGCCACAACGATATGATAAAAAGGACTTCCTTTTTTACCATGTCGTGTTAATCTCATCTTAGCTGGCATAACTAATTAATTTTTAAATGAATACTTAATGTTTTTAAAAACGGCTGCAAAGGTGCGAACTTTTTTTTGATTTTGAAAGCTTTTTCTTTCCTTTTTCAATTCATATTATCTCCGGATGAGGTTAATGTATTGGATGCCTTTTTTAACTTAACCTCAGTAGGTTGCACTCATGTCCGGATTTATTCTTTTATTTTAGGCACTAAAGTTATTAACATCACCACGATCTTCTGGATTTTATTTAACTTTGTGAAATCACCATAACTTTAGTAAGAAACTAAAAATCAATTGTATAATAAATGGGTGAGGAGATGAGTCATGTTTTTAACTCATCATTTCTCCCAGTCAAAAAAAATCATAAGCCAACTGCATGTTTTTAATTTTCGATACAGAAACCACCGGACTCCCGCAACGTTATGATGCCCCGTTAACCGATTTTAATAATTGGCCACGCATGATTCAGCTCGCCTGGCAGCTCCATGATGAGCATGGAAAACTGATTGAGGCGAAAAGTTTTATCGTGAAACCTGAAGGTTTTGTTATTCCCTATGGGGCTGAAAAAGTACATGGCATTTCTACCGAACGTGCTCAGCGTGAGGGTACATCGCTCGCCGAGGTGCTCGACTTCTTCAATGAAGCACTTCACAAAGCCCAAATTATTTCAGGGCATAACATCGAGTTCGACAACAGCATTGTTGGTTGCGAGATGTTACGTAAGGAGCGCCAAACCACACTTTTTGAGAAAATTATTGTCGATACAAAGGAGGCATCGACAGATTTTTGTGCCTTACCGGGTGGTCGTGGAGGTAAATTTAAATGGCCCACCCTCGATGAACTGTACGTAAAACTGTTTGATGCCCATTTTGATGCCGCCCACAATGCTTCTGCCGATGTACAAGCTACGGCACGCTGTCTTTTTGAGCTTATCCGCCGCAGGATTATCAAAGCCTCCGATTTAAAATTGCCAACGGACCTGGTTGAAAATTTTATCCGTGAAAACCCTGAAACCATTCAATCGCAAGGGTTTGAGTTTGATTCTTTTCACGAAGGTGCAGCCACTCAAACCGCAGAGGTCGATCAGCTGCAACTGGAAATGCCTACGCTCGTTTCCGGTGAAATGGACTTTACCCATTTGCATGTCCATACCCAGTTCTCAGTTTTGGATGGTCTGGCCGACATTGATTTAATGGTCGGCAAAGCCAAAACAGACGGAATGACGGCCGTGGCCATCACCGACCATGGATATATGTTTGGTGTAAAAAAATTCCATGATGCGGTAACGAAAGCGGGGCTGAAACCGATCATTGGCTGTGAGACCTACGTTGCCCGACGTTCGATGCACTTAAAAGAAAACAAAGTCGACGGATCTGGCTGGCACTTGGTTCTGCTGGCGAAAAATAAAACCGGTTATGATAACCTGGTTCGACTGATTTCGATGGCCAGCATCGAAGGATATTACTACCGACCACGTGTAGACAAGGAATTGTTGAAAAAACACAGTGAGGGGCTTATTGCCCTCACAGCCTGTTTGGGTGGTGAAATACCTGATAAAATTATTCATCTGGGGGTTGAAAAAGCGGAGGAGACCCTGCTGGAGTACAAGGATATTTTTGGAGATGATCTCTACCTGGAGATCATGCGCCATCCTACCGGTGATCCTGAAATGGACAAGAAAGTGTTTGATGATCAGCAATATGTTATCGAAGCAATGAAAGGACTGGCCGTAAAACACGATTTGAAGATAGTGGCTACCAACGATGTCCATTTCATCAATGCCGATGATGCCGGAGCACACGACAGGTTGATTTGTATTGGTACAGCAAGAGATTTGGACGACCCTAACCGACTTAAATATTCAAGGCAGGAATGGTTTAAGACCCAAAAGGAGATGACCGCCTTGTTTGCTGATCTCCCCGAAGCCATAAGTAATACCAAAGAGGTCGTCGATAAAATTGAGACTTATGAGCTGGACCATGCTCCCATTATGCCGGAATTTATTATACCGGAGCCGTTTTCTTCTGCCGATGATTACTTACGCCATATTACCTATGAGGGGGCTGCATGGCGCTACAGCGATATTACCCCTGAAATTGCCGAGCGTATTGATTTTGAGTTAGAGACCATAAAAAACATGGGTTTCCCTGATTATTTTCTTATAGTTTGGGATTTCCTCAAAGCCGCCCGTGATATGGGTGTTTGGGTTGGTCCGGGCAGAGGAAGTGCTGCAGGATCAGTGGTTTCGTATGCCCTGCGCATCACCGACATCGACCCGTTGAAATACGACCTCCTGTTCGAACGTTTCCTAAACCCCGACCGTATCTCCATGCCGGATATCGATATCGATTTTGATGATGATGGCCGCGACAGGATTTTGAAGTGGGTTCGCGATAAATATGGCAGCCGGCGTGTGGCTCACCTGATTACCTTCGGCACAATGGCTGCAAAAATGGCTATTCGCGATGTGGCCCGCGTACAGCAACTGCCGCTCTCCGAAGCTGATCGTCTGGCCAAAATGGTCCCCGAAACTCCGGGTATCACCCTCGATAAAGCCATGAAAGAAGTTCCGGAACTGAAAGCTGAACTTGACAACGGAAAACCAGAAATATCTTCCGTACTGGCCAATGCCATTACCCTCGAAGGCTCGGTTCGCAACACAGGAACACATGCCTGTGGTATCATCATCAGCCGTGAAGACCTGGATGCTTACGTGCCTGTTACTACCGTGAAAGATTCAGTTCTTGATTATGCCACCCAGTACGATGGGAAATATATCGAATCTGTCGGCTTGCTTAAAATGGATTTCCTGGGGTTAAAAACGTTGTCAATCATTAAAGATACCCTTGAGAATATTAAGAAATCAAGAGGTGAGGTAATCGACATCGAAAAAATCTCCTTTGAAGATGAACTGACTTACCATCTCTTTAGTCAAGGCGATACGGTGGCGTTGTTTCAGTTTGAGTCGGATGGCATGCGTAAACATCTGAAAAACCTGAAGCCCTCTCGTTTTGAAGATCTTATTGCTATGGTCGCACTGTATCGTCCCGGTCCAATGGAGTATATCCCCAATTTTATTGAGCGTAAGCATGGTCATGAGAAAATTGAGTACGACTTGCCTGAGATGGAAGAATACCTCGAGGAAACTTATGGCATTACGGTTTATCAGGAGCAGGTGATGTTGCTTTCGCGTAAGCTGGCCGGATTCACCCGTGGACAGTCCGACAGCCTGCGTAAGGCGATGGGGAAGAAGAAGATCGAAGAAATGGAAAAACTGAAGGCCTTGTTTCTCGAGGGATGTAAGGCCAATAACCTGGCACTTGACAAAGTTGAAAAAATTTGGAAAGACTGGGAATCGTTCGCGAAATACGCTTTTAATAAATCGCATGCTACCTGTTATGCTTATCTGGCCTACCAAACGGCGTATCTGAAAGCCCATTATAAACCAGAGTTTATGGCGGCCAACTTAAGCCGTAACCTCAACGACATCAAGAAAATTACCCACCTGATCAGCGAAACCAAGCGCATGGGCATTTCGGTGCTTAGGCCTGACATCAACGAAAGTTCGCTTAACTTCACCGTGACCAAAGAAGGCGTGATTCGTTTTGGTCTGGGAGCTATAAAAGGTGTTGGTGGTGCGGCCGTGGAACAGATGATTGAAGAACGCGAGCGCAATGGCAACTTTACCAGCGCGTTTGATTTTGCTAAACGCGTCAGCCTGAAATCTGTTAATAAGCGGAGCTTTGAAGCCTTGGCCAAAGCGGGTGCATTTGATGGATTTGAAGGATCGCACCGGGCACAGTATTTTTATCAGGAAAATGATGGAGCTCCTGCGTTTCTTGAAAAAATTATCCGGCATGGTTCAGCTTTTCAGGAACAAAAAAATTCGCAACAGGTAAGCCTTTTCATCGATATGGAAGATATTGCCGTGCAAGATCCCGAACTGCCGGAATGCCCTCATTGGAATATGGCACAACAGCTATTTTCTGAGAAAGAAGTAACCGGGTTTTATATTTCAGGTCATCCCCTCGACGCGCATTCGGTCGCCATGAACAGGTATTGCAATACCACCATCGACGACCTGCGCAACAACATGTCTGCTCTGGCCGGTCATGCCATTACCTTTGCGGGGATGGTAACTTCAGCTGTTGAACGTACTTCCAAAAAAGGTGCACGCTACGGTCAGTTTGTGATAGAGGATTTTTCGGGCGACATCACCATAACCCTCTTCAATGAAGACTACTTGAAACGCAAACACCTGATGGAAGCCGGTAACAATTTGTTTATCACAGCTAAAGTGGAAGAAAGACACCATCAGCCGGGTGTATTCGAGATTCGGATCGTGGACATGTGGCTGCTCAACGAAACCATGAATAAGCTAACCGAAACCATTACCCTGAACCTGAAAGTGGAGGATCTTTCTGATGATATTATCCGTGATTTAGCCGCGTTGATCGACCGATACAAAGGACAGTGTCCTCTAAAACTGAATCTGACGGAAAAAGAAGAAAACATCCACCTGACCCTCAAATCGGGTAATGCAAAGGTAGATCCTGAGCATTTTGTGAACGCCCTTGCCCTTATAAATCAGTTTCCATACTCTATTCAGTAAAAAAGTGAAATAAAATGACCACTTAAACTTGATTTCTATTTATTTTTGCAACTTTAAAAAATTAAATTATAACACTATGGCACTGGAATTAACAGACGCTAACTTTGAATCACTGGTTATTAAATCCGATAAACCCGTAATTGTCGATTTTTGGGCAGTATGGTGCGGCCCTTGCCGTATGGTCGGTCCAATTGTTGAAGAAATTGGACATGATTACGCCGAAACTGCTATGGTAGGCAAACTCGATGTAGACCATAACCCCGAAGTAGCCCGGAAATATGGTATCCGCAATATCCCTACCATTTTATTTTTCAAAAACGGTGAGGTGGTTGATAAACAAGTAGGTGCAGTACCAAAACAAGTTCTTGTATCTAAACTGGAAGCCTTACTTTAGGCTGAATTCACATACATGCCAAAGGCTGTTTTAAACAGCCTTTTGGCGTTATAACCCTTTTTCTTTGGATAAGTACATTCAACACAGCCGCATAGAAGCATTTAATTCGTTGGAATTGATTGCTCATCAAGCTGTTGAGGGTTTTATTACCGGACTTCATAAGAGTCCTTTTCATGGTTTTTCGGTGGAGTTTGCTGAACATCGACAATATAATCCCGGAGAATCTACCCGCTTTATCGATTGGAAGCTTTATGGGAAAACAGACAAACTTTATGTAAAGCGCTTCGAGGAAGAAACCAATCTGCGTTGTCATCTGGTTATCGACAGGTCTTCCTCGATGTATTTTCCTGCTGTAAATCAAGTTGATATCGATCATCCGAACAAAATCCTTTTTTCCGTTTACGCGGCTGCGGCCTTATCGGTTTTGATGAAAAAACAACGTGATGCCGTCGCTTTAAGCTGCTTTAGCGATCAGCTGGAACTCCATACCGAAGCACGTTCGAGTGTGACTCACCATAAATTCCTGATGGCGGAGCTTGAGAAAATCATAGAATCAAAGGAAGTTAATGGTAAAAGTACCGATGTGGCCTTTTCATTACACCGTCTTTCGGAGATGATCCACCAACGCTCGCTGGTCATTATTTTTAGCGATATGCTTGATCACCACGACGACCTGGAAGAGCATTTTGCCGCTTTACAGCACCTGAAACACGACAAGCATGAAGTGATTTTGTTTCATGTAAAGGATAAAAAATTTGAAGAACAGCTTGACTTCGATGACCGGCCTTATCGGTTTGTTGACATGGAATCAGGTGAGGTTATTAAGCTGAATCCTGTAGATATAAGAGACAATTACCGCAAAGCAGCCACCCAATCGCGGTTGATGCTGGAGCAGCGCTGCGGCGCTTATGGCATTGAGTACGTTGAAGCGGATATCAATCTGGGCTTTGAGGGGATTCTCCTTCCTTATTTTTTCAAACGGCAGAAGTTGTATTAGTACAACGTTTTAATGCCTTCTAAAGTTTGATTTTTATTTCTGCTTTTACCTCTGTTTTGTGGTTTCCATCAATTTCATCTGCTCCTGAGCTGATGGTGTTTTGGTTAAAGTAGGTGGTTTGTGCCAACCTCACCCAAAAGTTGATCCGGGGCGAAACCCGCCACTTGGCCATCAGGTAAACGCGTTGCCCGTCGCCAAAATATGAAGGCACGCTAAAGGCATAAAGCACATCGTTTTCATAAGTGTAAATGCGTGAATCATAACCATCTGTGCCAAACAAAGCATACCTGAAAGTGAGTTCCACCGGAAACTTTTCGGGTCGGTACAGGATGTCGTGATACAGCATGTAGCCATTTTCGGCTTTGCCGGATTCCTTGTGGAAATACACAACATCGAGTCTGTTTTTGAAGGTGAGGACTGGTAAAATTTCGTAAGCGATAAAAAACCTGAACTCGTTGCGTTTAACAGTAGTGAGTTTTTTTGTGTAATCGTATGGAGCACTGTAGTTTTCTTGTTTTTCTTTCATTCGGATGCGCAGGTAGGAACTGATAGCCCGAACAGGAGTATAGGTTAATTGTAAGAGGTAATCATGGCCTGTTGATGGGGCATCCACCCGGTATTTAAGCCACGGATATTGGAAATGGTCGATGTATCCAGACAGGTTTAAGCTTTTGTATAACAAAGCTTTAAA
>Ga0180009_10004980_pt1 | contig 14419 bp, 12 predicted proteins | sample OS_PC_MetaG_FD_123537 | JGI IMG/M metagenome (GOLD analysis project Ga0180009, IMG submission 123537) | Groundwater microbial communities from the Aspo Hard Rock Laboratory (HRL) deep subsurface site, Sweden - OS_PC_MetaG | ecosystem: Environmental > Aquatic > Deep subsurface > Groundwater...
GGATTCCATTCTGGAACGTCATCGATTGCCAGTTCGGTGTTTCCCATAATGATTCCCAGTATGTTGTTGAAATCATGAGCGATGCCGCCCGCCAAGGTTCCCACGGCTTCCATTTTGTGGGCTTGCTGCAGTTGAGCTTCGAGACACTTGCGCTCCGTTACATCGAAATGGACCGTAACCGTAAGATCTTCCCCGGCAATTTTGATGTGCTTAGAAAAAAGGAGAAGATTGATTTTCGTGCCATCTCTAGCGGTAAAATCGATTTCCATGTCATGAACTTCACCGGTTCGCCTCATGCGGGCTAAATAGCGATTTCGTTCTTCCCTAGAGAGGATCCCTAAATCGATGGTGGTTCGCCCGATAAGCTCGGTCTTGTCGTATTGCGTCAGTTCACAGTATTTGTCATTGACATCGATGAGCCTTCCGGTTTCCATTTCGACAACCGCAACCGGTAGCGGGGATAAATCAAAGAGCGTGCGGAATCTCGATTCACTCTCCCGTATCGCTTCTTCAGACTTTTTCCGCATGCTGATATCGGACAGGGAAGCAATACAGCAAGGCTCCCCAAGGTAATATGAGGCACAGACCGATATCTCCATGTCGAATGGTTCGCCGTTTTTTCGTTTGCCTTTGCTCTCATAGACGGATGCCTGCTCGATTTCTCCGGCCATTCGTTTCCGCCGCTTTTCCGCCACCTCGGCGACGGCTTCAGGCGCCAAGAGGTCGTCCATTACTATTTTTTCTAAATCCCCGCGTTCATATCCGAATATGTCATAGAAGGGTTTGTTTGCGAACAGGATTTCTTCCTGTTGGTACAACACGATGGCGCTCAAGTTGCTGTCTACGACGTTTTTGTATCGTTCATCGCTTTCCCGCAGCGCTTCTTCGGCCAGTTTGCGCTCCGTGATGTCCATCTCGTGGCCCATGACCGCGGGCTTCCCTTGATACATGATGGGGTCGCTGACAATTATTTCATGCCAAACCGCCTGCCCGTCCTTAGTCAATCTTTTGATTTCGTATTGTTTAGGAACCTCTTCACGTCTCAACCTTTTATACGATCGCTCTTTAATGGTTTCTCTTTGATCGGGATGGATCAGTTCATAGTGCTTTTTTCTGCCAATGAGTTCCTCGGGTGTGTACCCGTGCATTTCAGCAAAGATGTCGTTTACGTATACATATTTGTCGTCCTGGTGAATAAAAATTCCGGTTAGAGAGCTGTCGGCAAGTGTTTTATATTTCAATTCCGATTCTTTCAGAGCTTTTTCAGCGTGCTTTCTGTCTTCGATTTCTTTTTTAAGCTGCCAATTGGCATTCACAAGCTCGGCCGTTCTTTCTTCGACGGTCTGCTCCAGCTTGTCGTAAGCTGATCGTATCGTTTCTTCCGCTCGTTTACGCTCGGTAACGTCGTGACAGACGGTCTGGTAATAAATCGCCCCGTCTTCCATATGCTGCTGAGTGGAGGAGATCGTGGAATCACGCACCGTCCCGTCTTTTCTAAGATACCGGCCTTGGTAGTCGACTACAGATCCTTTCCTTGCCATTTCCGCCTGCCAAAGCACACGATCTGCCGGGTCGGCCCAAATGTTACGGGCATTTAATTTCATCAGTTCCGACTTGCTGTAGCCCAAGAGATCTAAAAACGCTTTATTGATGTTAATGAATTTTCCATCCTCACTCACGATGGCAGTGGCCTCTTTGGACTCCTCAAAAAGAATGCGGTATAATGATTCACTTTCCATAAGTGCGCTTCCTCTTTACGATTGATCCAGCGTATTTCGAATGGTCTTTGCTAGTTCGCTTAAGGCGATCGGCTTCATTATGAATGCCCTTATGCCTTTGCTTTTTGCCTTTGTTTCATTAATCTGTTCGCTATACCCCGTGCAAAGCACGATGGGGATATCCGTGCGCAAGGCCAAGAGTTTTTCGGCCAGTTCCACACCCGTCATATTGGGCATGGTATAATCCGTGATGACCAGATCATACCTGTCTGGATTTGAACGAAAGGCTTCAAGAGCTTCAATGCTGCTTGTCCTTGCAGCGACCTGATATCCGAGCCGTTCTATCATGGACCGGGTCACATCGGCTACGGCCTTTTCATCATCAACGATAAGTATATTCTCACTGCCTCTGGGAATCTCTGCCGCGACCTCTATTTTTGGTTCCGGCGCTTCCCTGATGCAGGGAAAGAGTACATGAAACGTTGTGCCTTTCCCCGGTTTACTGCGAACCAAGATATCGCCGCCATGGCTTTTAACGATACCGTGAACTACCGCAAGCCCCATGCCCGAACCGTCACCGACATTTTTAGTAGTGAAATACGGGTCAAAAATCCTTTCCAGAACATCCGGATCTATTCCATGCCCTGTATCGGTAACCGTCAATTGTACATATTCTCCGGCAGTTAAGTTGTGATAATTGACCGCCGTATTTTTTGTTATGTTTATGTTTTCAAGGGTGACTTCGAAAACGCCCCCTTTTTCTCGCATGGCATGAGCCGCATTGGTGCAAAGATTTATGAGAACCTGATTAATCTGGGTCGGATCTGCACGAACGATGTCCGATTCACTCGAAATATCCTGGTGAATGGCGATGGTGGTCGGAATGGAAGATCTGAGCAATGCCAGGGCTTCTTTGGCAATCGTTCCGATCTTAACCGGTTTTAACTCCTCTCCACTTTTCCGGCTGAAGGCGAGAATCTGTTTCGTCAATTCTTTGGCTCTCAGGCAAGCCGTTCGGATCTCTCGAAGGTTCTGCCGTGCCGGATTCCACTCCGGCACGTCGTCCATTGCCAGTTCCGAATTGCCGAGGATGATCCCGAGGATATTGTTAAAATCGTGTGCAATACCGCCGGCCAGGGTCCCGACAGATTCCATTTTATGGGCCTGCCGGAGTTGTGCTTCAAGTTTCTCTCTCTCTTCTTCGGCTCTTTTTCGCTCGGTTATGTTTTCAAAGGCAACACCCAATCGATCCCCGGGCATGGAGAAGACACGGACACTGAAAGCACCCTCAAGCCGGTCATCCTTATAGTATAAATCTTCAGTTTCGTATATCTTCCCGGTTTTCATGACATTGAGAAACGCTGCGCTGATGTCCCTTTCACGGGCCTCGGGCCATATTTCGTTGAATTCTTTGCCCCGCCACGCATCGATTTTGATTCCGGTCAGCCTTTCTGCCGCCGGATTGCCGTCCAATAAAATCAGCCGGTCTTCCGGTTCATACTGATAAATAAACAGTCCGGATGGAATGGTTCGAACAATCTCTGTTGATGTACGAATAACTTCTTCCGCAATTTTGCGTTCCTTTATATCCAAGGCGGTGAAGATTACCCCGGAGGACCAGTCAGAGTCATCGATGGGCGATGAACTCAGCAGTATATCAACAGGGCTTCCGTCTTTTCTAAGCCACCGGGTTTCAACCGTCCCCATACCCCGTTCGCTGATCTGTGAATATTCTTCTGTCCCCACCCATTCAAATTCTTCCTGGGTGGGATATAATATCCGAGCACTCTGTCCGATAAGCTCATCCTTGGAATAACCGAGCATATTGAACATCCGATCGTTAACCCACTCCAGAACCCGATTTGATACCAGTCCAATGGCGATCGGTGATGCTAGAAAAATACTCTTTAGGGTTGCTTCGCTTTTCTTTAATGCGTCTTCGGTCTTTTTCCGTTCGGAGATCTCCTGAACCAGCAGATCGCGGGAAACCGTCGTATGATTCAGATCGTCCGCCATCCGGTTGAAGCTTACAGCCAACTGCCCTATCTCGTCAGTACTTTTCAGATCTATTTTGTGATCGAATTCACCCTTTGCAATGGCTTCCGCTTCTTTCTGAAAGAGATTGATGGGCCGAATGATCTGCTTGTAGCTGAAGCGGAAACCCAAAAAAAGGGCCAACAAAACGGTAATGATAAAGATGGTTAGAAAAACCGCCGACAGCAGATATAGATTTTTATATGCAACCTTCACCGGCTCTTCCACAATTACTCCCCATTGGGTCAAAGGTATCAGTGCGTTGGTACCAATGACACGTTCACCGATAAGACCGGTATACTCGAAAACTCCGATTTTACCATTCAACAGATTACTGACTCCCTGAATGCTCTTAAGGTCTCTTTTCTCTAAAACAGATGATAAATCCTTATAGGCAATAAGAAATCCCTTCGGATCGACAATATATGCGTAGCGGTTTTCTCCGATACTGTATTTGGAAATGAAGTCCCACATCTTGACGATGTTTACACCGACTACCAGTGCTCCGGTTATTTGATATCTTCTATCAATAATGGGGGCGGTAATTCGAACCAGCGGAAATTTGCTGAACTCGGATATTTCCACTTGGCTGACGTGTATTTTGCCCTCCATTGCGTGTCGGAATGATTTGGTGGATACAAGTTTTCCGAGCTCAAACGGTCTGAATGTATAGTACCGGGAAACTTTATTGACTTCGTTTCCTTCCAGATCGGCGATGGTTATTTCGTCAAACTCGATGGCTCGGTCCAGCAATGCAGAGGACAGGGTTTGAAGCTCTTCTTTGCTGTGGCTATGTAAAGTGATCGTACCGGCAAAAAGTTGAATTTGCCCGGAGGTTTTATCCAGATAGGCGGAAATGTTTGTGGAAACACGTTCACCAATTTCTTTCTGTACATCGATGATGTTCTGCTTTTGTCCCTCGTAATAGAAAGAAAAGAAAACAAATGCCAAAATACCAAGCGGAACGATTCCGAATGCAAACAGCAGAAATACGATTTTTCTTGCTACCCCGCCCCTTAGAATAGCTGCCAGTTTCGTGAGCATCGTTAGCCCCTCTCACCTCTTTCCGACCAGGAAGGCATGGGCCATATGATGGGATTCTCCGAGAGATTCCTCGGCCATACCGTTCGGTACTCCCCTTTTTGAATTTGCACGATGATGCCTTTCCCGCCGATGTTCTGTCCGGTTTCAGGATCGAAAACGACTCCGTCCCATGGCATTATCAGCTGTTCGCTCTTTATATGTGTTTTCAGGAGTGCTTCTCTGATGCTTTGCGGTTCGAGGGCTTTCGACCGGTTGATCGCATCCGCCAAAACGATTAGACCCGTAAAGGCGCGCGCTGAATTTCCGTTCATGTTACGGTTAAATCGTTCTTTGAATAGATTGTTTACGGCCGCCACCAGGGGTTTTTTTCGTCCGATGTCCAGGGCCCACACTTCCCGGCTGAAAATATATTCTCCATCCATTCCAAGTTTTTCTAAAAAAGAGGGGCTGATGAAACCGGCATTCATGGCCAGAATCGCTGTGGGGTTGATCTGTTTTTCCTTGTATCCTTTCATAAACAGTACGGCGTCATCCGCATATGATGCTTGCAGAATAACACCCGGCAAAGCGGCCTTAATGTTTTCTAACTCCGCTTCATATGATTTATCCTTGGAGTCATAAGGAATATCTTCAACAATCTGGTATGCATGTTTCATGGCAAGCTTTTTTTCCGCCCTGGCAACACCGGTCCCCCAAAGCCGGTTTTCATAAACGAGAATAAGGCGTTTGGGCAGCTCGATACTCAGCGCTTTATTTAGATCCGAAAAAAAAGCAAAAAAATTCTGCGCAAACATGCTGTCATCCGGCGTCGTCCTGAAAAACCATTTGAGCCCCCTCTGGGTTAGGATCGGTGACGTCGATTCCGGGTTGAGGAAAGGGATTTTTAATACCTCCGCCTGCTCGCTGGCAGCTGCAGTGACGGAGCTGTTGTAACAGCCCAATACCGCGGTTACATTTTCCTTATGAACCAGTTCCTCCACAAGTTGCCGTGCTGTTGCTTCGTCACTCTGGGAATCTTTAAATACGATTTCAATCACGGCATTTCCATGGGTGGACAGACCTTTTCCGCCGGCCAACGGAATTGAAAGGTCAAAAGATTGATTAATTATTTCAGCCGCAAGCTTTATGGCGGCTTTCAAATCTTTCCCGCTCGACGCACTGTGTCCGGAAAAGGGGTAGATTACACCGATTTTAACTGTCTTCGCAGGGGCGCCTTTGGGGGTATCTTTTTCGCATCCCGTGAACCAGAACAGACTGAATAACCCGAGTACGAAACATATTGTTTTCTGAAAATTCATCTAAGGGCTCCGAATACTTTTTTGTTTTATTCGTTTACGGAAATTTTAACATACCTATTAAACAATAGGGACTTTTTATATTGAAACCGAGTCGCATCACTTAATTACAGGAATCCGAATTTAAAGAAGCAGAAACCGTGCCACAATAGCTCTGGGATAATTTAAACGCAATTACAGTTGGTTATATGTTGTTGAAGTGAAATCCGCCGCCATTTATAACCGCCCGGCGGGGTTGGATATATGGTTAGATGTCAAAAATCCTGTATTGTAAATGTGCACAAGGTTTGGGAAAAATGAAAAAAAGATCCACAAATGGAAGGGCACAAAAAACCTGTCTGATTTTTGGCTGTAAATCAGCAAGGTCTGGTTAATGCGAATAATCAAGGATAATCGCTGAATTTAAGGTTATTTTATTCTGTTAACATCCCCTCTATTTTGTTCATGAATTGCACATAATGCATGGAAGATTTTCCGCTTGTTATCAAGATGATGTTTTATAATCTGGAAACCTCATGAATACTTGCATTATGTTGAATCCGGAAACAATCAAGCATTCCAATGGTATCATCCATTTAACCAATCTATCAAATAGAAATCAAAATGTCTTTTGGGCGTGCTCTGGGTTTCGATTACGATACGTAGTTGGTAACACGGTTTACCTTTAAATTTCAAGAAAAACGGCTCTGATTTGGGGGTGAATCGATTGATCCACCCCCATGTTAGATTAACCATATAGGTTCTCTATCCATCGAATCGCTTCAATATCCGTCACTTTTCCAAGATACCGCTGAGTTGTTGAGAGATTGGCGTGTCGGAGTATGATCTTGCTGATTATTTCAATAGGTGTTCCGGATCTAGACGCATAGGTTGCCGCATGTCGCCTGAAGTCGTGGGTTTTAAGATCGATTCCGACCAAATTCCCTGCTTTCTTAACCATGACTCTCACGGCGGCATAGGATACCGGAAAGATTCGATTCTCAGCTTCAATTCCATTTGTCCGTACAAACTCGTTTAATCGGTCAGATGATTTTTGAGGAATGAAGGCAAATTCAACCTCTTTACCACTCTTTGGATCTCGAATAATCAGTTTCTGGTCTTCAATATCCTTTGGTCTGAGCTTGAGAACCTCACTGACCCGCAAACCACCTCTGGCCATCAGTTCAAGCATGATCCGATTCCGAATGTTGCTTTGACGAAAAATGATTTCATCAACGGCTTCTTTTTCCAAAATTGTCCATTGAACCAATTTATAATAATATCGGGAGAATAAGGAGTTGGTACCGGAGAGTGCAGCCTTTTACGATCTATGAATCGTCCTGTTTACAGGACAGCATCCGAGTTTATAGGACAGCATCCAGGAAAAGAGAAGCCGGGCAAAGCCGTATCAACCGGTTTAGCCCGGGCCGAATGATGTTGCAGAGATAGTGAGTTCAATCAGAACGGCTGGCCTTTAAGGCCGTCACCAGCTCTTTGATATCTTTGGGGGGTATGGGATAATCCGCGTCCTATTCTTTTATTTGCCTTAGTGATTCCGGAATCACACATACCGGTATGGGCTCCATCTTGTGTTTGTTTGCCCGATGAAATCCCCTGAAGATTTCTAAGATCTCTTTCTGCCTGGGGGTGAGCTGATCCCCGGCCTCCGTTCCGGCTTCAACCCGCATGGCCCACTCGAGTTCATCGTATGTGGCGCCGATTTGACTTTCATCCGAACGGTTGTCGTGCCAGAGCCCGTCTGTCGGCGGTGCTTTTATGATGGCTTCAATAATATCCAGTTGTCGACCGATGGCATAAACCTCGGATTTCAATAAATCCGCGAGGGGGGATACATCCACGCCGCCGTCGCCATATTTTGTATAGAAACCGACCCCAAAGTCTTCTACCTTGTTGCCGGTACCGACAACCAAGCGCTTGTGATGGGATGCAAAGGCATACAACGTGATCATGCGGATCCTTGAACGGGTGTTGGCCATGGTTAGATCGTCTTGAATGTCTTGAGGATAGGAGTCTTCCGCTGATTTGAATATGGATGTCAAATCGATTTTAATTCCCTTGACATTGGCGTACCGCTTTTCAAGCCATTGAATATGCTGCTCGGAAAGCGATATTTGATCGGATGCCTGATAAATGGGCATACATAAAAGCAGGACATCTTTGCCGGTTTTGGCGCAAAGGGTTGAGGTAACTGCTGAATCGATCCCGCCGGATACGCCGACAACAAACCCTTCAAGACCTGCATTTTCACAATAGTCTTTCAGCCAATTGACAATGTAGTCGATAACATCAGCCGTCTGCATACCCGGTTCCTTTTGCTATTTGTTCTTTTTGGCATATGCGTGCCCACTCAAGATTTTCTTTATCTGCGCTGCAGATTTGGCTTTTTGCAGTGCGCTTATCTTGATGTCTTCCTCTTTCAGGAGTTTTTTTACGTTGGTTAAAACCGCCTCTATTTTATCAGCCGGGAATTTGCACGCACCGTTTTCATCCATGTGAACAATTTCACCCGGGCTGACATCCATGCCGGCCACCGACACCGGCACATTAACCGCATGAACCGCCATGTCGCCGTGGCCGGGCGTTATTCCGCTGAGTACATACTGGAATTTCATGGGGCGGATCTCATCGATGTCTCTAGACGGCCCGTTGGATATGACACCGAGACAACCCGCAGCCTTCATTGCGGATGTCATGATCCCGCCGGCCAAACCGACTTTTCCTTCCAATTCCGGGGGAAATTTCTGTTGTAAAATCAAAATGGTCGGTTTTTTTGAAGCCGCCAGCGCATCGATCACATCCAGAAAAGACAACCGGGAGAAGTTGGGGTCCGGCAACCCGTATACACAGGTCACTGCATATCCGACAGTCCGGCCGAGCTCGGGATACATGCAGCGGACGCTCTGGTCGGTATACCAGTTTTCGGTCCAGGGGTTGTAGAGTCCGAGGCAGAGCGGGTTCTTGGGATATGTTGCCACAACATTGGTGATGGACGGCGTATCAATTTTTTTTAATTCGGATAGCATTTGCTCCTCGGTCATTTCTGCCATGAAAAATCCTCCTTTAAAATACGTTAAATCAGGCTCAAGTTAAATAGGACGCAGACCCGCCTGCCATTCCATAAAAATTATGATGGCGGGCAGGTTTCCGCAGATTCACACAGATAATAATCTTTTTCTCTTAATCTAAATAATCTGCGTTCATCCGCGTCCCCCAAAAGAAAATTTCTATACCATCAAGTTATTTTAAGCAATCGAGATGCAAGGCTAACAAGATGGAATGCAATTTTCAATAATGAATATGCGGCCTTGAAATATCAACCGTGAACCGCTCACTTTATTAAAGTATTCTAAAGAATCTGCCGATAATAAATAATGTTAGAAAAGGGCAAACCACTCGAAAGGGTGGGGCGCAAAGCCACTGGCCTAAATCATAAAGGACAAGGCGGCAGGGTTGCCTAACACAACCGCGATTACCGGTGGAGTATATTCTCCGGCATTCCTGCCTTTAGCCTGCTTCCGGATTTTACCTTTCGGCGTTTGCGTTTGGGTTTTAATGCTTTTTGAAATCGGAGATGGAGGCGCAAGCATCATGATATCATCCATTAACAGCAGTATTTCAGCGCTTAAAGCCTTTGAAAAAAAGATGGGGGTAACGGCTAACAATGTGGCCAATGTTGAATCTGAGGAATTCAAAAAAAGCAGAGCTGTTATGACCGAAGGGGCTCGGAAAGAAGTGCGGGTCGAAATCGAAAAGATCGAAACTTCAGGACCGATTGTATCGGAAATAGAAGACGGGAAAGTGGTGGAAAAGGAATTATCAAATGTGGATCTGGTGGAAGAGATACCCCAAACCATTATCGCTCAGAGGAATTTTGAAGCAAATCTAAAGAGCATTCAGGCCCAGGAAGAGACCCTGAACAGTTTCTTGGATATCATTGGTTGATGATCGTTAGAGACAGTGCCGGTGCTCAGAGTTTTAATTGCTATTTCTTTACATTATTAGGGACTTACGTTTAATGTTGCTTCCCATAACCGTGTTTTTCCATACAGGTGGAAATCCATTCCTTTTTGCATTTTGACTGTTTGTGGTTTTCCCAGATTTCGCTGAGCCAAAGGGGTGAGGAGTCTACAGGCTTCCAGCAACGCCCATGGGCTTCCTGTTCACAAAGATCTTTTATTCTTCTATATTCAGGATCTTCGGAAGCAATGGAGGTTTGCGATTTTTTCTCTTTCCCCGAACATCCACCCACCATAATCACAACCAAAATTACCAGAATGATATATCTTCCGATCTTCATGATTCATCTCCTTAAGAATATTATCGCCGTTTAGGGTCTTAATTGTTATTTCTTTGCGGTTTATGCAAAAAACAATACACAAGCACCTGTTAAAATCTCAAATAACAAGCACCCCACCAGAAAAACGGCGGGCAAGCAAATTACAAACAAATCTCAAATTCCAATATCCAATGACCCAAACAGGTTTGGAATGTTTGTTTTTGGAGATCATGTACGTGTTTTGAATTTTGAATTTCGGTCATTGTGATTTGCTTGGTATTTGATATTTGTGATTTGGAATTTCCGGTTTATCCGGGTTAGGGTCTTGTCTTAAGGATTTTGTTCACGTGACCGCTTGGCCCCTTAGGTTCAACCGATACGACACGTTAAACCACCATCGACCGGCAGCAGGATGCCGGTGATAAATTGCGCTTCATCTGAAGCAAGGAATACGGCGGCAGCCGCCACATCCCAGGCGGTTCCCATTTTGTTTCGGAGCGGAACCTTATCGTCCCGTTCTTTTCGAACTACATCTCGATGCACCCCGGCCTCCTTTGCCCGGCGTTCGACAGCCATTGGCGTGTCCATCAGCCCGGGCAAAATCGCGTTGATTCGCACGCCAAAAGGAGCGTATTCGACGGCAAGGGTCTGTGTCAGGGCATTGATGGCGGCTTTGGCCGCTCGGTAGGCGATGGGCCTGTTGGTGCAAATTGAAGCGGTTGAAGAGATGTTTATGATGACCCCATCCTTTTCTTCCCTCATGACGGGCAGCACATGCTTGCATGTCAGGACCATTCCCTTGAGATTGACATCCATCAAACGCAGCCAGTTTTCTTCTTTCAGCTTTGTGATAAAGTCGTCTCCTTCAGACAAGCCGACGTTATTGTGAAGGATATCAATCCGCCCGTAGCGTTCCATGCAGTTGTCGACAATGGCTCTGCATTCATTTTCAACCGTGATATCGGCTCTGAATACAGATGCCTTTCCCCCTTCCTTTTTGATCATGGAATAAGTCTCTTCTGCAGAATCCATGTCCTTATCGATAAGCAGTACCTCGGCCCCCTCCTGAGCAAACCGGATAGCGGTCGCTCTTCCGTTTCCGATGGTAACCCCCGGTGTTTGGCCGGCCCCGACGACAACGGCGATTTTATTTTTGAGCCGCATATTGCATCTCCTTTCTGCAGTGCCCATCCACAAATGTCTCTTTTGCGCGATTTCAGCGTTGGTCGCCACGATTTGAATCCTCAAAATAGCACGCTATTCCTGCGGTTCAAATCTGACGCCCGCCTCGAACTCACGCAAAATCCCTCATTTGTGGACGGACACTATTTATATTGGTAATCCGCGTCACCCATCTTTTCCATCAACAATTCCAATGGGCGTTTCGTCGCCTTCCGGCAGCGGAACCCTGAATACGTTCATGGTCATCGAGATCAGTGTGTAATATCCGATGAGGATCACCAGTTCAACGACCACCGCTTCCCCCAGAGCTTCTATTGCACGATGATACATGCTGTCCGATACATCACGGGTTTTAATCAACTCCCGTGTAAAGTCGTAAACCACTGCCTGATCGGAATCTTTAAACAATGGTTTCTTTCCCTCTTTTATGGAAGCAATTATCCCTTCTTCCAATCCGACTGCCTTTCCGATTTTTTCATGTGCCCACCACTCGTATTCTGCTTCCCATTCAGCGGCAACGACCAAAATGGCCAGTTCCCGGGATTGAGGCGGCAGCACACCTTCATAACGCAGCATCTCGCCCAGTCGCTGTCCGGTATCTCCGAGTTTCGGGCGGTAAAGCCAGGCATTGAAAGGACCCTTAACTCCTTTTTCCGGAGTAAGAAACCTGTCGACTCCGCTTCCCCCTGCCCGTTTGCCCTGGGTAAGGTTTTTAAAGAACGTTTTCTGGTCTTCATCGAAATTTTCAATCAAAATGTAAGGTATTCTGCTCATAAGCATTTTCTCCAATCACAGGCATAATTTTTAGCCGTCTAAAACCCTCTCGTCCGCTGTTCTGCGAGCACTGATGATCGAACGTCCGGTGACCGCCCCCAATACCATCACCGCTCCGAATATGGCCAGGAGACCCGGAACCTCTCCGATCACGATAAATACCCAGATCGGATTGAGTATGGGCTCCAATGCCATGATGATAATCGCTTCCATGGCTTTCAAATGCTTGATGGCCATGGAGAAGAGCACATAGGAAAGTCCCATCTGGATAATACCGAGAAACAGAATGATGCCGACCGTCCGTAAGGTGAAGGTTTCTTGAATGAGGAATGGAAAACCGACTGCAATAGACATCAGGTTTCCCAGCAAGATCATATTGGCCGGTTCACCTGATTTTTGTCTGCGCGAGCACAATACCACCGCGGCAATTGCGATACCGCTCAATGCCCCGAACATATTTCCCATTAAACCGCCCACGGTTAATCCGTCTCCCAGGAAGAGCAGCATGCCCAGCAAGATGACAGCCATAGACATCCAGTCGGCAGGCTGAGACCGTTCTTTTAAAAGCCAGTAACTGAACAAAAAGACATACAAGGGAGACGTGTAATGCAGGAATATTGCGTTTGCTGCGGCAGTCATTTGCGTGCCCAGGATAAAGAAGAGTTGGGCGCCCACGTAGCCGATACCCCCGATGATTTGAATGCCGGTCCGGTCAATGGACGGCCGGCGGAGATAGACCAGGACAACCAAGGCCGCAAGGATGCTCCGACCGCACAGAATGGAAAACGGGTTCCAGGGAAGGAGTTTGATAAACAACCCGCCGCTGCTCCATGAAACAGCTGCCAGAATGAGGAGAATGTTCGCTTTTCTAAGTGTCATTTAAGTCTGATTCCCTCGGAAGTATTTTTGATCAGCGCGATATTGGATGGCACGGTTTTTATCCTTTCACGGACAGGGGTTTCTGAATTGAAGCAATCCTTATGTGGCATAATGAATCGGCTTAGACAACAAAATTATTGGTCAATGTGGATTCCGGGATCCACAAAAAGGGTATCATTCTTTAATATTGATTGCTCGATTAGAAAGATGAGTTATACAGGTATTTAAGAGGGTTTTCTTAAGAAATCTTCAACTCGTTCCCGTGTTATGGAACTGGGTGTTTTCATACTCTACCGAGTGTCTAAAACGTTACGGATTGTATTTGCCAACTCCTGCATAGAAATTGGTTTCATGACAAAAGCAGCAATGCCGATATCTTTTGCCTTATCCTCATCGATCAAACTGCTGTATCCGGTACACAGAATAATCGGAATGTCAAAGCGTATTGACAGAATTTCTTTTGCTAACTTGTCGCCTGTCATCCGGGGCATGGTCATATCCAAGATAATTAGGTCAAACCGGTCCGGATTGGCTTTTATAGCCTCCAGTGCTGCTATCGGATCTGTTTGCGTCTCCACCCGATACCCTAATCGGTCTAGCATCTGCTGAGCGATTTCCACCACAAGGTCCTCATCATCCACAACGAGGATGGCTTCATTCCCCGTGGGCATCGGTTCTAACGGTTCAATATCCGATTCTATCGCAGCGATACGAACCTGTGGAAGATAAACATCGAACACGCTACCCTTTCCGACTTGGCTCTCAACAAGAATCGATCCGCCATGCATTCTTACAATACCGAATGTGACGGCGAGCCCCATTCCGGCACCTTCATCCTGTTCCTTGGTTGTAAAATAAGGATCGAATATTTTATCCATAATCTCAGGGGGTATGCCATGTCCGGTGTCACTAATGGTCAGGCGAATATAATCCCCGGATATGAGATCCTCAGAATCGGCTACAAAATCGCTATCCAATTTTGTGCTGCCTAAACTGACACGAAGCGTGCCTCCCGGCTCGCTCATGGCATGAGATGCATTGGTACAGAGATTTATGATGACTTGGCTTATTTGATTCGGGTCGGCATAAACAGCATATTTTTTATTGCGTTTTCAATACCCCGTTCGCTTGCGGCGGGGTAAACATGCGGAAGGGGGGTGTGGGGGGAAACTACGTTTCCCACCATCATCTAAATTGTTTTGTGTTCCGCTTTGATA
>Ga0180009_10004981_pt1 | contig 14417 bp, 10 predicted proteins | sample OS_PC_MetaG_FD_123537 | JGI IMG/M metagenome (GOLD analysis project Ga0180009, IMG submission 123537) | Groundwater microbial communities from the Aspo Hard Rock Laboratory (HRL) deep subsurface site, Sweden - OS_PC_MetaG | ecosystem: Environmental > Aquatic > Deep subsurface > Groundwater...
GGACGTGAAGGTCGGGCGCATCCAGAACTTCAAGTCGTGGTCGCCGGACATGGTGCCCGAACCCGACACCGCCTGCTACGGCATGGAATATTTCTGTTTCGAGGGCGACGGTTTGTGGTCGCTGTCCGACGACGAGCTGATCGAGCAGGCCAAGGACGAGATTGCACAGCTCGGCCTGGTGGCGCGGGATGCCATTGTCGATGGCAGCGTCGTTCGCCAGAAGAAGGCCTATCCGGTCTATGACGATTTGTACCAGTTCCATGTCGACACGATCCGCGAAGGGCTTTCCGAGCGCTTCAAGAACCTGCACCTCTGCGGTCGCAACGGCATGCACAAATACAACAACCAGGATCACGCCATGATGACCGGGTTGCTGACGGCGCGGAACATCATCGCCGGCCGCGCGCTCTACGACACCTGGGGCGTCAACCAGGACGCCGAATATCACGAAGGCGGCACTGCCGGCGCCGAACAGGTCGCCGAGCGCCTGACGCCGCGCAAGGCGGGCTGATGTCGGAGGCGGCGATCGCAGGCGCCGCCGGCAGCGGCAAGCGGACGGCTGGCGCCGCGATCACGGCGCGGTCCATTCCGCTCGCACCGGCGCTGATAATTGCCGCCTATCTCGTCCTCGAAATCGTGATGTTCGCCCATCGCGACGCCTGGCTCGACGAAGCCCAGGCATGGTCGTGGGCGACGACGCTCGCCGACCCCGCCGATTTCCTCGTCGTGCCGGGCGAAGGCCATCCCCCGCTCTGGTTCTGGGTGTTGCGGCTCTTGTCCCTCGTCGTCTCGTTCGATCAGGCACGGCTCATGACGCTGGGCATCGCCGCGCTCAACGCCGTGCTTCTGGCGCGCTATGCCGGCAGCAACCTCGTGGTGCTGGCGTTCCTGCTGTTTTCGAACATCGTCCTGCATAGCTGGGGCTACGAGTTCCGCCCCTATGCGCTGCTGCTGACAATGACGCTCGTCGCCCTCGAATTGTCACGCGGCAGGCGCCATCTCGCCGGCGCGTGGGTTCTCGCCATCGCCTGCGGCTTCCACTTCTTTGCCGGCTTCCTGTTCGGGCTCTACCTGCTGGTCAACTGGCAGCGCGGCCTGTCGTTCAGATCCTCGATTCCTCCGATGCTCGTCGGGCTTTCCTTCGGCGCGATGGCGGTCCTGTCGGGCCTCGGCACGCCGGCGGCGGAGGTTTCGACGGCGAGCTGGACGAGGGTGCTGACGCGGGTCTTTACCGATCCGTTCTGGCTTGGCAGCGCGCCCGACTGGGCCGTCTCGGGGGCGGTGGTGCTGCTTGCCGGTTTCGGCCTCAGGAATAACCTCGACGTCGCCTGGCCGCTCGCCGCCATCACGGCGCTGTTCCTGACTTTCGCGACGCTGGTCTATGGCGTTTACGCCTGGCATACAGCCTTTCTCGTCGTCTTCCTGCTCATGGCCTTCTCGCTGGCCGGCGAGAAGGTGCCGCGCTGGCCGCTGGTCCTGCTGCTGCTGCCGCAGATCGGTTTCGGTCTCCTGCGCACCGGCATCGAGTTGAGCAAGCCGCCCTATGGCGCTGGACCGGCGGTCGCGATCGTGCGCGAGGATGCCGGTCCCGGCTTCGCGTCCGAGCGCCAGCTCGTGGCCTGGCCGGACACAGCCATGGTCGCGGTCGCCACGAGCGAGGGATTCGACTATCTGGGCGCCAACGGCCAGCGCCATCTCGACACGCTCAACTGGCGCGAACGCGACAACGAGTATCTCGACATCGACCTGCTGGCGACCACCCCGACGCCCTACTGGCTCATCTGCTACTATTGCGACTCGCCGATCATCGCCATCAACGCCGCCGGGCGCGGTGCCGAGCTGGTGCTGGCGCCGCCGGAAGACATCTCGTTCCGACCGATCCATGTCTACCGCATCGTAGCGGCCACCCCCGTCCGCTGAGCGCCTGACGCGTTAACCCAAAGACTTAAGGTAAACGATTGATAAACCGGCCGTTCACGGCGCTGTGAGTCTTGCCGCGATTGGAATGATGCTAAATCTGGCTCCCTGTTGCGCGAAGGGAGCGAAATGGCGGAGGCAAGGCATATCGGCTGGGTGGACAGTGCCAAGGGCATGTCGATCCTCATGGTCGTCCTGCTCTACGCCGTCTATTCGGTCGGCGAGGACATGGGCCAGGCCGGCTTGCTGCATTACGCGGTCGGCTTCATGTCGCCTTTCCGCATGCCGGATTTCTTCGCCGTCTCGGGCCTGTTCCTGTCGCGCACCCTTGCAAAGGGCGACACCCACTTTTTCGATCGCCGCGTTTTTCATTACGTCTATTTTTACCTGCTCTGGCTCGTCATCCATATTGTTCTGAAAGTGGCGTTGGCCGAAGGCGATCCGGCCGGCGCTCTTTCGCAAGCCCTGTGGGCGCTCGTCGAACCCTATGGCGTTCTTTGGTTCCTCTACGTCCTGGCCCTCGTCAATCTCGCGGTCTGGGCGTTCGACCGGCTCAAGGTGCCGCACTGGCTCGGGCTTGCCGGCGCCGCGGCCCTGCAGATCGCGCCGGTCGAGACCGGCGCCTATGCCATCGACCAGTTCTCCGCCTATTTCGTTTATTTCTATGCGGGCTACGCGCTGGCGCCGCTTATCTTCCGCTTGGTCGAGCTGGGGCAAAGGCATCGCGGCCTGGCCGTCGCCGGCCTCCTCGCCTGGGCCTATATGAACGCCATCGCCGTATTCCTGCCGACCCACACGCTGCTGCCGGCCGGCGTCGAGATGGGTCTTGCGGCACTTCCCGGCCTCGGGCTCGTTTATGGCCTGCTCGGCCTGATGGCACTGTTCACCCTGGCCGGACTTGTCGCCGAACATCCGGCCTTCGCCTGGCTCAGGTGGATCGGCGGCCATTCGCTCATGCTCTATGTCGCCTTCGCCCTGCCGATGACGGCGACACGGCTGGTGCTCCTCAAATCGGGGCTCATCGCCGACCAGACCGCAATCACCGTGATCGTTCTCGCGGTCTCGGTCGCGATGCCGTTCCTGCTCTATGCCATGGTCAAAAGGACCGGCATCGGCGGTTTCCTGTTCGAACGCCCGGCTGTCCTGCATCTCGATGGCCTGAGCGCGCCGCACGCCGGGCTCAGGCCGGCGGAATAGACCGACAAAGCGGCGCAAGAGGCGACGAGCCCTCTTGCATTTTTGTGCCAAAACGCCAAAAAGACGGCATGCGCACCGCCGTCATCCAGTTTCCCGGTTCCAATCGCGATCGCGACATGATCGCGGCCATCACCAAGATTTCCGGGCGTCCGCCCGTCGTCGTCTGGCACAAGGAAACCGCCCTGCCCGAGGTCGACCTCGTCGTCCTGCCCGGCGGCTTTTCCTATGGCGACTATCTGAGGTCCGGCGCCATCGCGGCACGGGCGCCGATCATGGAAGCGGTGCGCGCGGCGGCGGACCGCGGCGTGCTGGTGCTCGGGGTCTGCAACGGCTTCCAGATTCTCACCGAAGCCGGCATGCTGCCCGGCGTCCTTATGCGCAACGCCACGCTCCGATTCGTCTGCCGCGAGGTCAGGCTCGAGGTGGTCGACACCCGTTCGGCCTTCACCTCGCGCTACCGCAAGGGCGAGGTGATCCGCTGCCCGGTCGCCCATATGGACGGCAATTATTTCGCCGAGCCGGAGACGCTGAAGCGGATCGAGGACGATCACCGCGTCGCCTTCCGCTATGCCGCAGGCACCAATCCGAACGGTTCGATCCACGACATCGCCGGCATCTTCAACGCGAATCGGAACGTGCTCGGAATGATGCCGCATCCGGAGAACCTGATCGAACCGGCCCATGGCGGCAGCGACGGCAGGGCCCTGTTCGAATCCCTGTTCGACAGCGTCGCCGCCTGATCCATACGCTTCCGGCCGCGCCGCCGGACGGATTTGCCACCGCCAGCCGCTCCGCCTAAAATAGCGGCTATGCATTGACTTGCGGTCATGCACTTGGCTTCGGGTACAGTGATGCGTACGTCGCTTCTGTTTGACAGGCCGTTCGAGGAGGCCGTGGCCACAAAGCTCGCGGACGGGCTCGGCAAGGCCGGGGCACGCGCCCATGACGAGGACCGGACCATCGAGGACCGGGTCCACCGCGCCCGCGTCGCCGTCAAGGAACTGCGTGCCTTTCTGCGCCTGGTCCGCCCGGCCTTGCGCTATTACCGCGTCCTCAATGTCGGTCTCAGGGACACGGCGCGGCGGCTGGCCCATCACCGCGATTCGGTCGTGCGGGCGCAATTGCTGACCGAATTGTTCGCCAGCGCCCCGCCCCTATCGGGCCTTGGCGATTTCGCCGGCCGCATCGACGAACTGGCCGGCCCGCCGCCGAGCCCGTTCGAGCAGGAGGCCCTGCTCGACGCCTTTGCGCGCGACATCGCGGCGCTCGCCGGCAATAATGTGTTGTGGCGGGTCGAGAACAGAGACTGGACCTGCCTTGCCGACGGCGTGGCGCTGAGCTATCGCGCCGCCCGCCGGTACATGATCGAGGCGGAACGCTCGGGTGTGCCCAACGATTTCCACGACTGGCGCAAACAGGTGAAATACCACGCCATCCAGCTCGCCCTCCTGACCCCGCTCAGGCACGGCCCGAGCGAACAGCGCTGCAAATCGGTGGCCCAGCTCGGCGAGCTCCTCGGGCGCCACCATGATTTCGAGGCGCTGGCAGACCATCTCGCCAATGCCGCCGGACTGGAGCCGGACGCCGTCCGGCGCTTCAATGCCGCTATCGACCCGCTCAAGACCGGGCTCGAGCGCACCGCCATCCGGCTCGGAGGCATGAAATTCCGCCAGCCGCCGGGCAAGATTCGCCACGCCATCGCCAAGGCGTTGCGCAGCCGTAACGACGGGGCCGCGGCGGGGTGAAAAACCGGGCGCGATGTCGCGGCCGCGGCAAAAGCCATTTGGTTCGCGCCAGCGTGTGCGATATAGCGTGCGTAGCGCGCGAACAGGGTCCTCGCAATCGCCTTCGACCGCTCCCTCCTTTTGCAGCAAGATAAAAAGCCATGATCCCCAACGAACCCCGGATCACTCCCGATCTCATCGCCGCCCACGGCCTCAAGCCGGAAGAATACGACAAGATCCTCGAGCTGATCGGGCGCGAGCCGAGCTTCACCGAACTCGGCATTTTCTCGGCCATGTGGAACGAGCACTGCTCGTACAAGTCTTCGAAGAAATGGCTGAGGACACTGCCGACCACGGGACCGCGCGTCATCCAGGGGCCGGGCGAGAATGCCGGCGTCGTCGATATCGGCGACGGCCAGTGCGTCGTGTTCAAGATGGAATCGCACAACCACCCCTCCTATATCGAGCCCTATCAGGGCGCGGCGACCGGCATCGGCGGCATCCTGCGCGATGTCTTCACCATGGGCGCCCGGCCGGTCGCGGCGATGAACGCCCTGAGGTTCGGCGCGCCCGATCACGAAAAGACTCGGCATCTGGTTTCGGGCGTCGTTTCGGGCATTGGCGGCTACGGCAACAGCTTCGGCGTGCCGACCGTCGGCGGCGAGGTCGAGTTCAACGCCCGCTACAACGGCAATATCCTGGTCAACGCCTTCGCCGCCGGCATCGCCGACACCGACAGGATTTTCTATTCCAAGGCCGAGGGCGTCGGCCTGCCGGTCGTCTATCTCGGCGCCAAGACCGGGCGCGACGGCGTCGGCGGCGCCACCATGGCCTCGGCCGAATTCGACGACGAGATCGAGCACAAGCGCCCGACGGTGCAGGTCGGCGACCCTTTCACCGAAAAGCGGCTGCTCGATGCCTGTCTCGAACTGATGGCGACCGGTGCCGTCATTGCCATCCAGGACATGGGCGCGGCGGGGCTGACCTGTAGCGCGGTCGAAATGGGCGCCAAGGGCGATCTCGGCATCGAGCTCGACCTCGACCGGGTGCCGCAGCGCGAACAGGACATGACACCCTACGAGATGATGCTCTCCGAGAGCCAGGAGCGCATGCTCATGGTGCTCGATCCCGACAAGGAAGCGGCGGCGCGCGCCGTGTTCGAGAAATGGGAACTCGATTTCGCCACCGTCGGCATCACCACGAACGATTTGAGGTTCCGCATCCTCTGGCAGGGTACGGAGGTCGCCAATCTGCCGATCAAGGAATTGGGCGACGAGGCGCCGGAATACGACCGGCCCTGGGTCGAGCCGAAACCGCCCAAGGCCCTCAAGGCGCCGGTGCCGCCGGTCGACGTGGCCGAGGCCCTGTTGCGTCTTATCGGCTCGCGCGACCTTTGCTCGCGCCGCTGGGTCTATGAGCAATACGACACGCTCATCCAGGGCAATTCCCTGCAACTTCCCGGCGGCGACGCCGGCGTCATTCGCGTCGACGGCCATCCGCAGAAGGCCCTCGCCTTTTCCTCGGACGTCAACCCGCGCTATTGCGACGCCGACCCATTCGAGGGCGGCAAGCAGGCCGTGGCCGAATGCTGGCGCAACCTCACTGCCACCGGCGCCGAGCCGCTGGCCGTCACCGACAACCTCAATTTCGGCAATCCGGAAAAGCCTGAGGCCATGGGGCAGCTCGTTTATGCCATCAAAGGCATTTCCGAGGCCTGCCTCGCGCTCGATTTCCCGATCGTTTCGGGCAATGTCTCACTCTACAACGAGACCAATGGCGTCGGTATCCTGCCGACCCCGACCATTGCCGGCGTCGGGCTCATTCCCGACTATGCCAAGATGGCGCGCATCCGCTTCGCCGCCGAGGGCGAGTGCATCCTTTTGGTCGGCGCCCCAGACGAGTGGGGCACGCATCTGGGGCAGTCGCGCTTCCTGTCGGTGCTGTTCGACCGCGACGAAGGCGCGCCGCCACCAGTCGATCTCGCCCACGAGAAAAAGACCGGCAATTTCGTCCGCGACCTCATTCGCGCCGGCACGGCGACGGCCTGTCACGACCTTTCCGACGGCGGCATCGGCGTCGCCCTCGCCGAAATGGCCATGGCTTCCGGCGTCGGCGCCAAGGTGACCGAGCTCAATGATCTCGACCCGGCCGCGGTCTTTTTCGGCGAGGACCAGGGGCGCTACCTCGTCACCATCGCCCGCGACGATCTCGAGACGGTGCTCGAATTGTCCGACGCCGCCGGCGTGGCAGCCTTCTGGATCGGCACGACCGATGGCGACGCATTGAAGCTTGGCGAAGCGCGTGCGATACCTGTGGCCGATCTCTTGGCCGTGCACGAGGACTGGTTCCCGCGCTTCATGGCCGGCTGAAACCGAGCGCGTCCGGGCGGGCCGGGCATCGGCCCCACGGTCCGGACACGCGCCCGGGCGAACCTCTTTGGAGCGGCAAAATGGCGATGAATGCGGGCGACATCGAGACGATGATCAAACAGGCGTTTCCCGACGCTATTGTCGAAATCCGCGATCTCGCCGGCGACGGCGACCATTACGCGGCGCGCGTCGTCTCCGCCAGCTTCGCCGGCAAGTCGCGCGTCGAGCAGCAGCGCATGGTCTATGATGCCCTCAAGGGCAAGGTGGGCGGCGACCTGCACGCCCTGGCGCTGCAGACCAGCGCGCCGTGATGCGGTCGCGCGGCAAACGGGATTGATGGCGTTTGCCTCTTGAGCCTCCTTCATTCATGGAGGCGGCGGCCCATGCAAAGCATGGTGGAGGGGGCCACGCCGTAAAGTGCTAGCCAATGCACCCTACCGCGCGAAGGCGTTGAACGGGTTGGCGTGGGTCAAAAGCCTGATCGTCTCCGCGCCGACGCCCCTTTGCCGCAACGCCGGCAGGATCGAGCCGGCCAGCACCGTATAGGGCTTCTGCTCGCCGCCATGGGGTTTGGCCGGATCGTACCAGCCGGCATCGTGGCTCAAGAGCATCTGGCGTTCGAGACCGGCATCGAGGGCGTGCAGCACCGGCTTGAGATAGTCCTCGTCGGGCACCCAGCCGGCATTGTCGAACTCGATCCAGGCGCCGCGCGCCGCCACCGCCTTGTGCAGTTCGAAATCCGGCTCGGCCTGGGTGTGGATCGAGATGAACCGGGACGGATCGCCGCCCTCCCTTTCGATGATGTCGAGTTGATCCATCACCACTCGACCCTTGATCGTGTGGCTGCCGATGGTGGCGTTGCAGCGTTTTGCCGCCCGTACCGCGGCGCGCAGGATTCGCGTCTCGAGTTCGGTAATGCCGTCGTCGCCGGCGCTCAATTTGATCCAGCCGGCCTTGAAGTCGGCCTCGCCGAGCCGCTCGTTGAGTTCGCGTGTCATCCAGGCTTCGAGGTCGGCTTCGCTCGCTATTCTCACCCAGTCCGGAATCCATGGCTCGCGGTAATTGCCGGTCGGCACGACGATGGGGAAATCCGTCGCCTCGGACACGGCCAGATCGATATCGGCGCGCCGGCCCACCCCGCCGGTGGTGCATTCGACCAGCGCCGTGACGCCTTCGGCCTTGATTTCCGCGATCCGTGGCGCCATCACCCGCACCACCTCGTCGGTGTCGGCCTCGGCATAGCCGGGCCGGTCGGGCGTCCTCAGGTCGACGAAAACATGCTCGTGCGGCAGGATGAAACCGAGCTCATCCGCCGTTTTCGGACCGAGCGTGGTGAAAAGCTGGGGCATGCCGTCCTCCCGATGCCGTGCCGGCGCACAAATGCGTGCGCCCCTCGACAGCACGGGACGCATCAATTATCAAGTGCGCTTTCGTTTCGCGGGCCTTGCCCCCGCGCCAGCAGCCAAGGATTGCATCATGAGCGATGTCACCGCCTTCATCGACACTTCCGTCAAGACCAATGACGTGTTCCTGTTCATGAAGGGCACGCCGGATTTCCCGCAATGCGGCTTTTCCGGCCAGGTCGTCCAGATCCTCAACTATCTCGGCGTCGAATATTCGAGCGCCAACGTGCTCGAAAGCGCCGACCTGCGCGAAGGCATCAAGGCCTATACCAACTGGCCGACCATTCCACAGCTCTATGTGAAGGGCGAATTCGTCGGCGGCGCCGACATCGTCCGCGAGATGTTCCAGGCCGGCGAGTTGCAGGAGCATCTGGAAAAGGCCGGCGTCCCGGTCAAGCAGGCCTCCTGACGCTCCGTCGCGCATCGTTCCGCCATCAGAACTGCTGATAGACCGGATCAGATAAATCCACTTTGACGATGGGCGGAACGCGACTAGCGTGCGCTTCCTTTTGCCCAGGAAGCCCCCGCAATGGCCGCAGCCAGCCCCGCCCGCCGCCTGCCCCTCGCCGTCATCGTCATCGCCGGCTGCGTGATTGCCGCCGTCACTTTTGGCGCGCGCGCCTCGCTCGGCCTGTTCACGCTGCCGATGACGTTGGACATGGGCTGGAGCCGCGAAAGCTATGGTCTGGCCATGGCCATCCAGAACCTTGTCTGGGGCTTCGCCCAGCCGGTCGCCGGGGGTCTGGCCGACCGCTTCGGCACGGCGCGGGTTCTGGCGGTCGGCGCCGTGATCTACGCCGCCGGGCTCGCGGGCATGGCTTTTGCGCCCGATGAAGGCATGCTGATCCTGACCGCCGGCCTGATGATGGGCGTCGGTATCGGCACGGCGAGCTTCGCCATCGTCATGGCCGCTTTCGGCCGCGCCGTGCCGCCGGAAAAACGCTCCTTCATCTTTGGCATTGCCACCGCGGCCTCCTCGCTCGGCCAGTTCGTCTTCGCCCCGCTCGGCCAGGCCTTCATTCAAAGCTTCGGCTGGCAGATGGCGCTCGTCTATCTCGCGGCGCTCATCGTGCTGGTCATTCCGCTGACCATTGCCCTCACCGGCAAGTCCGAGACGATGGAAGGCGGCGCCGATATGAGGTTCATGCAGGCATTGAGCCGCGCTTGGGGCCATGGCAGCTACAGGCTCCTCGTCATCGGCTTTTTCGTCTGCGGCTTCCATCTCGCCTTCGTCACCGTGCACATGCCGGCCTATCTCATCCAGTGCGGGCTCAGTCCAGAGGTCGGCTCGTGGTCGATCGCCATAATCGGGCTGTTCAACCTCGTCGGCTCCCTGCTCGCCGGCTGGCTCGGCGGCAAGCTGCCGCGCCAGTACCTTCTGGCGACGATCTATTTCTCGCGCGCCGTCATCACCGCCATCTTTCTCATCGTGCCGATCTCCGAGGTCACCGCCTATACCTATGCGGCGGCGCTCGGCATGATCTGGCTGGCGACAGTGCCGCTGACGGCGGGGCTCGTGGCGCTGTTCTTCGGGGCGCGCTATCTCGGCATGCTCTACGGCGTCGCCTTCCTGTCGCACCAGGTCGGCGGATTTCTCGGCGTCTGGCTCGGCGGACTGGTCTACGACGCGACCGGGTCCTATGCCCTGATCTGGTATCTCGGCATCCTGCTCGGCCTTTTTTCGGCGGCGATCCACCTGCCCATCCGCGAACAAAGTGCGCCGCATTTTGCCGCGGCGCCGGCCTGATCCGACGCCGCGCCCTTGTCCGCCGGTCTTGCCTTTGGCGCCGAATGGGTCGAAGGTCCGGCCCGGCCGAGGCTCGGCCAGACCAACAGAGAACCCCATGGCTGCGACACAACCGGCAAAGCCCTTGCCGCGCATCGAATTCATTGCGCTCATTGCCGCGATGATGGCGCTCAATGCGCTCGCCATCGACGTCATGCTGCCTGCCTTCCCCAATATCGGCGAATCCCTCGGGGTCGCGGTGGAGAACGACAGGCAGTACATGCTGACCGTCTACATGCTCGGTTTCGGCGTCAGCCAACTGGTCTACGGTCCGCTTTCGGACCGGTTCGGGCGGCGGGCACCGCTGCTCGTCGGCATCGGCATCTACATGGTCGCCGCCCTGCTGACGCCTTGGTCTCCGAGCTATGCCGGTCTTCTTGCCCTGCGTTTCATTCAGGGCATCGGCGCCGCTGGAACGCGGGTCATATCCCAGTCGATCGTGCGCGATACCTTTTCGGGCCGAGCCATGGCCGAAATCATGTCGCTGGTCTTCATGATCTTCATGCTCATTCCGATCATCGCGCCGGGCATCGGCCAGGTCCTGCTTCTGGCCGGACACTGGAGTCTGATTTTCGTCTTCATGGCGGCATTGGGCGGCATTATCGGCCTTTGGGTCCTTTTCCGCCTGCCCGAGACGCTGCGGCCGGAAGACCAGCGCTCGCTCCGGCCGGCCGTGATCATCGACGGATTCCGCATCGTGTTTTCCAACCGCATGGCCATGCTCTATGCGGCAGCCGGCATCTTCATCTTCGCGGCGCTCAACGGCTACATCAATCTGGCCCAGCAGATCTATGTCGACATCTACGGCCTCGGCGTGCTGTTTCCCTTCGCTTTCGGCGCCATGGGCATCGTCATGGCGATCTCGAATTTCATGAATTCACGCATGGTGGGACGCATCGGCATGCGGCGGCTATCCCATTATGCCCTGCTCGGCTATCTCTTCTTCGCCTCGGTCCTTCTGGTCCTCAGCCTTTTCGGTATCCCGCCGCTGTGGCTGTTCATGACGCTGTTTGCCCTGGTCATGTTCCATTTCGGCTGGATCGGCGGCAACATGAACGCCCTGTCCATGGAACCGCTCGGCAAGGTCGCCGGCACGGCATCGGCCGTCTTCGGCTTTCTGCAGACGGTTGGCGGCGCCCTGATCGGCCTTGGCATCAGCCAGAGCTTCAACGGCACCTTGGTGTCGATTTCGGGCGGCTACGCGCTGATGGGCGCGCTGGCGCTGGGCTGCGTGCTGCTGGCCGAAAAGGGACGGCTGTTCGGCGTCGGCGCCGAGCATCGCGGCCAACACGAAGCGGCAGGCGACCCGCATGACGGCGGGCCGCGCCCCGAGTGACAGGCGGCGCGCGGCGGCGGACGGATAGGGCCGTGCCGGCATCGGTTCGGGAAGACTACTGCAAAAGATCGACGGCCCGGTCCTCGCTCACCGGGCAGCCCGGCGGCACGTCGGCCGGGGCGACGCTGCCCAGTGCCGGGCAGCCGGAGGGCGCGAGCTGCGGGTCCTGACTTTCGCCGAGATCGCGCAAAAGCTGCTGGATGGCCTGTTCGTTCCGCTGTTCGATGCTGGTCCGGTCAGTTTGCTGCACCGGCTCGGCCTGTTGCTGGCGCGCCGCCGCTTCGGCGGCCGCCCGACGCGCCGCTTCCTCTTCGGCAGCCTTGAGCGCCGCCGCTTCCGCCGCTGTCTCGCGCGCCGCCGCTGCTGCTGCGGCCTTGCGCGCGTCTTCCTCGGCAGCGGCCCTCGCCGCCGCTTCCTCGGCGGCTTTGTGGGCCGCCTCTTCGACCGCGGCCTTGCGAGCTGCTTCCTCGACAACAGCCCTGGCTGCCGCTTCCTCGGCGGCTTTGCGGGCCGCCTCTTCGGCTGCAGCCCTGCGCGCCGCTTCCTCGGCCGCGGCCCTTGCCTTGGCCTCGGCTTCGGCCTTGGCGGCGGCCTCCTCGGCCTTGCGCTTGGCTTCAAGCGCCATCAGCCGCGCCCGTTCCTCGGCGGCGGCGCGGGCGCGCGCCTCGTCCTCGGCCTTCAGCCGCTCCAGCCGCTCGACCTCGACCTCGAAGGCGCGCACCTGGATGGAATCGACCATCTGGACGAGGTCGAGCTGATAGTCGGGGTCGATGATGGTGCCGCCGAGCACGGCGCCGATGCGTCCGGTCGATTCGTTGATCAGCCCGCCATCCCCGACCGTGCCGTTTGGCGCCAGTGTCCAGGTACCGTTGAGGCCGAGATCGGCGAGATTGAGGGCGATGTTGCCGTAAAGCTTGCCCTTGTCGCCGGTCGCCGCGAGATTGTTGGCCCTCAACGTACCGCCGGCCAGCGACAGCACGCCGTCCAGTTCGTCGGCTTCGAACGCGCCGGAGGCCAGCGCCTCGGCGACAAGCGCCGCCAATGCCTCGGCGTCGAGTTCGATAAGGGTGTCGGAACCGGCAATGGTCTCGAAAGCGCTCGCATCGAAGCCGGCGATGGCGAGATCGCGGGCCGAAAAACTGCCCTGCCCGGTCAGCGAGGCGATGATGGCGGCGATGGTGTCGCCGGTGCCGCTGGCGCTGATGGAGCCGGAGACCCTGGCATCGAGCGATCGCGCCGGGTCGTCGGGCACGAGGGCATCGAGACCGATTCCAATCAGTTCGAGCCGGAGGTCGACCTGGCGGGGACCGGGCGTGCCGGTGCAGCAGGCCTTGAAATCGAGCGTCATCGTGCCGCCGCCGATCGTGGCGCGCAGCCCGCGCAACCTGGTGTCGTGGTCGTCCCAGACGAGATCGAAGCTGGTTGCGCCGGCAAGGGCGTGCCCTTCCGAAACGACGGCGCTGGCGGTGACGGAAATGCGGCCGCGGGTCGCACGCGGGCCGTCGGCCTCGGCGAACGGCCCGTCGGGCCAGGTCGTGCCCTCGAGGTTGAGGAGCGCGGCGCCGCCGCCGAACAGCGCCGCAAAGCCGGCAATGTCGACGCCGCCCAGGGCCAGGTTGCCGGTATAGAGCGGGGTGCCCGCTTCAAGCGCCCTGACCAGGTCGCCGCGCACGCTGGTGCCGCCGGCATCGGCGTTGAGCGCCGTCAGGACGACCGATTCCGCCCCGGTAAAGGCGATTTCCGCCACGCCCTTGACCGAGGGCAGGTAGAGGCCGGTGAGGCCGAGCGGTTCGGCCCAGGCCGAAGGCGTGGCGAGATCGAACTCGAACCGTCCCCTGCCCTTCAGGCTCGACAATTGCGCCGGAATGACGTTGCCGGTGAACTGCAGCTTGTCCGCCGGGCTGACATAGGTCAGCTGGACGTCCATGCTGTTGGCCGGCGAGCCCTGGGCGATCAGCGTCGCCGTGGCGCCGCCGGAATCCTCGAGCGGCAGATCGAGCCCCAGCGCCGCCGCCAGATCGCTGGGCGAAGCGGAATCGAGCGTCGCACGCACGCCGAGCGGCGCGTGCTGGTAGGCAACAAGGCCCTCGGTAAGATTGGCGGCGAAGGTGAGATCGGCGCTGGCGACGCGCCCATCCAGTTCCAGCACCTGCACGCCATCCTCGCCGGGCGGCGACAAAACGAGGTCGAGGCTGGCCGGAAGGTTGCGCGAAACGAGCAAGCGGACCTCCGGGGCGATGCCGAATCGTTCGTAGACGACCGGCAGGGCGCCGTCGCGCGCCGCCGGATCGAGGATGACGTGGCCGCTGGCGGTGACGACGGGGTTGTCGCCGGATGTGTAGGCGCCCGACAGGTTGAAGCTGGCGCCGCCCCATTGGCCGGCCGCGATCTTGGAAAAGCCGATGTCGCCGCCGCTCCATTCACCCTGCGCCGACACCTGGCTGCCCAATAGGCCGAACAGCTCCAGCGCTTCGGCGCCAAGGTCGAAACTGCCGCCGGAGAAACTGGCGGCAAAGGCGGGATCGCCGGCGATTTCGGGCAGGCTGACGAAGAGTTCGCGGCTCTGGCGCTGGTTGAAGTTTCCGAGCGTCGCCGTGAGGTCGATCCTGCCGCCCGGCGATGGCAGCGTGCCAGCAAGGGTGAAGCCGGCGCCGTCGAATTGGCCCTTGCCCTCGCTGAAGGTCA
>Ga0180009_10004982_pt1 | contig 14416 bp, 17 predicted proteins | sample OS_PC_MetaG_FD_123537 | JGI IMG/M metagenome (GOLD analysis project Ga0180009, IMG submission 123537) | Groundwater microbial communities from the Aspo Hard Rock Laboratory (HRL) deep subsurface site, Sweden - OS_PC_MetaG | ecosystem: Environmental > Aquatic > Deep subsurface > Groundwater...
AAAAAGAAGTTGAAAAAGATAATGGTAAACATTTGGCTTCTGAGGAGTGGGGGCAGTATGGTTTTATCCTTAAAAATATAGAGAGAATAAAGCCTATTCCAGCAAAAGGAAAATTAGGTTTTTGGAATTTTAAAATTTAGTTTTTACACAGAAGCTACTTTATACACAAAGCCAAAATTACCAAAACATTTAAATAGTATATATTCTACGTGTATACAGCAGATATACATTCTTTGTATACTCTTTTCAACCCCTCGGCTGTGTCAAATGATACAGCCTTATATTCAAAATGGCAGAGAGAATTAAAAAAATATCTAAGAAAAAAATTCCTAATGAAATTTGGGCGATTGTGATTGCTTTTGGAGTGGGATTATTTCTTAATTATGTTAATGCAAGTATTCATATTTGGGGAACTGTTCTTGGAATTTGGGTTTTAATGATTTTGTATGAATTAATGGATTTAAAAAAGCAATTAAAAAAATAAAATGATCTTAAAGAAACTAAAGAAAGAATGGAAGGGAGAAGTAATAGATGTATTACTTGCTTTTGGAGTAGCGTTAATAGCTTATTTTTCTTTTAACTATTTTCAACCTTCAATTGAAGAGATGCTCATACCAATTATATTCCTTTTAGTATTAATTTTATTAAAATTTTCGAATAAAAAATAAGATGACAGATATATTTGACAACACAATTCTTTGTAAGAAGTGCAATACTAAAATGGAGAGGGCAAGGATTACAAAAAATAGATTTTTATTTCGAGCAGTAGTTTGCCCAAAATGCCATGAGAAAATAATTCACCCTGTTGATGAACAAGAGTATAATAGGTTTATAAATCTAAAAAATAAAGAGTTTAGGGTAAAGATGAGATTAGTTGGAAATAGTTATGCTGTTTCAATTCCTAAAGAAATAGTTTCTTTTATGGAGGAACAAGAAAAAGTTATGGACGAGATGGTAAGATTATGTTTTGAAGATATTGGAAGAGTAAGTTTAAATTTTGGGAAGGTATTAAATAGAAAATGAAAAAAAATCAAGTTCAATTAAAAGTTGTTGAAGCACAGCAAGATGATGCATATAAGGGAATAGCTAGAATTGATGCTGAGATGATGAGAGATTTGGGAGTCAGAAGAGGAGATGTTATAGTTATTAAGGGAAATCGGGAGACTGTTGCAATTGTTGATCGGGCTTATCCTGCAGATGTTGGGGAAGGAATTATTCGGATTGATGGAATTTTAAGAAAAAATGCGCGTGCAGGCATTGGAGATGTCGTTAATGTTTCTAAGTCAGAAGTTAGAGAAGCAAAAAAAATAATCATTGCTCCTGCAGTAAAAGGCATAATGGTTCAGGGAGATTCTGAAAGTTTAAGAAGAGGTCTTTTAGGAAGAGCTGTTGTAAAAGGAGATATTGTTGTTTTAGGAGGAATGCAGAGAAGAAAAGATCTTTTGTCAGATGAGTTTGGCGATTTTAATGATATGCTTGGAGATATGCTTGGGAGTATGGGTTTTGGAAATTTAGGAGGGGGAGTTACACAAATTAGATTTCTAGTTGTTAATGCTACTCCTTCTCAACCAGTTATTATCACAGAAAATACAGAAGTTTCACTCAATCCTAAGGCAGTGGATATAAGTGATGAACATATTCCAGAGATTAATTATGAAGATATTGGAGGGCTTTCAGAAGAGATTAAAAAAGTTAGAGAAATGGTAGAGATTCCTATGAAGCATCCAGAAATATTTCAGAAACTGGGAATTGAACCTCCAAAAGGAGTTTTACTTCACGGTCCTCCTGGAACAGGTAAAACATTACTTGCAAAAGCTGTGGCAAATGAATCAGAAGCTAATTTTATTCTGTTAAATGGCCCAGAAGTAATGTCAAAGTTTTATGGGGAGAGTGAAAAAAAGATTAGAGATATTTTTGAAGAAGCTGAAAAAACTGCGCCCACTATTATTTTTATAGATGAGATTGATGCTATTGCTCCAAAGAGAGAAGATGTTGGAGGAGAAGTAGAGAGAAGAGTTGTCAGTCAAATTTTGACTATGATGGATGGGCTTAAATCACGAGGAAAGGTTATTGTTGTTGGAGCAACAAATAGGGTTAATGCTCTTGATCCTGCTTTAAGAAGACCTGGGAGATTTGATAGAGAAATTCCAATCAATGTTCCTGATAAAGAAGGGAGATTATCAATATTAAAGATTCATACAAGGGGAATGCCTCTTACTAAAAATGTTGATTTAAATAAACTTGCAGCAGTTACTCACGGATTTGTTGGAGCTGATTTAGAATCACTTACAAAAGAAGCAGCCATGAATGTTCTTAGAAGATTTTTACCTCAGTTAAAGTTAGATGCAGAAGAGCAAATTCCTCAGGAATTACTAGAAAAATTAGTTGTTAAGCAGGATGATTTTTTAGATTCACTAAAAATTGTTCGGCCGTCTGCTATGAGAGAAGTTTTAGTTGAAACTCCTACAATTGGATGGGATGATGTAGGAGGATTAGAAAATGTTAAGACAGAATTAAAAGAAGCAGTTGAGTGGCCATTGAAACATCCAGAAATTTTTGAGAGAATGGGTATCCGTCCTTCACGAGGAATTCTTCTTTATGGTCCTCCTGGAACAGGTAAAACTCTACTTGCAAAAGCTGTTGCTAAAGAATCAGAAGCGAATTTTATTCAAGTTAAAGGTCCGTCATTATTAAGTATGTGGGTAGGAAAATCTGAAGAAGGGATGAGAAAAATTTTTGAGAGAGCAAGACAGGTTGCACCCTGCATAATCTTTTTTGACGAGATTGATTCTTTGGCTGGGAAGAGAGGGGCAGAAGTTGGAACAAAAGTTACAGAAAGAGTTTTAAATCAGTTGCTTGCAGAAATGGATGGTCTTGAAGATTTAAATGATATTTTAGTTATTGCTGCAACAAATCGTCCAGATATGTTAGATACAGCTTTATTAAGACCTGGAAGATTTGATAAAATTTTATTGATTAATGCTCCTGATGAAAAAGGAAGACTAGGAATTTTAAAAATACATGCACAAAGAATGCCAATTGGCGATGGAAAGAAGATTTTTGGTTTAGCAGAAAAAGAAAAATTCCTTAAGGATCTTGCTAAAAAAACAATTAGTTATACTGGAGCAGATTTAGAAGCACTTACAAGAGAAGCAGCACTTCTTGCTTTAAGGCAATCAATTGATTCAAAGCAGGTAAAAAAGAAACACTTTGAAGAAGCGCTAACAAAAATTAAACCAAGTGTAAGTAAAAATACAATTGATGTTTATAAAAAAATAGAGGATAATTATCTTAGATCTGCAAAAGCCGCAGTTCCAATGGAAGGAAGCTATTTTGGATAATTTTATTTTTCTTTTGTTGTAATAATTATTTCTTTATCAACTAAAATTGTGTGTTCTGCTTGGCTTACTTTTGAATGAGAAGTTTCTACTAATTGAGGAAAGTGATGGAGATTTTTATTCTCTTCTAATTGTTTAAGTGCAAAAAGGGCCTTTGTCCCAAATTTTTTCACAAGCCATCTAGAACAAAAAGGAAGTGTTTGATATTCTTTTTCTATAAAGTTTAATACTTCTCTTGCAAGAGGATTTCTTATATTCTTGGAGTTTGTTAAAAGGAATATTCCTGATGGTTTTCCATCATAGACTTTTCCATTTCCTGATGTTGCAAATGGTTCTATGGCATATAATCCTTTTTGCATTAAAATAAATTTTTTATCATTCATATTTGGGACAGTTATTCCTGCGTGTAAGTCATATTGTTTCATTTCATGCCCACTTAAGTTTATTATTGGAGAAAAGCCATCTTTTTCAATTGTTTCACTAATTATCTTTCCAATTTCATTTAATTCCTTATTCTCCCGAGAATTTTTTATTGCATTTTCTAGTGCTTTTTCCGAAGCAATTATTAATTTTTTATTTTCTTCGTTATCTTCTAAATCTAATGAAAAAGCTGTATCTGCGATCCAACCATCTACATGAACTCCAAAATCTACTTTTAATAACCCAGAAGCAGTTGTTTTGTCATCATAAGAAGGAGTATAATGTGCCGCAATATCATCTATGCTTAGATTTGTGGGAAAAGCAGGTTTTCCTCCTAATTCTTTTATTTTATCTTCTATTTTCTCAGCGATTTCAATTAAAGGGCTATCTTTTATTATGATTGATTTAGCGTATTTTCTCACTTGTGATGCTATTTTTCCTGCTTTGAGGATTTTTTCGGTGTTCATGATTTTTTTAAAGAAAAAGGTTTTATAAATTGTTCTTGTTATTTTTTTCTTTCAATCTTCTGTTCTTTGGAATAAAATTAGTTATTTTCTGTTCTGATGCTTTTCCGCATCCAATAAAATCATCCTTATATTTCATAATTAAAAATCCTTTTTTTCCAGTACTTATATTTAGTTCATTGCCTCTTAACCATGATTTTAATTGTTTTTCATCTAATTCAAAAATATTTTTCTTTATTTGATTTTGCAAAAGATGAATTCCGTCAATACTCAAACGCAGTTCATTATTCTGGATCTTTCCAAAATAAATTCCGACTCTTTCTATCGGAATAATTCTTTCTAAATTTTTTATTGTTTCTTCATTGAAACTTCCTTGAAACAAAAAAATTCTATCTGCGCCTCTTTTAAGAAATATCCCATCAAGAGATGAAACTCCAAATTGAGTTTTTAATTTATTAAGAATAATTTTTTTCTCGTTTATGTTAAAGATTTTTAGAAAATTCATTTTCTTATTTTTTTGATGATATATTTAATCAATAAAAATGCCATTGTGAGGAGCAGGTATATTGCTAGCATATAAATTCCTGATGCCAAGAGCACGGTTCCTGCAAGAACTCCTCCAATTTCTCCGATTGTTAGAATTTTTACATACCAGAATCCAGTCCAGAGAAGAATTAATCCTCCAATTATAATCCAAATTATCTGAATAGTTCTATAAATTATTTTTTTTATCTTGTTTTTCTTTTTCATTTGCGAATTTTTTTATTAATTCTGAAGAAGATTGAATTTTTTTTCCTAATCCATCAACTATTTCTATGCCATTCTCAATACAGGTTTTTGTTTCTGGAACTTCATAATTAAATCTGTCTCCCCCATTTGCAAATATATCTGGCTTAACTGCTTTAAGAGATTCGCAAACTGATCTATCTTTGTCAATTGATATAAACACCTCATCAACATCTCTTAGAGCCTCGATAATAATTTTCCTTTCTTCTTGAGGCATGAATGGCTGACCTTTTTTCATTTTTATTTGTTCATCATTATTTAGAATTACAATTAATTTATCCCCGAGTTGTTTGGCTAGTTTAAATAATTCTATATGTCCTTTATGTAACGGGTCAAAATATCCTGATACTACTACTGTTTTCATTTTATTTTAACTCCTTTAATATTTGCGACATTAGTTGATGCGCGGGCAAATTTTTAGTGTTTAGTGGGATGTAAAAATCTCCTTCTAATCTTTCTTTATCTGCAGAGATTTTTATTCCAGAGCATTCTAAAAGTTCTTTATCATTATAATTATCTCCAATTGCCATTAATTGACCTTTATTAAACCCTAAAAGATTCATTAGATTTTCAACCCCTTTGCCTTTTGTTTGAATTTCTTTTATTCCAATATCATATGCTTCTCCATTCCATAAGCAATATAATTTTTTATATTCTTTGAGGGCATTTTCTATTTCATCTACTCTTTCTTCACAATGAATTGTTATTATAAATTCTTTTGGTTCAAATCCTTTTATGTTTTCATGTTTAATCTTAATGAGTTCTTGATGAACTTCTTTAAGCTCATCAAAGCTATTAATATGTTGTAAAATCTTTCCTTTATGCCATGTTGCACTCCCATTTTCAAAAGTTAAACTTACAAATTGTAAAACTTCTCTAAACATCTCTTGTAACATATAAAGTCCCCTTCCAGAACTAATATTTATATGAAATCCTTTTTCCTGGAGTTTTTTAATTTGATCTATTTGTTCAGAAGGAATCTTTTTAATCTCAATTGTTAGTGATTCTTTCTCTTGTTTTATCTTGGTCCCTCTTGGAACAATTACGCCATCTACATCAAAAACTATCATTTTTATTTTTTCTATATGTTCTCTTTTTAGGTTCTCTATTGGGAGATTTTTCATTTTACTCTCCTGAATTTCGCAATAAAAAATCCTTCTGTATTATTGTCTTGAGGATATATTCTGCAAGAGCATTTTACCTCTTTTAAATATTTTTTATCTTTATATTTTTCTATACCTTGGCGAGGATTTATTGGAAGAGAAATTTTTTCTATTTTTATTTTGTCTTTAAATTCTTTTAAAATAAAATCTACGACTTCTTCATTTTCTTCAGGTGCGTGAGTGCATGTGCTGTAAATTAATTCTCCGTTTGGTTTGAGGAGCTCAATTGCAGAAGAAACTAGATTTTTTTGTATTTTTGACAATTGTTTTATTGTATTTATGTTCCACATTAAATATGTTTTTGGGCTGCTTCTGAGAGTTCCTTCCCCTGAACAAGGAGCATCTACTAGTATTTTGTCAAGTTTGAGGTTTTGTTTAGCTAATTTTTTACATAAAGCAATTCCGTCTTTTTTTGTTATAATAGTATTTGTAACTCCACACCTTTCTAGATTTGATGCAAGAATTTTTATTCTACCTAAACTTATTTCATTTGCAATAATTGTTCCGGTGTTCCCTATTTCTGCAGCTAACTGAGTTGTTTTGCTTCCTGGTGCAGAGCATAAATCTAAAATTATATCTTCTTTTTTTGGTTTAAGAGCAATAACCGGAAGCATGCTTGCTAACTCTTGAATATAATAATAACCTAGTAAATGTTCTAGTGCTCTTCCTAATTCTCCGGGTTCAAGAGGATTTTCTATAATCATCACTTCTGGATTTTCGTTCCATGGTTGTTTTATTTTCCATGATTTTTTCTCAAGTCTTTTTTTTAGTTTTTCAGGAGATATTTTTAAAGTGTTGCATCGAATAGATTTTACAGGAGGAATTTCTAGGATTTTTAAGTAATTTTTAAAATCTTCTCCAAGAAGTTCTTTCATTCGTTCAATAAAAAGAGGTTTTGGTTCTGGATGAGGTTTTTTCATTTTAATAACTCACTTACTTTAACTAAACAATAAATAGGGATATTTAATTCTCCTTCTTCTCTATGAATTACCACTATTGCTCCAATTATTTTTGCCTGTGTATTTTTCAAATTATCAACTGTTTGTTTTATACTTGTTCCAGAAGCGAGGACATCATCAACAATTAGAATCTTATCAGTTTCATTAGGGACATAACCATCGATATTTGATTTTCTTCCGTGGTCTTTTGGAATGTCTCTAACTAATATTAAAGGCAGTCTAGTTTTATTAGACAAAATTGTCGCAAGAGGAATTCCCCCATAACCTGAAGAAGCTATTGCAGTAATTTCCAATTTTAATTCCTCAATTTTCTTTTTCAATTCACTAACAATTAAATCCACTAATTCTGGATGCTTGTATATTTTCCTCAGATCAAAATATATTTTTGAAGTTTTTCCGCTCTTTAAAATAAAATTTCCTTCTTTTATAATTCCTGCTTTTTTTATTTTTTCTATTAATTTTTCATTCATCAAAAATCCCTCAAGGTCATCTGCTTTTTTCCTTCAATAACTTCTTTTATATTTATTCCAAAAACTTGAAAAATATTTTCAACTGCTGGAATGATTTGATGTTCTAGATAATATTTTATATTATAATCTCCTTTTTCAGAAGGGAGTTTTACTTTATCTCTGACCAAACTTTTTTTTGTATCTATTTCTGCAAGGTAATATTCTATTAAATTGCCCTGACTTACAGGAATTTCTTGTTCTTGCATTTTTTTTGCAGCAATCACATGAGGGGATATTGCTTTGTACTCAGAAAGAGGTTTTTTGAGCTGAGTTTTGATAATTAAATCTTTTTTATCTATCTTTCTCTCTTTTATTTTTTCAATTACTTCTTTGAGATATTTTAAAGCTTTTTTTTCATTTCCCTCGCTTAATATACTTTTAATTATTTTATTTTGAGTATCTCGCGATAATCTACACCAGTCTCTTCTTACTGTTTCAAATCCCCTGATTTTTATTTTTCCATCCTTTTTTATTAGCGCATATTTCTTTTTTGCTCCAAATGTTCCTCCTCTTGTTGTAACCCAGAGACCTCTTTTGAAAAATCCTTCTAATTCAAGTTCCATTATTCCTGGGAGTTCTGAGTTGAGTTTTTTTAATAATTTTTTTACATCTGATTCTGTTTTACTACCTATTATAAACCCTACACTATCAGTATCTCCAAATATTACTTCATAGCCACTGTTTTGTATTTTTTCTATTGTTTGTTTGTTGAATTTTCTTACAAATGCTAAAATTGATGCAGAAGATTCTCTAGAATAATATCTCGCTCCGAAAAAACCAATATATCCGTGGATAGAGGCAGATAATAATTTAAAAGCATTACTTCTCGCTTTTGTTATTGGAGAGGGATTTTTTTTGTATTCTTTTTTATGAAGTTTTCTTTTTTCAAATATTTCTTTTAGTAATAAGGGAATAAATCCTTGTTTCTCTGAAAAGGAATATTTTTTGTTTTCAGCTTCAATAGTATAAGCGTTTTTATCTGATTTTTCTAGTAAAGTTGGTCCTGAGATATTCATTGAGATAATTATGCTAGTATGCATTGAAGTAAAGTCAAACATAGCAATATTTTCATAAAGTCCGGGTTTTGGCTCAAAAACAAAAGCTCCTTCTACTTTTTTGTTCCCCCTCCTTGTTCTTATTTCTTCATGTGTTGGTCTTTTTTCAGGAATTTCATTAAATTTCTCTAAATTATGTAAAATATAATTTTCTACTTGTTTTGATAATCCATTTCTTGAAACATCAAAAACCGGCTCTTGAACTACTTTTGTAAACTCTAAAATATCTGGCCAAAATTTTTCAAATAATTTTAAAGTTAGAACTGAATCATGCAAGTTATATTCATAATATTGGTTCCAATCTTTTTCTTTTAATTTCGAGGAGTGTTGAATTATGAACTCTTTTTTTGAATCTCCTAAGAATTCTTTTGCAACCTCATTAAGTGATAATGTTTCTGATTTCATATACTGGGAATAAGCTGTTCTGATAAATTTTAGTATATCTATGTGAACAATCCCATTTATTTTCCCAGAAAGATTTATTCCACGCGTGAATTTCGGTTGACTTTCATCTAATCCCAAATTTAGTTTTATTTTATGTTTCTCTGCTCTTGCTTTTAAGTATGGAAGATCGAATCCATCTGAAAAATATCCTACTAAAAAATCTGGAGAGACTTTTCTTACATATTCTACAAATTTTTCTAACAATTCAGACTCATCTTTAACATATTCTACAAATCTCTCTTTATGAGAAGATTTTTTCCAGGTGATTACTTTTTTAAAATTATCTGATACCAATGAGATCATTAAAATTTCTCCCTCTCCAATTTTTAATTCATCTGTTTCTATATCATATGCTAACCCTTTTGGAGGGAATTTTTTATCTGAGATTTCTTTAGCTTTTTCTAGTTTAATACAGAAATCTACGTCTAAATTTGAATCGATTCCTCCAAATTCTAGTGAGTTATTTAAAACTTCTCCTGATATTTCATACCAGTGCATTGGTTTAATCTCTTTTTCTATGATGTAATGTGTTATGAACCCCAAATCATAACCTCTTCTTTTTTCTATTTCTGGCATTCCTAAATGAGAGGCAATATCATGTAGATCTTTGTAATTTGTGGCAAATATTTTGACCGCCTTTACGGGTTTTCCTAAGAAATTTTTATCATGAATCTCTGTTTTTTCTACTTTTGTTTTTCTTCCTTTAACATCTAACTGTATTTGATTAATTTTATCCAGCAGTTTTTCTATTTCTTTTTGTTTTAATTCTTGGTTTAAAATTGCCCAAAAATATGCTGGGCAAGAGTCAATTATGCACACTCTTTTCCCTTTTTCATCCCTTCCAATTATTTTTGCATAATTTCGCCCTTCAAAATCAAAATAATCATAGTCAATTGGAATAAAAGATGTTTTCATTTATTTTAGAGGTATTTATGTTATTTAAAATTAAGCCAGAAGGATTGCCGAAATATTTATATACTACTAAGTAGTAGTTATGTTATGGGAAAAACCGGAGTTAAGTTGAGAAGAACACCTTCTTATCCAGAAGCAGAAATGATTGTTGGGCAGTATCAAACAAGTAGAAGATATTTGCGAGAACTTGTTTTGACTTATATTGGAGATGAAGAAGCAATAAATGCAGATTATGCAAAACTTCGTTATTATGGACATGTAATAAGAGGGGTTTGTAATAATATTTTAGAAACAAGACCAGAAAAAAAAGAAGAATCGCCTTCCAATTCACAAGAATCATTAGAAAGACAACTTCATTTGTTTAGATAATTATTTATATTTCTTTTCCCTCTGAAATACAGCAAAATGGGACTAAATATAAGAGAAATTATTCCTCGTAAAGAGATTGAAATTCCTAGTTTGAATAAGAAAATTGTATGTGTTGATGCGTTTAATACTCTTTATCAGTTTTTATCTACGATTCGGCAGGCAGATGGAACTCCATTAATGGATGATCAAAAAAGAGTAACCAGTCATCTTTCTGGAATTTTTTATAGAAATATCTCCCTTCTTTCTGAAGGAATAAAACTGATCTATGTTTTTGATGGAGAAGCGCCTAAACTTAAATTAAAAACTCATGAAAAAAGAGCGGAAAACCGAGATTTAGCAAAAGAGAGATATGGTGAAGCGCGACAAAATGAAGATCTATCTGGAATGAAAAGATATAGTAGTCAATTTTTGAGATTAAATGAAGAGATGATAATTGAGAGTAAAGAACTTTTAGAAGCTATGGGAATAATGGTTGTTCAGGCACCGAGTGAGGGGGAAGCAGAAGCCGCGTATCTCTGCAGAATAAAAGAAGGTATTTATGCTAGTGTAAGCCAAGATTATGATAGTCTTCTTTTTGGAGCCCCAAAGCTAATACGAAATTTAACTTTGTCTAGAAAAAGAAAAACTTTTAATGGTTGGAGCGAAGTGGCTCCAGAGATCATTGAGCTAGATAAAGTTTTAGATAGGTTAGAGATAAATTTAGACCAGTTAATCTGTCTTGGGATTTTAATTGGAACAGATTATAATCCAAAAGGAATTCCTGGAATTGGTCAGAAAAGAGCACTAGATATAGTAAAGAAATATCGACAACCAATTCTTATTTTTAATAGTGTTGAAGAACAATTAATGAGTTTAAAAGAAGAGGATAGATTTGATTGGAAAGAAATTTTTGAATTGTTTCATAAGCCCGCAGTTGTTGATGCTGAAATCAAATTTAAGAAGATTAATGAGGATAAAATTAAAGAAATTTTAGTAAACAGACATAATTTTTCTGAAGAAAGAGTGGATAAATCTCTCGAAAGATTAAAAAACGTTGAAGAGAAAAATAAGCAAAAAGGATTAGGTGAGTGGTTTTAGAAGGGATAATCAAAGATAGGGTCTTTGATATGTTTGTCTTCTTGGTCTTCTTTCACGTCCCATAAAAAATCGGATTGCAATTAAGATTAGCCCTATTATTAAAATTGTTCCTGAACTATAGATTAAACCAGTTAAGCTTACTAGGATAAATAATCCTCCTAAAATAAATAAATAATTATGGTTTTCTCTAAATCGATAAATTAAAAAAATTATTCCTGCAAGAAGAAGGAAAGGGATAAGAGAACTTATGAAATTTGTGGAAAATCCAATATTATAAAATAATCCTTCTATATTAAACCCGCTTCTATTTATCCCCCAAGTAATTAGTAAAGAGATTATTATGGCGGTAATCCCTCCTGCTGCCTTGTTTTGTTGGAAGAATTTTGCTAAGGCAAAATTTAGGAAGATAAATGAGAGAAGAAAAATAGAACCTAAAATCATTGTTGAAGACTCTATGCTGTTTAGGATGTTACTAAATGAAAAACTACTCCCGTAATAAGGATTATAAGCCCTTACTAAGTTTAGAGAGAGTAATCCTGATATTAAAATTAATAACCTCTTTTTCATTGTTTTAGAAGTTAAGTTGTTTTTATAAATTTTCCCATAAATTTAAATTATACCTTTGATTTTATTATTTATGGTAAAAAAAGTTCCTCGTTCTTTTGATGTTTTTGGAAATATTGCAATTGTTAAATTTCCTGATTCAATTAGTTTAGTTGACAAGAAAGAATTTGCAGATAAAATTTTAAAAGATAATAAAGCAATTAGAACGGTCTTAGAAAAATCTGGTAAATTTAAAGGAAGACTCAGAAAAATGCAAACCAGGCATATTGCTGGAGAGAGAACTAAAGAGATTTTGTATAAAGAAAATAAATGTGTTTTTAGATTTAATATTGATACAACTTATTTTTCTTCAAGATTAAGTAATGAGAGAAAAGAAATTGCAGCTGAGATAAAAAAAGATGAGAATGTTTTAGTTATGTTTGCTGGTGTTGCACCTTTTTCCATTATAATTGCAAAAAATTCCAGAGCAAAAAAGGTTTTTTCCAATGAGATAAATAGAATTGCAAATAAATATGCAAAATTAAATATTGAGCTTAATAATCTAAAAGATAAGATTGAATTAATTTCAGGAGATATTAAAACAGCTTCTGGGAAATTATCTAAAAAATTTGATGTTATTGTAATGCCTCGCCCGCAATTAAAAGAAACCTTTCTTAAGCAGGCATTTAGTTTGAGTAAAAAAGGAACGCGAATTTATTACTATGATTTTTGCAAAATTGATGAGACTGATTTTATTGTGGAAAAGATTAAACGAGAAGCAAAAAAGTTTAATAAGAAAATAAAAATATTGAATACAAAGTCAGCAGGGGAGATTGCCCCTTATAAGATTAGAGTTAGAGTTGATTTTCAGATTTTATAAATGTTGTAGAAACTCTCCCATCTGTTTTGCATTTAAAAAATTCGTCACTTCCTCCATGAGTAGTTACTTTCTCCCTTAATCCATATGGACATAATCTAGGGCATAAAATAATTTCTTCTTTATAAAGTTCTATTCTTTTTGCTAAACCATCAGCAAGGCTTTCGCATTCACGACTTTTTGAAACCCTTCCGTTTGTTATGCAAGTATAGTTATAAAAAGGTCTTGCTGGTCTGTTCTCGCAGTTAGAATGCCAACAAATTGTTTCATCTTTTTCTGGTGTTCTTAGTGCATCTATTCCAATACGCTTACATTTTTCATCTTCTTTTGTCATCTTTTAACTTTAGAATGAGCTTTTTTAAACTTTTTTATAGCTTTTTTTCAGGTTTTATCGCAGTTGGCGCTTCTCCTCCATGCCAGGTGAAACGTGGTCTTATCCTCATTGGATAAATTCTTTCTGAATTATCATCAAGAATAATTGCAGAACCTTTTAAATTTGGGAGTTCGTCCATGTATCTTTTTATGCTTTCAAGAAGATAGCTTTGCATTATGTGATTAAGTGCTTCTAAATCTGGATGAGAGGTAACTCTATGAGCAATAACAATATCTGATTGAGTCATAACATCTCGATGAATTTGCCCTGGTTGTTGTGTTGCGAGAACCACGGAAATTCCTGGTTGTCTTCCTTCTCTTAATAACTGAATAAGTGAATCTGTTGCAATTGTTTTTTGATTTAGTGGAAGAAATTCATGTGCTTCATCTATGAACAACCAAACAAGAGGATTTTCTTTTTTGTTTTCAGAAGTTAAGAAATCTAGATTTTTTGAAATAGATTCTATTTCCTCTTTTTTCCTTGCATCCATTCGGTGATTAAAAATTTTTCTTGAAATTAAGCTAATTACAAGAGCTCTTACATTAAATGCTCCTACAGAACTATATACACTCAAATCAAGGACAGTAGTGGTTCCTCCTGTAATAAGATCTTTTACTTCTGTGGGCTCTTGATCTTTTTTTCCAAAAACTCCCCAGATATCTGCAGCTTCAAATAACCCAATTGCAGCATTCTTTGTTTCTGGTCCTGACCTTTTATCTTCCTCTATACTAAGAATTATATCTTTTATATCAAATTTGCCCTGATTTTTTAGATAGGTAATTGTTCTTTCTATTAAAACTGCTACTGGATCTATCATACTTAACCCAAAAGTTAAAACCCAATCTTCTGGATTTAGTTCAGCGATATCTAGGGCAAAAGGTTTGTCTACTGGAATTCCTTTTTCTAGATATTTGTCATAGTGGCCGTGAGGAACAAATATTTTTACTGGAAGATTTTTTGATTGGAGATTCCATTCTTGCAATAGTTCTTTATCTTTATGATTCTCGAATTTCATTGTCCAATAAATCCCCATAGTGTCAAAGATTAGTGAACCAATGTTTTGGCTTACTTCTTTAGGAAGATTAGATATTTCTTCTGTTAATACTCCTAGAGTGTATGATTTTCCA
>Ga0180009_10004983_pt1 | contig 14414 bp, 16 predicted proteins | sample OS_PC_MetaG_FD_123537 | JGI IMG/M metagenome (GOLD analysis project Ga0180009, IMG submission 123537) | Groundwater microbial communities from the Aspo Hard Rock Laboratory (HRL) deep subsurface site, Sweden - OS_PC_MetaG | ecosystem: Environmental > Aquatic > Deep subsurface > Groundwater...
CCTCGGCAGACGTGGCTTTTCAGGGGCCACCATTAACGCTCCATCAAGGTTAATGCTCCATTCTCAGGCACAGTATCGTGTATGTGTCTTGAGTTCCGGAGTTCTTGTTTTGCGTCAGAAGCGTCGTTCGTCCGGCAGCGGCCATTCATGGCTTGCCCGCCTGTCTGCGCCCATGGTTTTTGGCCTTGCGGCATTCCTGTCCAGCCCGACTGTCACCTCGCATGCCGATATGGCCACCATGCTGGCCGGCGCCGAAGGGTCGGATGCGCGCTGGAAAACCTTTCTCACCGCATCCCCCGCCGGTTCGATCCAGGCTGCGGAACTGGAGTTCGCCGATCCCATCCTGACCTCGTCCATTGCTTCGGGGGCAGGGGTGACGCTTCCCAACGGGGACAAGATCGCCTTCCAGGGCAAGATCGGTGTCGCCGATCCGCGCCCCGATGCCGACCGCGTCACCCGTCACCTCAAGCAGGGCCGCGTCATTGCCGTGGCCCCTGTGCAGCCGCCCAAGGATTTTTCCGCCGGCTCGGTGCTGGAGCGGCAGTCGAGCCTGCTGCGGCCCTCGCTCGAGCTGAAGAACAGCATGGCCTTCCTCAAGCCCAGCATAAGGGGCAAGGAAATCGAGATCGCCACGGCGTTCTATGCTAGCGGAAAGCGCAAGGTCGAACCTCAGGTGCCCGCCATGCTGGCGAGCCTGGTGACCAACGACAATCCCGACATTCTCGCCACCGCCTATGCGCCACCGGCGCCCGACTATGCAAAGCAGTCCCCCTTCAGCTCGGTGCTTCGCGAGGAAACCCGCCGCGGCCGCTTCATCCCGCCGGTGGGCAAGGACGACCATGACTGGGCGGCGACCGCCCTTCCGGCCAAGACCTTCTCGGAAGCCGAGCAGCGTTGCCTCGCAGCCGGCATCTATTTCGAGGCCCGCGGCGAAAGCGTCAAGGGCCAGGCCGCTGTGGCCCAGGTGATTCTCAACCGGGTGCGCAATCCGACCTATCCGAACACGGTCTGCGGCGTGGTGTACCAGAATGACAACTGGCGCAACCGGTGCCAGTTTTCCTTCGCGTGCGACGGCATCAAGGACCGGGTCCGCTCGCCCCAGCACTGGAACATGGCCGAGGAAATCGCGCTGGCGACCACCGCCGGCAAGATCTGGCTCGAGGAAGTCGGATCCTCGACTCACTACCACGCCACCTATGTCCGCCCGCCCTGGGCCAGGAAGATGCGCAAGGTCGGCCAGATCGGGCTGCATATCTTCTACGTGACCTATGGCGGCGGCTGGTCCTGACGGTGATGCGATTCGGCGAACGCGGTGGTCTTGTTTGGCCTTGGTGTCAGTCTTAGGCTTGAAGGCCCTGAACTGCCGATTGGCATCCGTATTTGCCGACCCGCAGGGACGAGCGGCTAGGGCAGCCCGATGCGCCCCCGTCTGCGTGAGTCTGACGCAGCCTGCCAAGTTTTTCTGATACTTCTGTAGCGGGTGCCGGGCGCGTCCGTTCAAGATATTGAAATCTTTAATGAAATGCGCGTCGCACTATGGTCTTTCCGCGCCTTGACTATGATCTGCCCTAAAACTATGTTGCGCCCGACTTCGATACGGACTTTTTCCGGTCGTCGCTGGCGAGTCAGGGGAGCGCATCCATGGATGAAAAGCGCGGTTCTGGCGGCCCGGATAGTTCGGGCAATGGCGATGATAGGGATCTAGGACGGTCGGAAAGCCTGGACGCCCGTCGCAAGCGCCTGGATGCCGAACTTCTCGCCCGCCGCAAGGTGGAGCAGGAAGGGGGCTCCAACAGGGAAGCTTCGAAGGGCTATGCGCTAGCGGTCAAGCTGTCGAGCGAGTTCATCGCCGGCGTGGTCGTTGGGGTGATACTGGGCTATCTGTTCGATCGGTTCCTGGGCACGTCGCCCTGGGTATTGATCGTGTTTCTGCTGCTCGGGTTCTGTGCCGGGGTGCTGAATGTTTTGCGCTCGACCGGCGCGGTCGCCCATCCGGGTTCGGGCGGGTCCGGCGCGAGCGGTAAAGACGACGGGAAATAATATCCGGTTCGGCCGGATGGCGAGAAAGAGGTTTTAGGTGGCAAACGATCCGATTCACCAGTTCCAGATCAGCAAGCTCGTCCCCATCGAGATCGGCGGGCTGGACTTGTCGTTCACCAACTCGTCTCTGTTCATGGTCGGCACCGTTGCCGCCGCCGCAGGCTTCCTGTTCCTGACCACCGCAAATCGCGGCCTGGTGCCTTCGCGCCTGCAGTCGATCTCGGAAATGTCCTATGAATTCGTGGCCTCGATGCTGCGCGATGGCGCCGGCTCGCAGGGCATGCGCTTCTTCCCGATGGTCTTCTCGCTGTTCATGTTTGTTTTGGTGGCGAACCTTCTGGGCATGTTCCCCTACTTCTTCACCGTGACCAGTCACCTCATCGTCACCTTCGCGCTCGCCATGCTCGTCATCGGCACCGTGGTGGTCTACGGTTTCTGGAAGCATGGATTGCATTTCCTCAACCTCTTCGTTCCGTCAGGCGTTCCCGGTGTGCTGATGCCGCTGGTGGTGATGATCGAGGTCATCTCGTTCCTGTCGCGTCCGATCAGCCTGTCCGTGCGTCTGTTCGCCAACATGCTGGCCGGTCACATCACGCTGAAGGTGTTCGCGGGCTTCGTCGCCTCGCTTGGCAGCCTCGGCGCGCTTGGCATCGGTACGGCGATCCTGCCGCTGATCATGACCGTGGCGCTCACCGGTCTCGAATTCCTCGTTGCCTTCCTGCAGGCCTATGTCTTTGCGGTGCTGACGTGCATGTACCTCAACGACGCCCTGCATCCCGGCCACTAGGATCCACTCACCGGCGGTCCGCCGCCATCGAAATCGCATCCATCCCATTCCAAAGGAGTTTTATCATGGAAGCAGAAGCAGCAAAGTACATCGGCGCCGGCATCGCTTGCCTCGGCATGGGCGGCGCAGGCATTGGCCTGGGCAACATCTTCGGTAGCTACCTGTCGGGCGCCCTGCGCAATCCGTCGGCAGCTGACGGCCAGTTCGGCCGTCTGATCTTCGGCTTTGCCGTGACCGAAGCTTTGGGCATCTTCTCGCTGCTCGTTGCTCTCCTTCTCCTCTTCGCCGTCTAATCGACGAAAAAGAGTTAGGCTTGCCACGCCGGATACCCCGGCGTGGCATTTCATCTGGAGGTGACCATGTTTGTTGTGACCCCGGCCTATGCCGAGTCCAACCCCACCGAAGGGACCCATTCGGAAACCGGCGCACACGGTGGCGAAGCCGCTGGCGGTGTCTTTCCGCCCTTCGATTCATCGACCTTCGCATCGCAGCTTCTGTGGCTGGCGATCACCTTCGGCCTGTTCTATCTGCTCATGTCAAAGGTCATTGTGCCCCGCATCGGCGGCATTCTGGAGCACCGGCGCGACCGGATCGCCCAGGACCTCGATGAAGCCAATCGCCTGAAGGAAGAGGCTGACAACGCCATTGCTGCCTACGAGCAGGAACTGGCGGATGCCCGCAAGAAGGCCTCGGCAATCGCCGAGACTGCGCGGGAGAAAGCCAAGGCGGCGGCGGAAGCCGAGCGGGCTTCGACAGAGGCCGAGCTGGGTGCCAGGATGGCGGATGCCGAAAAAAGCATTGCCGCGATCAAGGTCAAGGCTCTGGCGGACGTTGATACCATTGCCGAGGATGCCGCAACCGACGTGGTCAAGCATCTTCTTGGCGGCGCCGTGACCAAGGCCGAGGTCGCTGCCGCGATCCGGGCCGCGTCCGGCAAGTAAGCAGGGAAGACGATCATGGACGCTACATTCTGGGCATTAATCGGTCTCATCATTTTTCTCGGTATCGTTGTCTATGCAAAGGTGCCGGGGATGATTGCCGGCGCGCTCGACAAGCGCGCCGACCAGATCCGCAATGAGCTCGAGGAAGCCAAGCGGCTGCGTGAAGAAGCGCAGCAGCTGCTCGCCGAGTATCAGCGCAAGCGCAAGGAAGCCGAATCCGAGGCCGAGAGCATTCTCAGCGCCGCGGAAAGGGAAGCCGCTGTGTTGCGCGAGGAAGCCAAGGCCAAGACCGAGGATTATGTCAGCCGCCGTACCGCGATGGCCGAACAGAAGATCCGTCAGGCCGAAGCCGATGCGATCAACGAGGTTCGCGCCTCGGCGGTCGATCTGGCGATTGTCGCCGCCGAGAAGCTGATCGGCTCGAAGGTCGACAGCAAGGCTTCCGGCGAGCTGTTCAAGGCGTCGCTCGGCGAACTGAAGACACGTCTCAACTAGGCTGCGCCTTGCGGGACTGAAAATGAGGCCGGGATCGTATCCCGGCCTTTTTTGTTGGGCTCTTGCCAGTCATAACCAATGCCGGGTGCCTCTGCATCAGTCCTTGCGCAGCGGCCGGAAGGTCATCCGGTGCAGCGGGCAGGGGCCATGCTCGGAAATCGCCAGAAGATGCCGCTGCGCCCCGTAGCCCATGTGGCTTTCAAATCCGTAGTGGGGATAGGCAGACGCGGCCCGCGTCATCATCCGGTCGCGCGTGACCTTGGCGACGATCGAGGCCGCCGCGATCGACAGCGAGCGGGCATCGCCCTTGACCAGCGCCCGCGCCATGCAGCCAAGTCCTGTGGGAACGTCGCGTCCGTCAACCAGCGCGAAGTCGGCTTTCACCGGCAAGGCGCTCAATGCCCGCCGCATCGCCGCAAGACTGGCAGCCCTGATGTCCGTCGCCTCGATCTCGCGCGCCGATGCGCAGGCGAACGCCACCACCGATGTCGACAGGATCGCCTCGAACAACACTTCCCGTCTGGCGGCTTTCAAGGCTTTGGAATCGTCCAACCCCTCGGGGATACAGTTCGGGTCGAGAATGACGGCTGCCGCCACCACCGGACCCGCCAGCGGTCCGCGCCCGGCTTCATCAAGGCCGGCGACGAGCTGATAACCGCTTTGGACGACATGCTGCTCGAAGCGATAGTCCGGCATCGCGGGATAGTCGGGAAACAGCGAATCGGGCGGGGTACGAGCCATGTTGCGGCGAAGCTCGCACACCCGCCCGATCCTCTGCAAGGCCCGGCGGCTGGGGACGGGTGCCGCGCGGGCGCCGGACCGCCTTATGGGGCGGGTGGCGGTCCGGTTTACCCGCCGCGTCACAGGCCAGGCGAGGCATGTGGCACGGCGATTCTTGTCAATGACGCGTCAACCGGGCGGCCGAACGCCACCCGCCGAGCGGCGCGATGCCCTACAGCAGGCTCAGCTGAACGCCCTCGCCATGCGGCGGCACGAAGTGGTCGGTCCGCAACGGCGCCTTCCTGGCGTTCAGTCCAAGCCGTTTCGCCGTCAGGTCGAAGCGGCGGGCGATCTGCCAGGCATAGGGACCGGTGCCGCGCATCCGCTTGCCGAACTCGGCGTCATAATCCTTGCCGCCGCGCATCGAGCGGATCAGCGACATCACATGCCGGTAGCGGTCCGGGTAATGCCTGAGCAGCCAGTCCCTGAACAGCGGGCTCACCTCGATCGGCAGACGCAGCATGACGTAGCCCGCCGCATCCGCACCCGCGGCCTTGACCGAGTCGAGAATGCGCTCGATCTCGTGGTCGTTGAGGCCGGGAATGACCGGCGCCACCATCACCGAAACCGGAATGCCCGCGTTCGAAAGCGCCCTGATCGCTTCAAGCCGCCGTTCCGGCGTTGCGGCGCGCGGCTCCATGCTGCGCGCCAGCTTGCGGTCGAGCGTGGTCACCGACAGCGCCACCCGTGCCAGCCCCTTCGACGCCATGCGCGACAGGATGTCGATGTCGCGCATCACCAGGGCCGACTTGGTGACGATGCCGACAGGGTGGCCGGCAGCCTCCAGCACTTCGAGCAATTGCCGCATGATGCGCCATTGCTTCTCGACCGGCTGGTAGGGGTCTGTGTTGGTGCCGATCGCGATCGGCTGAACCTTGTAGCCGGGCCGCGACAGTTCCCGTTCCAGCAGCCGCGGCGCATCGGGCTTGGCAAACAGCCGGGCCTCGAAATCCACACCTGCCGACAGCCCCATATAGGCGTGCGTCGGCCTCGCGAAGCAGTAGACGCAGCCGTGCTCGCAGCCACGGTAGGGATTGATCGAGCGATCGAACGACAGGTCGGGAGACTGGTTGCGGGTGATGATCGTGCGCGGCTTTTCGATCTGCACCTCGGTCTTGAACGGCGCCAGGTCCTCGAGACTGCTCCACCCGTCGTCGAAGACTTCGCGGGTGTTGATCTCGAAGCGGCCCGACATGTTCAGCCCGGCGCCGCGGCCGCGCACGCGGTCGTCGGCGACCCGCATGCCGCTCGCCGCCATCAGCGCATCGGCTTCGGCGGGGTTCAGGCCAGGCGCCAGCGCGGTTTGTTTCAATGTTGCAAGGCTCGGCATGAAACCTCCATCAGCACCCGGTTCGAGTTGGTCATTGGTTGCTGTTCATGATTATATTCCTAGTCCAATTGAGGGAACGAAGCAAGAACAAAATCAAGTGACGAGCTAGAATGCCTTGGAAAACCGGGCTGGGTGTCATCTGGCGTATCCGCTGCGCATGCATTAAAAGGAGCCATGATCAGTGTTTTGATTGAATGCAAAGACGATGAAAAAGCCCTTGCAGTTACCTTGGCGGCGCTTGTTCATGGCGCTGTCGAGGGCCTCGTGGCCGAAGTGGTCATCCTTGATCGCGGCTCGCGTGACGGCACGGCTTTGCTGGCCGACGCAGCCGGTTGCCGGTTTCTGGAAAACCCGGATCTGCGGGATGTCGTACGCTCGGCGCGCGGCGACTGGCTTCTGCTGATAGAGCCGGGTGCGAGACCGCTTCTGGGCTGGGTCGACCATATCGGCCAGCACATGGCCGCCGGCCGCATGTCGGCCCGGATGCGGCCGTCGCGGGAGTACCGGCTGCCGTTTTTCAAGCGGCTGAGACGCCGGATATCGGCGCTGGAGCACGGCGTGCTGATCCCCAAGCGCCAGGCGATCGCCAATGCGAAGTCCGGCCAGTCGCTTGAAAGTCTCGGCCGCGGCCTGGCGATGACCCGGCTCAAATGCGAGATCGTCCCGGCAGCCGTGCTGGCGTTCCAGTAACGAGATCGTTGCCCGCCTAGCCGGCTGAAATCGTCCTGGTGGCGGCGATGAACCAGTCCGGCCGGTCAGCCCTCAGCTTCTCGGCCGCTAATGAGGCCGTTTCCGCATTCGCAAACACCCCGAAGCAGCTTGCGCCGGACCCCGACATCCGCGCGAAGCGCGCGCCCGCCAGATGCAGCGCGGAAAGGCACTGGTCTATTTCGGCAACCATGCTCTGCGCCGGCGGCTGCAGGTCGTTTCGCGTTCCCGCAAGCCACCCGAGAAAACGATCCTTGTCGTCAACGCCTTCAGGATCGGGCAGGGGCGGGTTGTCGCGGCTCTCAAGCACGGCGAATACCTTCGGCGTCGAGACGCCGATGCGCGGATTGACGATCACCAGGTCAAGCGCGAAACCCAGTTCCAAGGGCGCCAGCGTTTCGCCGATACCGCGGGCAATCAGCGGTTTGCCATCCAGACACATCGGTACATCCGCGCCGAGAGCGAGCGCGATCCGCGACAGGATCTCCTGGCCGGGTTCGTAACCCCACAGGGCGCACAGGGCTTTCAGCGTGGCGGCCGCATCGGCCGAGCCGCCGCCAATGCCCGAGGCCACGGGAAGCCGCTTGTCGAGCCGGATGTCGACCGGCGGCAATTCGATGCCGGAGTGCCGTGCCGCGTCACGCAGCGCATCGCGCGCCCGGACCACCAGGTTGCTGCCTGCCGCTTCGGTTGCCAGCGCGGCCGCTTCCGGGCCTTCCAGGCTGAACGCATCCTGGTCCGCCAGCTCGACGGTCACATGATCACTGAGTTCGGTGAAGACGACGAGGCTCTCGATCAGGTGATAGCCGTCGGCCCGCCGTCCCGTGACATGAAGCGCCAGGTTGATCTTGGCCGGAGCATCAATTCCTGGCATCGACCCTCAGGGGCATGAATACTGTCTGGCCGGTATGAGCTGTCCCGGTATCGAGCCATGCCTGCTGTCTCTGGCCGCCGGCAGGAGAAAGGCCGCTCTTCTTGTCTGTACCCGCGCCCGCGCCGTCCTCGGGCGTCGCCGGTTGGCTGTCCTTGTCCGCCCCGTTGGCCGTTGCCGGAACAGGTTTTTCGGAAGCGGGAAGACCTTCGCTCAGCTTGCGCTCGATCTCCGGCTTCAGCTCTTCGGGCGGTTCATTGCTCAGCGCCCGCTTCCACTGGAACGTCGCTTCGAGTTCCCGCCCGACGCGCCAGTAGGCATCGCCGAGGTGATCGTTGATCGTCGGGTCGGCGGGCCTGAGCTCCACGGCGCGCTCGAGTTCGCGAACCGCGTCATCATACTCGCCCAGCCGGTAATGCGCCCATCCCAGCGAATCGACGATGTAGCCGTCATTGGGTCTCAGATCCACCGCCGCCCGGATCAGGTCCATGCCTTCCTCGAGATTGATGTTCATGTCGATCCACGAATAGCCGAGATAGTTCATCACCTGCGGCTGGTCGGGAAACAGCTCCAGCGCGCGCTTGAAATGCGCTTCCGCCTTCGGCCACTGCTTCAGCCTTTCATGCGCAATGCCCGCCTGGAAGAACAGGTTCCAGTCGTTGCGCGTCGGCGTCGGCCCGACCATCGAAATCGCGGTCTCGTAGGTGAGCGCCATTTCGACATAATCCTTGTCCTGCGATAGCACACTGCCATAGGCCAGGTAGCTGCGCATATCCTTCGGGTCGGAGGCGATCAGCGCCTTCAGGTGATCCTTGGCTTCACCGTTGCGGCCCAGATCCGCCAGCGCCAGCCCCAGCTGCAGTTCCGAAACCCGGCGCATCGGCGAGGTCTCGGGTACGGCCTGGTAGATCTTGATCGCTTCTTCCGCCTTGCCGAGCCGTTCGGTCAACCCGCCCAGAATCACCAGCGTCGCGGCATCGTTGGGATCGAGCGTCCGGGCAAACTGAAGATAGACCGCCACGGTTTCTTCCGCTCCCTCGCGGTTGAGCGCGCTGCCCAGCGTAAACAGCACCGCTGCCGATCCCTGCTGCGCGGTCATCACCCCCGCTTCGGGCTTGCCATCGTCCTCGATGAGCTGCCGGAGTGCTGCGAGTGGGGCGTAGCCGGGGGAGAAATCCTCGCCCGTGGCCAGCGCATCCAGCGCCGCGCGGTTGTTGCCCTCGCGTGCTTCCATTGCCGCCAGGGCCATGACCGCCCTGATATAGGTATCCGGCGCGGCCGCACCCGACTGCGGGTCGGCGATCAGGTCGGTGAAGTGTTTCCGGGCCTCTGCCTTGTTGCCCATGGCCTGCGCCATGGCGCCGGCATGGTAGCGGGTGAAGACCGGGTACCAGGGCGGTCCCTCAAGCGCCAGGATGGACTTGAGTGCTGCCTCGCCCTTGCCATCGCCAAATTCCGCCCAGGCAATCATCAGCGTGTTGAGCAGCCGGTCGATCGGATTACTGTCTTGCGGACTGAGCAGCGAAGCGGCCTTGCGGTACTCGCGCTTGCTGGTCGCCTCGACCATCAGCGCCAGCCGCGAGACCTGCGCGACGGCGGGGTCTTCCTTCAGTTCCCGCGCGATCACGACGCCTTCGGAAAAACGTCCGCCACTGAACAGCGCCACCATCAGCCGCTGCTTCACCTCGGTATTTTCAGGGTCGAACTCCAGCGCCTTGCTGTAGAATTCGATCGCGCGGCTCGTGTCATTGTCGACATCGGCGGTGCGGGCTGCGAGATAGGCTCCGGCGAAGCCGAGAAAATTGGGTGGCTGATCCTGTTCCTGGGCTGCTGCCGCCACGGCCTGGACAGTCGCCGGACCCATCGCCCCGCCGATGGAAAGAAGGGCGCCCAGCGCAAGGCTGGCCGCAAACCGGGCTGTCGAATTTCGCCGCATCAAGTCCTGCCTCATGTTCGTTCTGGCCATGCGCCGGCCACGTGCCGAAGCATATCTAACCAACACAATGGCTTTTTTGGCGCAGGGCGGCAAGGCTTCAGCATGCCGCAGATGAGGGGCGATCCGGCCGGGATTCTAGCTGGCCCGGTTCACGCAGAAGGCGATCACTTCCAGAAGCGCCGATTTCTCCGCCGAATCGGGCAGGGGAGCGAGCGCGTCGCGCGCGATCGAGGCATAGTGCTCGGCCCGCGCCGTGGTGTCCTTCAGGCTGCCATACTTGGTGATCAGCCCCATCGCCTTTTCCAGCGCCTGGTCGTCGCTCTTGCCGCCCTCGATAGCCTCGCGCCAGAAAGCCCGCTCCGATTCGGAACCGCGGCGGTAGGCCAGCACCACCGGCAGGGTGATCTTGCCTTCGCGGAAATCGTCCCCGACATTCTTGCCCAGGTCGCGCGCCGATCCGCCATAGTCGAGTACGTCGTCGATCAGCTGGAAGGCGAGGCCGAGATTCATGCCGTAGGACCTGAGCGCATTGCGTTCGGCCTTGCTGGCGCCGGCCACGATCGGGCCGACTTCGCAGGCGGCCGAAAACAGCGCCGCCGTCTTCGACCGGATCACGGCCAGGTAGTCATCTTCCGTCGTTTCCATGTTCTTGGCGACGGAAAGTTGCAGCACTTCGCCTTCGGCAATCACCGAAGCGGCGGTCGACAGCACGTCCAGCGCTTCCAGCGAGCCGACCTCGACCATCATCTTGAAGGCCTGGCCGAGCAGGAAATCGCCGACCAGCACGCTGGCCTGGTTGCCCCAGATCATCCGCGCGGTCGAGCGTCCGCGCCTCAGGTCGCTCTCGTCGACCACGTCGTCATGCAGCAGCGTCGCCGTGTGCATGAATTCCACTGCCGTGGCGAGCTTGACATGGAACTCGCCGCTGTAGCCAAACATCGTCGCCGAAGCCAGCGTCAGCATCGGCCTCAGCCGCTTGCCACCGGAGGAAATGAGATGGTTCGCCACCTCCGGAATCATGGCGACATCCGAGCCCGCCTTGGATAGGATCAACTGGTTGACGCGCTCCATGTCGGCCCTGGTGTTCTCCACCAGCGGCTTGACCGAAGCGTCTCTGTGTTTTCCATCGTCCAGTGATATCACTACGCCCACGGGTACGGACTCCTGTTTGATCTTTGCGAGGCACATTATTCAGCACGCCTTGCCACGGCAAGCCGCGATTTGACGCGGACAAGGCTTGATAACCGATACATTAGGATGAAACAAAGGAGAGACAGGGAGTCCTCATGCACGATCTCATCCGCACCAACGATCCGGTCCTCATATCCTTCGTCGAAAGCCTGATGCGCGATGCCGGCATCGGCTGCATGGTGGCTGACAGCGGCATGAGCATTCTCGAGGGATCGGTGGGCGTCATCCCGCGCCGGATCCTGGTTGACCCCGGGATGGCCGCCCAGGCCCGCCGCATAGTCATCGATGCCGGGCTGGAAGAGGAACTCAGGCCCTGGAACGACCGTGACGCAGGCGCCTGAAGGGTCCCCGCCGGAGCCCGGGCAGGGGCAATCCGCCAACGGCCGCCCGGCAGACCCGGACGCCGCGGGCGGCGCCGTGTCCGGTTACACCGTTGATACCTTCCACAATGGCCAGTTCTTTCTGGTGCAGCCTGCCGATGCCGGCCACCGGGCCGGCATGGATGCGATGCTGCTGGCCGCGACGGTGCCCGATGGCGCGGCCGGCGCACTTGCCGACCTTGGCGCCGGCGCCGGCGCCGCCGGCCTCGCCGCCATCAGCCGTCTGCCCGGATTGAGCGCGGTCCTGATCGAGCGGGCGCCGGCCATGGCCGACTGCGCGCGCCGCTCGCTGGCTCTGGCAGAGAATGCGCATCTGGCGCCCCGCGCCCGGGTCATCGAGGCGGATGTCGCCCTGCAGGGCCGGCAGCGCCTTGCCGCCGGTCTTGCCGACAATGCCTTCGACTATGTGATCCTCAATCCGCCCTTCAATGCCGGGGCGGACCGGAAAACACCCGATCCGCTCAAGGCGGAGGCTCATGCCATGGAAAGCGACGACCTGTTCGAGCGCTGGCTCCGCACCGCCGCTGCCATCCTCAAGCCAGGCGGGCAAGTGTCGATCATCGCCCGCCCGGAATCGATGGGTGAAATCCTGGCGGCGCTGGGCAATCGTTTTGGCGGCGTCGAAATCACACCGGTGATTCCGCGTCTCGGTGAAAATGCGATCCGCATCCTGGTCACCGCGATCAAGGGCAGCCGTGCCCGCATGAGCCTGCGCGACCGGATCCTGATTCACCAGGGAGCGGGCCACGTGTTTTCCAGTGAGATGAACGATCTCGGCAACGGACGCGCCGCCTGGCCGCGGCGAACAAAAAACCGCCTGCCAAAATAACGCTGCCGCTTGCGCCGCCATTGCACTGGGATGGAAAAGACATACATGGCTTGGTGCATGCAGATGCCAGCATTCTCGTGCTGCCGACAACAGGAATGATCCGCCATGGTTTCTCTGAGTTCTTTCTACCCCGCCCGGTTCCGCAAGGATCTGACAATCATTCCCGTGGTCAGGCTGCATGGCACGATCCAGGCCGGCGGCAACCAGTTTCGCCAGAACCTCAATATCGCCACCGTGGCGCCGCTTCTCGCCCGGGCGTTCGCGGACAAGAAGGCGCCGGCGGTGGCAATCATGGTCAATTCGCCCGGCGGCTCGCCGGTGCAGTCGCGGCTGATCTACAAGCGCATCCGCGATCTCGCCGCCGAGAAGAACAAGAAGGTGCTGATCTTCGTCGAGGATGTGGCGGCGTCCGGCGGCTACATGATTGCCTGCGCCGGCGACGAGATCATTGCCGATCCGTCTTCCGTGGTGGGCTCCATCGGCGTGATCTCCGCAGGCTTCGGCTTCACCGGGCTGATCGGCAAGATCGGCGTCGAGCGCCGCGTCTACACCGCCGGCGAAAACAAATCGGTGCTCGATCCGTTCCAGCCCGAAAACCCGGACGACATAGCCCGGTTGAAGGATCTGCAGCTCGACATTCACAAGGTCTTCATCGACCTCGTCAAGGACAGCCGCGGTTCACGGCTCAAGGACGATCCGGACCTGTTCACCGGTCGTTTCTGGACCGGCATTCGTGGCAAGGACCTTGGCCTCGTTGATGAACTCGGCGACCTACGCTCGGCCCTGCGCGCCCGCTATGGCGACAAGGTGAAGATGCGTCTGATCACCGCGCAGCGCGGACTGTTCGGGCGCCGCGTGCCGGGCGTCAGCACGTCGCTGGCGATGGACGCGCTTGCCGGGATTGGCGAAGCAGGGTTGAATGCGCTCGAGGAACGGGCGCTCTGGGCGCGCTACGGCCTCTGATCTGGATCGGAAGGTTCCGGAAGGGATGCGGTTGCCGGGGCGGCCCGAAAATGAACGAGAGCAGGTGAGGGGCGTCAAATGCTCCCGCCTCGAGATGGGACGCCCGGTTCAGGGCTGAGGAAAGGACCGCTAGAATGCCGCAACTTCTTCTGCTCGTCGCAGTCGGCGCCGTTGCCTGGCTCGGTTACAAGCGCTTTCTGGCGGAGGCCGAACGCGTAAGCGCCAAGGTAAGGGACGCCGAAAAGGAATCGCGCACCGGCGCGCAAGGCACCCTGATCGAGGATCCCGAGACCGGCGAATACCGTCTGCGCAAGCCCGACGAATAAGGCTGCGTTCCGGTTAAACCGGAGCCATCGGGCGCAAGGCCCGCACTTGACCGTAAAGGTGAGCCGTGGCACCTGTCGCCGCACATTCAGGGCCGCTCCGAGAACGGCCCGCGAACCCATGATGCGCCATCCGGATTCCAAGCCATGACCGAAGCTCTTCCCGATCACATGCAGCCCACCCGCTCGTTTCAGGGGCTGATCCTCGCCCTGCATCGTTACTGGGCCGATTACGGTTGCGTTGTGCTGCAGCCCTACGACATGGAAGTCGGCGCCGGCACCTTCCACCCGGCCACCACGCTTCGCGCGCTCGGGCCGAAGCCGTGGAACGCCGCCTATGTGCAGCCCTCGCGCCGGCCCAAGGATGGCCGCTACGGCGAGAACCCCAACCGGCTGCAGCATTATTACCAGTACCAGGTCATCCTGAAGCCCAATCCGTCCAACCTGCAGGAACTCTATCTCGGCTCGCTCGCCGCCATCGGCGTCGATCCGCTGCTGCACGACATCCGCTTTGTCGAGGACGACTGGGAAAGCCCGACGCTCGGCGCCTGGGGGCTGGGCTGGGAATGCTGGTGCGACGGCATGGAAGTCAGCCAGTTCACTTATTTCCAGCAGGTCTGCGGCATCGAATGCGCTCCTGTCGCCGGCGAGCTGACCTACGGGCTCGAGCGCCTGGCAATGTATGTCCAGGGTGTCGACAATGTCTACGATCTCAACTTCAATGGCCGCGAAGGCGCCGAGAAGGTCACCTATGGCGATGTCTTCCTGCAGTCCGAGCAGGAATATTCGCGCTACAATTTCGAGATCGCCGACACCGCGATGCTGCTCAAGCATTTCGAG
>Ga0180009_10004984_pt1 | contig 14407 bp, 14 predicted proteins | sample OS_PC_MetaG_FD_123537 | JGI IMG/M metagenome (GOLD analysis project Ga0180009, IMG submission 123537) | Groundwater microbial communities from the Aspo Hard Rock Laboratory (HRL) deep subsurface site, Sweden - OS_PC_MetaG | ecosystem: Environmental > Aquatic > Deep subsurface > Groundwater...
GAAGATATTCAATGGAAGAGTGGGTCAAGGTTCTCCTGCTCCTCCTTGATAATTTGTCCAGTAAAAGATATGGGTAAAGATAAGTTGATAAAGGGGGAAAGTAGCAAAGCCACAGGGGGATTTGAAGATGCCGTTGAAAGGGCGATCTATTTTGGCTTGACAATTTATTAAATTTGCTTAACATTAATTTCTACTTGACATTAATTTCTATTACCATATACTTAAGTAAATATAATTATAGTTAATCAGATAAATCTTTAGACTACAGAAAATTAAGTATTAAAAATAGATAAGCACCATGGAAAGAGATACGATCGCGGTTATATTAGCAGCAGGAGAAGGAACAAGGATGAAGTCTGAAGTTCCTAAGATTCTTCATAAACTATGCGGTCTTCCCATAATTAACTATTCTTTAGATAACACCGCCAAGCTTTCATGGATAAAAGAGACTTTAGTTATCTTAGGATATAAAGCTGAGGAAATAAAAAGTGTTTTACCTTCAAGTTTAAAGGTGATTATTCAACGAGAGCAATTAGGAACTGGCCATGCTTTAATGCAGATCAAGAAAGATTTAGAAGGTTTCAAGGGAAATATCTTAGTTTTATGCGCTGATGCTCCTTTACTTACTTTAGAAACTTTAGAAAATCTGTATCAATGCCATAAAAGGAATAATGCTGCGGTTACCATTCTTACCGCTATCTTAGATAATCCTAAGGGATATGGAAGAATGGTTCGAGATAAAGAAGGCTATCTAAAAAAGATTATTGAAGAACTCGATGCCACTTCTTTAGAAAGAGAGATTACGGAAGTTAATACCAGTATTTATTGCTTTAATTGGCCAGAGCTATTACCAGTTTTAGATAGTTTAGAACTTAATCAAAAAAAGGGAGAATATTACCTTACTGATTGTGTTGAAAAACTCATAGAAAAAGGCTTAATGGTCACCTCTTTTCAGACTAAAGATCCTTATGAAGCTTTAGGTATTAATAATCGTCTTCATCTTTCCGAGGCAGAAAGTAAATTAAGAAGAAAGATCTTAGAAAATTTAATGCTTCAAGGAATAACCATCTTAGATCTTAATTCTACCTTTATCGATCAAGAGGTAAAGATAGAACAAGATACTATTATTTACCCATACACTATTATTTTAGGAAATACGTTCATTAAAAATAGATGCTTAATTGGTCCTTCTTCTTGTGTCATAAATTCTCAAGTAGAAACCGATTCTAACATTTTTGCTTCCTTTATTGTCAATAGCCATATTGAGAGAGAAACTACTATTGGTCCTTATAATTACTTTAAAGATAATCAACAACTTAAGTAGAGGATGTTATGCCTAAAGAATTAAGTTTAAAGATACTCTCTGGGAATTCTAACCACAAGTTAGCAGAGGAAATATGTGAATACTTATTTGTTCCTTTATGTAAGGCTGAAGTATCATCTTTTAGCGATGGTGAAACCTTTGTTCAAATTAATGAAAATATTCGAGGAGCAGATACTTTTATTATTCAATCAACTTGTCCTCCGGCTAACCAAAATCTCATGGAGTTGTTAATTATGATTGATGCCGTTCGGCGATCTTCGGCTCGTCGCATTACAGCGGTAATACCTTATTATGGCTATGGCCGACAAGATCGAAAAGTCCAACCACGAGTTCCTATTACTTCTAAGCTGGTAGCAAATTTAATCACTACTGCTGGAGCAAGAAGAATTCTTTCTATGGATTTTCATGCTGGTCAAATTCAAGGTTTCTTCGATATTCCAGTAGATCATCTTTATGCGGCACCAGCCATAGCTGATTATTTTAAGAAGAGAGAGATTAAAGACTTGGTAATTGTTTCTCCTGATGCTGGAGGAGTCGAGAGAGCTAGGGATTTTGCTAAAAGGCTTAAGGCCAGTATTGCCATCATCGATAAAAGAAGACCAGAGATAAATAAATCAGAAGTAATGAATGTGATTGGAGATATAAAGAATAAGAACTTAATTATCTTAGATGATATAATCGATACTGGAGGAACGATTGCTAAATCTGTCATTGCCTTAAGAGATAAAGGAGCAAAAGATATTTATGTTGCCTGTACCCATCCTGTATTTTCTGGTAAGGCTATGGAAACATTAAGTAAAGTTGGAATTAATGAAGTAGTCATTACCAATACTATCTTTTTTGAAAAAGAAGCACCTGAAGGTTTGAAGATTGTAGAGTTATCGGTAGCTAAGCTATTAGGTGAAGCTATAAATCGTATTCATATTGATGCTTCAGTCAGTTCATTATTTACCTAGGAGGAGATTTTATGAAGACAGTTTCTTTAGGAGCAACTATTAGAAAAGGCACCAAAAAAGGATATAGCCGAAGATTAAGACAAAGAGGATTTATTCCGGCAGTGTTATATGGACATAAGGAAGAACCATTATTATTGGAGTTAGATAATAAATCTTTAAAAAAAGCTTTATTTACAGAAGCAGGGGATAATATTATTATAAATTTAGAAATCAAAGAAGGAGAAAAGTTTTTTTCTAGAACCACTATTTTAAAAGAAAAACAGACCCACTTTATTACTAGGGATATTACCCATATTGATTTTCAACATATATCTTTAGATGAAAAGGTAGAATTTAGTATTCCTATCCATATAGTAGGAGAACCTAAGGGAGTTAAAGAAGGAGGTATTTTAGAGCAAAATTTATGGGAAATCGAGGTAGAGAGTTTACCTTCCCAAGTCTTAGAAAGCATTAATGTAGATATTAGTAATTTAGGAATAAATGAGAGTATCTATGTTAAGGATATTAAATTAACAGAAGAGGTAAAAATACTTTCTGATCTTGAGCTACTAATAGCAACCGTTAGGCCAATGGTAGAAATAAAAGAAGAAGTAACTACAACAGAAAAAACTAAAGCTCCTGAGGTAATTAAAGAAAAAAGAGAAAAGGAATCTGAAAGTGAAGAAAAATAACTATGTTTTTGATAATAGGATTAGGTAACCATGGTTTCTTATATCAAAAAAATAGGCATAATATAGGATTTAAAGTCATAAAGATACTTTCCCAAGTTACAGAAATAAAAGTTAATCAAAGGAAATGTAAGGCTAAAATAGGCAAAGGAGTTTATCGATATAAAGAAATTATTTTAGCTAAACCTCAAACATATATGAATAATAGCGGAGAAGTAGTTATTAATCTTGTCCAAACATATAATATTGATCCTTCTAAAATTATTGTGGTTTACGATGATTTAGATTTAACTCTGGGAAAGATTAAAATTCGTGCTAAGGGTAGTTGCGGAGGACATAAGGGATTAAGATCTATCTTAGAGTGTTTAAATACTCAAGAGATCAAAAGAGTTCGGGTGGGCATAAATCCGGGTTTTAAAGTTTCTAATTCTTCTGGATTTGTCTTATCTAATTTTACTCCAGAAGAAGATCTAGTTATTAATGAAGTTATCTTAAGAACAGTCCAGGCTATTTTATCTATTATTGAAGAAGGATTAGATATAGCCATGAATATTTATAATTAAGAGTAAGTTTACCTTTTAGCTCAAAAGCAAACTAACTCAAAAGCAAACTAAGATGAAGAGTCTTAAAAATTTTCTGATACTATTTTTTTTAATCTTAATTACAGCCAGCTGTGCCCATACTCCTGCACCTATTCTTCCTCTTGACATTAGGACCATCAATATTTCTATTTTTTCTAATAAAACTTTAATTTATGGCTTAGAAAACAAACTAACCGATAAGATTATAGAAAAGTTTATCTTAGATGGACATTTAAATGTAATTTCAAATAAAAAAACAGACACCATACTTTCGGGAGAAATTATTTCGTATCATAAAGAACCTTTATCTTATGATAGAGAAGGTTATATAACTAAATACAAGTTATGGATACTGATAAATGTTTTCCTAACTGATAAAGATAACAAAGAAATTTGGAAAGAAAAATTTGAGGGATCTATTATTTATATTCCTTCGACTTCATCATTATACTCTCCTTCTCATATCGAATATGAAACTGAAGAAGACGCCAGAGAAGCTCTTTTTGAAAATCTTGCTTGGGATATAGTTAACAGAACTATTGAGGGTTGGTAATTCTTGTTATACTAAGTTGCATTCAAAGAAAAACTTATTCGTCATTGCGAGGAGCAAAGGCGAGGAGCAAAGCAACGAAGCAATCTTAATGGAGAATGCCAATTTCCTGTATCAAATATGAGTTTTTAGGTATTTTTTTACGTTATTTTGCCACCAGTTTATTATGTCCACTTCTACCTACCAAGAATTTTTAAAGCAATTAGAAAAAAATAAGCTATCTTCTTTCTATCTTCTCTTGGGTTCAGATAAAAGTTTGATTTCTGAAGGTATTAATAAATTAAAAGAATACCTCTTTCTTAATCTTAATCTTACTTCATTTAATATTAATTACTTTGGTGAAGAAAGTAAATCTCTTTCTGAAATAATTAACGTTTGCGAAACTTTTCCTTTTGCTTCTTCTAAGAGATTAGTAATCATTGAAGATATTTTAATTTTTTCCCAAAAAGAACAAGAAGAATTATCCAAATATCTTGAAAAAATTCCAGTTTATCTTCATTTAGTCTTATCTGCTCATAATTTAAAGAGTAGTCATTTTATCTATAAACTTGCCCAAAAAAATAACTCTCTCTTTTGTTTTTATCCTCTTTCTTTTTTCCAAATGGCTGATTATATTAAAAAGTTTAGCTTCAAGAATGGTTTAATATTTACTCCTCAAGCCACAACTTACCTGATAGAAACACTTGGTCAAGATTTGGTATTTTTAAAGAAAGAATTAGAGAAATACTTACTTTATTTTGATAAAAATAAAGAAGTAGATAAAGATGATTTAGCTCTTATTATTAGCCGACCTTCTTATCAAGAAGAGATCTTTAATTTCTTAGCAGCTCTTGGGGTTCGTAATCTTAAAGATTCTATTTATTTCTTTAAGAGGTTAATGAATAAAGGAGAACCAGTGGTAAAGATATTTTTTATGATCACCAAACATTTAAGACTCTTGTATCAGTTAAAATCATTAGACTTAGAAAATAGTGCCCCTTTCGACATTTTAAAAAGATTAAACTTAAGATCAGTAAAACAAGCTTCAAGCTTACTTTCTCAATCTAAAAATTATTCTCAATTAGAACTTAAAAATCTTTACAAAAAACTTGTAGAAATAGATTGCCAGTTGAAGACTCAAAGCCAAAACCATTCTTCAGTAATAATGGAGATATTTATTGTTGACTTATGCCAGAATTGATAAAATTAATCTTTGTAGCTAAGCGAGATTTTTTGTGGTTAGCAGTATTTTTATGAATGATGCCTTTTTGGGCCGCTTTATCTATAGCTTTAGTAAATAGTCTATAGGTTTCTTGGCTTTTGTCAGCATCTTTTTCTTCTAGGCTCTTGATTACATTTTTAGCCAGTGTTTTAACCTTAGATTTAGTGGAAACATTTCGTAGTCTTCTTTTTTTATCTTGTCCAACTCTTTTTAATACCGAGCTACGTTTCTTTTTTACTTCACTTTTTTCTACCATATTATAAACTCCAGGATGAATAATAAACTTTTTATTAAACTAACATTTTGCTTTCCAGTTGTCAATAGATATTTTTCAAATTGTTAGCTACAAATAGAAATGTTCTGTTGTTCATGTTGGTAGTTCTTTCTATTGATCTATCCAGGTGAATATCCGTTAAAAGGTACTAGTTCCTGTCTTCTCTTGGAGATAGTAGATAAAGGTCTTCCACCACAAATTCCATCCTTTTTCTGCAACGGTGTTGTAATCTACAGTATAATTAAGTCCATCCTTGTTATTCCAAGCTCGATCAAAATATTCTATAAACCTTTTACTCACTTCAGGAGCACCTTCTACCAGTAAATTAGCTTCTAAGTTTAAATCAGCAATATTACGGCGGGTCCAGTTTGCTGATCCACACATAAATTGGTATTTTTGGGTAATAAGATTTACAATACAAATAGCTTTGTGATGAAACTGCTCCCCACGAGTATCTGCCCATCGGATACTTATATTAGTCTTACCTATCTTCTTTAATCTAATTAATTCGGCAGCGACAGGACGATTAGGAATACCATTTTTAGTATGACCAAAGGCATCACGATTAGCATCTAATATTATCCGGACATTTGCTCCCCTGAGAACAGCTTTTTTAATTCCTTGAATTACTCTTCGATCAGAAAGATAAAACATGGCTATTCTTACTTCATCTTTCTTTTTGGTCTTGTCAAGCATTTCAAGAAGACGATCTTTAATGGCCCCTTCCGTGAGCCACGTTACGGTAGTTTTTCTTTTTTGCTGGAAAGTTTTTTGTTTAAATGACTCTCTCTCTATGTAATTTCGAAGATAAAAAAGTAGCTTATTTACTTCTCCTTGTTTGTTATTTAAGATATTTTTTGGGTTTTTTGCTGACCATTCAATACCAGCAAGTTCTGCTGACAAAGCAATCTTGACTATTTTCCCGCTAACAAGTAATCCACAATTGGAATGAGCAGAACTACTATCAGATGGATTAAAACTAGTGACTATCATTTTCCATTGGTTATCTAAGGTATTAGCGATAATAAGCTTACGGTGATTTGCTTTAAAGAAGAGAATCTGACTAAGTTGCTTTAAGCTGATCTTTGAACTATCTTGATTGATGAGATTTGGAAAAATTGGCTTTTCTAATAATCTCTTCAATAAAGGTACCTTACTTAAATATTCGTTTATTATTTGGCCAGGAATACTATAAATAAGATGACTATCTACTAAGTAAGATAAATCGGTAAAGACTACTACAATTCCAGCATCTACCAGATGGTGAAAGAATTGAGGTTCCATCTTTCCGTAAATGCGATTAATAGGATCTGTTAATACCAAGATCTTTATCTTGGGGTGGGTTTTTTTCTTATTAATAAGGGCGGTAGCTAATTTCAAAGAGACTTTCCGATAATCTTCAGAGGTGCTTCCTTGGAAATTATTCCACAAAAAGAAATCAAGGTAGATAAAGTCTTTAGCCCTTTTAATAAGGAATAGTATTTCCTTAAAGTTTTCTTGATGAATGACACGTTTATTAGTCTTGGGATTAAATGCAGTTGTATCAAGGAGTAGTCTTATTTCATTTTCAGAGATAGGAGAAGTTTTGCAAATATGTACTCCAGAAGGCAAGCTAAGTATTTGAGTAAAATGAAAGACGGCTGTTAAAATAATAAGACTCAGGATAGTAATTAAACTTATCCATTTAGTTATCTTTTTTATGTTGGACATTTTTTATTATTTTGAAATAAGTAAACATACTTTAATTAATCGAAATTATTAGATAGAAGATTAGCAAACCCATGAAAAAAAGTCAATATTTTGTATAAATTAACAGTGATTTTCATTTTGCTGTTACACAAAAGAAAGATTTTATGGTAATGATTTTTTAATTATGTTATAATTAAAGGTATCTTGTTGTCTAAGAATTTGAAAGTGCTTTTAAAATTGTCATTCCTTGCTTTGCTTGGAATGACTAAAGTTGTCGCCTAAGACAGTCTAATTTAATTATAATAACTTTTGGGTATATATGGATAGCAAAAAAGATAGAAAATTTGAAGATTTAGAGAAGAGAGAGAAAGATTTAGTCATCCTTAGAGAAAGATTAAACCTTGTTTTAGAAGAAAAAGATAAAGAGTTGAGTTTGCTAAAGAGGGCTCTTGGCAAAGCTACTTCAAGATCAGAGGAAATAAATAAGGAATTTGACGAATTTGTTTATTTTGCTTCTCATGACCTAAAGGGATCTTTGCGGAGTATTGAAGCTTTTAGTAAGTTTTTACACGAGGATTATAGAGATATTTTAGATGAGAAAGGCAGAGAATATCTTGAGGTATTAAATGAGTCCATCCAAAGACTTAAGGCTCAAGTTGCAAGTTTAGGGGAATTGGCTAAGATTAGAGAAGATGCTTCTTCTAATGAAGAATTTAATTTAAAGAAGATAGTTATTAAATCAATTTTAAACTTAAAAGATCTAATTAAAAAAAAGAAGCCAAAATTTTCTTTTTATAATCTCAATGTTGGGGCTTATGGAAATCCTTTGTTGATTGAAAAAGTTTTGTCAAATCTTATCTCAAATGGTCTTATCTTTAATGATAAAAAGAAGATAACTTTGGAAATAGGGAGTATAAACAAAGAAGAAGCTTTTTCTGTCTATGTAAAAGATAATGGAATTGGGATAGAAGAGTTTTATTTTGAAAGAATATTTCAAATTTTTCAACGGGTAGGGACAAAAAATTATAGCGGTGTGGGAGCAGGTTTAACTATTTGTAACAAGGTTATAGAAAAACATAGAGGAAATATTTGGGTAGAGTCTAAAGTGAGTAAAGGAAGTACTTTTTTCTTTACTTTACCGCCTAAAAAAAGTTAATAAATAAAGGAAGTAATTTTGTAACCGTTCAGCCGTCAGCTAAGGCTAACAAAATCAGGTAGTAGTGTGTTAAATACTCTTCTCTCTCTTGCCTTAATGGACTGATTCTTAATAAAATTGCTATCTGAAAACTGATACTTGAATATTTACAAAGTTTTTTATTCATTTTACCAGCCAAAAAGAGTTAATAACTTAGCTAACAGGTAATCATATGAAGATTAAAGTATTATATATTGAAGATAATTATGCTGATTTTTTAATGTTAAAGAGAATCTTAGAAGTTAAGGGAAGATACTTTACCTTAGAAAATGTTGGTAGCAGCGAAGAAGCTTTGACATTTCTTAAAAGAAAGAGTCTTGACTGTATCTTAATTGACCGTGATCTTCAAGATGGGGGTAGTTTAGAATTATTGAAAAAGATTAAATGTGATTACCAAGAAATACCGGTAATCATTCTTAGTAATTATGAAGAAGAAAAGGTTGCTTTTAGTTATCTACAAAATGGGGCCGTGGGTTTTATTAGTAAAGATGAGATCTTAAATGGCCAGATCTTAAATAAGGTGGTAGATTGTATCTTCATTAAAGAAAAACCTCAAGAGGTACTCTTAAAAGAAAGAGAAGATTTAGACAGGGTTTTATTTGAAAGAGGAACAGCTCGGATCTATCAAGCATTATTGAAAAATATGAATGAGGGGTTGATTGTCTTAGATAATAAAGGAAGAATTATTTTTGTTAATAAAGAAATAGAGAAGCTGTTAGGTTGTTCAAAGAATGAAATTATAGATAAAGAGATCTTTGGGATGATCGATAAAAAAGATTTAGATCTTTTAAAGAAAAAGTTAAATAAGATCCAAAAAGGTGAAAAATGTTTTTATGAAATTAATCTTTCTTATCAAAAGAAAAAGATTCCTGTCTCTATAAACCATGCTCCTTTTCAGGAGGGAGAGGTAATTAAGGGAAGTTTATGCTTAATCAATGATCTCTTTAAAATAAGAAAGTATGCTCAAAAGAGCAAAAAAAAAGAGGAGGAGTTAATAAAGAAGTCTATTACTGATAGCTTAACAGGAGTATTAAGCTACACTCAATTTTTATACTTACTTAAGATTGAATTTGAAAAAACAAAGAGATACTTTACCGATCTATCTTGCCTGATCATAGATATAGATAATTTTAAAAGGATAAATGAGGAATATGGTTTTAAGTTTGGAGATAAAGCCTTAAGAGAAATAGCAGAGATGATTACCAGAAACTGTCGTAAAAGTGATGTTATTGCTCGTTTTGGAGGGGAAAAATTTATTGCCTTATTATCTAATACTAATTATCAAAATTCTTTAATTGTCGCTGAGAAACTAAGGAAGATTATTGATAATCACCATTTTACAGATAAAGATTATCTTATTAAGATTACCTTTACAATAGGAGTTTCTTCGGTAATAGAAGACGGAGTAAAGACAGCAGATGCTTTAATAGAAAATGCCCAAAAAGCAGTAACGGTAGCTAAAAAAGAAGAAAAGGGTAAGATCTTATCATTTAAAGATATTATTGTTACTCACTCTGAATTAGACCTTAAGGAGTCAAAAGTAACTAATTTACAAGAGAAGATCCTTGATATTACTCAAACTACTAAAGAATCGTATGTCGAGTCTTTGAGGTCTTTAATTATGGCCTTAGAAGCAAGAGACCTATATACTAAAGAACATTCTGTTAATGTTTCCAAGTATTCTTATTTAGTAGCTAAAGAGATGGAGCTTTCAGAAGATCAAGCCAGATTAATTAAGACAGCAGGATTAGTCCACGATCTTGGAAAGATTGGTATTAGTGATGCTATCTTATTAAAGAAAGGACCTTTAAGCGATGAAGAAAGAAAGGCCATCCAAATGCACCCTATCTATGGAGTAAATATCATTCATCCGATCCATTTTTTAGCTGAAGAACGACCAATTGTCTTATATCATCACGAAAGGATTGATGGTAAGGGATATCCCGAAGGATTAAGAGGCAAAAGAATTCCTATTGGGGCGCGAATTATGAATGTCGTAGATTCTTTTGATGCCATGTCTTCTCCTCGTCCATATCGAGACCCGTTAAAGGTAAATGAGGCAATAAAAGAATTAATAAATTGTGCTGGCAGCCAATTTGATCCCGAAGTAGTATATAATTTATTAAAAGTATTAATAAATGAAAGACTAATTCCTGATATCTTAAAAGAAGACAGAAGATTATATGAAGATATCATGTTAAAATGTCATGAATATCATCTTAAGTATTAATCGGAAAGTATTAATTGGAAAGTATTAATTGGAAGTGTTCAGCTTGAAGCTTTCAGCAAAAGAGAGCTATAAAAGAGAGGTTGATGATGGAGGTATCTTTAAAAGAAGAGACTAAAAGAGAACGAGGAAAAGAACACCCTGTTTCTGCTTTAAGTGTAAAGCTAAGAGAGATCTTTTTAGAATTAGGACTTGACGAAATTATTAATCCAATGGTTGTAGAGGAAAGGGATATTTATCTTCAGTATGGCTCTGAAGCGCCTTTAATCTTAGACCGAGTTTATTACTTAGCTGGTGTAGATAGAGCAGATATAGGTCTTTCTAATCACAAGGTAGAAAAGATTAAGGAGATTATTCCAAATTTTAATAAATTAGAAGAGCTAAAAGGATACCTAAGGAGGTTTAAAGAGGGAAGGATAGAAGGAGATGACTTTGTGGAAGGCTTGGTTAATGAATTAGCGGTCTCAGAAGAACAAGCCTTATCTTTAATTGAAAAGGTATTTCCTGAATTCAAGGAACTACGTCCTGTTCCTTCTAAAAAGACCTTAAGGTCTCATATGACTGCTTTATGGTATTCTACGATCGCTGCTCTTTTAAGTCAAAAAAAGTATCCTTTATCCTTATTTTCTATGGGGCCCAGATTTCGTAGGGAACAGAGGCAAGATAGTAGTCATTTATATGAAAGCACTTCTGCTTCTATCGTGATCGTAGATGAGAATTTTACTTTAGAAGATGGAAAAAAGATTACTCAAAAGATATTAACTTGTTTAGGTTTTTCTAATTTTGAATTTAAAATAAAAGGAGTAACTAGTAATTATTACGCTCCCGGCACTGATACCGAAATATATGCTGAATTTGGCAGTCAAAAGGTAGAAGTAGCTAATCTTGGATATTATTCTAAAGAATCCCTAACTAATTATGGTATAAAATATCCAGTATTTAATCTAGGGTTAGGAGTAGAACGACTTTCTCTCTTATTAGAAAAAGCTAAAGATATTAGAGAATTAGTGTATCCTCAGTATCTTCATATTATTGAACTTACAGATGAGGAAATTATCTCTACTTTAAAACCTTGCCAAGAGCCGGCTACTCCTGGTGGAGAAAAGTTAGTTAAGGAATTAGTGGAAAAGTGCCTTGCCCATAAGGAGACCATTGGTCCCGTGGAGATCTTAATCTACGAAGGAGATTTTTTAGGCAAAGAGATTAAGATTTGGGTCTATAATTGGGACATGGGAAAGAGTTTAATGTCTTATGCTTATCTAAATAAGATATTTGTTTATGAAGGAAGTTTATATAGTCTTCCCCCCAGGGATTATTTAAAAAAGACAACCGAAGTGAAGAATAAGTTTTTGGAAGTTTACGATAAAGGAAGAGAGAGTAATCTATCTTTTATGGACCTGATTATGAAGAAGTTTATCTTTGAAATAGAAAAAACTTTAGCCAAAGGGGAAGTAAGTTTAGATATAAAATTTAAGATGATCAAGAGGCTGGGTGAAGTTAATCTTTATATTTCAGATTATGTGAATAACTATATTACCTCTAATAATAAAAAGATATTAGTAGGAGGTCCTTTATTTTTTGGATTAAAAGCTTTACTTTCTTAAAGAAGAAAGGAGATAATCTTGGAGCGTTCCTGGCCTAAGGAGTTATTTTATCATAGAGATCATTGTTGGGTAAAAGTAGAGAATAATAATCAAGTGATCATTGGCTTGGATGAGTTTTTTATAAAGAAAGCCGGGGAGATAAATAAGGTAAAATTACCTTTTGAAGGTGATGAGATAAAAGTAAATGAAAGCTTTGGAGAGGTTTTAACAGTTAGTGGAGATATCAAAGTAGTTGCTCCTCTTTCTGGAGAAATTATGGAGGTTAATTTAAATTTAGAAGACGATCCTCAAGTCTTAATGAAAGATCCTTATCAGGAAGGTTGGATGATGAAGGTAATTGCTTCAAATTTAGAGGATGAGATAGAGATGTTAATAAAAGGAAAATCTTCTTGAAAGAGAATACTCTTACTCACTTTGATCTTCAGGGCAAAGCTAAGATGGTAGATATTAGTCATAAAAAATCTACCTTACGGACAGCTAAAGCTGAAGGAATAATCTTTATGCAGAAAGAGACTTTAAGTTTAATTAAGTCTCACCAAGTAATTAAGGGTGATGTTCTTACGGTAGCTAAAGTTTCAGGAATTTTAGCCAGTAAAAATACCTCTTCTTTAATTCCTATGAGCCATCCTATAAAGATTACTAATGTTGACCTTACTTTTGAGATAGATGAATCTGAGTCAGCCATAAGAGCTATCTCTAAGGTAGTAGCTTTTGATAAAACAGGTGCTGAAATGGAAGCTCTTACCGCTGTGGCGGTTTCTCTTTTAACTATTTATGATATGTGTAAAGCTGCGGACAAGAAGATGGTTATTTCTAATATCTATTTAAAGGAGAAGACCGGTGGAAAAAGTGGTAATTCTTTTACCTAGAAGGAGATTTTCTTGAGAAAAAGAATTAAAATCACCTTTTAAAAGAGAAGACCGGTAGAAAAAGTGGTAATTTTTACCTAGAAGGAAAATTTTCTTGAGAAAAAGAATTAAAATCACCTTTTAAAAGAGAAGACCGGTAGAAAAAGTGGTAATTTTTACCTAGAAGGAAAATTTTCTTGAGAGAAAGAGTTAAATCACCTTATTTAGCTAAAGCTACCATCGGAGTTGATATTGGAGGCAGCAAGATAGAGAGTGCTTTAGTTCGCGCCGATGGAAGTGTACCTATTAGTATCAAGATTGATACCCCTTCGGCGTTAACTACGACGAATATTATTCAAGCTATTTATGCTTCTGTTGATGGAGTCATTTTAGAGAGAAAAGAGTATATTAGGGGTATCGGTGTTGGTGCTCCTGGCCAAGTAGAGCTTCGGACGGGAAAGGTTATTCATGCCCCTAACCTTAGTTGCCAAAATCTTCCCTTGAAGGAAATTCTCCAAAAAAGGTACTCTCTGCCGGTATTTGTTGATAATGATGTTCGCTGTGCTCTATTAGCTGAGCATAGACATGGAGTAGCCAAAAATATTCTTGATTGTCTTTGTATGTTTGTCGGTACGGGAATTGGGGGAGGAATTATGGTCGGTGGTAAAGTCTTACGTGGAGTGACTAATTCTGCTGCCGAAATAGGCCATATGACCTTAGAAAAAAATGGCCCCAAGTGTGGTTGTGGTAATTATGGATGCTTGGAAAGCTTAGCTTCTGGACCTAAAATAATTGAGGATGCCGTGGAGAGACTTAAAGGAAGAAATTCGCTCATTAAAGATCTGGTAAAAAATGATCTTAGTAAGATAAATATTAATTTAATTCAAAAAGCCTTTGAAGAAAAAGATAAAGTAGCTATTGAAGTTTTAGAAAGAGCGGCTGATTATATTGGCATAGGAGTAGCTACTTTGGTAAATATCTTAAATCCGAAAATGGTAATCTTAGGAGGAGGGGTAATCAATGCTTCTCCATCTTTATTTGAAATGATAAAAGAGGTGGCATTAAAAAGGGCAATAAAGATTTCAAAAAGTAATCTCAAGATAGTCACCTCTGAACTGGAAAAAAATGCTGGAACGATAGGGGCAAGTTTGTTAGTAGAATTTTAAGGTTATTTTAAGAGGTATTGCTTTGAATAAAGCTGGTATATGATTTATCAGGTGATAAACGAGCAATGGGAGTAAGTTATTTTAAGAGGTATTGCTTTGAATAAAGCTGGTATATGATTTATCA
>Ga0180009_10004985_pt1 | contig 14406 bp, 16 predicted proteins | sample OS_PC_MetaG_FD_123537 | JGI IMG/M metagenome (GOLD analysis project Ga0180009, IMG submission 123537) | Groundwater microbial communities from the Aspo Hard Rock Laboratory (HRL) deep subsurface site, Sweden - OS_PC_MetaG | ecosystem: Environmental > Aquatic > Deep subsurface > Groundwater...
GTTCACCGCCACCGAGGTGCTGGGCAAGATCCGGGACGGGGTGAAGGTGCAGGCCCTGGTCAAGGGTCTGTTCCGGTCGGTAGTCAAACGGGTCATGGAGATGGACCTCTTTGAGGGGGCCGTGGTCTTGACCGGCGGGGTGGCCGCCCACAACCCCTATCTGGCCCAGATGCTGGGCGAGGAGTTGGGGCGCCCGGTGCTCCTGCCTCCCCGCCCCCAGCTCACCGGCGCCTGGGGGGCGGCGCTCCTGGCCCGGGATATTCGGGCCCGCCAACTGGCGAGCGAGTAACTGTAGCCCTATGGCCAGGACGGTTTGAGGGGCCCCCTGGCCGGGATTAACCCCAAACGGGAGAGGATGTAGTTATGAACCGCTGGCTCACCGTGGCCGACATTCTTCGGGTAAACGCCATAAAGTACCCCGACAAGGAGGGTGCGGCGGACATGCACCGTTCGCTGAGTTTCAAGCAGTGGAACGAGCGCTGCTGCCGCCTGGCCAACGCCCTGGCCGGCCGGGGGCTCAAAAAAGGCGACCGGATCGCGATGTTGGCCTACAACTGCCTGGAGTGGCTGGAGTTCTACGGGGCTTGCGCCAAGGGCGGCTTCGTGGCCGTGCCCATCATGTTCCGCCTTACCCCCAGCGAGTACACCTACATCCTCAACGATGCCCAGGCCAAGGCCATCATCGTGGAAAAGCCCTTCGCCGCCGACGTGACGGGGGCCAAGGCCGACTTGGAGACCATCGCCGGGGACGGCTACATCTACTTCGGCGAGGGCGACGCCCCCGAGGGCTACGCCCACCTGGAGGATCTTTTCGCCGCCGGCTCGCCCCAGGAACCCGAGACCAAGGTCATCGACGAGGACGTCTGGATCATCATGTACACCTCCGGCACCACCGGGCGGCCCAAGGGGGTGGTGCGTACCCATGAGTCCCTGGCGGGCAAATACTGGACCAACATCGCGGCCATGGGCTACGACCACGACGAACGGGGCCTGTTGGTCATGCCCATGTGCCATATCAACAGCGTGTTCTACTCCTTCGTCTTCACCTGCCTGGGGGCCACCACCATCGTGTACAACTCGGTGTCCTTCGACTCCGAAGACATGATCAGGACCCTCAGCGAGTTCAAGGTCACCTTCACCTCCCTGGTGCCCACCCACTACATCATGATGCTGGCCCTGCCCGAAGAGGTGAAAACCAGCTACGACGTGGACTGCGTCAAGAAGCTCCTTATCTCCTCGGCCCCGGCCCGGCGCGACCTGAAGCTGGCCATCATGGACTACTTCAAAAACAGCCAGCTCTACGAGGCCTACGGCTCCACCGAGGCCGGCTTGGTCACCTTGCTCTTGCCCTCGGAGCAGTTCAACAAGCTGGGCTCCATCGGGCGCGAGATTCCCGGCACCGACATCATCAAGCTGTTGGACGAGGACAAGAACGAGGTGCCGGTGGGCGAGGTGGGCGAGCTCTACTCCCGGGGCCCGGCCATGTTCAGCGAGTATTGGAACCTGCCCGAGGTCACCAAGGACTCCTTCGTGGGCGATTATTTCAGCGCCGGCGACATGGCCTACATGGACGATGAAGGCTACTACTACCTGGTGGACCGCAAGAAAAACATGATCATCACCGGCGGAGAAAACGTCTACCCCAGCGAGGTGGAGGACTGCCTGGGCGGCCACTCGGCGGTGAAGGACGTGGCGGTGATCGGGGTGCCCGACGACAAGTGGGGCGAGAGCGTCACCTCGGTGGTGATCTTGCACCAGGGCTATGAGCCCACCCCGGAGCTGGCCAAGGAATTGAGTGAGTTCACCAAGGGCAAGATCGCCGGCTTCAAGCGGCCCAAGAACATCTACTTCGTGGCCGAGGAGGAGATGCCCCGTACCGGCACCGGCAAGATTCTGCACCGGGTGCTGCGGGACCGTTACGGCCACTGGGCCGACAACAAGGGCTAGACGCCCGCCGGTAAATTTTGGGCTTCCATTATGGCCACAACCGTTTAACCGACACGGAGCAGACCATGTTCAGCAAAGCCTTCGTTCCCCACAAGGGGTACTGGTCCTCGCCCTTCTCCCGCTGGCAGGGATCGTTTCAAAACGAGCACCCCGTAAAGCTGGCCGCGGCCACCACCCAAAAATTCCTGCAACTCAGGGGCATCGACCCGTCGGTGTTCGACGGCTGCACCTTCGGCATGACCATCGGCATGCCCTCCTGGTTCTACGCCAACCCCTGGTATTGCGCCCTCATGGGCAACGACCGCGTCTCCGGGCCCACCGTGAGCCAGGCCTGCGCCACCAGCACCACCGCCCTTTACACCGCGGCCAGCGGCCTGGAGTGCGGGGCCTATGAATGCAACCTGGTGGCCACCACCGACCGTTGCTCCAACGGCCCCCACAGCGTCTGGCCCAATCCCAACGGGCCCGGCGCCGAGGTAATCAGCGAAAACTGGCTGATGGACAACTTCAACAAGGACCCCTACGGCGGCCAAGCCATGTTCATGACCGCCGAGCTGGTGGGCAAGGACAACGGCGGGGTCTCCAAACAGGAGTCCGACGCCCTGGCCCTGAGGCGCTACGAGCAGTACCTGATGTCCATGGCCAACGACCGGGAGTTCCAAAAGGGCTACATGATTCCGGTGGACATTAAGATCAGCAAGAAGAAGACGGTCACCGTGGAGGCCGACGAGGGCATCATGCCCACCACCGCCGAAGGCCTGGCCTCCTTGAAGCCCATCCTGCCCGACGGCGCCCTGACCTTCGGGGCCCAGACCCACCCGGCCGACGGCAACGCCGGGCTCATCGTCACCACCGAGGAAAAGGCCAAGGAACTCTCTTCCGACAAGAGCGTGACCATCCAGATCCTTTCCTACGGCTACGCCCGGGCGGCCAAGGCCCGCATGGCCGCGGCGGTGACCCCCTCGGCCCAGATGGCCCTTAAAAACGCGGGCATCGAGGTGAAGGACCTGGCTGCGGTGAAGACCCACAACCCCTTCACCATCAACGACATCGTCATGGGCCGGCTCATGGGCATCCCCGGGGAGATTTTCAACAACTACGGCTCCTCCTTGGTCTTTGGCCACCCCCAGGGCCCCACCGGCGCCCGCTGCATGGCGGAGCTTATCGAAGAGTTGGTGCTCAAGGGCGGCGGCTACGGCCTGTTCGCGGGCTGCGCCGCCGGCGACACCGCCGCCTCGGTGGTGTTCAAGGTTTCTTGATCCAGCGAAAACTCGCCCTTCCCCAAGTCCCTTTGTCAAAGCGGTTCGCCGTCCGGCCCTGGCCGGGCGGCGAACCGCTTTGACGGGCCGTTCAGCCCGCCGCCCTGCCGCCTGGCAAAGCTTCACCCTTGCGTTGCGCCGGGGTACGCCCCTGGGGCAAGCTGGAATTGGAGCGCTCAGGACCACCTCTGGCCAGGAGGACCGTGATGGACGTCAACCAAGTTCCCCTTTTGCTGCGCCGGGAGATCGAGGCCTCGGTATTGGGCCAGGTTTATCAATCGCTGCGCCGGCGCATGGGCCAAGAGGAGGCCCTGTCGGTGATGACCCAGATAGATGACCCAGATAGTGGAGCAAACCGCCGAAGAGGCGGGCCGGGCCTTTGCCGCCGCGTCCAAAAGCGGCCCCAGCCTGGAGCACTTTTGCACCATCTGGGACCGGCTCATGGCCGTGCCCGGCTCTCTGGAGACCGAGGGCTACGAGTTGGAAGAGAGCCGCATGCGCCTGAAGGTCACCGGATGCGGCTACTTGAAGCTCTACCAGGGCATGGGCCTGCCCCAAGAATTGTTGCCGGTGCTCTCGTGTTGCCGGGACTTCGCCTTTGCCCGGGGCTATTCCCCCCGCCTCCACCTGGAACGGCCCACCTTCATCGGCCAGGGCGACCAGGCATGCCGCTTCGAATACACTTGGCAGTAGAACATAGTCTTCTAAGTTCTGAAATAAGGCTGTCCAATAGCTTCTTGCAACCGTACCCATCTTGAATTTTGTAGAAATTGTTTTTGCCGAAGATGACCGCGCGAAATCAATCGCGGCACAGCCAGGCGCCGCAGGGCAAGGCGGCAGGTGAGCGAGGGACGCAGGCGTAGTATGCCTACGCCGAGGACCGAGCGACGCCGACAACGCGGCCATGCGGGGGCTGGCGAAGCCACGCGGCACAGCCAGGCGGCTGCGGGCAAGGCGTCCGGCGAGCGCAGGCCGCAAGCGTGGCAAAGTCACGCTGAGGCCTAAGCGATGCCGGCAACGCAGCCCCCCGCCGTCTGGCGCAGCCGGCCGAATCAGGGCCACACGGTGGTGAGGTAGTGAAACTTGCCCCCCTTGACCTGAAGAATCACAACAGGCTTGATGGCGTCGTGCCTTAGCAAGGTGATCATCCCGGTGGCCCCGGGGAAGTCCTTGGTCTGCTCCAGGGCCATGGCGATGGCCTGGGGCTGGGTGGAGCCGGCCCGGGCGATGGCGTCCAGCAAGGCGTTGTAGGCGTCGTAGGTAAGGGCGCTCACAGATCCCGGGTCCTCGCGGAAGGTTCGCCGGAAAGCGGCCACGAAGCGCTTGCCGTTGGGGGTGTTCGCCGCTTGGTGGTGGAAGTGGGCGGTAAGGCACAGCCCCTCCACCGCCGGGCCGCCCAGGATGATCAGCTCGTCGGACTGGGCGGCGTCGCCGCTCAAAATGGGCTGGGTCAGGCCCATGGCCCGGGCCTGGCGGGCGATCAAGGCGTCCTCGCGAAAGTGGCCGGGCAGGTAGAGGAGGTCGGGGTTGGCCTTTTTCACCGCCGCCAGCTGGGGGGCGAAGTCCTCGTCCCCGCTGTTGTAAAAGACCTTGAGCACCACCTTGCCGCCCAACTGGGTGAAGGCCTGCCGGAAGCAGCGGGCTATGCCCACGCAATATTCCTGGCCAAGGTCGGTGAACACCGCAGCGGTCTTGGCCCCCAGGTCTTCCCGGGCGAACTTGGCGGCCACCCGGCCCTGGAAGGGGTCCACGAAGCAGATGCGAAAGACGTACTTGCGCCTACTGGTGACCATGGCGTTGGTGGCCCAGGGGGTGATCAGGGGCACCCCGGCCTTTTCGGCCACAGGCGCGGCGGCCAAGGTGTTGCCCGAGGTGAGGCAGCCTATTATGGCGCACACCTTGTCCTCGCGGATCAGGCGGGAAGCTTCCCGGGCCGAGGTCCTCTTGTCGCTCAAGTTGTCGGCCAGCGTCAGATCCACCGGCCGGCCCAGGACCTGGGGCCGGTGCTTCTGGGCCAGCTTGAGGCCCTTTAGACCGCGGTCGCCATAGGGCGCTTCCGGACCGCTCAGGGGGAAGATCACCCCCAGCTTGACCGGATCGTCGGCGCCGGCGGCCGAGGCCCGCCCCTGGGTCAAGACCAGACAACACGCGGCGGTGGCCATCAAGGCCAGGCAAAGGGCGGTTTTGAAGGGTCTGGCTGGTATTTTATTTAGACGCACCGCCTCACCTCCGGCCGGGAACGGCAAGTCTGATAAATCCAACCTAAGTTAAGGGCCGGAAAGGTGTCAAGGCCGGCGGAAGACCGGCGAACCTGAAACGGCTATCCCTTGGACGAGGAGGCCTGATCCATCTTGTCTTGGCGCTTACCCAGCCAGGTGATGAGCAGGGCCAGGGCGATGGCCCCTCCCACGATGAGATAAAATTGCCAGTTCATGTCCGCCTCCTCATTCGCCGCTTATTTAGGCTAGATATTCACCATAGCACCACCCCCGGACGGAGGCAAGGACTGAGCGAAACGCCTTAGCCGAAGCGGGCCACCACCGGGGTGTGGTCGCTGGGTTTGGCCTGGCCCCGGGGCCCCACGTCCACCAGGCAGCCGGTGCAGATTTTGGCCAGGGGCGCGGTGGCCAGGACCAGGTCGATGCGCCAGCCCAGGTTGCGCTTGAAGGACTGGGGCAGGCGATAGTCCCAAAAGGTGAATTGCTTCTCCTCGGGGTGGTGCAGCCGGAACAGGTCGGTGAGCCCCCACTGCTCTATGCGCTCCAGGGCGGCGCGCTCGTCGGGGTGGCAGCTCACCTTGCCGGCCATGCGCTTGGGGTCGTACACGTCCAGATCGGTGGGGGCCACGTTGATGTCCCCGGCCACCACCAGCGGCTGGGCCGGGTCGAAGCGCTGGGGCAGCATCGCCGCCACCTGGCCCAGAAAGTGCAGCTTGTATTCCCAGGCCTCGTGGCCCACCTCCCGGCCCTGGGGCACGTAGAGGTTCACCACCCAGCCCCAGTCAAGCTTGGCGGCCAAGACCCGGGCCTGGCCGCCATCGCCCTCTTCCAGGCCGCTTCGCACCTGGGCGGCTTGGTTTTTGCTGAGTATCGCCACCCCGTTGAAGGCCTTCTGGCCGTGGAAATAAACGTGGTAGCCCAACTCTTCCAAGGCGGCGGCGGGAAAGTCCTCGTCGGTCACCTTGGTCTCTTGCAAACACACCACCTCCGGCGCGGCCGTCTTGAGCCAGCCCAGCAAAAGGGGCAGGCGGGCCCGCACTCCGTTTACGTTGAAGGTGGCCAAGCTCCAGGCCATGCGGCGGCTCTCCTTGCTGGGGGTGTGGGCCCATAATAGCATGGCGGCCTCGCCTTGCCAGGCCCGGGCGGTCGGTATAGACTTGGTGGGCTAATGATGAAACCAGGCCCCGGGGAGAGAGACCATGCCCATCTTTGAGTTCCGTTGCGAATCCTGCCAAAGCGTATTCGAGCATTTGGCCATGACCTCCGGCGAGTTGGTGGAGATCAAGTGCCCCTCCTGCGGCGGCAATGAACTCAGCCGGGTGATGAGCACCTGCTCCTCGGTGGTCAGCGGCTCCAAAAACGCCCCGTCCCCCAGCAGCCCCACCGTGGAGAACCGCTCCTGCGCCAACGCGGGCAACTGCGGCACCATCACCCTGCCCGGCATCGACTAAGTTTCGCTATAAAATTCAAGGCCCGCGCCTGAGCGTTATCCCCTTTGCACCCGTCACCGGCACAGCCCGGGAGGGTCAGGCAAGGCGGCGGCGAGCGCAGGCCGCAGGCGTATTCTTATATACGCCGAGGCCTAAGCGATGCCGCCAACGCAGCATGACGCTTCCTGGCGAAGCCGGGCGCTAGGGGATCGGCAGCAGCACGAAGGCCGCCGTGGTCCACAGCGCGTGGGAGATGATGACCGGCGGGATGCGCCCCATGCGCCAGTAGAGCAGGCCCCAAAAAGCCCCGGCCACGGCGGCGGCCCCCATGAGCATGAAATTGAGCGAGGGCAGGTGGACCAGGGTGTAGATCCCGGTGGCGGCCAGCCAGCCCTTGAGCGGCCCCAGGCGCTCCATTAGGCCGGCCTGCATGTAGCGCCGCCAGAAAAGCTCCTCGCAAGGGCCGATGATGAAAAACAACAGCAGGGCGATGACCCACGGGGAAACGCCCTGGCCCTTGGCGTAGATGGCCCCCACCTGATCGGCCAAAGGGGGAAAAAGCTGGACGCTCAACATCTTGCCCAGCCAGAAAATGAGCCACAGCACCGCCGCCGAAACCAGGCCCCAAAGCACATCGGACCAGCGGAAGGCTAGGCCTCCGGGCACCGGGGGCCTGAGGAACAGGGAGACGATGGTGAGGATAAGGGCCGTGGCGCTTATTTTCAGCCAGAAGTTGCCCCCGGGCCAGCCGAAGGCCAGGGCGAACAACAGGGCTGCCAGGGCGGTCATGGCCCCCAGGGCCACCCAACCCTGTCTTTTGGCCTTGAGGTTGACCGCCCGCATGAAAAGACCCCTTTTTGAAGTTGCCCCGCTGGTTACAGATTACGGCAGGGGCCGGGCGGGAGCAATGGCCGGGCCCGGCATCTGGTAAAATAAAGCCGCCCCAATGCCTCACTCCCTCTTTCAGGAGAGCAGAACATGGACAAGGACCTTAGGACGCCCCCGGCCCTGCTGGAACGGGAGCAGTGTCTGCTGGTGATCATCGACATGCAGCAAAAGCTGGTTCCCCTGATGGCCGACAAAGAGCGTCTGATAGCCAACGTGTCGCGCCTGGCGCGCTTCGCCCGCATCGTGGGCATGCCGGTGGTGGTCAGCGAGCAGACCAACCTGGGCCCCACCATCGAACAGATCGCCTCGGTGCTGCCCCACGCGGTGGAGCCGGTGGAAAAGATCAGCTTCGACTGCTTTGGCTGCGGCCCCTTCCAGGAGAAGCTGTGGGAGCACCAGAGGCCGGTGCTGGCCATCGCCGGCATCGAGAGTCACATCTGCGTGGCCCAGACCGCTTTGAGCGGCCTGGTGGGCCACGAGGTGCATGTCATCGCCGACGCGGTGGCCTCGCGCTACGAGCCCAACCGCCAGGTGGCCCTGCGCCGCCTGGAGCAGGCCGGGGCGGTTATCAGCTCCACCGAGATGTTCATGTACGAGGTGCTGGGCCGGGCGGGCACCGATGAGTTCCGGGCGGTGCTGCCGTTGGTAAAAGAAACGCCCTAGCCCGCACATTGCATTGAGGTTGGGCGTCCGGCGGCTGGCTGTGCCGGTCATGGTTCAATAGGATTGTTCACGAACTTGGCCAAGCGGGTGAAGTATTCCGAGCCGCCCACCAGGTAGGTGTCGTTGTGCCCGGCCCCGTCCAGGGTGATGAAGCGCTTGGGCTGGGGCAGGGCCTCGTAAAGCTCTTGCCCCAGGCGAAAGGGCACGATGTCGTCGGCGTCGCCGTGCAGCATCAGCACCGGGCAGCCCACCCGGGGGGCCCGCCCCAGGCTGTTGAAGCGCCCCCCCAACCAGCTTTGCAGGCCGGGCAGGGGGAAATGAACCTTGGCCATGTCCCCCAGGTTGGTGAAGGTGGACTCCAGGATCATCCCGGCCGGCTGGCGGCTGGCCGCCAGATACACCGCGGCCACCCCGCCCAGGGAGCGCCCGAAGACCATCACCCGTCCGCCCTGCCGCCGGGCCTGGTCCTGGGCCCAGTCCCAGGCCGCATCGGCGTCCAGATACAGGCCCGCCTCGCTGGGTTTCCCCTCGCTACTGCCGTAGCCCCGGTAGTCGAAGATGAACACCGCCACCCCCGCCCGGTGCAGCCGGGCCAGATTGTCCAGGCGGTGGGAGATGTTGCCCGCGTTGCCGTGGCAAAAGAGCATGAGGTTGGCCGAGCCGGCGGCGGGTAGGTGCCAGCCGTGCAAGCGCACCCCGTCGCTGGTGGTTAGCCACACGTCCTGGGCCGTCAGGCCGAAGTCAGCCGGCGCGGCGTAGTGGGCCCGCTCGGGGAAAAACACCTGCCGGTCTATGAAACCGTCGCAACCAAACAAGCTAAGTCCAATCAATAAGAGCCCCAGGGCTGACTTCATTTCCCCTCCCCGGCCTGGAAGGGGCTCAGTTGCAAAACCTGGCCAGGGGCCGGCTCCAGGGTCAGCTCCCGCTGGCGCAGATATACATACACCGGCTCCTGCCAGGTGCTCAGGCCCTCGTCCCAATAGTGGGTGACCACGCAGGCCCAGGTGAGGCGGTAGCGGTTTTTGCCCGCCGGCGCCGCGAAGGCCGCGACACCCCGGGCCTCCATGCCCACCTGGGGCTGGGCCAGCCCGCCCAGCGGCTTCAGGGGCCAGATGGCCCCCGCCTCGCCCAGCATAAAGGCGCTAACCTGCCAGGTGGGCAGCCCCAGCCAATGCCCCAGGGTGGGCTGGTCCATGAGGGGGCCCACCTGCTCGAATACCGCCTGGCTGATTTGGGAATGGTCCACCCGGCCCTGCACCGCCAGCTCCAGGCGGGCGGGGTCGTCCCCCAGGGGAGCGTAGAATCCGCCGCACCCGGCGCATAGGACCAAGGCCACCAGGGCGGCGCGCCGCCAGTATCGAGCCATGAAGCCCACGTGCCTGCCTCCGGCCAAGGTGGTTACCGTTCTTATTATAGCCCTAAACCCCGCCGCTTAGTCATTGACACTCCGTTGGGATGCTTTTAGCATGGTGGATGCGTTAAGAATAAATGCCGGACTTAGCCTGGGGAGGGACCTATGAGCAAGGAAGCCTTGGCCGCCAAACTCAAGGAAATGTACCCGGAGATCATCCAGCACAATCTGGACCTGGAGTTGGAGTTCAAGAAGGACAAAGACTACTGGGTGATCAAACTCTCCAAAGACGACCACCGCCTGCACACCCTGCTGGACCAAAAGGACGCCCAGGCCTGCATCGACGGCACCCAGTGCGTGTATCTGGGAGTTCAGATCGGCCAGTTCGTGAAGAACTTCGAGTACTACGCCTAAGCCACAGACCCGCCCGAGGTGCTTGACCGTTTGCCCCGGGGGCACCCGGAGTTTTTTTTAATGCGAGCCCGGGAGCAATTAACTTGCTGCGCAACCAGCGGCTGATAACCGTGCCCTTGGATCAGGCCCAATTGCACCAGCGCAATCGGGCCCTGTCGGTCCTTTTGCAGCTCAGTAACTACCTAAGCACCCGCACCAAGTTGGAGGACCTGCTGGGCGGAGCCCTGGAGCTGGTCATGGAGCAGCTTGGGGTGGGCGCCGGGCGGCTTTACCTGGCCGAGCCCGAAAATGATTGCTTCCGCCTGGTGGTACACCGGGGGGTGAGCCCCGAGGGCCTGGAGACGGTGCCCGCCGGGGTGGGCTTCACCAGCAAGGCCGCCCGCACCCGCAGCTTCTTGGCCATGCGCGTGGAGGACCTGGAAGACGCCGAGCGGGTGGCCCTGTTGGCGTCCAAGGGTTTCATGGTGGTCATCTGCCTGCCGCTCATCACCCGCGACCGGGTGATCGGGGTGATGAACCTGGCCTCCGAGGAGCTGGTCCCCCTGGAGATAGACACCATAGACCTGACCATGGTCATGGGCAACCTGGTGGCCACCGCCGCCGAAAGCGTCATGCAGGCCCAGGAACTGGGCGAGCAGGCCCGCCTTTTGGCCGAGCAAAAGGAGGCGGTGCAGTTTTTCGCCTACACCGCCTGCCACGACATGAAAAGCCCGGCCACCGGAGTGCATGGCTTGGCCCGCATGCTGGCCCAACGGGCCGGCCACAACCTGGACCAAAAGGGCCGTGCCATAATCGGCCAGATCGAAAAGGCGGCCCAACGCATCGAGGACCTGGCCCAGGAGGTGAACGCCTACATACGGGCCAAGGAGGCCCCCCTGAAGCTGACCGAGGTCAGCCTGCGGGAGGTGCTGGCCGGGGTGTCCGCCGAGATGGCCGAGCGGCTGGAAAAGCGCGGGGTGAGCCTGGAGCTGCCCCGGGATGAGGTGGTGCTCTCGGCTGACAGCGGAGCACTGGCCCGGGCGCTGACCAATCTGGTGGACAACGCCCTGAAATACGGCGGGCCCGGCCTGAGCCGCATCCGGGTGATCCACCAGGAGGACGGACCCTTCCACGTGCTCAAGGTAAGCGATGACGGGGTGGGGGTGCCCGCCGAACTGGCCGAGAAGTGCTTCACCCTGTTCAAGCGGGCCGACACCTCCCAAGGCACCGAAGGCACCGGCCTGGGGCTGGCCATCGTGCGCGAGATAGCCCGCCGCCACGGAGGCCTGGCCTGGCTGGACAACTCCCAGCCCCAGGGAGCCTGCTTCTGCTTTTCACTGGCCCGCGACCTGCCCAAGACCGCCCCGGAGGCTGCCCAAAACTAACCCCCGCCCAAGGGCGGGGGCCATGCCGGCCGCAAAAGGCGGGGTCTACTTCAGCTTGTAGGGATTGATGGTCATAACCGGCACCGGGGAGTTGCGCACGATGTTCTCGGCCACGCTGCCGAAGATGGCGTGCTCCAGGCCCTTGCGGCCATGGGTGGCGGTTACGATCAGGTCGATATCCTTCTCCTGGGCGTACTTGATCACCTCGCTGGATGGATCGCCGTTGACTACCGCGGCGGTGACGCCCGCCATATCGGCGAAGTGCCTGTTGACGAACTCATCCATCTTGCGCTGGGCGCCGGACTTGAGATCGCTCTCCATCTGGTCCAGGGAGGGATGGGGCACGAAGAAGCTGGCGTAGTGACCTAGGTCTTCCACCACGTGCAGGGTGTGCAGGGTGGCGCCGAGCTTTTCAACCAGCTCCTTGAGTAGGGGCAGCACTTTGGCGTGATGCTCGGTGAAGTCCACCGGGTACAGGATATTTTTTATCTGGGCCATCTTAACCTCCGTGTCCTCTTCCTTATTGCCGGGGCTTGGGCCAAGCTAGCCGAATCGGCCCCTCAAGTCAACGTCCAAGCGGCGGCGGCTTACGGAGTGGGTTTTTCCAGAGGCGGCTCGCCTTTGGTCAGGCGCTGGGCCACGGCCTGGTAAACGTCCTTGGCCACCCGGGGCGAAATCTGGGCCATGGCCTGGCTCAGGGACTGGGCCAGGTTTTGGGCCTTTTTGGCCGCCATGTCCCTGGTGGCCTGGTATTTATTCTGGAACATCACTCTTTTTACCGTTTCGCCCTGCTGAATGTCCAGCAAGGTGATCACCACTTCCAGCTGGGCCGCGGGCCCGCCGGCGCGGTCGTCCTCCCAGAATTTGACCAGCCCGCCCTCCACCACGAAACGAGGCATCTGGGGCGAAGCCGGGCCAAAGACCGCGGAGAAGCGGCCCGAGTCGGCCAGGTCCCGGGCCAAAAGCCCGGCCACCATGTCCGAAGGGTAGCCTTGCCAGCGGTGGTTGGCGTAATAGCCCACCTGGTAGCTGTCAGGCAGGTAGAGCATGCGCTGGGTGGTGAACTGGGGCAGGGCCCCGAAGCGCTCCACCTTGATGGCCGCAGGCAGGACCTTAACCCCGGCCGGGGCGGGCGGGGCGTAGGCCAGCAGATATTGCTGCACATACACCGGCGGAGAACCGCCGCAGGCGCTGAGCAGGGACAGGCCGGCCAAAACAAGCAGGGCGGCGAAAAGGGCCGGGCGGACAATGTGCCGGCGCGGGCGGTTCATGGCTATCTCCCTTCCTGGTGCGGCGGGGTGGCCGGGGGCCTGGAGAAGATCAGGTTGCTGGGGTCGCGCTCCAGGTTTTGCAGCAGCTCCTTGAGGTTTTCCGAGGCCTCGCGCAGGTTTTGCATGGTCAGTTGGGCCTCCAGGGCCAACTGGTAGCTGCGCTGCTCCAGCCCCTCGAAGAGCCGGCCGGCCCGTTTGCCGGTGGCGCCCAGTTCCATCTCTTTTATGTCGGCGCTCAACTGGTCCACCATGCCCTTGGCCGAGGCCACGGTCGCCTTGGCGCCATCGAGCACCTTTTTGCTGTCGGCCACCAGGGTCTTCATGGACTTTTCGTCCAGGGCGCGGTCGATCCGCCGGGCCAGTTCGTCCACCTTCACCGAGGCGTCGGCTATGCGCTCCATGGTCACCTGCAAGCGCTGGTCGGTGAAGAGCTTTTCCACGCTCTCCAGGGTCTTCTCCAGCCGTTGGCCCATCTGCTTGAAATTGATGGTCTGCACCTGTTGCATCACGTTGTCCAGGGTGGATACGATGCGTTGCAGTTCCGAGGGCCGCGAGGGGATGATGGGATACTCGGCCACGAAGTCGATCTTGGGCGAGAGGTCCTTTTCACCGGGCTTCTTGCGGTCCAGCTCGATGAAGGTGATGCCGGTGATGCCCGCGGTGGACAACTGGGCCACCAACTCCTTGGACAGGTCGCCCTCGAACTGGATCTCCATGATCACCTCGATGAGGCGGGAATCAGGGGCCACCCGAATGGCCTTGACCCGGCCCACGTCCACCCCCCGGTAGCGCACGGTGCTGTCGTTTTGCAGCCCCTGCACCGACTCGTTGAAGAAGGTGACGTATTTCTCGGCCCCCTTGAGGTACTGGGAGGCCCCCAGCCAAGCGATGGCGCCCACTCCCAGGGCCAAGCCCAAAAGAACGAACAAGCCCACCTTGAAGTTGGAAGCGTGGGTGGACATGGCTCCTCTCAGTTCCGGGGTCTGCGGTGGAAAAAATTGCTCACCCGGGGATCGCTGGATTTGTCACGCAACTCCGTGGGCGGCCCCACGGCGATAATCCCCTTATCGCTCTTGTCCAGCATAATAACCCGGTGGGCGATGGTGTAAATGGAATTGAGCTCATGGGTCACCACCACCATGGTGGTGCCCAGGGCGTGGTTGATCTTCAAAATGGTCTGGTCCAGCTCGGCGCTGGTGATGGGGTCCAGGCCGGCGCTGGGCTCGTCGAAAAACAAGATGGTGGGGTCCAGGGCCATGGCCCGGGCCAAGCCGGCCCGTTTTTGCATGCCGCCGGATATCTCCGAGGGCAGGTAATCTTCGTAGCCATTGAGGTCCACCACCGCCAATTTGAGCCGGATCAGCACCTGGCGGGTGGCCTTGCTCAACCGGGCGGTGTCGGCCAGCGCCAGGTCAACGTTCTCGGCCAGGGTCATGGAGCCGAACAGGGCCCCGCCCTGGAAGGCCACCCCGATCTTGCGGCGCACCTGGTTGAGAACCTTCTCGTCGGCGCTGGTCACCTCCAGGCCCTCCAGCCACACCCGCCCCTTCAGGGGGGCCAATAGCCCCACCATGCCCTTGAGCAAGGTGGACTTGCCGCA
>Ga0180009_10004986_pt1 | contig 14406 bp, 14 predicted proteins | sample OS_PC_MetaG_FD_123537 | JGI IMG/M metagenome (GOLD analysis project Ga0180009, IMG submission 123537) | Groundwater microbial communities from the Aspo Hard Rock Laboratory (HRL) deep subsurface site, Sweden - OS_PC_MetaG | ecosystem: Environmental > Aquatic > Deep subsurface > Groundwater...
CCGGTCTATGAACCGGGAAGTCAAGGTCTCTTTTTCCGAAGGCCGTCCGACTTCACGGCGGAAAAAATTCCCCGGAATCCGGCCGACGGCGTAAAAACGTTCCTGATAGTCCACGGTCAGGGGAACAAAATCAATGCCCGTTCGCTGCTGCTCCGTGGCCACGGCCGTAACCAGGACCAGGGTGTCGCCGCAACGGACCGTCACCGCACCGCTGGCCTGGCGGGCCATGTGTCCCGCTTCGATCGTCAGCGTTGCTTCTCCGAACTGTCTTTCTATTTTCATCTCGTTTGTCTTTCTCCTTTTTCGTTTCCCCTCGAGTCCGATGGGGCAGGAGCATGCACCTGAGTCCCGATCACTTACGAATACCCAACCTGGCAATCAGTTCTCTGTAGCGTTCCACGTCCTTTTTTTTGAGGTAATTGAGCAAGCGGCGGCGCTGGCCGACGAGTTTGAGCAGGCCGCGCCTTGAATGATGGTCCTTTTTATGGATCTTGAAGTGCTCCGTTAGTGTCACGATCCGCTCGGTCAATAAAGCAATCTGGACTTCAGGGGACCCGGTATCTGTTTCATGTGTTTTGAAACCCTGAATCAGGTCCTTCTTCCTTTCTGAGGTTAACGCCACCTTGATTGTCCTCCTTTTGGCATTAAACGTTCGATTATTTATGCATTCCTTCCGAGTATCCGTAGCGGGGTCAGTTGATCCTGCTCCCGGGGTCCTTCGGAGGGGGTATATTGATAAATGGCCAGCAATCCGGTTTCCCGAGTCAGGACGCGCACCGGTCCCGGCTGGGGGTGATAGTCTTCCAGGCAGGACAGGGGCAAGACCTGCCCGTTTTCCACCGAACGGACGAGGCGGTCCTGGACCTGAACGGCGGGCATGAAGGCCAGGGCCTGCTCCAGGGGGATGATCCGTTCCTCGATTCGTTCCGCGCGGGCCAGGTCCAGGGCCTCGTCCAGGGTGACGGCATCTTTGAGGCTGAAGGGCGAGGAAGACAGGCGCCGCAAGGTTTCCAGGCAGGCCCCGGTCTTGAGGCGTCTGCCCAGGTCGGCCACGATGGAGCGGACGTAGGTTCCGCTCGAAACCCGGAGGTGAAAGGAGACGCGGGGCATGTCGATTCCGGTGATTTCAAACTCGTCGACCTGAACGATCCTCGATTTGAGGGCGATTTTTTCTCCGGCCCGGGCCCGGCGGTATGCGGGGACGCCGCCCAGCTTGACGGCCGAATAGGCCGGCGGTACCTGTTCGATGGCCCCGACGAACTCGCGGGCCGCGTCAATGATTTCCCGGGGGCTGAGATCGAAATCGGCCCGTTTGGCCGTGACCCGTCCGGTGATGTCATCGGTTTCGGTACTCATGCCCAGAATCATGTCTCCGGTGTATATCTTCCGGCCGGCCTGAAGAAAGGGGACCATTTTGGTGGCCCGGTTGAGGCACAGGGCCAGAACGCCGGTCGCCAGGGGGTCGAGTGTGCCGGTATGTCCGATCCGCTTGATGCGAAGGGCCTGTCTGACACGGCGCACCACATCGAAGGAGGTCGGCCCCCGGGGTTTGTCCACGACGAGAACACCGGACAGTAGATGCCTTCCAGGGGGCATGTCAGGCCGACCTTTCGGCAGGGGCATCCCCTGGTAGCGCGGCCTGAGCGGCCTGGACGAGAAGGGTCTTGATCTGTTCGATGGCCCCCCGGGTGGTGAAACCGGCCGCCTTTTCGTGCCCGCCGCCCCCAAAGGACCTGGCCAGGGCCGCGGCGTTGACCCGTCCCAGAGAGCGGAGGCTGACGTGACAGGAGCCGTCGTCCTCCTGCCGAAACAGGACGGCCAGGTCCACGCCCTTGACGGAGCGCGGGTACTCGACGAATCCGTCAGTGTCCGGGCCGCTGGTGCCGGTTCGTTCCATCATCTCCAAGGTGATCGTCAGGGCGGCCAGGCGTCCCTCGTGGAACAACTCCAGGCCCGCCAGGGCCGCCCCGAGCAGTTCGAGCCGTCTGGCGGACCGGTTGTAATGGAGCTGCCGGAAAATGTCCCAGGGCCTGGCCCCGGCTTTGACCAGGGCGGAGCAGACTTCGAGCGCCATGGCCGACGTGTTGTCAAAGGCAAAGGAGCCGGTGTCCGTGGAAATGGCGGTGAACAGGTTTTGAGCGATGTCCGGGGTCAGGTCGGCGCCCAGGACCGTAAGCAGATGGTAGACCAGTTCACCGGCGGCCGAGGCGTTGGTATCGACCACCGTATATTCGGGAAGCGAGCCTTCGAATTCGTGATGATCCAGGACGGCCAGGACCGGAGCGCCATTGACCGGTTCGACCGGCCGGCCGGCCCGCTCCAGTTCGTTGCAGTCCAGCAAAAAGACCACGTCATAGTCATCACCCCGGCCGGGGTCGCGGGTCACGCGCCGGGTCCCGGGCAAAAAGGCGTACATTTCGGGAATCGGGCCGCGGGAATACATCCGAACCTGTTTACCCAGTCCCTCGAGCGTCCGTCCCAGGCCCAGAAGGGAGCCGACGGCGTCCCCGTCCGGGTTGACGTGGGTGGCGATGAGAAAACGGCCGTGCTCCCGGACCAGCCGGGCGATGGCCTCCAGGCCTCGCCATGTCTCTTTAGAAAGCGTCTTCATCGTCTCCAGTCCCGGTCGCGTCTTTCAGGTCCCGGAAGACCTGGTCCATGTGCTGGGCGTATTCGAGGGAGCGGTCGTATTCGAACTCGAGTTCGGGAACGAATTTCAACCCAACAACCCGGCCCACCTCCCGACGGAAAAAACCGGCTGCCCGTTCCATGCCGCGGGATACGTCCTCCCGGTCAAGGCGATCGTCGAAAACCCCGTAATAAATCCTGGCTTTTTTCAGGTCGCCGGTCATTTTGACCCGGGTAACCGTGACCGCGCTCAGTCGCGGGTCCTTGATTTTGTATAACAGGAGGCGGGATATTTCCTCCCGAATCAGGTCCTCCACCCTGGAAACCCTTCTACCGCTCATGACCGACGTCGCCCCCTCAAAAGATATTGATGATTTCCATTCGGGAATCGACGATTTCGGCTTCGGTTTCCCGTTCGATATAGTCAAGCACCTTGTCCAGGACCGAATTGACGAATCGACGATCGTTTCCCACGACCGCCAGTCCCACTCCGGCGCGCTGCCAGAGGTCGTTGTCCTCGACCTCGGCGGCGGCCACGTTGAAACGGGACTTGATTCTGCCCAGCAGGCTTTTGACCACCTTGCGCTTTCCCTTCAGCGAGGAATTCTCCGGAATGATCATCGATACCTTGAGCAGTCCCACGACCATGGCCGGCTCCTTGTCCCTTCTCAATCAAAGTGTCGCGGCCACCTCTTCGATGATGTAGGCTTCGATCACGTCGCCGGATTTGATATCGTTGTAGTTGTCCAGTCCGATACCGCACTCGTATCCGGTGAGCACTTCCCGGGCGTCTTCCTTGAAACGTTTGAGGGAGGAGATGCGACCGTCGTAAACGACGACGTCCTCACGCAACAAACGGGCGTTGGAGCCGCGGACGATCTTGCCGTCCGTGACGGAGGATCCGGCGATGGTGCCGATCTTGGTGATATGGAAGGCCTCACGGACTTCGGCCCGGCCGATGACCTTTTCCTGCTTGATCGGATCGAGCATGCCGGCCATGGCTTCCTTGACCTCGTCGATCAATTTGTAGATGATGTCATAGAAGCGTATTTGGATTTTTTCGTGTTCGGCCAGGTCCTGCACCTTGGCGTTGGGACGTACGTTGAAGCCGATGACCAGGGCGTTCGAGGCCGAGGCGAGCATGATATCGGTTTCGGAAATGGCGCCGGTGGAGGAGTGGATGATGGAAATCTTGATGGCGTCGGTGGCTAGCTTGTGCAGGGCTTCGGAAATCGCTTCGAGGGAGCCCTGGACGTCGGCCTTGAGGACCAGGTTCAGTTCCTTTGCCCCGCCCTGGATGGAATCGTACAGGGTTTCCAGGGTGACCTTGGAGGTGGTCAGGAGTTCGCTTTCGCGCTGTTTGAGGCGGCGGAACTGGCTGACCTGCTTGGCCTTCTTTTCGTCCTCGACCACCACGAACTCGTCGCCGGCCTGAGGCACGCCGCCGATGCCCTGTATCTCGACGGGAATGGAGGGGCCGGCCTCGTCGAGTCTGCCGCCGTTTTCATCGAACATGGCTCTGAGCTTGCCGTAGTACACGCCGCAGACGAAGGGGTCGCCGATCTTGAGACGGCCTTCCTGGATCAGGACCGTGGCCACCGGCCCGCGGCCCCGGTCCAGTCGCGCTTCGATAATGCGCCCTTTGGCCCGCCCATCCGGCACGGCCTTCAGGTCCAGCATTTCGGCCTGGAGCAGGATCATCTCCAGGACTTCATCCACGCCCTGTCCGGTCTTGGCCGAAACGTCCACAAAGATCGTGTCCCCGCCCCAGGATTCCGGAACCAGCCCCAGGTCGGAAATCTCCCGCCGGATGCGATCCGGTTCAGCCTCGGGCTTGTCGACCTTGTTGACCGCCACGATGATGGGCACCTTGGCCGCCTTGGCGTGGTCAACCGCCTCACGGGTCTGCTGCATCACGCCGTCGTCCGCGGCTACGATGAGGACAACGATGTCGGTGGTCTGGGCGCCGCGCGCCCGCATGGAGGTAAAGGCTTCATGCCCGGGTGTGTCCAGAAAGGTGACCATGCCGCTGCCGACCTTGACATGATAGGCGCCGATATGCTGGATAATGCCGCCGGCCTCGCCATCGATCACGTGGGTCCTTCTAATGGCGTCCAGGAGCGATGTCTTGCCGTGATCGACGTGGCCCATGACCGTAACCACCGGCGGCCGCGACCGCCTTTCGGCGTCGTCCCGCTGGACGAATTCCAGAAACTCCTGTTCGTCAAAGGCGCCCTTTTCCACTTCGTAACCAAACTCCGCCGCAACCAGGGCCGCGGAATCGTAATCGATGGCCTGGTTGATGTGGGCCACCAGGCCCATGGCCAGCAGCTTCCGGATCACGTCGCTGGCCTTGATGCCCATCTTCTTGGCCAAGTCGGCCACTGTTACCGCGTCGACCACCTTAACTCTCCGTTTAATGGCTTTAGGAACCGTGACTTCGGTCTTTTTGGATTTTTTTACCCCGCGTGACCCCTTGCGGCCTCGGGACGGCCGTTCGCGTCCCGTGGAGTCGTAAAGCTCGGCCTGTTCGATGATCTCTTTGCGGCGCTGACCTTTGCGTACGCCGAATTCCACTCCTTGGCCGTCCGATTCCTTGGCTTTTTTCCGCTTCTTGCCTTTTCGGCCTTCCGTGGCCGGAGGCTGGACCTCGGTGACCTGTTTGATGGCCGGTCCTTTTCTAGGGGGCGCCGGCGGAGGGGGGGCGGTCCTGGACGGAGGCGCCGGTTCCGGCCGGGGGGGCGGCAGCACGACCTTGGGGCGGCTGATGATCCTGGCCGGTTCATCGGTGACTTTCTTGATCCGTTTTATTTTAACCGGCTCTTTGTGCCTGGTTGGACCCGGCTTCGGCCCGGTTTCGGGTTCAACGCCTTCAGCCGCTTCGACCGTGTCGGCCGCTTCGAGTTCGGTTTGTTCAGCCGCAACTTCCATCTCGCCTTCGACCTCGCCTTCGACCTGGAGCTCACCCTGTGACTCCGGAACGATATCGTGTAATCGGGCGGCTTCCGCCGCAAAATCATCCTTGGCTTTTTCTTCGCCGGATTCGGCCTCGACCCCGGGTCCGGGCGCGGTTTCCGGCTTGGCAACGACTTCGACCCGGGCCCTGGTTACCGGCTCGGCCTCGACTTCGGGCTCGGGTTGGGGGCGAGTATCCGGGAGGGAGACGATCCGGGCGGGCTCTTCACCCCTGGCAGTCTTCTTGATCTTGACGATCCTTTCGACCTTCGGGGCCTCCTCGACCTCGGTGCCGGCGTCAACCTGGGCATCGGATACGGGTTCGAGCGGTTCCTCTTTCCCCTCGAGCGACTCCTCTTCCAAGGCTGCCGCTTCGGCCTGGTCGGCCTCCTCGTCGGTCGGACTGACCTCGACGATCTTCTTTCGCCGACGGATTACGGTCGGCCGGACGCGCCGTTCAGTGACCACCTCGGACTTTTTCCCCGACAAACGATCCCTCACCTCGTTGGCGATGTACTCGTCTATGGTGCTGGAGTGGCTCTTGACGGTGTATCCCATCTCATTGAGCTTCTCCACCAGGTCCTTATTGGCCATATCAAGTTGTTTGGCTAGCTCGTATACCCTGATCTTACCCATTCAATATCTCCGCCGCCGGTTACCGGCCCTTGCCAGGACCGGACATCCTTGAACTTGACTAATATGATTCCTCCCACGGAACTTCGGCCGCTTGAAGGCTGTCCATCGAAACGGCCCGGCGAAAAGCCCGGGCCAGTCGTTTGCTCTTGAAGGCCTTGGCCAGACAGTCCAAGGACGGGCAGACATAGGCTCCTCGTCCGGGTTGAACCTGACGAGGGTCCCAAACGGCCCGCCCCTCCCCGTCCAAGACCACGCGCACCAGGGTGGTCTTCGGCTTTTTGGTCCGACACCCGACACAGGTTCGGATCGGGAGGCGGGGTCTGGTTGGTTCGGCCAATGTACAATCCGTGCCTCTAATCTTCCCCGGGTTCGTCTTCTTCCAGGGTTTCGGGCGCCTGCTCCGCTTCGGTTTCAGAAGCGTCGTCCTCGTCGGCTTCCTCGCCGTCGTCGTCGATTTCTTCCTCGTCGGCTTCCTCGCCGTTGCCGTCGATTTCTTCCTCGTCGTCGTCCGCCGTTCGGCCATCGGCCCGGCTCCAGAGGTCCTCGAGGCGCTCGACGGCGCTGCCCTTCCGGTCCTGGGCGTCGAGTTCGGCGATATAGAGGCGGGCTGCGTCCTGCAAGGACTCGGCCTTCTTCTCGCTGATGCCCGGCACCTGAGTGAGGTCCTCGATGCTGGCGGCCAGGATATCGCTGGCCGAGCCGTAACCGGCCTCGTACAAGGCGTCGGCCGTGACTTCTCCGACGCCGGGCAGGCGGATGAGCGACTGGTAACCATCTTTCAGGATTCGCTGGTATTTGGTTTCGCTCTTGACGTCAATGCGCCAGCCGGACAGTTTGGAAGCCAGCCGGACATTTTGGCCCTTTCTTCCGATGGCCAGGGAAAGCTGTTCGTCCGGGACGATGACTTCCATGGACTTGTTGCTTTCGTCCATGACCACCCGGGAAACGACGGCCGGGGCCAGTGCGCTGACGATGAAACGGGCCGGGTCGGGGTTGTAGGGAATGATGTCGATCTTTTCCCCTCGCAGCTCCTGGACCACGCTTTGAACCCGGGACCCCCGCATGCCGACGCAGGCGCCGACCGGGTCGATGTCCGAGTCCTCGGAAAGCACGGCAATTTTGGATCGGCTGCCCGGTTCGCGTCCCACGGCCACAAGCCGGACGATGCCTTCGGCGATCTCGGGAACTTCGATCTCGAACAAGGCGGACAGGAAGTCCGGGTGGGTCCGTGAAAGGATGATCTGGGGCCCCCGGCTGATCTGCTTGACGTCGATGACCAGGGCCCGGACGCGATCGCCCTGCCTGTAGTTCTCCTTGGGAATCTGTTCGGAGTTCGGCAGAATGGCTTCGGTCCGCCCCAGGTTGACGATGATGTTGCCTTTGTCGAAACGCTGGACGATGCCGTTGATGATCTCGCCTTTCCGGTCCTTGTAGTCCTCGAAGACGATATCCCGTTCGGCATCCTTCATGCGTTGAATGATGACCTGTTTGGCCGATTGGGCGGCGATCCGTCCAAACTCGGCGGTGTCCATCTTGACACCCAGTTCATCTCCAAGCTGGCATTCCGGGTCCAGCACTTGGGCCTCTTCGAGGCCGATCTCCGTTTCAGGTTCGGTGACCTGTTCAACCACTTCCTTGAAGCGGAAGACTTCCATTTCGCCGAACTCTTCATTGTAGGCGACCTCGAAATTGTCCGACAGGCCGAACTTTTTCTTGGCCGCGGATTTAATCGCCTCTTCCAGGGTGCTGATCAGAACCGAACGGTCGATGCCCTTGTCGCGGCTGACCTGATCGATGATACGTTTGAGGTCGGTTGCCATCTCCTCCTCACTCGCTAAAGGGTTTCACGCCCGGCCCCAGTTCAACTCGGGCACGAGCTTAACGCTGACCGTCCGGTCGTAAGGCAGGTCCAGCTCCTGCCCGTCCATCTCCAGCCTGACTAGGCCGTTTTCCAGACCGACCAGACGTCCCTTAAAACTGTTTCGACCATCCAGGTCCCTTGTCTTGACCTTGACCAACCGTCCGGCGAAGCGTACGAAGTCGGCCGGTTTTTTCAAGGCCCGATCCAGACCGGGTGAAGAGACTTCCAGGGTGTACGCTCCCGGGATGATCTCGTCGACCTCCAACAGACGGCCGAGTTCCCGGCTTACCATCACGCAGTCGTCCAGGGTCACGCCGGACCCGGGGCCGATCCCGGAGTCCCCGTCCGGGTCAAAGGCGCGGTCGATAAACAGGCGCAACATCCAGCCCCGTCCTTCACGGCGATACTGAACTTCGACCAGATCGAATCCTTCGGCCTCGAGGTAGCCCTCGGCCAGGCCTTCAACACGCGTCAATATATCCCGTCCCTCTGTCTTCACTCGTCCTAAAAAAAAGTGGGCGCATAAGCAGCCCACTTCCAAAAAGGGTGACACTTACCGTCCGGCCCAGGGTCCCGTCGACCACCGTCGGACTATGTATCATCCACTTTCCGAAGTGTGCCCGTCCCCGGCCAAGCTCGGGGGACGATCACCTCAAAAAGGGACGCCCAGATTGCCATCCCGTCACGGGGGGCATCAGACCGCGACTTGGAGCACCCGGCTCCGAACCCGAAAAAGGCGCCTTTCCTCGTCCGCGTCTCGAACCTGAGCGGATGATCGTCAAGGCTGGAGCGGGCAACGGGGTTCGAACCCGCGACACCAAGCTTGGGAAGCTTGTACTCTACCAACTGAGCTATGCCCGCTCAACGGATAATGGTAGTATTTCCGAACAAGAATGTCAATGCCTTTTTAAATTTGACTTGAAAGAGGTCTTCCCCCCTTGCCGGGGGCCGCTCGGTCAGGCCTCGGCCAAGGCCCCGGCCAGATCGACGATGCGTTCTTTTTCCCCGGCCAGGGCCTCGACGGTCGCGGCCAGGGCCTGGTCGCCGAACGCGGGGCCGGTCGGCCGCTCGTCGGGCCGGTCGTCCAGGTGGGGACTGCCTGAAAAGCCGATCTCCAGGCGCCGGGCGGCATAGTCGGCCAGCCAGACCCGGGCGGCCAGTCCCGGTTCCGCCCCGGAGGTCGCGGGGTGGTGATGCTCCCGGACCGCCTCGGCCAGGTGGTCCGGAATGTACCAGTGTCGGAGGACCAGACCGGCTACCAGGTCATGTCCCAGTCCCAGTTCGAGCATCTCGGCGTGGTGAAAATCGATCTCGTCCCGCGCGGCCCGATCGAGGACGCGAAAAAATTCGGCCTCGAAATAGACCAGCATAACCAGTTTGCCGATGTCGTGGAGGATGCCGGCGGTAAAGGCGTCTCCTGGAGATTCGGCGCCTCGTTCTCTGGCCAGTCGTTCGGAAAATACGCCCACGGCCGCCGCGTGCAGCCAGAAACCGTCCAGATCGAAGCGTTTCTGTTCGACCCGGTTGGAAAAACCGGCCATGAACGAGGCGCCCACCGCGAGGCGGCGCACCTTTTCAAAGCCGAGGACCAGAACGGCCCGATCGACGGTGGTCACCTTGTTTCGGATTCCGTAGAAGGCCGAGTTGGCCACCCGAAGAATCCGGGCCGTAAGGGCCTGATCCCGGGACAGGACCCGGACCAGGTCGCCGGCCGAGGATTCGTCCGAATCGGTCAGGTTCATGATCTGGCCCAGGACCGCCGGAATGCTGGGCATGTCCTGATCCATGCGGTTCAGGGTCTCGATGACCCGATCATCGAGGCCGGACTCGGACATTTTCACGTCCCCCACCTCTCTTTGGGAAAACCGGTCGAAGCCGTCAATGGCCGTCCGTTCGCGTTGCGGTGATGGCCCCGGTCGGGCACTGGAGCAGACAGGCCCCGCAGGCGGTACAGTTTCGGGGCCGGACCATTTCGGCCCGTTTCCCGTCATCCATGGCCCAGACCCCCAGCGGACAGACCTCAAAACAGGAGCGACAGCCCGCGCACAGGTCCGGGTCGTAATTCAGTCGTCTATAGCCGTTAAGCAGTTCGGTTCGGACTGTGCCGGCAAAGGTTACGGCGCCTATCCGACCCAGGCCCAGCCTGGCCAGAAACGGGTCCAGGTCGCTGGGCATGTTCGGGGCCAGCCCCCCCAGTTCCGTACCATACACCATCAGCATGACCATGGCGATAATCAAATCGGCCCGCGATACCCGGGTCGCCTGGCCCCCCAGCAGGACGGTCGTCATCCACAGCCCGGCCAGGACCCCTTCGAGGACGGCAACCTTGGCCAGTCCGCTTCGTCCCGGAAGAGCGGGACAAACCAGAAAGAAAAACAGCCAGGCTGCCGCGCCAACGATCAGGTAATCCGGGAGCAGCGCCGGATTGAACAGAGCGAAGCCAAGCCCCCCTAGCAGGTAGAACGGGAAAAGGGCGCCCAAGGCGGTGTCGAGACGTTCCGGCCAGGCATGGGTCACGCGCCTCATGGCCTCGCTTCTCCGGCATCCTTCGGCCAAATAGCGCGGCAGGTCCCCCGCCCGGACCGGCCCCCAGCGAACGGACCACCCCGTCAATCGGCGCAGTTCGGACGCATCTACCCCCGGTGCGGAAAGAGGCGGCAGAATCAGGGTCCGGTGATCGACCCGCTCCCGGATTCCGCTGGTCTTGACCGCCGATGCCACGGCCCGCGCGTCGAGTTCTCCGGCTCCGGCCGCGCACCAGACGTTGATTCCAGTGGAACCAGCCCGTCTCCCGGAGCAGGCGTGCGGCCGTTTCGGCGTCCGAGGGTTCCAGCGGTCTGATATGGATGTTCATGAGATGACGCGCGGGGCCGTCGGACAGATCGAAAAAGCCCCGGACGGTTCGTCCGGGGCCGCCGATCCGCCGTCAGCCCTGGCCATCAATCGGCCAGGTCCAGTTCGAGGTTGATCATGGCGCCCTTTTCAAAGCCGAGGGAACTGAAGAACTTCAGGAGGTCCCAGGAACGCCAGTCGACCATGGTGTAAATTTTTTCCACGCCGACCTTTTTCAGATTGGAAACCATTTCGGTCATCAAGGCCCGGGCCACGCCCTTTTGCTGGAACTGGGGCAGGACGCCGATGGTGTCGATCCAGCCGATGGTTTCCGGAACCCCGTATTCCCAGCCCGAGGCGTCACCCAGGATGAAACCGACCACCTGCCCGTCCACTTCGGCCACCAGGGAGGCCATGGACCGCTTTTCAGCCAGTTCGACCTTCATGCTCCAGTATTCGGGCCGGGTCTGGCCCAGGACCTTGGCATCGATGTCGATGATGTCGTCCAGGTCCTCGTATCTGATGACCCTGACCTTCACCTCCGTGTCCGGCATAATCACCCTCCTGTTCCCTAGGGTTGTCGAAGCCAGATTACTCGGAAACGGGCCGGTCCCGGGCCCTGCTTCGGCCGGTTCCGGGAAATGCCCGGCCAACGATCCGCCCTTGTTTGAATATTGTACCCGAAAGCCCGGCCCCGGGCAAAGATTTTCACGATGCCGATGAAGGCCCGGGCGCCGGTGTTGACTGGGGTCGGGGCCGGTGGTATAGGTGGATGCAAAATCCGGAAAGGGAAACACGTTTCGGCATGGAAGAGAAGCTGATGATCCCCTGCGGCGGGATTGAACTCGAAGCCGTCTTGCGGCCGGGCGACCCGGCCCGGGCCGGCGTGGTCTGCCATCCCCATACCCTGTACGGGGGCAACATGCACAACAACGTGGTCGAGGCCGCGGTCGAAGCCCTGGCGCTGGCCGGCTGGACGGCCCTCCGTTTCAACTTTCGCGGGGCGGGCCGTAGCGGCGGCCGTTTTGAAGACGGCCGCGGGGAAAAAGAGGACCTGGCCGCCGCGCTCAGTTTCCTGATCGATCGCGGGGCGGTGCGGCCCCTGGTCGTCGGATACTCGTTCGGCGCCTGGGTCGCGGCCATGGCCTGGCCCGTGCTGCAAAACCTGGCCGCCCGGCCCCTGGTGCTCATTGCGCCGCCGGCGGCCTTCATGAGCTTCGACGGCATGCCCCGGGACGCCGAAATCGGCCTGATGATCTGCGGCGAACACGACGACGTCGGTCCGCCCCACCTGGCCGAGGAACTGGGCAGCCAGATGTCACACCCGGTCAAACCCGAAGTGATCCGGGGCGCGGATCACTTTTTCGGCGGCCGCGAAACCGCCTTGACCGAACGGATCGGGGAGTACCTGGCCGGCCTATGATCCGTCCGGAACCCGGCCCGACCCGCCCGCGGACGCCGCGGGCTTTTTCTGTGAACCTGCCCGTCCGGAAGCCATGTTCATGGGGCCGGATACATAGAAATGATTTTGACATCCATTTTATTTAGTTTTATGGGCGTCCCGCTTCGGTCGCTAAAAAACCTGCCCCTCAACGCCCCTTTTCAATAAAGGACCAGGCAATATCGGCCATGGTTCGGGTATAGCGGCCGATTTCCTTGGCCCGAGCGGAACTGGCGTTGCCCATCAGGCCGCGCTTGTAAACGCCCTGGGTGATGCCCGCGGACCGGAAAAAGGTGAATGACAGATAGAAGGGCCAGTTGGGAATCCCGTCCCGACCTGTCAGGCGGCAGTATTCTTCCAGGTATTCTTCTTCGGTCGGAATCCCGGTTTCCGGACCGGCCAGATCGCTCAGGGTGCGGGGGCCGCCGCGACTGGCATGATAGGCCTGACAGAGATAGGCCAGGTCGCCGAGAGGATGTCCCAGGGTGCAAAGTTCCCAGTCCAAAAGGGCCGCGATCCGGGGTTCGGTCTCGTGGACCAGGGTATTGCCCAAACGGTAGTCGCCATGGGCGATGCAGGTGGTGTCATCTTTCGGAACGTTCCGAGGCAGGTATTCCATCAGCCGGTCCATGGACGGAATGTCATCGGTCTTGGAGGCTTCATATTGCTTGGACCAGATGGCGATCTGCCGGGCAAAGTAATTTCCGGGCTTTCCGAAATCAGCCAGGCCGACCGCTTCGTAATCCACGGAATGCAGCTCGGCCAGGACCCGGATCAGGTCGGACAGGATGGCCCGCCGTTGATCCGGGGTCGCATTCTGGAGGGATGGATTGGTTACCAGGATGCCGTCGACGTATTCCATGATAAAAAAATCGGTTCCCATGACGGACTCGTCCCGGCAGAGGTGATACATCTCCGGAACCGGCACGGCGGTATCCTTCAGGGCCTTCATGACCCGGTATTCACGATGGACCAGGTGGGCCGAAGGCAGGAGTTTTCCGGGCGGTTTTTTCCTTAAGACCCATTTCCGTCCGCCGGCTTCCAGGAGGAAGGTCGGATTGGACTGCCCGATTTCGAATTGAAGGACCGAAGTCAGGGGCGGGGTAAAGCCGTCCAGATTGGCCGCCAGATATTCGGTCAGGGCGGCCGGGTCGAAGCGATGGGCTTCCCTGACCGGTATGAGTTGTTCTTCGTTTTTCATGACTCTTTCTTCAGCCCGAAACGGGCGATCACTTCCCGGTGTACTTCAACCGGCCCGTGCCTCAATCAGGCAGCGTAAATTCCCACTCGCACCAGACGTCTTTGGGATGTTCATCGGGCGGGCAGACCAGGCACCGCACCTTGCAGTCGGGATTCATCACCTCCAGAGCCGCGTCGCAGATGGCCTGGCCGGCCGCTTTGCAGGCCAGTTCGCCCATGCCTTCCTGGAGGCGCCGAACCTGCTGCCAGCAGTCGGTGACTTTGAACCGGAACGTTTTATCGTCGATTTTGGAGACCACAAAGTCGCCATTGGCCCAAATGGTCGACAGGACCATGGCCTTGATAATCGAGTCCGCGTCGCCGCCCAGGTTGAACATTTTCCTCAAACGGTACATCTGGACCCGGGCCGCGGCCGAAAAACAGTGGCCGTCGGCCTTGACCGCGGCTTCCTGGCCGTACTCGCTGTCCATGTAGGCCATCCAGTTGTTCTGGAGGTTCCACCAATTCTTGAAATACATGTCGATGAATTCAAGCAACTCTTCCTTGGAAAGTTTTTCCAGTATATCCTTTTGGACTTGCGGCAAGGGCATGGTCATTCCTCCTTTAGGCGAAGAGCCGATCGCCTCGAAGCAAAAAACGATGTTTTCCAGGATCAGGGCATGGTAATCCATCTGTACCCGGCCAGTCAACCCAAACACCCAAAACCCAAACGAGCCCGTCCGCCGTGCCCCGCTTTTTTATGGGTGTCCCGTTTTCGAGCCTACCGATGTGAATGTGGACACCCATTTTTTAGAATTTTTCAATACCATCAATACTACCGACTCGGCACATTCCGGTTCCAGAATAGGGGGCC
>Ga0180009_10004987_pt1 | contig 14402 bp, 14 predicted proteins | sample OS_PC_MetaG_FD_123537 | JGI IMG/M metagenome (GOLD analysis project Ga0180009, IMG submission 123537) | Groundwater microbial communities from the Aspo Hard Rock Laboratory (HRL) deep subsurface site, Sweden - OS_PC_MetaG | ecosystem: Environmental > Aquatic > Deep subsurface > Groundwater...
GGTAAGAGAATAGAAGTTTTATTTGATGAAACAGTAAAAGAGCTAAAAAAGGAGGAAGGAATTAATACATACCAAAATACTGTTTCTCTTGAACCAATCAATACCTTTTGTGAAGTAAGAATTTCAAAAGAAACTGATAGACCCTTTATTTTAATTCCAAAAGAAGAATTGGCTGGAGCTGTAATCAATATTTTGAAAAATTCTTTCAGCACTACTAAAGATACATTAGTCTCTGATATAGCAAGGGAAATTTATGATAATAACAGAACAGGAAATAAAATAAGGGATAAGTTAGAAGAAACAATTGATTACTTAGTTAAAAATAAAATAATAGAAGAACAAAAAGGAAAAATCAAACTTAAGAAATAAAATATTTTCAGTAAAAACTAAGAATTCTAATAAACCACCTTATCACCCGCATTCGACTTAGGATCTGTGACCCGTAGATGCGACAGAGAGCTAAATCATCATTTTCTATTCTATTATATTCTTCGAATTTGTCAGAAAATATTTCAAATAATTCATAAAATATGATAGGATCTATCCTATCTCTTAAAAAATTTTTAAGCTCTATGTCATTCATTTCCAATATTTTATCAACAGTAAGGTCATGGTTTTCCCATAACCTTTCTAGTTCAGGTTCAAGGAAAGCTTCCCTTGCTCTATTAAGTTCTGATGAATAAACACCAGTGAATAACTCTGCTCTTCTAATTAAAATATCTCTAACCGCATAAGCATCGGTGAAAGCTATATCACCATCCTCTGTTAATGCAACACTTTCTTGAATAAACTGCATGGGATTGGAGGCGTAAACTTCAAATTTCTCTGGTTCTGTATAATGAGGAACAACGAAACGACCGTCCATGTTTGTATATGAAATTTTATCAATATCCAATTGATCGGAATTGAGAAGTTTTCCCAGTTTTGGATGTTCACCTCTTATTACACTTATCAGTTCGTTTGGATCAATACTATACTTTTCTAACACTTCTAATATTTCTGGATAATTAAATACTCTATTTATGTTATATTCTTCATCTAAACCCTTTCTATTACCGAATTTACCATGTTCAGAAAACGGTGGAGTAAATATATCATGCAACATTCCACTGGCTATAGCGAGGTTTATTAATTCTATATTATTTGGATAAAGTCTAGATACAGCACTCTCCACTCTTATTGCAGTATCAATAGAATGTTGATGTCTTGTATGTTCTGCCCCAGCGAACATATAATGACCATTAAGTGTTCCTAATTGTTTTATACCAGACAATCTATAAAATTGTGGAATTGTGAATAAATCTAGATATATCCCGCCGTGAACAAGTAATCTGACATTGCCTATAGTAAAATAGAAAGGTGCTTTCTCGTTTTCAGAATAGATTTTTTTTTCTTCATCAGTTTCTCTAGATAATTTTATATTAGAACTATTGTTGTACATAAGTGGAGATAATTGTAATATATTAGAACTATTCTTCCAACCGTAAGGAATGCCATTATCCATATCATTTAGAAAATGATACTAAACCTTTTAAGTTTAAAAATAGGCATGAAATCATTTAAAGTTTGATTTTAATTAAATTCTATGATATTACCGGATCATGAAATAAAGAAACTGCTTGCAGAAGGAAAGATAAAAATAGAGCCTTTAAGCGATCCTGAATTGCAGATACAGCCAGCTGGTGTTGATTTAAGACTAAGCAATAAATTCAGGGTCTTTAAACTCTCGTCCATACCTTTCATAGATACAAAAAAACAAGCGGAAGACTATACAGAAGTTATTGAAGTGGATGATGAAAAGGGATTCATAATACATCCAGGCGAGTTTGTTCTTGGTTCTGTCAAAGAGTACATAAAAATATCAGATGATTTGGTTGGTTCTGTGGATGGCAGATCAAGTCTTGGAAGGCTTGGTATTTCTATACATACAACATCTTCATCCATAAACCCAGGTTGGGAGGGTACTCTTGTTCTAGAAATAAGTAACATAGGAAAAATGCCTGTTGTTTTGTATCCAGGAATGCGCATAGCAAAGCTGGCATTGCACAAACTGTCTTCTCCTGCTGAAAGGCCCTATAATGTAAGAAAAACCAAATATCATGGGCAAGATGTAGTCCAAGAGAGCAAAGTGCATGAAGATTTTACAAATATTTAAATACTATTTATAGATAGATACTATACAAGGTGTTTTATATGGGAATAAGACCAGCTAGATGTTACAAAAAATTGGAAAGGCCTTACACAAGGCAATCTCGAAGAAAACCTAAGAAAGGTTTTGTTAAAGGTGTACCTGGTTCAAAGATACATAGATTTGAGGTTGGCAACAGTAAAGGCGACTTTCCTGTTGTAATGTACGTGGTAGCCAAAGCTCCGGTACAAATAAGACATAACGCACTTGAATCTGCTCGTATAAATGCAAATAAAACACTTAATGACGAATTTGGAAAAACAGGTTATTTTTTAAAAGTAAGAGTGTTTCCTCATCATGTTATGAGGGAAAACCCGCTTGCTTCAGGCGCTGGTGCAGATAGGTTTCAGACTGGAATGAGAAAGGCTTTTGGCAGGCCTATAGGAACAGCCGCTCAAGTTAAGGCAGGACAAAAAATTATTGAAGCAAGAGTTGGCAAAGGGCAGGAAAAGATTATTAGAAAAGCACTGAAAAAGGCTGCTGCCAAATTGCCAGTACCGTGCAATATAGAAAGCGCTTAATTTTATATCATTATAAAGCTGCCGGCAGTACTAACTAGAATAGGTATTAATGTCATACTCAAGATGTAAGATATTACTCCCAATATTATAACACCTTTCGTATTTAATTCTCCAAAGAATACCTTCAACAAACCAATCCAAACTATGACAGGTAGTATTAATCCCAAGAAAGGTATTCCATAAAGGAATCCCAATAGTATACCCAGTATACCAAAGAAGTTTATGATATTTATTACCAGAACAACCATGAAAGCGTGCCCATAATTAGATATGTTACCTGTCCATCTGCTAAGAACTTTTGAAAGCACTATTAGAACAATGCCGCCTATTATGGTTGTCAATATTATGCTTATACCCAAATTAAGCCAGTACATATACCCCTGAGAATTTGCAAAAGCGTAAAGTGTTTCAAGGTTGAATAGTGATCCAAAAATATCTGCCATATTATATTATTGCAGTTAGTTTATAAAATGTTTTTTATTTAATATCAGACTTTACTATCTCTCCAGGCATTGTTGTTTTGTTTGGCCATATCTTACGGCCTGGATAGATTGTTGTGTTTATTCCCGTATGAACTCCTTCTGCTATAACAGCTCCAAGCTTGCGCCTACCGCTATCAATCACATCATCTCCTACAGGAGTTTTTACATTTTTGTTATCATGACGAAGGTTTGCAGTTACATTACCTGCACCTATATTGACATTATTGCCTATTACAGAATCTCCAATGTATGAAAGATGGCAAACAGCAACATTGTTCATTATAATAGAATTCTTAATTTCAACACCGTTTCCAATCTTGCAGTTGTTTCCTATGGTAGTGTTTTCGCGGATGAAACAATTAGGTCCTATATTACACTTCTCGCCTATGACAACAGGTCCTTCAATGTATGCTCCATTTTTTACAAGAGTTCCTTTACCTATTTTCACATTGCCTTTTATTGTTGCATTGGATTCAACTTCGCCCTGTATATCATTTTCAATATATTTGAGAAGATGTGCATTTGCATCCAGCAAATTCCATGGATATCCAACAGGTATCCAATAATCTTTAACTGTTTCACAGTAAACTTTACCATTCTCTGCAAGTTTTTTTATTATATCTGTTATTTCATATTCTCCTCTGGGTGAGCGATCGATCTTAATGTCAAGAGCGCTTTTATTCAGAATATAAAAACCTACATTTATGAGATTTGAAACAAATGTTTTTGGTTTCTCAACAATATCTTTAACCAAGCCATTGTCTGTTATGTATACACCAAACCTCTCAGGATTGTCTGCTTGTTGCGCAAGAACACAGGCATCATGCTTTTCAAAAGATTTGATGCATCTTTCCATGTCATTATGAGAATAAAGATCGTCTCCATTCATTACAATGAAACTATCAGAGATATACTCCTTTGCTTGAATCAATGCATGCGCTGTACCCAATTGCTCTTTCTGTTCAACATACCTTATTGGAATTCCATCAAAACTGTTTCCGAATTGTTTCATTATCTGTTCTTTCTCGAAACCAACAACAATTATTATCTCTGTTACATTACCTAATTGTTTCAATTGTTTCAATTGTTCCAGATTGTGCTGAAGAAGCGGTTTATTGGCTATAGGTAGAAGTACCTTTGGTTTGTTGAGTGTTAAAGGATATGTTCTTGTTGACTTCCCTGCAGCTAATATCACACTTTGCATAGTATCATCTTAAATTTTTATTTTAAATTCTTATTCTACAGTAACAGTTTTGGCAAGATGCCTTGGCTGATCTATGTCTCTACCTAATGCAACTGCTGTATAGTAGGCTAGCAACTGATAAGCCGGCGCAAATACCAGCGGTGAAACAATATCACTGACCCTTGGAACATTAATTGTTTCATCAAAATGCTTCGCAGTGCCTGAAACAATTCCTATAATCTTTCCACCACGTGATTTTATCTCTTCCACGTTGCTTAATATTTTTCTGTCATCGCGCGGGACAAAGGCTATTGTGTACATATCATCAGATATCAATGAAATTGTTCCATGTTTAAGGAATCCTGCTGGCATTCCTTCAGCATGATGATAGGTTATTTCTTTGAATTTCAGAGCCCCTTCAAGAGCAGTTGGATAATTTATTCCTTTGCCGATATAAAGGAAATTCTTAACATTAATACAATACTTCTCTGTAATGGATTTTATTTTTTCTTTTTGTGTTAGAGCTTCTTCAATATATCTGGGTACGTTTTTTAACTGTTCCTCTATTTCTGAAATCTTGTCTCCAACATCTTTGGACAAGAGACATCTCTCATTCTTCATAGTGGGAGATGAGACAGTTTCACCATTATTTTTTGCAAGCTTTAATGCTAAGCGTAATAAAATCATAAGCTGGGTTGTAAAGGTTTTTGTTGCAGCAACTCCTATCTCCATGCCAGAACCTTGAAGTATTGTTATATCGGATATTCGTGTTGCAGTTGAACTGGGTATGTTTACTATAGAAGCTAATTTGCAATTATTTTTCTTTGCATAATTCATTGCTCTTAACGTATCATAGGTTTCACCGGATTGTGTTACGCCTATTACCAATGTTTTCTCATCTAAAACAGCTTTTTCTTCAAACTCGGATGAATCAACAACTCTGACAGGTAATTTGGCAAGCTTTGAAAACCAATATTCGCTTGTCATTGCTGCGTGAAGCGATGTGCCTGTAGCAGTTATATACACGTTATCTGCTTCTTTGATAGTTTCTGCTAGTTTTGATATTTCCTCTTCGCATATATTAAGCGCTATTTTAAGGATCTGCGGCTGTTCAAATATTTCCTTTAACATGAAATGATCAAAACCTTCTTTACTGCTCTCTTTTTGGTTCCATTCTATTTTTGTTATTTTTTTATCCTTCAGAAGGCCTGTTTTGAAATCTGTTATCTTGTATGATTCTGGTTCTATAACAACCATCTCAAAATCATCCAATGGAATTGTTTTATTGGTGTATGGAAGAAAGGAACTGATATCAGACCCCAGATAGAAGCAGGAGTTTCCTATGCCTAAAACAAGAGGCGATTCTTTTCTTGCACCGACTATCTTTTTCTCCAATGCGGAGATAACAGTTATTGCATAAGTTCCTTCTACTGCATTCAATGCACTTGAAACAGCATCCTCCAATTTTACTCCATCCTCTGGCTTATAGTATTCCTCAATTAAATGTATCAAAACTTCTGTATCTGTTTCTGATTTGAAGATGTGGCCCCTTTCCTTTAGCTTGTTGCGAAGAGACAGGTAGTTAGCAATTATGCCATTATGAACTAGAGCTATTCGATTTTTACAATCAGTATGCGGATGGGCATTTATTTTAGAAGGCGGGCCATGCGTTGACCATCTTGTATGAGAGATTCCAATAGATCCTGGAAGTTTTATTTGAACTACATCGCTTATTTTTCCCTTATCTTTAGTTATCCAAAGCTTGTTATCGTGGATAGTTGCAAAACCAAAACTATCATAGCCTCTATATTCAAGACGTTTCAGAGATTCAAATAGTATAGAAGATGTCTCTTCATTTCCCAAATAACCAACTATTCCGCACATTAATACCACAATATTTTCTTGAGTTTTTAGTTAAAACCTTTTGTAGAAGCGTTAGCTCTAAAAGGTTTTAATAACTTCATAATAATTAGATAAAATATATAAGTAACTACCCTATATAAAGACGTTTTTTAATAAAGGTCTAAAAATGTTTAATTTAGTTAAATAATACATTTTTAGTGTTTAGAAACATTTTTATTGTTTTTTTAATCTCCTTTTTTGTATAAAAGACTAGATAATCCTTTTGAAACAGTTTCAGTAACTGTTTCACGGTGTTTTAATATAGGCATTTGAACCAAGGAGTATAAAGCATTGTCTGTTTATTCAGATTGATGTTTATCTTGTTTTCCTTTACGAAGGAACAAAACAAGATAGGTCTCTCGTATAGAGGGATTATCTAAATTCCATAAAGGAGGGAAATAAATGAAAATTAAAAGATTAATGGCAGGTGGTTTATCTGCACTATTAGCAGGAACTACCTTGTTAGTTGCTGGCGGATTTGCTAACCCAGGATTAGGTGACTATGTAACAACTTCTGGATCTCAATTAACATCACCTATGATTGTAGTTGGTTCAGACGCACAGGTATCAGACGTTATCGGAGCAGCTGACATAGGCGTAGCAATTGCAGGTTATGCAACAACAGCAGGAGCATGCACTTCTACAAGCACAGTAGGAGTTTCAGGCGGTGCCGATGTTGCCTCATCAAGCAAGTTTTTGTACTTTGGAAGCGAGCTCAACAGGGCAAAGTCAACACTGACTATATCTGATTTGCCGACAATCCTTGCACAAGGAACTGCAACAGTAGACTGGTCCGGCGGACCTTACACATACGACCACTACATAGAGCTTGGAACAAGGACCACAACTTTTGGAACAAGCGGTGGTGACTACGACGATCCCGTATCGCACGTAGACATAGGATCAAGTTTTTCAACACCGTTGTACAATCTGACAATCGTGTTCAACAAGGTTTTGAATCTGTCGCATGCAGATGTACAGGGTGGAGAAATGACTTTATTCGGCGTAGATTACACTATAGGAACTAGCTCAAGAAGCTCTGCTACAGCCACTGTTAACAAATTGGAATTGCTTGGAGGATCAGGATCAACAACAGTTGATGAAGGCGAGACTGCAGAAGTGAGTGTTGGCGGAGTCATGCACGATATTACAGTAGACCTTGTAGAAGGCGCAACAACAGGCCGCATAACAGTAGATGGAAAGGGAAAGTCTGTGACTGAAGGTGTCACATACACAATAAGCGGCGACCAGGGAAGCATAGACGTATATGTCAAAGACGTGATGTACACTGCAAAGGAATCAGGCATATCCAAGATGGAAGTTGTGCTTGGTTCAAGCAAAGTAACACTTCAAGATTCGCAAAAAGTAAAGGTTGGTACATCCAACACAAACATAGACGGAACGTATGTGGATATCATTGGTGATGACTCAGGTGTTTCAAAGATAGTGATATCCGTAGCAGCAGCTGATTCAACAAACGACGACATAAAAGCTGGAAGCTACTTCACTGACCCAATATTCGGCTCATTTAAAGTAGCATACAACGGCTTGAACCCGGCATTGGACAGCGCAGACAGGGATACAATAACAATAGACAACTCTGGCACAACAGGAGCCACTTTGTCAATGACCGACTATAGAGGAAATGAAAAACTGATGACATTCGCTTTCACAGCAACAGGCACTTGGCAAGTTGACCTTAACGCAAGCAGCACAAGAACATATGTTATAGCTGAGGGCCAGCCAGTAAGAGAGAACGACTATGTGATATTGGCGCCTGAACAAAGGTCTGATTTTGGACACCTATTCCAGTTGAGCAGCATAAGCAGCATTGGCTCAACAACCGCAACCTTATCATTGACAGACGTATTTTCAGGTGACGTAAAGACTGTGAACATGGCCACACCAGACTACTACAACGCAACGTTCTACATAGACGGCCAGACATACAATACAAGGAACCTGACAGCAGGAAATGAAATGGTATTCACATGGGGCACTGGCGCTGGACTAGGCGTTCTAAACATAGACGCAGGTTCAAAGTTCACAATATGGCCAACAATAAGAGGAAAGAACGGTGAATATGTAGCACTAGTTGATAGGGTGATTTTGGACAATACATCAGCTTACACGCCATGGATTACAGATACTTGGGTAGAAATGGATACCCAGACAAAATACGTATTCAACTTCACAGCAGACGGAGCAAACGTTACACTGGAATTGCCGACAGGCGACTTGAACTTGTCTTGGTGGAACAACACTGTAGCCAACACATCGAGATTGTATGCAAACGGTGTGAACCAGTCAGTTGCAGAAGGTATGGCTTATTTGAATGTAACTGTAGGTTTGCTGGACTACAATATAACATCAGAATCTGGTGGATGTACAGGTTACGTGAACCTGAGGGCTATCCAGCTACCAGAAAAATACATAGAAGGAACAGACAACCCAACAGGCATTGCTGTATTGGTCCTTGAAGAGCTTGACAACACGACAACAGACAGGGGCGCTATAGTAATTGGCGTGAATGCAGACAGCAACAGCTACGCTGCATTGGATACACCGCAGTTCACAAACGGCTATGACTCAGCAACACAGACAACTGATGCAAGCATAACAGAGTATGTAACAGTACCATACGGTACATACTTGAAGTACGACAGCGACAACCAGGGCGTCATAACAATAAAGTACCCAAACGAGCAGGCAATATCAACAGTAGCATTCGGAGCTGATCCATCATTCAGCACAACATCAACAGGTGGAGCATACGAAGCTGTTGTAAAGATAGACCAGCCTGTAGCCAAGTTCGACACTGAAGTGAGCACAAGCACATTGGCCAGCGATTTGATATTAATCGGTGGACCATGCGTAAACGATTTGGTAAAAACCTTGATGGCAGACGATGGTATAACATGCGACAACTTCTACAACACATACAAAACAGGCGTAATAAAGGAATACACAAACGCATTTGAATCTGGACAAACAGCATTGGTCGTAGCAGGTTGGACAGCAGCAGACACAAGAAACCTTGCCGCAAAGGTAATGAAGGGTACACTTGACTACTCAGCATAAACGAAACCTTTTAAGAAAAGGTTTCATCCAAAAACAAAAAATAAACAGAAGTTAACGCTTCAAAAAAATAATACATAAAATTTAATGTGTGTGGGTTCGTCCCACACATCCTTACCTTATTTCTATGAAACAATCAATTGTTTCAAAAAGTGAAACAATTAAACCTTTTCGAGTCTCCTGACTTCTTCAAAAGGTCTTATCTCCAATATAATAGAATAAGAGGTATTCTTGTCTCCAATATCGGAGAGCAAGAGACATCTCTCATCCATTGCAATATGAGATGAGACTCTAATTCAATATAATAGGAGATTAGATTTAATCCAAAAATCTGGGTGAAACAATATAAGTTTAAAAAGCTTTCTGTGAAATTTAATTCATGAAACAATTAATTAATTATGTGAAACAATTAAAAATATTGCTCCTAATTTGTTTCATTTTTTATATGATAACAGTTCCAGCTACAGTAAGCGCTGCTGGTTTTGATTACTATGGTATAAACACAAGAATTGTTAATAACGAATTGATAGAAAGTTCTATAAGCCTGGAATTCGATAACACTGTTACTCATTTAGACTACAGCTTAAGCTTCGACATAAAGAATCTTGATGTTACTGCAAACTTTGAAGATCCTAATTGTAGAGTTGTTGATACAGACAAGGGCAGTGACATAACATGTGATTTCACAAATTCTGCTGAAGGCAAGAGATTTGTAACGCTTTCGTTTGAAACAACAGAAGGCGTGAAAAGAGAAGGCAATAAATACATATTTACAGCGAGCTATGACACGCCTAGCTCAGTCAATGACATAGGAATAATATTGAAACTTCCCCAGAGAGCTGCCTTGATAGACTTCTTTCCATCCAACCCGTCAACATCATATCCAAACAACACAATGACACTTTTGTGGGATAAAGAGGATCTTACAGATGATAAAATACAGTTCTCAGCAACATACACTATGCCGTTTTTTGATGAAGAATTTTATGTATTATTTGTTATTACGATAACACTTGTTGTGATAATAGTGATGATATCGATGATTCTCTATATTAAGAAATCTCCAAAGAGAAGAAATGATGAGCAAAAAATAGAATTCAGAACAGAACCTATGAAAATCGAGGAGCAGAGAATTGAAACAATAAGTTTCGAACAGCCAAAAACAGAAGAAGTTAAAACTGAAACAAAACAACATGATGAAGACCGGATGAGGGTTGTTACATCTGTTCTGCGTGAAGATGAAAGAAAGATAGTGGACATTCTCGAGAAGCATGAAGGTAAGGTTATACAGAAAACTCTAGTACGTGAAACAGATTTCTCCAAGGCAAAAGTTTCACGTCTTGTAAAAAACCTGAAAGAAAGGGGCATTGTTGACGCAGAACCTATAGGAAGAACAACTAAAGTGACACTGAAGATAAAACCTATTATTTCTGAATATTTGAACGAAACTGAAAAAAAAAGAAAGTTCTAATACCCAAAAAGATAATATCTAAATATGGGTGAAAGGAAGAGCAAACCTAAACCAGAATGGCAGACAAAATTAGCTAAAGAAAGAATTGAAAAACTTTTCAAAGAGTCAAAAGAGTCTTTCGAAAAACACCCAGAAAGATCTCATAGATATGTTGAAATGGCCAGGAAAATATCAATGCGCTATAATATAGCAATTCCTCGCATCCTCAAGAGAAAAATCTGCAAACACTGCTATAAGTTCTTGGTCTCTGGAAAAAATGCGCAGGTAAGAACCAATTCTAAGCATCAAGCCGTGATAGTAAAGTGTCTAGAATGCGGAAAGGTAACCAGATTTCCGTACAGAAAGGAGAAAAAAGCTATTAAAAAGGGGAGACAACTTATATAGTTAATTTATATATACATTATACAAATTACTAGTAATAGTTTGACGACTTATATTGTTTGCATATAGTCGTCTTCAAATCAATGAAATAATTTAAACAAGGAATTAAAGATGATGATATGGCTTTGGTGAAAGATGCTGATTCGCAGGAATTTATAGAAAAATTAGCTGAAAATCTAGAGAAAATGGAGCAACTTAAGCAGCCTGATTGGTCTAGATTCATAAAAACTGGCAGGCACAAAGAAAGACCGCCTGAACAAAAGAATTGGTGGTGGCTTAGGGAAGCTTCTATATTAAGAAAATTATATTTAAAACAAAATTTAGGTGTATCAAAATTCAGGAAACTTTATGGTGGCAGAAAGAACCTTGGACACGCTCCAGAGCACAAACTAAAAGCATCAGGAGCTATCATAAGAAGAATATTGCAGCAATTGGAAACAGTCAACTTTGTTAAAAAGAATGGTAAAAAAGGTCGTGTATTGACAGCAAAAGGAAAGATTTTTTTAAAAGAGGTTGCAAAAAAGTGATGCTGTATGGATATACAGGATCAAAATGAATTGGCTAAAGCAAGACAAATGGAAGAGATGAAAAAACAGATGCTGTCTGTCATGCTTACAAAAGAGGCCTATGAAAGGCTTTCGCGCGTCAGATCTGTCAACCCACAAACAGTTGCACATGTTGAGATGTATTTAATACAACTATACCAGGCAGGCAAATTCAATGAACAGATAACTGATGCTAAATTGAAAGAAATCCTTCAAATATTATCTGAAAAGAAGGATTTCAAGATAACAAGAAGGTAATATGAGTAGAAACAAAACACTTGGGGAGAAGTTAAGGATTATTCGTAAAGGTAAAATTAGATCTGCTCCTAGATGGGCAGACATTAGAAAATTCAGCCTTAAAAGAGCTAGAACAAGAAGAATCCGGGTTTCTACTAAGAATTGGAGGCGAGATAAGCTCAAGGTATAGGTGTTTTTATGGCTAAGAATACTAAAGCTATCGCAGGCAAGGCTTCTGCAAGCGCGGAGGAACGCATATATACGATACCGCTAAGAAAAGCCTGGTTAAGTACACCTAGGAACAAGAGAGCCAAGAGATCTGTAAATACAATAAGACTTTTTTTGAAAAAACACATGCATAGCGACGTTGTTAAAATATCAAGTGGATTGAATGAACATTTATGGTATCGCGGTATAGAAAAACCTCCCGGAAAGGTTAAAATCAAGGCTCGAAAGAATAAAGAAGGGCTTGTTTGGGCACGTCTTCCAAATGAACTAGACATTCAGGATAAAGGAAAAGATAAAGGTCGCATGAGCAAGCTAAAGGAAAGAGTCGCTGGAACACCTTTAGAGAAGAAGGTTGAACAGATGGAAAAGGCCAAAGAAAAGAAGGATCTTTCAAAGGGAGAATCAGAGGTAGAGAAGAAAGAAAATGCTCATAAGGAAGAAGCTAAACCTAAAGAAGAGCCAAAAAACAAGGAAACATCATCCAAGAAAGAAAAGAAACCAATCAAGAAGAAATAATTGTGAACAATTCTTCATCTGTTTTTGATAAAATCCATTTTGTGTTTTCTATTTCAGATTTGTGCGTACATAGTTTATGCTCTTCTTTGAATTTTATCTCATCAAGAATTTTGTCATTCAATTCAATTTTTATTTTTTTATCAGTTTTGTTATTCTCAAAAAATGCCTCTATTCTATCAGAATTCTCAAATCTTATGTTGCATTTGCCTAAAGTGCAGCAAGATGAAATTTGAATCCCATCAAGAAAACAAGAATGTGGCGTTTTATAAGGAATTTTAATGTTAGCTTGAAGATCTTTCATTTTTTCTGGCAACAGCAAAGATTTTGCAAATAAACCAGTTCTATATCCTAAAGCTGCCCAAATGCCTGTGTGCCCATGAAATTCCTGTATTTTTTCAATCGCATTTTCCATATATATTATTCTAATATCAAATATAAACAATGTACTCAAAAAATATGCAAACCGTTCTAAAGAAGCAAAAAATCAAGATAGGAGACCGTATTTTACTGACTAAAAGCAAAGATAAAAACAAAAAGAAATACGAAGGTTTGCTCATGCCTAAAACAGAAGTAGGCGATCCTAATGCTCTTGTTATAAAGCTCGATAACGGCTACAATGTTGGCATGAAATTCGAGCGCGGGGCCAGCATCAAAAAATCCACAACAAAGACGCCTAAAGACACTAAAGAAGAAAAAGAATACGAACTTGGAAAAATTGACAAAGACTTTCTGAAACTAAAATTTGATCCTAAAAAACCCGCAGTGTCTTTTGTTTCAACAGGTGGTACAATCGCATCACGTGTTGATTACACAACAGGCGGTGTTGTCGCAACAATGAAGCCCCATGAAATTCTGCATAATATTCCAGAACTGAAAGAGTTTGTTAACATAAAATACATGTCCAGCCCTCTCAACAAAATGAGCGAGGATATGAATTACAAAGACTGGCAGATAATTGCCAAAGAAGTTGCAAAGCAGCTTAATACAGAAGTCAGGGGTGTAATTGTTTCGCACGGCACAGACACTTTGCACTATACTGCCGCTGCATTGTCATTTATGTTGCAAAACCTAACCAAACCAGTAGTTCTTGTCGGCGCGCAGAGATCAAGCGATCGCGGTTCATCTGATGCTGGTTTCAACATAATATGCGCTGCACACGCAACGCTTTCAAACATAGCAGAAGTCGGCACCTGCATGCATGCAGAATCAAGCGACACGTTCTGCCATTTCATACGCGGGACAAAAACAAGGAAAATGCATACCACAAGAAGGGATGCTTTCCAGGCAATAAACGACCTTCCTCTTGCAAAAATATGGCCTGACGGCAAGATTGAAACTGTTTCAAAAACAATGAACCAGCGCAAAGAAGGCAAAGTTAATGTAAATACCAGCTTTGAGCCTAAAGTTGCAATCGTTAAAGCGCACCCCGGTTCAGAGCCTGACGTGCTTGATTACTACAAAAAGAAAGGTTGCAAGGGCTTTGTCATCATCGGAACAGGTATGGGGCACGTGCCAACAGACTGGTTGAAAACAATAAAGAAAATGACCAAAAGCAAAATCCCTGTTGTTGTAACTTCTGAAACAATCTATGGCAGAGTTAATCCGAATGTCTACAAAAACTTAAGGCTTCTATACCATGACGCAGGCGCAATACCAGGCGAAGACATGAC
>Ga0180009_10004988_pt1 | contig 14402 bp, 15 predicted proteins | sample OS_PC_MetaG_FD_123537 | JGI IMG/M metagenome (GOLD analysis project Ga0180009, IMG submission 123537) | Groundwater microbial communities from the Aspo Hard Rock Laboratory (HRL) deep subsurface site, Sweden - OS_PC_MetaG | ecosystem: Environmental > Aquatic > Deep subsurface > Groundwater...
ATGTCCTGGATCTGTTCAACGGATGGAATGGTGAATCCGCCGAATTTGTCCTCAAGAATAAAAGTGACGATATCCGCTACACTCTCTGCCGTGCGGTGGTCGTCCATCCCGCTGGACTGCATGGCCTTGTGGACGGCTTTGGTGATTTTCTCTTTGACAAAATCAGCAACCTGCCCATCCCGCTTTTTGATTCTAGCGACGGTTCTGTGAACCAAGGTTTCCCTCCTTAGAATAAGTGCTGACACATGAAACGGCCATTAATCCCCATGTGATGGAACGCATTGATCGAGCCCGAATCCCTCTCCCGGAGAGCTGACTACTGACAATACATCTTGTGTGAACCCAAGGCTATGACCACAATTTGTTGTGTGCAATCCTTAAATTATAGAGATTATTTGGGGATGTCAAGAGATTTTTCGATATTTCCAAAAGTTACACGTTTTTCCCTCCGTTTCATCTGTGCATCCCTTTTTTCCCTTCTTTCACTCTGTGATAAAATAGAATCAAACCACCCGCTGACTGGAGATAGCAAGAAAACATTTGATGTTCCCACTCATTCCGGAGAAGAGATACAGGACATCACGACCATGATCCAACATGCCGTCGCGGATTCCGGTGTCAGACAAGGACTCTGCTGCATGACATCGGGAAGGCGATGCCGTGACTTTCCAGTTCGGCCCGCAGATCGGTTCCCCCTGAAAAATGAACCGTTTGAATCCCCAGCCGGTTGGCCGCCTCCACATTCTTGCGAAGATCATCGATGAAGAGGCATTCGTCGGGCGCCGCCTGGGCCCGGTCTAGAGCGGCTCGGTAAATGGCCGGTTCCGGTTTGACCGCACCCACCTCAAATGAGAGGACGTAAGCGTCAAAGAAAAAAATCTCCGGAAATGAGTTGGTGATGAACCCATACCGCATCCGATCCGTGTTCGACAGAAGGATCAGCCTGTACTTGCGCCGCAGAGATTTAATAAGAGAGGAAACGGGGGAATCGAGGCGAAAAATATCGCTGTAATGGGCATAAAATGTTTCTTGATCGACCACCGCTCCCAGGATGGAGGACATTTTCCCGTAAAAATCAGCCGGTGTCATTCGGCCCGATTCAAACTCCCTAAGGACCGGCAGATACATCGGCGCCGCACCGCGCATCTCCTCTGCAGTCAGGGAGGAATATCGCTCCATCTTTCGAAGGAAAATGTCATTGTCGAAATTGAGGAGCACCCTGCCAAGATCGGAGATGATGACGCGAATAGGGCTTTTTTCCATTTGTATTGAGCGTTATTCTGGCAGATTCACCATCCCAAAACAAGCCCCCCGATCAAAATTGACTTCATTCCGGGCCCATGATATACACGAAATCATCCCATCCTCCGAAAAGAAAGGACTTGGGCATGGAATCTGAACTCCCCGCAGAAAGCCGCCTGACAGGAAAGAAAAAGGAGAACTCTTATGACAGAATCCCGCAAGCAAAAAGGAAAAACGTCAAACATCGCGGTCCTACTTGCCGTTTCGCTGACTTTAATCCTGATCTTCGGAGGAGCCTTTGCCCTCTGTTTCTGGAAAGGCCGCGCGATCAACGAGAGTGACATCCGCAGCGCGGAGAAGATCATGGGATTGACGTTCACCCGGAAGGAACGACGGATGCTTCTCGACAACACCCGCCGGAATCTGCGCAGCTACACAGCTCTCAGGGACGTCGATATCCCCAACTCCATTCCACCGGCCTTTCAATTCAACCCCGTCGTCGATCCGGAGAAACATCCCATACGGGAAACGTCCTTCTCCTTTGTTCCCGATCCCGCCGTCATCCTCCCTGAAAACAGAGAAGAAATCGCCGCCGGCCATTACCGCGGGCCTCTGCACGGCATTCCCTGGGGTGCCAAGGACCTGCTCAGCACAAAGGCGTATCCGACAAGCTGGGGCGCCATGCCCTACAGGGATCAGATTTTCGACGAAGATGCGACGGTGGTTCGACGCCTGGAAGAGGCGGGTGCTGTGCTTGTCGCCAAATTGAGCCTGGGCGCCCTGGCCATGGGAGATGTCTGGTTCGGCGGACGTACCCGAAGCCCATGGAATCCGAACCGAGGATCCTCAGGTTCTTCAGCCGGACCCGGCGCGGCAACCGCGGCGGGGCTGGTCGGATTTTCCATTGGGACAGAAACGCACGGCTCCATTGTTTCCCCGGCCACACGGAATGCGGTCAGCGGGCTTCGCCCCACGTTCGGCAGGGTCAGCCGACACGGCGCCATGGCCCTCAGCTGGAGTATGGACAAAATCGGGCCCATGTGCCGCAGCGCGGAAGACTGCGCACTTGTTTTTGATGCCATTTTCGGCCCGGACGGGCGGGACTCCACCCTCATCGACCGGCCCTTCGCCTGGGAACCGGACCGGGACCTGAAGGATCTTCGAATCGGTTACTACAAGAAATCCTTTGAGGGAACTTTCCGGGACAAGGATAAGGCGGAAGCTGTCCTCGATTATTTCAGGGGCCTGGGGGTGGAACTCGTCCCGATTGAACTGCCGGAACTGCCTGTCGACAGCATGTCCTTCATTCTGGTCGCTGAAGCGGCGGCCTCTTTTGACGAACTGACCCGAAGCGGCCGGGATGACCTACTCGTCCGTCAATCTTCCTCTTCCTGGCCGAACACATTCCGGCAGGCCCGTTTCATTCCGGCGGTGGAATACATTCAGGCCAACCGTCTCCGCACTCTCTACATGCGAAAAATGGCGGAGATAATGGAACACATCGATGTGTACATCTCGACCAATCGCGCCGGGAATCTGCTGGCCACCAATCTGACCGGGCATCCCGCCGTGTGTGTTCCTACCTCGGTGCCCACAGAGGAGGGAGATTCCACCGCCATCACCTTCATCGGCAATTTATTCCGAGAAGCGGACGTGCTGCTGACCGCCAAAGCCTGGCAGGACGGAACGGATTTTCATCTCGTTCACCCCGACCTCGAGACGACACTGGCGAAAAAGAAGAAGGACGGGCAATAAAAAAGAATGCGTCGGTACCGGACCGATTGTATTAAAAAAGCCCGGCGAACAGCAGGTCCGCGTGAAACAATTCGCGGGTCCGCCGCCGGGTACCCCAGTCCACCGTCTCCTTGACGTTGAGGTAGCACCAGAATTCATTGAAAAGTCGGAGCTTCTTGATATAGTAATCGGCGAAATCGGTCACGCTGTCGAGAATGATCGTTCCGACATCATCGCCCTTCTCGTCGGTGAGAACGATCTGTTTTCCGTTTTCCGTGCTTTCGATGCGGCCGAATACCTTGACCTGAGTCTTCCCTTCCCAGTTCTCCGCTTTGTTGTACTGGATCTTCTCGAGGGTTTCAAACTCATCCCGCTGAACGGTGCTCATATAATCGACAAGAACAGGTTCTTCGCTCTTGGTGAAAATCGGGGTGAATTTTCCGCTCTCATCCTTGACCTCAAGTTCATCGGGAACAAGAATGGAAGGTCTGTCCGGAGTAAAGTGGCCGGTGCCTTTGATTTCCTTGTCTACGAGGTCGATGAGTTCTCCGCTCATGAGAGCGCCCGGAACCACAATATCAAAACCCCGGACTTCGGGGACAAACATGTATTGCCCGACAACAACTTTCACCGTGCCTTCAATCGCCAGTTGATTTTGTCCCAGCTCCTGCCCTACCTGAGCATCGGCGGTTTCACCCTCTTGATTACAGGCCACTGTACCGGCGATTACGAGAAGAACCGCTGCAAAAACCAGTCCCAGATTTCTGATTGTCCTTATAGCCATGACCAAACCTCCAATCATTTAATCATTTGTCAGAGCGTCTTCAAATCCAAAAAAATTGCTTTTTCGAACCATTCACTAACCCTTTGAGTGAAAATTATTTATACCACCGAAATCAGGAAATGTAAAGAGGAAATTCTGTTCACACCCAAGAGAGAAGCCTATTTTTTCTTGACCTTACTTGAGGTCGAGCGGGACGGTGTACTGACTCGTGCTGAGGATGTCGACCGGCTGGGAGTGGAGCGGACCGTCCGGGAACTCGAACTGGAGCTCGATCTTGAAGGCGTGCTCACGCGGGCCGAAGAACTCGAAGTCGTGCGGGACGGTGTGCTCACACGGGAGGTGGAGGTCGAGCGGGACGGTGTACTGACTCGTGCTGAGGATGTCGACCGGCTGGGAGTGGAGCGGACCGTCCGGGAACTCGAACTGGAGCTCGATCTTGAAGGTGTGCTCACACGGGAGGTGGAGGTCGAGCGGGAGGGCGTGGAGCGGGTCGTGCTGCTGCGTGAGACAACCCTGCTTCGATTGGACGGATTCACTTCGGAAGACCGCACATTCGAGCGTGAAGTGAAACTTTTAGTGACCGTTCGAACCGAACTCCTCTTCATCACCTGGGACGCACGCATGCTGACCGTCCGGTCAAGATTGCGCACATGCTGCACGCCCGGCTGCCTGGACGAAAGTGACATCCGCCCCAACTGATTGACTCCGGCCCCCTGCAGCGCCACCTTGGAAATGTGCCGGGACTGGAGCTGATTTTTGTGCACCACGGTCAATGCGCGGGAATTGGAGGGATAATATCCGTTGTACTGGCCGTAGAAACGGTTGTTGAGGATGACGCCGGGCCTGTTCCAGTAACTGAGCGGCGCCCAGCCGATGTAGTTGGAGCCGTGATGCCAGTGCACCCAGGCCGGTCTCCAGTGACTCTGAGGGATCCAGTACCAACCCAGACCGCCTCTCCAGTGCCAGCGTCCGTAATGGGAAACACACCAACCCCACGGATCGGAAGACACCCATGTCCAGCCGATGACGGGATACCAGGACCACCGGCCGTAGTGATAGGGTCTCCAAGAGCTGTAATGCACATTGGGCACCCAGACATAGCCGTAAGGATTTTCATCCACCCAGCGGCCGTAATAGGCCAGTTCCGATTCATATTCATCAAGTTCGGCCGGCAGGTAGCTGCGATACACGTTTTGGTTCTGAAAGGAATCCCTGCTCCTGTTCCAGTCGGCAAAGCTCTCGTCGGAACGGGCATTGTAGTCATCGATATACTGAAAAGCGCCGTTTTCCGCCAGCAGACGCTCTCCTCTGGAGACGGCCACCGATCCTTCCTGACCGGCAGCTTCCATCTCGCCTTCCAGCACATACAGCTCGGTCGACAGGCTGCCTTGCACATCAATCCGGAAAAGACCGTTATCCAGCACATAAAATGAGGAATCAGGGGTGTGGATCTCTATGCCTTTATCCAAACGCAGATTGTTCACCCTCAGATAGACGCTCCCTTCCAGCAGATGGATGATGATCAGGTCATCGCCTTCCCGGGGAAGCCGCAACAAATCGACTTGAGAATCCCGGTCGATCCGCAGATAGTTTTTGTAGCCGAAGTGGATCTCCGCCCGGCCGTCACGGGTACCAAGCTTGTCTCCCTCGATCAAAGGAAGATTGACCTCGCCCTGTTCAAAACCCAGGTCTCCGGCTCTCTGGACATAAACATCCCCATTGACGTAATTCAGGCGGGCGTAGCTGTGAGCGTAGTAGCTTTCATATTCGTCGGCACACACAAAGGAGGTCACCATCAGGATCACGGTGAGAAGTATCATTTGTTTTTTCATTGTCGACTCCTTTCGCCGATATAAAAAGCAATATTTATGCCAAAAGAGCTAACCCGAGAAAAGAAAGGAGGAGGGTGTCACCTGAAGAGGACATCCGTCTGAAAACCGGCCTTATTTATGCCGGATCCTGTCCAGAGCCACAGCAAAGACGATGATGGCGCCGATGATGATCTCCTGAATGTAATTGGGCCATCCCATCATGGTCGAGCCGTTTCGTAGGAACGCCATGATGAAAACACCGATCATGGATCCGAGAATGCTTCCCATGCCGCCGCTCAGGCTGCCGCCGCCGATGACGACGGCCGCGATGATATCAAGCTCGAGACCCACGGCCACGGTCGGATCTCCGACCGTCAATCGGGAGAACTGCATCACTCCGCTCAATCCGCAGAAAAGACCTCCGATGGTGTAGATCAGAAGCTTGGTTCTCCCGATCCGGATTCCACACAGCCTGGCCGTGGCCTCGTTGGAGCCGATGGCGAAGATGTGTTTACCGAAAACAGTGTAGCGAAGAAGAGCGGCCATCAGAAAGGCCAAGCCGATCATGAGCCAAACCCCCGGCGCCAGAAGGAGCCCTTGAGGGCTTTTGGCCATGAGCTCATTCACCCAGGTCAGAGGCGTATCGATTTTCTGATTGCCGGCCATCCACTTCGCCACCCCCCGGGCGATGCCCAGCATCCCCAGCGTGACGATAAAGGGGACAAGGCGCAGCGAGGTGATGAGGGCGCCGTTGATCAATCCCACCAGTCCTCCAGCCATTATCCCGAGAAGCACGGCGGCTAGGGGATGAATCCCGGCATTGATGGCGAAAGCGACGATTACGCTGGAAAGAGCAATGTTGGACGCCGCCGAAAGATCAATTCCGCCGCTGATGATGATGAGGGTCATGCCAAGGGCGCCGAGCGCGACAATCACGGATTGTGTGGCCACGCTTTTCAGATTGTAAATACGCAGAAACCGGTCCTGCACTTCGGGCATGAGAGAAAATATTGCAACAACCAAAATCAGCCCTATAAACGGACCGAGCCATTTGAGAACCATCGCGAAACGGTTTGTTTTGAATGTGTTATTCATCTCTCTGTGCTGTTATTGCCCTCATCTCCATTAAAATCTCATGTGCCGACGGTGGCCGCGGTGGTCAGGGTTTCCATGGTCCACTCTTCCGCCGGCCTCAGTGACACAAGGTCCCCCCGGAAAAAAACGGCGATCCGATCACAGACCCCGATGAGTTCCGGAAAATAAGAGCTGACAAAAACAACGGTTTTCCCTTCAGCGGCCAGCCTGCCGACCCAATCATAAATCTGGGCCTTGCTGAGGACATCGATTCCCCGGGTTGGTTCATCAAGAAGAAGGATGTCCGCTTTTTGGTGAAGGAGCCGGGCGAGAGCCACCTTCTGCTGGTTTCCCCCCGACAAGGACGACACCCGCTGGTCGCTGTCCCGGGCTTTTACATTCATCCGGCGGCAGAGGGCATCCGCGTCCCTTTTCTGCCGCCCCAGACGCAAAAAACCCCAGCGCACATAAGGCTCATAATAACTCATAGTCAGATTATCTCTGATGGACAGAGAGAGAGCCAGGCCCTCGCTCTGACGGTCTTCACTCAGATATCCCATCCCCTGCCTGATGCGGTCCCGGCAGTGATCACCGGCCTTTTCTCCGTCAAAGACAGTGATACGGCCTTCTTCCAGGCGGTCGAGGCCAAACAGCGCACGAAGCATTTCCGTCCGGCCGGAGCCGACCAGTCCTCCCACACCCAGGATTTCCCCCTGTTGAAGTTCAAGGTTCAGAGGCGAAAACATGTTTTTCCCCCGGAAATTTTTAAGGGAGAGAGCAGGCCCTTCCGGCTTGTGAGGGATCTTCGGAAAAAGCTCCTTGACATCCTGTCCGACCATCATACGGATGATGCCGCCCAGAGACATGGACGACATCCGGCCTGTTCCAACTCGTTGACCGTCCCGAAGAACGGTGTAACTATCCGCCACCTCCCGGACTTCCTCGAGGAAATGGCTGATGTAAATGATTCCGACGCCCTGCGCCTTCAGACGGCGCATGATCTGAAACAGCTGTACGGAGTCTTCCCGGGACAAACGGCTCGTCGGTTCATCCATGATCAAAATGACCGCCTCATCCACAAGGGCCCGGGCGATTTCAATGATCTGCCTGGCGCTGATGCTGAGTTTCCTCACCGGTACATCGGGCGCGATCTCCGGATGATTCAAAAATGCGAGAGCTTTTTCGACCTTTCGCCGCATGTCCTTTCGCTGCAGGATGCCGCGGAGGTGAATTTCCCGCCCGAGCATGATGTTTTCAGTGACGGTGAGGTGAGGGGCAAGATTTAGCTCCTGATAGATCATAGAGATGCCGTGGATCCGGCTGTCAAGAGGACCGGATGGAGCAAAGGGCCTAGATGCGAGGGTCATCCGTCCCCTGTCCGCCTTCAGGGCGCCGCTGAGTATTTTGACAAGCGTGCTTTTCCCGGCTCCATTTTCCCCCAGAAGGGCGTGAATCTCACCCTTCTTGAGCTCCAGGTCCACATCCTGAAGGGCGATGGTGGGACCGAAACTTTTGGAGATTCCCGCCATGTTGAGCAGGTCCGAGGGAGGAGCGGCGGTCATTTGTCGAGGATGTCCGCCAGCTCGGGGGAGAGAAGGGATTGAATCAAGGGTTCGTTCATATTCTCAGGCGTCGCCAGGTAAACGCCCGTATCCACGCGGGATTCGACGGGCTGTCCTCTCAAATGAAGGACCATCTGTTTGACGCCGAGATATCCGATCTTGACGGGATTCTGAAGAACCAGCCCATGGATTTCTCCATTGGAAAGACCGGCCACGAGTTTGGGACTGCTGTCGAAACCGATAAAGGCGACCTGTCCGGCCCGCCCGGCTTCCTGAAGCGCCCGCAGCATGCCGAAGGTGGTGGACTCATTAGGACAGAAGATCCCCTCCACATCGGGGAAACGGTTCAGCAGATTCTCACCCAGCTGAAAGGCCGTTTCCGTCGTTGCTCCCGCAAAAAGGTCCTGAACGATGAGGGATATCTTAGGAAATTCCGCCGTGATGGTGTCCAGGAATCCCGCTTCCCTTTTTGTGGTCGAGGCGGATCCTTCCTGATATCGGACAAGGAAGATGCGACCGCCGTCGGGCAGCTCGACCGCCATGGCTCTCGCCGCCATAACTCCTCCCATGTAATTGTCCGTAGCGACAAAACTGATATACCCTTTGCCCTGAAGATCGGAATCGATGATCACCACCGGAATCCCTTCACGGGTGGCATCACGGACGGGTACCATCAAAGCCCGGTCATCCAGCGGCGCCAGGACAATGCCGTCGACGCCCCGGCTTACAAAATCTTCGACAACCGTGATCTGCTGGGACCGATCATCCTCCTTTTGAGGGCCTTTCCAGATTATCTCCACCCCCATTTCTCCGGCAGCTTTGACGGCTCCGGCATGAATGGCCTTCCAGAATTCATGTGTGGTCCCTTTGGGGATGACGGCAATCTGAATGGACTCATCCGAGGAACGCTTCTGAGGACCGGCCCCTGTTCCGCAGCCGACCTGAAAGGCTCCCATAACCAACAGAACGGCGAGAAGACGATTGGTCGATTTTTTCATATGAAGAAGTATACCGGGAAGAAAATTCGGAGTCAAAATAAATTGGAGAAAAATTAGACAGGCGAACAGGATTTACAACGGAGGTGTGTCGATCTCCGGTATTGAGATAAAAGCGGCAGCCCCTTCAGAAGGGACTGCCGCGTCTGAACGATTATTTTTTCTTCAGAATGGGCATCCCCGTTCTGGTGGTTTCCATCACTTTGTAAGCGTCGGGAACCGCATCCAGGGACCCGGCTCTGATATCGCGGGCGAAAAAATAAATGCGCTGCTGTCTGCCGCCCTTCAGATTGACATCTTTGAAATGCAGATAATACTTTGTTCCCTTGGAACTCGTGAATTCGTATGCCATCTTTACCTCCCTTTCAAATTTCTATGAATGAATCCGGAAACATAAGAAGCACTGAATTTGAATTGCTTCTATTGATTTCCGACCAACATCACATTCTACCAAACAGCTTTATCCCTGATCAGGTGAATTAAAAGCCTTGTTCCGTTTTTATCGAATATCAGGGGGAATGTCAAGAGAATTTTCAGAAAAAAAATAACTTGAAAAAAAAACGATCTTTTTCTTTCAGCCAAATCCTGAAATCAACTTATCCCTCTTATTATCTAAAAGATAGATCATGGTATTTATTTTCGTCGGTTTTATTTTATTTCTTTATTTTATTTCTTTACTTCTTGATATTTTCTGGTATAATACAAATGGTTTTCTTTGGCGGGCTGGAGAGAACCCCCACCTTTTTGGTTCCCATCATCAACCCCCCTTTTGCTGACAACAGCCCGCAACCCCCCCCCTCCCGGAGGGCATTTCCGGTTTCCTTTTTGTCCGCTCTCATTTCTCCCTTTTTCTTTGTTTTGAGAAAATAATCAGATCCGGATGAGGAAAGGCCCCCCTATTTTTTTCTGCGTTCATAAAGGATTTTTCCCATCACTTCCATAGCGAGCTTGCCGGCTGCCGCGGCCGTGATCCCCGATTCATCCCTCTCCGGATTGACTTCGACCACATCAAAACAGATGATATCGCCCCGGAGCCGGTGGATGATTTGAATGAGCTGCCGGGTCGTCAATCCGCCCGGCTCATAATGAGACACACCAGGGGCAAAGGCGGGATCGAGGGAATCCATATCGATGGAGACATACAGAGGGCGGGCGAACGCGAGCTCAGGCAGGGGAGGTATATCCTTCATCTCCACCCAGCGAACGCCGAATTTTTCGGCTGTTTTCCGATGCTCTCCGGTGAAGGCGCGGATCCCGACCTGAACGAGCGAGGCGGCCAGACCTTCTTCGAGAATCCGGCGGAAGGGGCAGGCATGGGAGAACGGATCCCCATACAGCTCGTCATACAGATCCGGATGCGCGTCAAAATGGAGGATATCCAACGGGCCGTACGCCGATGCTGCAGCCCGGACGACAGGATAACTGACGGAGTGATCACCGCCCAGCACAACGGGAACGGCCCCGGCATCAAGAATTGTTTTGACGCCGTTTTGAATGTTCTTCGACACCTGTCCGTAATCACCTTCGATGACCAGGTCTCCATGGTCGACGACAACGCAATCTTCTTCCAGATTAATCCCCAGTTCCGTCCAGGCATTGATCATCTCCACACTGGAATGCTTCCTGACAGCGGCCGGCCCCCCCGACGTTCCCTTGAGAAAAGACGATTTTTCGTCATAGGGTATTCCGAGAAGAGCAAAATCAAACGTCTCAGACTGCCTGACGCATCCGCCAAATTGATTCATTTCCGTTTCTCCTTTTTCATCAGCACCATGGCCGCAAAGCTGACGGCCGACTGAGTCGGTTCCTCCCGCCAGATATCATAACCGAGCCTCACTCCCTGCAGGTCCGGAAAAACCTCCATCAGAAAGGAAAGGGCTGAAAATCCACAGACATTAAAACGGGAACCGGACCGCCGTTCTCCCTCCCAAAACGCTTGAATGTCCCCTTCACATATGTGGTCCATCTGTCGATCATCAAATTCCCGTGTATCCAACAGGAGAGAAAGTGCGCTTTCGGAATGGCCGAACTTGAGTCCGATATGGGACAAATCCACACCCGCCACAACCAGGGTGTCAGGTGACTCATCCAGCATGCGCCGAAGCGTCCGGCTCATCGCCTCGATGCCCGGAACCTCGGACGGCCGGGTGACGGAGGAAAGCAGTCCGCTGAAAGACCCGCAAAGAACGGGAACGATGGAAAAGGTCGGCCCGAAAATCCGCTGACAGAAAAGAAGCTGAAACTCAATGGAATGCTCACTGCGGTGAACAATGTCGGCGGACGAAATCAGCTCTTCCCCCGCCGCGCGGAGGTTGTTGATCCACTCTTTGTCCGCCCGGACGAGCCCCAGAGGGGTTTCAAAATCTTTGTTTGTCAGTGAAAAAAAAGCGTCGTTGAGATGATGCCCTGTTCCGAGAATCACGATACGGCAGGGTTTCCACGTCCTGACGGCGTTATAGGCCCTGGAATAAAGGGAGCGTCCCACTCCGATATCAATGTGGGGAGCGACGACGGCACGAATGGATTCGGACGGAGGATCGTTTTCTCCGACCGGACCGGCCGTGAGCACATCATCTAGATAAAGGCGCAGATCGGCTTCTTCCCCGGGATATGCGGACCCGGCCAGGGCGGCCCGCCTGATAGTTTCCCGGGCGTAGGCATCAAGGATGTTTTTTTTCCCGGCGCGGTAGGCGGGTGAATCCAGAAGAAACGACTCGTCAAACCGGCTGATGACCTCGGCGATCTGCTCCCGGGTGAGGGACAAATCACGTGTCTGCTGAACGAGCAAGGACCAAATATCCTCCAAGGTCGTCCGTCCGTCCAACCGGGTCAAGATAAACACTCCCATCCCCTGAACAAACACCGGATCGGCAATCAGCCCCAACGAATCCTTGATGAGAAGGCCTTTTTTCCTGTTGTACTCGGCGGGAATGATTTCAACATCCGACCGCAGGGAGGGCGGAATATCGGGCATGGCCACTCTCCAATCCAAAAAGTGGCATTAAGTGTAGCAGGAAATGGAAGACGGACACAAGCTTGACGGGGCCTCCAATGTCGGATATTTTGATTTTATCGGATGAGACACACGATTTTTTTCGAAAAAGGAGCCGACATGAAAATCAGCCGGGTTGAGGAAATGAGACGTCTGGACAGGGCCGCTGTGGAGAGTTACGGCATCCATGAGGAACTCCTCATGGAAAACGCCGGCCATGCTTCCTTTGAGGTCATCCGGGAAGAGTACGGCATCGAGGGAAAGTCCTTTGCCGTTATCTGCGGAATCGGAAACAACGGCGGTGACGGACTGGTCGTCGCCCGCAAACTGCACTCCATGGGAGGAAAACCCGCCGTCTTTCTCCTCGGGGATCCCAAAAAATACAAAGGCGCCGCCCAAACGAACTTCGGCATCATCACCCGGATCGGCATTCCCGTCAAAAGGATCGAATCGTTGAACGATCTAACCGACGGACTGGGACGGGTGGATGTTTATGTGGACGCGATGTTCGGAACCGGACTGACCCGGACGGTGGAGGGGCTCGTCAGCGATGTGATTGATTTTCTCAACGGAAGTCCCTCACCCGTTGTCAGCCTGGATATCCCATCGGGCGTCAACGGAGACACGGGGCAGGTGATGGGGACGGCGGTTGTCGCCGATACGACCATCACCTACGGACTTCCCAAGATCGGGAACATGCTCCATCCCGGCTGCGAACACGGAGGACGGCTTTATCTCTCCCACATCTCCTTTCCGTGGGACATGACACAAAACGACGACATTCTCTGCGAGATCAACATCCCGCCTGAACTGCCGCCCCGGAATCCGGACGGACACAAGGGTTTTTTCGGCGACGTCCTCTTTGTCGCCGGAGCAGCCGGCTATCTCGGCGCACCGCTCTTCTCCGCCCTCTCCTTTCTCAAGGCGGGGGGAGGATACGCCCGGCTGGCGGCGCCCGCGTCCGTCACTCCCTTTATCGGAACCGCAGGCAGTGAAATCGTTTTTGTGCCGATGAAGGAAACAGCCGGAGGCAGTCTGGCCCGCAGCAATCGGGACAACCTGCTGGATCTCGGAGGACAGGTGCACATGGCGGTCATCGGGCCGGGACTGGGCCTAGAGGAGGAAACCCAGGCTCTTGTTCGGGATCTGGCCGAAAAAATGGAGGTCCCCGTGCTTCTCGACGGGGACGGCATCACCGCCGTCTGCCCGGACAGCGCCTTTCTTGCCGGCAGAAAAGCACCCACCATCCTCACTCCCCACCTGGGTGAACTATCCCGCCTGACCGGGCTGCCCATCGAAGAAATCACGAAAGACCGGATCTCAATCGTCCGGGACCTGGCGAAGCGATTGAAGGCACTCATCGTCTGCAAGGGGGCTCGCTCCCTCGTTGCCCTCCCCGACGGGAATGTGTTCATCAATGTGAGCGGCAATTCGGGAATGGCGACAGCGGGATCCGGAGATGTTCTGACCGGTGCGATCGCCGCCGCCTACGGACTGGGCCAGCTTATCGATGAGGCCGTCCGCACCGGAGTTTTCCTTCACGGGCTGGCCGGAGATCTTGCCGCCGACGACAAAGGCGAAGACGGGATGACGGCCCGGGACATTCTCGAAAATCTTCCTCCCGCTCTTCTCCTCTATAGGGAGAGTTACGAACAGCTTTTTGAAAACCACTACGAGTCACTGACGCTTATTTGACACAGGCATGGAGACAGTCCGGAATAAAACACTTTTCCGGCTTTTTCAAACCGGAAAAGTGTTGGAGAGGAGGGAGGCGGGAGAGGCCTCAAAAGCCCCTCCCTTTTCAAACCTTGATGGTCTCAGCATCGCACAGGATCTATGGGGGGACAATCACCCGGCGGGATGAAGAACGGGGTGAATTTGGAGAGGCCTGTCTCACCCCCGTGCACTAGCCCTTGCGTTTTCCTTGCGTTTCCCTTTTCAAACAGCCCCGTTCCTATTATAATGAATGCAACAATTCACTATACGGGAGGAGCAATGGACGTCAAACAACGCATCATCCAATCCGAAGAGGACGCCATCGATCTTTTGAACATCGCCCTGAAACACGAGTGGGCGGTCAGTTTTGAATACTTGTTTCATGCCTATTCCATGCCGAAAGGCCGTCTTTTTTACACCGACCCCATTCTGGAGAATCCGACCGATGTCCGCAGCCGGACCATCCAGATCGGAATCGACGAGATGTACCAC
>Ga0180009_10004989_pt1 | contig 14400 bp, 17 predicted proteins | sample OS_PC_MetaG_FD_123537 | JGI IMG/M metagenome (GOLD analysis project Ga0180009, IMG submission 123537) | Groundwater microbial communities from the Aspo Hard Rock Laboratory (HRL) deep subsurface site, Sweden - OS_PC_MetaG | ecosystem: Environmental > Aquatic > Deep subsurface > Groundwater...
ACTGTCGTCTGATTCTCTCAGCTCCCCATGACTTGAGCTTTCTCTTGAGTCCTATAGCCTTAGCTCTCTGTTCCGGATCGATCCTGGAGCGTCTGTTGTTCGGTCCCTGCCTTCGATCCTCCAGACCTCTCAGAGAACCGGGTTCCCATCTTGAAAGCCATTTGCGGACTGTCCTGGGAGTCGTATTGAATGCTCTGGCCGCAGGTTTGACTCCATGCTCCCTGGCATATCTGACCATCTCGAAACGAAGCCATTTTGGGTCTTTACTTAACCGCATATTTGTGTAATATCCTATTGGGCACATATCTCCATCCCTGGTGGCTGTCTTTTTGGTTGAATACAATCAACCAGGACATGGGGGTATGTGTCCATTTGTTTCTGCGTAGAGCAGGTAAGTCTCCGTTCGCTACGCTCACTCCGACTTACCTGCTCTTGAACCATTCCATCACCAATCTCTTTCCATCCTTTCCCCATATCAAAAGGGGGGTACCTTTTACGTTCCGAGTCCCAGATCCATCGATCCACAGTCTTGACTCTTGCGACTAAAGCCGGTATATTTACTGCGATTTCTATTTCCTAATCTCAAGCTCAGCAAAGGAGCAATTATGAGGCACCTCTCGATCACAGCCACGACCGCCCTTGTGTTGTTTGCCTTTTGCATCACCACACCGCAGATCTTTGCGGGAGAAGGCGGCTTATCTGCTACTACCATTGAGCAGATCAAGTCATCGCACCATATGGATGCACACGCTAAGGCTATGTACAACGCTATCACGAACAATGACATCAATGGCCTGGCATTGAACCGTGATCTTCTGAGACAGAACAATGAAGTCTTTAGTCACAAGATCAAGGCGAAAGGCATCACCAACCAGAAATCGAGTGGCCGTTGTTGGTTGTTTGCAGGCTTGAACATAATGAGACCTGCGGTCATCGAGAAGTACAAGCTCGGTAGTTTCGAGTTCTCCCAACCGTATCTCCAATTCTGGGATAAGATGGAGAAGGCGAACTGTTTTCTCGAATATATCATTGAATATCGTGACCGGGACCCGCTCGATCGCGAGATGGAAATACTGCTTCGCGGACCGATCGGCGATGGTGGCTGGTGGAAATACGTCGTGGATCTGATTGGGAAGTACGGTGTAGTACCGAAAGAAGTTATGCCCGAGACTGCCAGTTCCGAAAATACCGGAATGATGAACAAGCTGATCGCGAGGAAGCTCCGGATGGGTGCAGTCCAACTGCGCAATATGAGCGAGCAGGGCTCAAGCGTGGCAGATCTCCGATCTAAGAAAGCGGAGATGCTTGCCGGTGTCTATGACATGCTCGCGTTGAACCTCGGCGAGCCACCGTCAGATTTCCCGTGGCGCTTCGAGGATCGCGACTCAGTCGTCAGCGAGTCGCGTATGTATACACCGCAAAAATTCTACAAAGAATTCGTAGGCGTCGACCTCAATGAATATGTCAATATTTTCAACGATCCAACCAAGGACTATGGCAAGCATTATCGCATAAGCCTGTCCCGCAACATGTATGATGCAGCCGATATTGACTTCGCAAACGTCGAAATCAAAATCCTCAAGGATGCTGCTTTGCAGTCTGTACTCGCTGATGAACCGGTTTGGTTTGCGTGTGATGTCGGCAAAGATCAGGACAGAGAGCACGGAATCATGGCTATGGACATCTATGAGTACGAACCGATATACGGCACTGATTTCAGCATGGCGAAGTCTGACAGAGCGTTATACCGCGAAAGTGCTCCCAACCACGCAATGGTGTTTGTCGGTGTCGATGTCAAAGATGATCAGCCGGTGAAGTGGCTGGTCGAGAATAGCTGGGGGACTGAGAAGGGCTCCAGCGGCTATTGGACGCTCTATGATTCGTGGTTTGACAATCATGTCTATAATGTCATAGTGAAGAAAGAATACGCCCCGAAGGATGTTCTCAAGATATATGAGCAGGACCCGATCGTTCTGCCGCCGTGGGACCCAATGTACTCGCTGATTAAGGAATAGTCGACAGGTAGTATCGGAGTTCCTATGTATCAGACGGGAACATTTTCTGCCGCAACGCATTCCTTTCAGTAGGTAACCATAAGAGGAGCTGTTGCAGCATTGGAAATTGCTATTATTGTTGGAATCATCGCGTTTGTAATAATGCTTCTATTCAGGGGCGGCGGAGGTGGCTGATCGGTCAAATAAGGCTCGCCGTGCGCGATCACCATACAACCTTCAGCCTTCCACAAGCTCATCAGTTTTAGACGCCAGAATAAAGTCATTCTGGTGTAGCCCCGATATCGCATGCGTCCAGATGGTGAAATCGACTCTGCTATAGTGCACACAGAAGTCGGGATGATGCCCCTCCGATTCCGCAATATCCTCAACTTTCCTCAGGAAAGCCATGGCCTCGCGGAAGTTCTTGAACGAGAACGTTTTCTGTAGAGTTTTGATCTTCTTGCCGGAGTGTTCAATTTCTGCACACTTCCAGGTCGGGACACGCGATATCAGGTTACCGATCGCAACATCGCTCATCGGCTCAATTCCGCCCTCGCAGGGGACACATTTCTTAATTCTCAACGACTCTGACATATAATCTCCAATCGATTCAGCTCCAAGATTTAAAGCGCAGGGGTGATACCCCTGCGCCCTCGTAGAGTAACCACGTCAATATCAAGAAGATAAGATATACGTGTTTACACCATGTTTAACAGAGGAGAAGTCGAATTGTTCTGACTGATTTCCGCAAACTCCGCGCTTGGCCGCAGAGCATTACCACCCTTCGGAGAAGACTGGAGGGAATGGTGACAGATATTGAGACATCTTCTATTGCGGAACATTGGATTGCCCCAACCAACTATGCTCCGGTCATCTCACTGCCGCGGCTAAATTGCTGTCACAGCAGGACCGACAAACTAATCCTGAGGACTCCATCGAACCTGCCCTGATAACCCAGCAGGCAGTCTGATCAACTCGTTAAGCCGCAGTCGAAGGATCTTGCGGAGCGATGGAACCTTGGTCGAACTCCACCTCAATTCCCCCGATCCACCCAACTACACGATTGTACAGCCAAGCCGAGAGCGCTCCGCTGATAAATCCGATACAGCCATAAAGAATCGGGAACATTATCACCGCGCCGACACCGAAGAGCGCAGCTGCCGGTGAATCGCTCGCAAATGCACCCGCCAGCGCGATCAGAGAAAAGACTAATCCTATAATCAACCCCAATATGGCGTAGAGTACAGCACTAACCTTTGCACATGAAAAAGGACCAATTCTTTTCAGTATCATGGCTTCCTCCACTTTGGATACGGTTCACCCGTCAATGAGATAGCTGGATGCGTCATCCGTCAATCTCTCTATGAAAACAATAGCACTCAATTCAGGACTTAGCGCGCCCTTTCAAATACCCCCGCCAGGGATCGAACCTGGATTCCCAGCTCCGGAGGCTGGTGCGTTATCCATTACACTACGGGGGCATCGATTCTCAAGCTTATCATTCCGAGCAGCAAAAGTCAATATAAATTAGCCACGGACTGGACTTCCGGGACCAAGGTCACGGGCAAACTTCAAGTGGGGTCGCGGGCAGAATCCTTTCCTGCCCGATCTCTCCAGCTGTCAGGAAAGGATTCCTGACAGCGCATGGTCGGAGATCGCTACGCGCTCGCGCCGTTCTCCAGTTCGACGGCATTCTCTTTGTATATATGATCCAGAATGCCGTTGACGAACGACGCTGAATCCAGAGTCGAATACTTCTTGGCAAGCTCAATCGCCTCGTTTATCGATACTTTCGCCGGGATATCGGGGAAGAAGAACAACTCGCAGACAGCTATCCGGATTATGTTTTTGTCGACTATGGCAAGCCGTTTGATATCCCAATTCTGCGCGCTCGCGCTGATTTTCTTGTCGATCTCTGTGATCTCCCCCACAATCTTGAAGAATAGATTTGACACAAACTCGAAAGCTGTGCCATCGAGGTGTGAGTCGGCGCAGGTCTGTTTGAACACCGACTCAGCGTCGCCATCAAGACTCTCGAAAGCGTAGAGACATTTCAGAACAAGTTCTCTGGCATGTGTACGCTTGCTCATATGTTCATCTGCTTGTAGAGATTGCACATCTCAATCGCAGTCAGAGCGGCGTTGAAACCTCTATTACCAGCCTTCGTGCCAGCCCGTTCGATTGCCTGCTCTAGAGTGTCAGCGGTTATGAGACCATATATAACCGGCGTCTTGTGCTGTATCGATAGGTTTGCAATACCTTTCGACACTTCAGCTGCAATGTAATCGAAATGCGGTGTCTGCCCGCGAATGACTGCGCCGAGACAGATCACGGCATCGACATTGCCAGCTTCGACAAGCCTCGCCGCCACATACGGCAGCTCGAATGCGCCGGGCACTTTCACAACCGTAATGTCTTCTTCATTGGCTTTGTGCCTGACGAGACAGTCAATCGCACCTTCAGTCAGCTTGTTTGTCAGAAGATCGTTGAAGCGGCTTACGACAATTCCGATCTTCAATCCTGCCGCATCGAGTGTGCCTTCTATCACTTTTGACATGAATCTCTCCCCGTTTATAATGATCCGAACAGATGTCCCATTTTATCGCGCTTTGTCTTCAGATACTTTGTATTATGCTTTGTCTCGGCCAGAATGGTCGGTACCCTCTCGGCTATTCGAAGTCCATGGCCGTTAAGTCCGATGACTTTCTTTGGATTGTTAGTAATAAGACGGATGGTTGATAGTCCCAGATGCGCGAGAATCTGAGCGCCGATTCCGTATTCGCGCAAATCCGCCTTGAAACCAAGCTTCTGATTCGCTTCGACCGTATCGAACCCTTCATCCTGCAGATGATATGCCTTTAGCTTCGCAGGCAGACCTATACCGCGCCCTTCCTGACGCATGTACAGCAGAACGCCTTCGCCTTCCTGCTCGATCATGCTCAGCGCGTCGGATATCTGTACTCCACAGTCGCATCTCTCAGAACCGAAGACATCGCCGGTCAGACACTCTGAATGCACGCGCACGAGGACGTTAGGCTTTCCGGCAACGTCTCCTTTGACGACTGCCACATGATGCTGGTGGTCGATTTCGGACTCGTACATGTGAAGCCTGAAATGACCATAGCGAGTCGGGAAGTCGACTTCGGTGACCTTGTGGACGAGCTTCTCGGTCTCTCTGCGGTGTGCGATGAGGTCCTGAATGGTAATGATCTTCAGGCCGAACTGTTGACCAATCTCCATGAGACGCGGCACACGCGCCATGGTGCCGTCATCATCCATGATTTCGCACATTACGCCGACCGGATTGAGACCTCCGAGTCTGCAAAGATCGCTCGATGCCTCTGTGTGTCCAGCGCGCTTGAGTACTCCACCTTTCCGAGCCTGGATAGGGAAGATGTGTCCCGGTCTCGCGAGATCCTCAGCTTTGGAGTTCGGGTCGGCAAGAACAGCGATTGTCCTTGCGCGGTCCGCTGCGGATATACCGGTGGTTGTGTCTTCGGCCGCGTCGACCGAAACAGTAAATGCTGTGCTCAGTTTTGCGGTATTGAATTCCGTTTGCGGATGTAGCTGTAGTCGAGCTATTGCGTCTTCAGGAAGCGACACGCAAATGAGGCCTCTACCATGTTTCGCAAGGAAGTTCACAGATTCTGGCGTGATCTTATCAGCCGCAACTATGAAATCACCTTCGTTTTCACGATCAGGATCATCAACCACAATGACAATCCTGCCCTGCCTGATGTCCTCTATGGCATCTTCAATGCTTGAGAAGTGAAAGCCGTTTTCGCCTTCGTTTTTCACTGTGAGCTTGTCATTCATCGGTACCTCTCAATTAGTATCCCAATTCTCGGAGTTTATTCTCATCTATGCCCGAAGTCGCATTCCTGCGTCTCAGGTAGTTTACGATATATTTCCCCATGACATCGAATTCCAGGTTAATTCTGCTTCCGGACTTCAAGTCCGACAGCGTGGTCATCTCCCAGGTCGTCGGTATGATCGCAACTGTGCATTCAGTCTTCTTCAGAGCAGCTACTGTCAGGCTGACTCCGTCGATCGCAATCGAACCCTGCGGTACGACCAGATCCGCGAATTCTTCGGGGAATGACACCGCTAATTCGATCGCGGTTGGCAGCTTGCGTGCACGAACGACGGTACCGACGCAGTCTATGTGACCGGAGACGATGTGCCCGCCGAGTCGATCAGACGCTTTCACCGCCTGTTCGAGATTGACTCGACTGCCTATTCTTAGCTCACCCAGTGTAGTTTTTTTGAGTGTCTCCGGAACTGTGTCGACGCTGAAAGCGTCACCGGAGATGTTCATTGCAGTCTGACACGCGCCGTTGATATCAATGCTGTCGCCAAGAGCTGCCTCGGATACAGTCTTGGGCGCCCGAACAACCAGACGCAAGCCGCTGGATGTGCGGTGTGTAGACTGAATAGTACCAATTTCAGTGACTAATCCGGTGAACAAAATCTATCTCCATTCCGGGTATCCCGATGTCCATGTGTCATTTCCAAATTGCTTATACACCACGTCTCGCAGAGTGACTGAGCGATCCAAGCGTTGGACTCCGATGTTCTCGAAGGCAGCGAGGCCGCTGCCGAGGATGCGCGGCGCAGTCACGACGCAAAGTTTGTCGACGAGTTTGTGCCTCAGTAGCGAACTGGCCAATCTACTGCCACCTTCAACAAGTAGCGACGACAATCTCTCTTCACCAGCTTTGATCAACAGGTGCATTAAACTGATGTGGCCGTCATCTGTGCCTCCGATTTCCCAGGTTGTGATTCCGTCGATTTGCGAGTAGTGTGCAAGTTGATCGCTCCTGCATGCCACTATCGTGCTCTTCTTGAAATCGTCAGAGAATACACGGAGATCAGTTGAAAGGGGAGATGATCCTGCGACGATGATCCGCTTGGGATTGCGACCCTCGACCAGCCTCACGGTGAGTTCCGGGTTGTCGATGCGCGCGGTATTCGATCCGACTACAACAGCATCATATTCTGCGCGCAGTCTGTGTACTTCCATACGAGATTCGTCGCCACTGATCCATTGTGATTTTCCATCAGTCTGAGCGATCCTGCCGTCGATTGTCTGAGCTATTTTCAACACCACGAACGGCATCTTTGTCGTCACATACTTAATAAATACTTCATTGAGTTGCCGGGCTTCTTCCTCGAGTATGCCCGATTCGACCTCGATGCCTGCTTGTTTGAGCTTCGCAAATCCGCCTGAGTTGACTTTCGGGTTTGGGTCAGTCATTGCGGAAACAACGCGGCTGATCCCCGCCTTTATTACCGCATCTGAACACGGTGGGTTCTTGCCAAAATGACAGCAGGGCTCGAGATTGGTATAGATAGCAGCGCCTTTGCAGCGCTCACCCGCTTGATCGATTGCAACCGGCTCGGCATGACGGGCGCCGAATCGATCATACCACCCCTTGCCGACAATGTCGCCATCTTTGACTATGACCGCTCCGACCATCGGATCAGGAGCCACTTTCCCCGCACCCTGTCTGGCAAGTTCGAGAGCTATCTTCATGTAGTCCGCATCAGTCATAAAAAAACCCAAAGGCACAAGCCTTCGGGGAATGTAAATAACCGAACCCATTAACAGGTTCTATCGCACGTCTTCTCTCATCCGGACTTTACCGTCGGCGCCTGGATTCCACAGGCTCTGCAGAAGATCCGCGTGGGAACTTCCGCTCGCGGGCTGTAACCGCCGGTCGAGGATTTCCACCTCACCCCGAAGACTATGTCAATCGCCATTGTAACAGAATTCTCACAAAAGTCAAGGCTTTTCGTCTGTTTTGAATTCAAAATCAAGAATAGTCTTGCGACACAACTTGTTGTATAATATTTTGACAAGCAAAGCAGTTTCCTGTGTGCGTTGATTGATATTGGAATCCGGAGGAGGTGCGTGATGCATAGACTAATTACAATTCTGACAATTATCCTCACTGCTTCATTTCTTCTGACTGCGCTGCCGGTTGAGGTTTGTGCGAAGAAATGGGATATTAAGGCTGACTCGGTCGAACTGACCGGGGCAGATATTGACCGTCCGTACGAGATAAAAGAGGTGGTTTCCCTTAAGATCAAGAGGAGACTCGCTGAGGAGCTGGCTTTGGAAGCACAGGATCGGCTGAGAAAGACCGCCGCCGACAAAGGTTGTGACGCCGTCATTTTCGTAGATCACTACACCGAGAGAGATCCAACCGAGCTTTACACAAATGCCATACTGGTGCAGACTCTCGATTCCACGGAAGCCGCCGAGCGCGAGAAGAATTACATATCACCGGATGAAGTCAAAGAGCAGGTCGACAACAAGGAGATAATCCTTGTGCAAGGCGATATCAACTGTCCGTACAAAATCAAGTGGATTGCCGATGTCATAGTAGGTGACGGTGATGCCAGCACGATGAGGACTGTGGATGGCCAACTGATTGATGTTGCTAAGAAGAACAATGGTCATGCCGTGATCTTCATTCGATACGATAGGGCTGGAACCGAGGTCAGCGGCGCGAAGGGAATCGTTGTACGATTTGCCCGCCGGTGGCTTAAGTCCGGGGAATCCAGCGAGAGCGAGTAATAGCCTCTCTGAGGCACAACAGCACGAGATCATTCTATGGAAAAGAGAATCAGAGTACTTCTGGCAAAACCGGGTCTTGACGGACACGATCGTGGCATAAAAGTCATCGCTGCGGCATTGCGTGATGCCGGAATGGAGGTCATATACACCGGACTCAGGCAAACACCTGATATGATCGCCGAGGCCGCGGTTCAGGAGGATGTCGATGCTGTCGGTGTGTCAATCCTGTCCGGTGCCCACATGACACTGTTTCCCGCAATTCGGAAGATTCTGGATGAAAAAGGCGCCAAAGATATGATCCTGTTTGGCGGCGGGATCATTCCGGATGATGATATCGAATCTCTGGAAGCAAAGGGAATTAGTAAGCTCTTCGGTCCCGGCACTTCTACCGATGAGATAGTCAGTTATATCAAGATGTCCATCGGCGGAAAGACTGAAGAGGAGCCGATTCTATAAATTGAACTGAGCTACCGGACCCAACCATGATCTCATACACGGATTCTGCAGACAACATTACATCAGAGATGCTATCCGGCTTTTTTGTCGGCTGGCCGAATCCACCCTCTGAAGAGACACATCTCAGATTACTGAGCAAAAGCGATGAAATAGTGGTTGCAACCGATGAGCGGTCTGATCGAGTTGTCGGATTCATCACAGCGATTACAGATAATGTACTCGCCTGTTACATTCCGCTTCTCGAAGTCCTGCCGGAATATCAGAAACAGGGGATCGGCAGTGAACTCGTGAGACGGATGCTCGACAAGTTTCGTGATTTCTATATGGTTGATCTTGTGTGCAACACAGACAAGGTAGCGTTCTACGAGAAGTTTGGCCTCAGAGCGGGCAATGCCATGATGCGCAGGAATTTCGAGAATCAATCCGGCCGGTGAATTCAAGCAGAGATGTAAGTTATCTGAAGAGGATCATCTTCTTACTGTCGGAGAAATCTCCGGAGACTATCCTGTAGAGATAAATCCCATTAGACACGCGCTCGCCGCTGTCATCCCTTCCGTTCCATGAAACCTCATGCAGTCCGGCAGCCTTGGAGTCATCTACGAGAGTGCGCACTTTCTGACCGAGGATGTTGTAGACGGTGATGGTAACAGTCCCTGCTCTTTTCAGTGAGTATTCTATCGTCGTGGTTGTGCCAAATGGATTGCCGTGATTCTGCAATAGCATGCTCGCGGGGAAATCATTGATGTCTGCCGGATCGTCTGCATCCACGGGTGAGGTAAACAGATACTCCACCGGACAGAATGTCTGCAACAGCAATGTGCTCATATCAGCCGTTCGCATCTGGAATCTAAGCGAATCGACTGTAACTTCGCCGTGCAGGATCGTGAAGCTGCCTGTAGCCACACCCGTGCCTGTGGGATATACGGGTGAGTTGTGCGCCTCGTACCACGGAGTCAATTGCCCATTTGTGAACGGCCTGACAAAAATTCTGACCCCGGATGGCTCGTCAGTCGAATACGTGAACGTCACATCTATCGGTTGAGTGAATCCGATTGTGGCAGGTGACGGTGGGTAGCATGCTATATCCGTAACCATGTGCTGCACGTAGAAGTACAGAACCGGCAGAAATGATTGGTAGAGCAACTGACTATGATTGCTGTTGTAAATCTGGAACCTCACAGAGTCGACCGTCACTTCACCTTCAATGATCCTGAAGCTCGATGCTCCCGATCCGGTCGTGTCGCGATAGAGTGGTGACCCGGCAGCGATGTTGCCAGGGGTCGGCACACCATCGGTAAACGGCGTTGTGTAAATATATATGCCTGCGGGCTGGTCCGATTCGTAGTCGAATGCGATGCTCACTCCCTGATCGACAGCTAACCAGGCCGGTGAGGCAGGAGTGAGGACGATGTTTGTGATGGCGATATCACATAGAGCAGGTGACGACATCACAAGAAGCCACAGCATCGCACACGCGATTTTAGTCAGTGAGTTTTTCATGACCGACCCTTCGCTGCAATAAAACAGGATATCCCTATCCGGTCAAGTCAGAAATGCACATTTTGACAATCCGGCAGGCTTATGTCCATTAAACTGTTGCGGTTTAAATTCTGACGACATAAATTATATATAACAGTCACTTACGGAGAGACGCAGCTTGACAGAACTGGGACGTGTTCTGACTGCGGAGCATATTGCGGGATCGCGCTTCGCCAAATTCCGTCATCACGCTCCGCCAGATACCGTCATGACGAGGAGCGAAGCGACGTGGTGATCTCGACGTAAACTGATTATGCAGGTGCTCACGGGAGCTGTGCTCCTGTGGTGGATTGTGGAGGATTCTCGCATGTCGGATGTCTATGACAATCCGAAATACTACGAAATCGCGTTCGGTTTCCGCGATATTGCTGCCGAAGTCGACCTATTCGAGCGATGCTTCCGACGTTATTCCAAAATCCCGGTAAAATCGGTGCTGGAGCTCGGATGCGGGAACTCTCCACACATGGTCGAGTTCGCGAAGCGGGGCTATCAATACAACGGGATTGATTCCAACGAAAACATGCTAGCGTATAGTCGTCAGAAAGCTTCAGATGCACGCATCAGCGCGAGCATGATCAATGCAGACATGATCGAGTTCTCGACAGACCGAAGACACGACTTCATCTATGTCATGCTCGGATCACTCGCCGTGAAGAACACGCAGGACATCGTCAATCACTTCAAATCAATCGCGGGTGAACTCTATATCGGCGGACTGTATCTTCTGGACTGGTGCGTGCAATTCGATCCGCCGTGGGAATTGCAAACAAAGCACACCTGGGAAATGGAGCGTGACGGAATAGTCGTCCGCACAACGCATAGCTGCGAGTTGATCAGCCTTGTGGAGCAGACATTCTACGAGACGCTTCGGCTTGACGTCAATGACAACGGCGAGAGGCTCTCGCTTGTCGACAAGACTGTTCGGCGTGCGATATTCCCGCAGGAGTTTTTGCGCTTCATCGAATGCCACGAGCATTTTGAATTTGTCGGCTGGTGGAACAGCTGGGACCTCTCGCAACCATTAGAACGCACCAACAAAATTGACCGCCCAATAGTGCTGGTACGGCGGATATGAGCATCGCAAGATGTGTCTTGCACCACTATTCCGTATGCGCTACTTCGGCTGGAAAGAGACAACAACGAACCAGCTTATCAGCGAGAGCGCAGGATGAATATCCGTCAAGCAGCGGTCGACGATGCGGTAGCGATCGCACACATCCACATAGAAAGTTGGAGAACAACATACCCTGGAATGGTCCCGCAAGAATATCTTGACAATCTGAGCATCGCAAGACGTGCCGCACACCTGATCGGGCTCCTTTCTGAAGAGGCATCAGATACTATCCATCTATTGGCTGAAGCTGACTCCGGCGAACCGGTCGGATTTGGTTCGTTCGGGCCCAACCGTGATGAACCGGTCGAATATTCATCCGAAATTTACGCTCTGTATGTCCTGAGAGAACATCACGGTACCGGAATCGGTAGGGCGCTCTTTCTTGAATCCGTAAGGCTCCTGATTGACCGCGGATGCGATTCGATGATGCTGTGGGTCCTTCGAGATAATCCCGCGTGCGGCTTCTACGAACACCTCGGAGGCATTCTGGTGGGAGAGAAAACCATCACACTGGGCGGCGCACCGGTGAAGGGGGTGTGTTATGGGTGGCGAGATTTGTCCCGATTTCTAAAGAGCTTATTTTGAACCTCCATGCTGCTTCGCGAATCATGGCTGCCTTGCACGTGGCGAAATTATTCGGAATCACGCTCTCTTTCGTCCAAGAGCTTTGTAGATCAGGATCCCTGAGATATCCGGACCCTGAATTCATAACCTATACACATGCAGTAGCCTACACCATAAGCTGTTATCTGGGACTAATTTAGGTATTATTTGTTTGGTCTTGTCTGGTTATGTTTAGATTCGTCTATTTCGACGGTCGGTGGACACAATGCGGGCACAAAGCAAAGTCCGGTGAGAAGCAATGAAGTCACGCACCGCGCTCAGTGGATACTCTATCTCTTTCTCTTGTGCGCATGGCAAAACCAGGAAGGTGGACTTGCCATCCGTTTGCATCTCTTACCTTCCTTCGTTTTCGCTGTACAGCGGCCATGTTTGACCTTCTTCTTTGCAGCGTTCTTCTTTGACTTACGGACTGGCATTCCTAACCTCCAATAACAGCTTTCAAATCAGGTGATTACATAATTAATTTGGGAAATCTCGCGTCTCAAGTCAACAAGAACATCGTGAAGGCGGCGCAAGGCTGTCACTTGCATAGGCTGGGTGGCCGCGATCTCTTACCGCGGGAAGACCCTGTTTTTGACTTGACACGATGATATGATCGTGATATTCTGATTTTGAATTCGAAGTTGTAGGTCAGGATCCCTGCGATCCTGACATATCAAAAGAGGCGGCATGTCGAAACTGCGACGATTCTATAATGATGGGAATGTTTTCTTTGTCACTAATGTCACATACGAGAGAAAACCGATTCTGACCGATAACGCCGAGATTCTCGTGTCGGCAATACAGAGAATGCTTGGTCTCTCAAATAGCGAGCTTATCGCTTGGGTCATCATGCCTGACCATTTCCACATGATCGTGGAGACAGGGTCGGAGAATATCTCGGATATTATGCATCGCATCAAGCTCTCGTTTGCATCGACATATCGCAAGCAGGAACACATGCGCGGAGGCCGCGTGTGGCAGCACAGGTTTTGGGATCATGTCATAAGAGATCAGGTGGATTTAAACAGGCATATTGATTATATTCATTACAATCCGGTCAAGCACGGATTGGCGACGAGTCCGTTCAATTGGAAGCAGTCGTCAATTCATAAGTATGCTCGCGAGGGCGTGTACGCCACAGATTGGGGACAATTAAAGAAGTTGAGATATGTCGGTGAGTTTGGAGAATGATATCAATAGTCAGGATCGCAGGGATCCTGACCTACGGAGCTGATAAAATCAAAAAGCAGAGGTATTCCGACAGACTCCTAGCAGCTCTGAGGTCTGCTGGATGTCCGATCTGATGAGTTCAAGCCAAGCATGATCGAGTTTCTCCTGCTGCTTCGTGGCATTCTTCTCTTTCCTCCGCTCTTGAAGGTAGGTGGCAATGAAACCCACGATCGCTCCGGCAGCCACGTATATCAGATTAGGCACAATGTTCTCCACTTCGTCTTCCTCCCATTTTGAAATGTCTTACCAGTTCCGTAGGTCAGGATCCCTGCGATCCTGACTATCATTACGATCATCCAAAAGCAATAGGCAGGATCACTCCGTCACGCCGTGCGTGACTTCGGATCGCTGCCCTACAGGATTAACTACAATGGTATATTCCCGTGCTTCTTCGGTGGGTTGGTGTCGCGTTTGGTGTCGAGCATGTTGAGTGCGCGGATCAGACGCGGGCGCGTTGTCTTCGGTTCGATCACATCATCGAGATAGCCGCGCTCGGCCGCCGTGTATGGATTCGCGAACTTCTCCCTGAACTCCTCGATCTTCTCCTGCAGTGCCTTCTCAGGGTCTTTCGCTTTCGCGATCTCTTTCTTGAATATGATCTCAACCGCACCTTTGGGACCCATCACAGCGATCTCCGCAGTCGGCCAGCCATAGTTCATGTCGCCACGCACATGTTTCGAATTCATGACATCGTACGCGCCGCCGTACGCCTTGCGCGTGATAACCGTCACTTTCGGCACAGTCGCCTCGCAGTATGCATAGAGAAGCTTCGCGCCATGCCTGATAATCCCGCCGAACTCCTGCGTGGTTCCGGGAAGGAATCCGGGGACATCCTCGAACGTGACAATCGGAATATTGAACGCATCGCAGAATCGTAT